>Ga0307468_100000344_pt1 | contig 11223 bp, 10 predicted proteins | sample atmdna_FD_203085 | JGI IMG/M metagenome (GOLD analysis project Ga0307468, IMG submission 203085) | Hardwood forest soil microbial communities from Morgan-Monroe State Forest, Indiana, United States - atmos_gases AM2C_05 | ecosystem: Environmental > Terrestrial > Soil > Temperate forest > Bulk...
CATCCAATCCATGCTTCTGTCATTCTCTCAACGTCACCGGCTGCGTCATCGGACACCGGATTCTCGCCGGTTATCGCATTCAGCGCTGGAAACCAGAAGCGGTGATTCTGCGCCAGATCCTGCAACATCAATGGGAGTACGGCCGGACCCAGGCCAATGATCTGACGATAGGCCGGGTGCTCGATGAGTTTCGCAGGAGACGACAAGTGGGCGGTGCCGGACGACCACGATTGCGCGAGCTCCTCGAACGCAACGCGCAACCCTTCGTCGGTCCCATGCTCGGCAACCTGCGCGAGCTGTCGATCGCGTGGTTTCCCCATCGGATACTCCCGAGCGATTCTAACGGTTCGCGGTCCGCTTGCGGTTCTAGGCTATGGACGTCCGTCGTCCTCTCGTGTCAAATCGACGAGTACGTTGGCGACCGGAATCCGCCCAACATGTGGCACAGACACTCTTGTCTGTGCGCCCCGCGCGGAGTGAGCCAATGCACACTGGCTGCGGCCTCGAGTGCGCACAGACAGGAGTGTCTGTGCCACATGTTGAGACGGTCTCCCTGCGGTCGCCGCACTCCAAATCAGAGCCCGCTCTCCGCGATGATGTACGCCAGTGCCGCTACGGCGGCGCTGCATTGCGCGAGCTCCTTCGCGTCCACTTTGTCCAGCGTATCCGCCGGCGTGTGGTGGTAGTCGAAGTAATGCCGCGAGTCGGGCACGAGCCCGAATCCGGGCACGCCGGCGTCGGTGAGGAATGAGGTGTCGGCGCCGGTGTGCTTCGAGCTTTCGAACACCATCGGCGCGATCGTGTTGAGCACTGCAGCGCGTTTCTTGAGCTGCTCGAGTGCGTCGCCGTGCAGGGTCGTGATGTAGCCGGTCGGAATTGCGGAGCCGGCGTCGGTCTCGATCGCGGCGATGTGCTTCGAGAGCTCGGTGTCTTTGCGGCGCTCGAAATAGTTCTTGCCGCCTTTGAGTCCGTTCTCTTCGTTCATGAACAGCACCGCGCGAATGGTGCGGCGCGGATGAATGTCGAGCTCTTTGAGCAGGCGCATCGTCTCCATCACCATCGCGACGCCGGAGCCGTCGTCGATTGCGCCGGTGCCGAGGTCCCAGGAGTCGAGGTGGCCGCCGATGAGGACGATTTCGTCGGGACGCTCGGTGCCCTTGATCTCCGCGATCACGTTTTGCGATTGCACGTCGGGCAGCGTCTTCGGCGTGAGCACGAGGTGCATGCGCACCTTGTCGCCGCGCGCGATCAGGCGATGCACGAGCTCCGCGTCTTCGGTCGTCATCGCCGCTGCGGGGATCTTCGGCTGCTTCTCGTCGTAGCGCATCGCGCCGGTGTGCGGCGTGCGCAGCGACGCAGAGGCAACGGAGCGAATCACGGCCGCCACAGCACCGTACTCCGCAGCGTGACTCGCACCCGATCCGCGAAAGACCACGGCGTCGCTGTACGCTTCGAACGCGCGTCCGGAGCGCACGAGCTCGAGGTTCATCGGATTGTTGTAGTAGACGATCTTGCCTTTGATCTTCATTTTGCCGAGCGATTGCAGCTCTTCGTACGACTTCACTTCGACGACTTCGGCGGTGATGCCGTCTGCGGGCGTCGCGACGCTGCCGCCGAGGGCGGTGAGCACGATTTTCTGGTTGTTGTGGGAGACGAGGCGGCCGCGCTCGACGCCGCGCACCCAATGCGGAACCATCACGTTCTCGGTGTGCACGTCGATGCCCCACGAGCGGAACTGCTGCGTGGTCCACTTGACCGCGAGCTCGGCGCTCTTCGAGCCCGAAGGACGCGCGCCGATTTCATCGGTCAGATACGAGAGCGTGTCGTACGACTTCGATCCGGCGAGCTCCGCGTCGATGATGCGCTTGGCCGTCTTCTCGACGGCATCCTGCGCGAGCGCAGCGGAAGCAACGAAAATGAGAGCGGCTGCGATGACGGCTTTCATAGGCGGGTAAGTGTACTTGCCGTGCCGCGCGGAGGAAGGACCGCTTTGGGGCGAGCCGCGGGGAGTTGCTGGTGAGGCGTGACTGGTGACTGGTGGCTGAGGAGGCTTTCCGCGAGAGAAGAATCCCGCGATGAGAGGGCGCGCGACGGAGAGTGAGTTCGGCGTACACTTTCCGACGATGACTCACGAGGAGCTGCTTCAACGGATCTCCATCGATCCTGCGATCTGTGGCGGGAAGCCGTGCATTCGCGGGCATCGCATTTGGGTCTCGCTCATCGTCGACTTCCTGGCGTCGGGCATGAACGTGGAAGAGATCCTCGCGGAGTATCCGCAGCTCACGGCAGAGGATATCCGCGCGTGCCTCGCATACGCGTCCGAGATGACGCGCGAGCGCACGGTTCAGGTGGGGTGATCTCTGCGCGCGAAGCTCGACGAGAACTTTGGCGTTCGTGGAGAGGGTTTGCTGCGCGGACGCGGTTGGGATGTGGCGACTGTCGACGCGCAGGAACTATGGTCCGTCACGGATGAGACGCTGATCGAGATTTGCCGCGTCGAAGACCGGGCAGTGGTTTCGTTCGACAAAGACTTCGCCGACGTCGTTCGGTTTCCACCCGTTCGGTATCGAGGCATCATCGTGCTGCGGCTTCCGGAACCAGTGACGCTGCCGATGATTCTGAGTGCGCTGACGAGAGTCGCGGATCTGGCGGAGACGAGAAGCGTGGTCGGGCGGTTGTGGATCGTTTCGATCAACCGAATTCGTGAGTACGAACCGCTTTCGTAACCTCGCAGCGTCCCCTCCACAATGGACGGGCTCGAACCCGCGGCCTCTGGCGTGAATCCCCTCAGTCACCAGCAACCAGTCACTCCGTATCGATCTGCGCGCGCTGCAACGCTCCCGAGTAGTCGACATAGATCGACTTCCACTCCGTGAAGACGTCGATGCCTGCGACGCCGGCTTCGCGATGGCCGTTGCCGGTTTCTTTGACGCCGCCGAACGGCAGATGCACTTCGGCGCCGATGGTCGGTGCGTTCACGTAGAAGATGCCGGTTTCCATGTCGCGCATCGCGGTGAAGGCCTTGTTCACGTCGCGCGTGTAGAGCGACGACGACAGGCCGTACTTCACGCCGTTGCCGATCGAGATCGCGTCTTCGAGCGAGTCGCATTTGATGACTGCGGTCACCGGTCCGAAGATTTCTTCCTGCGCGATGCGCATGTCGCGCTTCACATCCGCGAACACGGTCGGCTCGTGGAAGAAGCCGCGCGCGTGATCGCCGTCGGTGAGCGCGTTGCCGCCCGCGACGCACGTCGCGCCTTCGTCCTTGCCGATCTTCACGTACGACTCGACGGTCTTGCGCTGCGATGCGGAGACGCTCGGACCCATGTCGATTTTGGGATCGAGGCCGTTGCCCACGCGCAGTTTCTTCGCGCGGCCGGCGAGCTTCTCGACGAACTGGTCGTACACCTTCGCGTGCACGACGATGCGCGACGCCGCGGTGCAGCGCTGTCCCGTCGTACCGAATGCGCCCCACAGCGCGCCGTCGACGGCGAGGTCGACGTCCGCGTCGTCCATCACCATGATCACGTTCTTGCCACCCATCTCGAGATGGACGTGCTTGAACGTCGGTGCACACGCGACGGAGATGTCCCGGCCGACTTCGGTCGATCCGGTGAACGAGATCACGCGGATTTTCGAGTGCTTCGTCATCGGCTCGCCGATCTCGCGCCCGCCGCCGGTGACGACGTTCCACACGCCCTTCGGCAGTCCCGCTTCTTCGAACGCTTCGGCGAGCATGATCACCGCGAGCGGCGTGAGCGACGCCGGCTTGATCACGACGGTGTTGCCGCAGATCAGCGCGGCCATGCCCTTCCACGCCGGAATCGCGATCGGAAAGTTCCACGGCGTGATGAGTCCCGCGACGCCGAGCGGCACGCGCACGGCCATGTTGAATTTGTTGTGCAGCTCCGACGGAGTGGTAACGCCGAAGAGACGACGTCCTTCACCGGCAGCGAGGAACGCCATGTCGATCGCTTCCTGCACGTCGCCCTTCGTCTCGTCGAAGACCTTCCCCATCTCGCGCGTCATCTCGCGCGCGATCTTGTCCTTGTCGCGCTTGAGAATGTCGCCGACTTTGTAGAGATATTCGGCGCGTTTCGGCGCGGGCGTCAGCCGCCACGATTCATACGCGCGGCTCGCCGCATCGACGGCAGCGTTGAGATCGTCCTCGGACGATTCCTGAAACGTTCCGATCAGATCATCCTGATCGGCGGGATTCCGATCCTCGAACGTCTTGCCGCTCGAAGAGCTCACCCACTGTCCGTCGATGTAGTTCTTGTACTCGCGCGTCGCGCGCAGATCGTGCTGCTGCGCGAGCGAAGTGATGTCGGTCGTGGTCATTGGTCCTCCGGGTGGGCAGTTGGCAGTGAGCAGTGGGCAGAAGATTCAACGAGCTCTGCCCACTGCTCACTGCTCACTGTCCACTAGTTTATGGGCAGTAGGCAGTGGACGCTTCTGCCCACTGCCTACTGTTCACTGCCCACTCGTTATTTCGCTTTTGCCGCCGGCTCGTTCGCCGATTCTTTCGGACGCGGCGAGCCCATGTCGACGTTGCCGCGGAAGCGAGCACCCTCGGCCACCACAATCTTCGGCGCCTTGATGTTGCCGTCGACGGTCGCGCTCGCGATGAGCTCGACCTTGTCGTCCGCGGAGATGTCTCCCGTCAGCTTTCCCTCGACCGTCACGTTTTTTGCGTGCACCGTCGCTTCGATGCGCGCTTTCGTGCCGACACGAAGGTCCGCCGAGAGGTTGATCTTGCCGCGAATCGTTCCCTCGATGAGGACCGCTGTCGCGCCCGTGATGGTGCCGTCGATGGTGACGTTCGGACCGAAGTATGTGAACTCCGGCAGCGAGGGCAATTCTGCGGGGACGTGCGACTTCGCCGAGGGGTTTTCCTTCGAGAACAGGGCCATGCGGGGCGGGAGCATAGCATCAGTGGCTGGTGACGGGTCACTGCCACCTGATACCGTTCAACGTCGCGCCCTCCCATTCGTAATCTGACAAGAGGTACCTTTGAGTAAGACAACGACGATCCTTCTCATTCTCACGCTCGCGACCGCTTGCAAGAGCAGCAAAAAAGACGAGCAATACCGAACCGAAAAAGTTGGCCGCGGCGTCGTGACCGAGACGGTCTCCGCGACCGGCACGCTCTCCGCGGTCACGACCGTTCAGGTCGGCAGTCAGGTCTCCGGCGTCATCTCGCGGCTGTATGCAGACTTCAACAGCGAAGTGAAAAAGGGTCAGCTGCTCGCCGAGCTCGACCCGACTCCGTTTCAGGCACAGGTCGAACAACGACAAGCGGACGTGACGCGCGCGCGCGTCGAGACCGCGAATGCGAAGATCACGTACGAGCGTCAACGCAGACTCGCCGCGGCGGGACTCGCCGCGCAAGCCGATCTCGATGCCGCGAAAGCGCAGTATCAGGCCAGCGAAGCGCAAGTCGATCAGGCAACGGCCGCGTTGCAGCAGTCGCTGACGAATCTTCGCTACACGAAGATCCTCTCGCCGATCGACGGCAAGGTCATCGACCGGCAGTACGACGTCGGACAAACCGTCGCCGCGTCATTCCAGGCGCCGACCCTGTTCGCGATCGCGCAGGATCTGACGAAGATGCAGGTGCAGGCGGACGTCGATCAATCTGACATCGGACGCGTGCACGTCGGCCAGCTCGCGCGATTCACCGTCGATGCGTATCCCGAGGAGGAGTTCCGCGGACGCATCTCGCAGATGCGCCTCAACGCGACCGTTTCGCAAAACGTCGTCAGCTATCCGGTCATGATCGAAGTCGCGAATCCGCAGGAGCGACTCAGTCCGAAGATGACCGCGAACGTGACGATCGACGTCGCGAGCGTGCGCGATGTGCTGCGCATTCCGAACGCGGCACTGCGGTTCAAACCGGAATCCGCGAGCGGACAGAACGCGAATACGCCGGCGAAAACGGCCAGCTCCGGCGGTGGGGAATCGCAGCAGCAAACGTCGACCGAAGGATCGGTCCAGCGTATGGGACGCCGTCGCCGCGGCCTCGAAGGCGCAGCAGGCGCATTCGGCGGCTCCGTCGAGAAACCGAAGCGTCCGCAAACGGTCTACGTGCTCGACGCGCAGAAGAAACCGCAGCCGGTGCAGATCCGCACGGGCATCACCGACGGCCGCTTCACGCAAGTCGTCGACGGCAGTCTCAAGCCGGGCGATGAAGTGATCACCGGACTCGCAACGTCGAAGGTCGAAGGACCGGCGGCGTTCGGCGGCGGCATGGGCAGCGGACAACGCGGTGGCGGCGGCGGCCGAGGACCCCGATAACGTGGCACGCACCGTCATCGAGATCCGCAATCTCGTCAAGGTCTACGCGATGGGCGAAGTCGAAGTGCGCGCGCTGGACGGCGTGAATCTCTTCGTGAACGAAGGCGAGTTCGTCGCGATCATGGGCCCGTCCGGCTCCGGCAAGTCGACGCTGATGAACATCCTCGGCTGCCTCGATCGCCCGACGTCCGGCGCGTATCTGCTCGACGCGACCGATGTGTCGACGCTCAATCGCGATCAGCGCGCCGTGATCCGCAACGCGAAGATCGGCTTCGTCTTTCAGAGCTTCAATCTCCTGCCGCGAACGTCCGGCGTCGAGAACGTCGAGCTGCCGTTGCTCTACGGAGAGCTTGGCTGGTCGCGCGCGCAGAGACGCAACGCCGCACTCGATGCACTGAAGCGCGTCGGTCTCGCGGGACGCGAGCACAATCAGCCGTCGCAGCTTTCGGGCGGACAACAGCAGCGCGTCGCGATCGCGCGCGCGCTCGTCACCGATCCCGCGATCCTGCTCGCCGACGAGCCGACCGGCAATCTCGACTCGCGCACGTCGGAAGAGATCATGTCGATCTTTCAGAAGCTCAACGACGAAGGAAAAACCGTCGTATTGATCACGCACGAGCAAGACATCGCGCAACACGCGAAGCGCGTCGTCACGGTGAAAGACGGCCGCATTCACGACGACAAACGCGTGCAACAGGTGAGAGCGTAACGACCATGGCCAACTCGCTGCAGCGAACGATGAACATCACGATCGTCGGCCTCAAGGCGATCCTCCGCAACAAGCTCCGCTCGTCGCTCACGATGCTCGGCATCATCATCGGCGTCGCGTGCGTGATCATCGTCGTCGCCATCGGCAGCGGCGCCTCGCAATCGATTCAGAACACGATCAACTCCCTCGGCGCGAACTTCATCATGATCTTCCCCGGCGCTTCGACGACCGGCGGCGCGCGCATGTTCACGGGCAACTCGACGCTGACCGTCGAAGACGCCGACGCGATCAAGAACGAGTGCCCCGCAGTCGCATACGTATCGCCGACCGCGCGCTCGAATGCGCAAGTCGTCGCCGGCGAGTTGAATTGGGGAACGCAGATCTACGGCGTCGGCGTCGACTGGCCGTTCATTCGCGCGTGGAACACAGCCGAGGGCGACTTCTTCTCCGACGCCGATGTGCGTTCCAGCGCAAAAGTCTGCGTCCTCGGCGCCACCGTCGCCGAAAACCTCTTCCCGCAAGGCGGCGCACTCGGCCAGATCATCCGCATCAAGAACGTCCCGTTCCGCGTCATCGGCGTGCTCGATCGCAAGGGCGGCAACATGATGGGCGCGGATCAGGACGATCAGATCGTCGCGCCATACACGACGGTCATGAAACGCCTGATGGGATCGCCGCGGCTCCAGATGATCTACGCAGCCTCGGCGTCCTCATCGCAAGTCGATGACGCGCAACAACAGATCGATGCGCTTCTGCGCCAGCGACACAAGATCGGTCAGGGACAGGACACCGATTGGATGATGCGCTCGCAGGAAGAGATCGCGCAGACGCAGGAAGCGCAGATGAAAATTCTGCGCACGCTACTGCTCTCGATCGCAGGCGTGTCGCTGTTCATCGGCGGCATCGGCATCATGAACATCATGCTCGTGTCGGTGACGGAGCGAACGCGCGAGATCGGCATTCGCATGGCGATCGGCGCGAAAGGACGTCACGTGCTGCTGCAGTTCCTGTTCGAAGCGATCACGCTTTCGATCGTCGGCGGCATCATCGGCGCCGCGGTCGGCATCGGCGGCTCGGCCCTCGCGGGAAAACTCCTGAAGTGGCCGATCGTCATCAGCCCGTCCGCGATCGGCTTGTCGTTCTGCGTCGCCGCGATCGTCGGAATCTTCTTCGGCTTCTATCCCGCACGCAAAGCGGCAAAGCTCGATCCCATCGACGCACTGCGCTACGAGTAGTCCAGGAGTGCGGTGGCAAAGCCACCGCTTTGGGTTGCGTGTTGCCCCCGATGTGACACAGACACTCTTGTCTGTGCGCCCCGCGCAGAATGAGCCGATGCACACTGGGCTCCGGCCTCCCGAGTGCGCACAGACAAGAGTGTCTGTGCCACATCGGGAGACTCGTAAAGTTCGTAAATTTTCGACGGCGTGGACGTCGTGGAAAAACGCCGGCAGTAGACTCGCGGCGTGCCGAGGATGGAGCGCCGCTCGATCGTGGTCGTGGTGTTGCTGATCGCATCGCTTGCGATCATTGCGTTCCTGCAATACCGCTCGGTCGCTGAAGCGAGCCGCGCACAACGCGAGGCGCTGCGCGCATCGCTCGACGAAAGCACGCGCCGCTTCTCCGACGATTTCGAGCGCGAGATCGGCCGCGCATTCAATTGCTTTCAGCGCCCGCCGGAAGACGGGTGGGGATGCTGGAGCGACAACGCGCTCGATCCGAAAATCGTGCGCGCGCTGTACGTCTTCGAAGGCGGCGGCATCAAGCGATTCAATCCCGACAGCGCGCTGCTCTTCGAAGTGAACTGGCCCGACGCGGTCGAGGCGGAACGGCAACGCGTGCGCGGACCGGTCGAGCCGCGACAACTCTTCATGCTCGGTGACGATGTCGTGATGTTCGTCCCGCAACCGCCCTCGGTGCGCGACAACAATCCTCCGCCGCCCGGTCAAGACAACGGCGAGCCGCCACCGCCCGAGCGACGACGCCGTCCGCGCGGACAGCAGCTCGGGATGGTGCAATTCGACGCCGACGTGATCTTCACGCGATTCATTCCGAAACTGCGCGAGAACGATCTGCGCAACGTCGACGTCGCGATCTTTCGTCCGAACGATCACGCGCATCCGCTCTTTCACACCGCCGACGTTTCGCGATTCGCGAAGCCCGACATCGTGCATCCGCTGATCCGCTCCCCGCAGGCGACGCGCGAAGTGGCGGCACCGATCTGGGAAGTTGCCGTCGTGCATCGCGCGGGCTCGCTTGATGCCGCAGTTGCCGGCGTCCGCACACGCAACCTCGTCATGAGCGGCGCGGTGCTGCTCCTGCTCATCACGAGCATCGTGGTGCTCGTCGTCACGACACGGCGCGCGCAGAGCCTCGCGCGGCAGCAGCTCGACTTCGTCGCCGGCATTTCGCACGAGCTCAACACGCCGCTCGCCGCGATTCGCTCCGCCGCGGAGAATCTCGCGGACGGCGTCGTGCACGATGACGAACAACTGCGCAACTACGGCACGATGATCGTGCGCGAAGGCCGGCGCTTGTCGGGCATGGTCGGCAAGGTGTTGACGTATGCGGGCGTCGAGTCGGGAACGCGATGGCGCCGCGAACCGGTCGACGTGAAACAGCTCGTCGAGCGCGTCGCACACGAGTGCCGCTGGATGACCGACGAGCGCGGCGGCGCGATCGGAGTCGACGTCGACGGCGTCGGTCCGGTGCTCGGCGACGTCGAGGCGTTGCGGCGCGCGCTGCAGAACGTCGTCGAGAACGCAGTGAAGTACGGAGGCCGTCCACCGCGCGTCGACATTCGCGCGACGGAAGGTAAACGCAAGGTCGTCATCAGCATCGAAGACAACGGCAGCGGCATCGACGAAACGGACCTGCCGCACGTCTTCGATCCGTTCTATCGCGGCCATCACGTCGTCGCCCGCGCAGTCCCCGGCAGCGGCCTCGGGCTGAGTCTCGTGCGACGAATTGTCGAAAGCCATGGGGGTCGCACGTCCGTTTCGAACCGCACAGGAGGCGGTGCAGTCGTTACAATCGAGATCCCAAGTTCCGCATGAACGCGCCGTCAAAACGGATCCTGCTCGTCGAAGACGAGCCGAGCCTCGTCATCACGCTCACCGATCGCTTGAAGAGCGAGGGATACCAGGTTCGCAGCGCGGGCGACGCCGATACGGCGCTGCGCGAAATCGTCGACGGCACCTACGACCTCGCGATCTTCGACGTGATGCTGCCGGGCCGCAGCGGATTCGACCTATGCCAGGACGTACGCCAGCGCGGCATCGGCCTGCCGATCCTGATGTTGACCGCGCGCTCGCAAGTCGTCGACCGCGTCGTCGGATTGAAAATCGGCGCCGACGATTACCTGACCAAACCCTTCGAGATGGCCGAGCTCCTCGCACGCATCGAAGCGCTGCTACGCCGCGCGCGAATGCCGATCGCCCGCGCCGCAGCGAACTACATCTTCGGCAACATCGAAGTCGACTTCCGCGCGGCGGAGGTCTTCCGCTCCGGCGAGCGTGTCCCACTGTCCGCGCTCGAATTCAAACTCCTCACCTACCTCGTGGAACATCGTGGAACGGTCGTCACGCGCGAAGAACTGCTCGACCACGTCTGGGGCTACAACGCGACGCCCTTCACGCGAACGGTGGACGTGCACATCGCCGCGCTGCGCCAGAAGCTCGAAGAAAAGCCCTCGCGCCCCCAATTCATCCTCACCGCCCACCGCCTCGGCTACCGCTTCGCCGGCTGAGGCTTTACACCGATTACCAATCCCTTGCGCAGCGTTGAAGACTGCTTGCCTCCGCTCGTCCATGCTGCGCTCATGAAAAACATCCTCCTCGCCGCTCTACTCCTCGCCACCACTACAGCCCTTGCCGCTCCCCCACCCGGCCCACCGCCACACGACCGCGAGCTCCTCCCCCCACGCGAGCTCGCCGAATTCCTCAACCTCACCGACGCTCAGCAGGCGCAAGCCCGGGAAATCCACGACACGACCATCCGTCCCCTCCTCGAGCAGCACGCCACGCGCGAAGCCATCGAAGCCGCCCACGAAACCGCACGCAACTCCTTCGCCGCCATGCTCACGAAAGAACAGCGGGCGAAGTTCGAGGTGTACGAGGAGATTCGCGCGTTGCGCGAGCGGGGGCGGGAGGGGTGGTAGACATCATCAGCTGCGTGTAGGCGGGCCGCCTGAGAGAGGCGGCCCAACGTAGGACATGCTC
>Ga0307468_100000345_pt1 | contig 11200 bp, 4 predicted proteins | sample atmdna_FD_203085 | JGI IMG/M metagenome (GOLD analysis project Ga0307468, IMG submission 203085) | Hardwood forest soil microbial communities from Morgan-Monroe State Forest, Indiana, United States - atmos_gases AM2C_05 | ecosystem: Environmental > Terrestrial > Soil > Temperate forest > Bulk...
GACGCGCTCAAGGAGTACCTGGCGCGGCCCAACCCGCGCACCCTCCTGGTCTTCAGCGACGCCGGGTTCGACCAGCGGCGCTCCCTCTGGAAGGCGCTCGAGGCCGGCGCGCTCCAGGTGCGCTGCGACCCGATCGCCGGGGAGGCGGCGATCGCCGGCTGGGTGCGCGAACGCCTGCGCGAGCGCGGTTACGGGATCCCGCCCGAGCTGGCGGAGGCGATCGCCGTCGGTCTCGGCGGCGCCGGTCTCGGACGGCTCGCCGCCGAGCTGGACAAGCTGACGAGCGCGATCGGCGCGCCGCGCCCGGTCGAGGCGGCCGATCTCGGCATCCTCGCCGAGGTGCCGCGGGTCGCCGACGCCTTCCAGATCGCCGCCCTTGCGCTGCGCGGCGAGCGCGGTCCGGCGATCCAGGGGGCGCGCGCCCTGCTCGACGCCGGCGAGGAGGCGCCGGTCATCCTCGGCGCGATCGCCTGGTACGTGCGCACCGCGCTCAAGGTGCGCGCCGCGACCGAGAGACGCGCGGCGCCGCGCGACCTGCCGACGCTGTACGGGCTCTACCCGGGACGGATCGATCGTTTCCGGGCCGAGGTGGGAACGCTTCCGGTGCGGTCGCTCGAACGGGCGGTGCGTCTCTGCGCGCGCGCCGATCGCGAGATCAAGGGCGGGGGGGCGCGCGATCGGGCGAACGCCTTCGAGCGGCTGGTGCACTCGCTGGCGCGGGTCCAGCGGGCGGGGGAGGTCTGATGGCCGCGCCTTCCGCCACCCGCGAGACCGTCGTGGTGCTCGACTTCGGCTCGCAGCTGAGCCAGCTGATCGCCCGCCGGGTGCGCGAGATCGAGGTGTACAGCGTCCTGATGCCGTGCGACGCGCCGATCGAGTCGATCGCGGCGCACCGGCCGCGCGCCCTGATTCTCTCCGGCGGGCCCGACTCGGTCTACGCGCCCGGTGCGCCGCGCGTGAACCCGGCCATCCTCGATCTCGGGGTGCCGGTGCTCGGCATCTGTTACGGGATGCAGGCGCTGGCGCACGCTCTCGAGGGCCGGGTCGAACGGGTCCCGGAGCGCGAGTTCGGCCCCGCCGACTTCGAGGTGACCGCGCCGAACCCGCTGTTCGCGAACCTCCCGGCGCGCCAGAGGGTCTGGATGAGCCACGGCGACCAGATCCTCGAGCCGCCGCCCGGCTTCCGGGTCACCGGTCGCACCCCGACCACCGCCTGCGCGGCGATGGCCGACGAGAAGCGGCGCCTGTTCGGCATCCTCTTCCACCCGGAGGTGACCCACACCGAGCACGGGCGCGCGATCCTCGAGGCGTTCGTGCGCGGCATCGCCGGCTGCTCGGGTGGCTGGCGCACCGACTCGTTCGTCGAGGCCGCCGTCGCCGGCGTGCGCGCGCAGGTCGGAGAGGGCCGGGTGATCGCCGGCCTCTCGGGCGGGGTCGATTCGGCGGTGGCGGCGCTGATCATCCATCGCGCCCTCGGCGAGCGCCTGCAGTGCCTGTTCATCGACAACGGCCTGCTGCGCAGGAACGAAGGGGACGAGGTCGAGAGCGCCTTCCGCGATCGCTTCCGTCTCCCCGTGAGGCGGATCGACGCCGGCGCGGTCTTTCTCGAGGCGCTCCGGGGTGTGGTCGACCCGGAGGAGAAGCGCCGGGTCATCGGCAGGGTCTTCGTCGAGGTCTTCGAGCGCGAGGCCGCGCGGCTGGGCCCGATCGACTTCCTGGCGCAGGGGACGCTCTATCCGGACCTGATCGAGTCGACCTCGTTCAAGGGGCCGTCGGCGGTGATCAAGACGCACCACAACGTCGGCGGGCTGCCGGCCGGGATGCGTCTCAGGCTGGTCGAGCCGCTCCGGGAGCTGTTCAAGGACGAAGTCCGGCGGACCGGGTTGCGGCTGGGTCTCGACCCCGGGTTCGTCGGGCGGCATCCGTTCCCGGGGCCGGGGCTGGCGGTGCGCATCCTGGGGGAGATCACCCGCGAACGGCTCGAGCTGGTGCGCCAGGCGGACGCGATCTTCATCGGGGCGCTGCGCGCGGCGGGACTCTACGACAGCACGGCGCAGGCCTTCGCGGTGCTCCTGCCGGTGAAGTCGGTCGGCGTGATGGGGGACGGGAGGACCTACGAGAACGTCGCGGCCCTCCGGGCGGTGACCACCGACGACTTCATGACCGCCGACTGGGCGCGGCTGCCGCACGAGTTCCTGGCGGAGGTGAGCGCTCGCATCGTCAACGAAGTGCGCGGCATCAACCGGGTGGTGTACGACGTCAGCAGCAAGCCGCCCGCCACCATCGAGTGGGAGTGAGCATGGCCGCGAATTCGTTCGTGCATCTCCACAACCATTCGCAGTTCTCGCTCCTCGACGGCGCGCAGCGCCTCGAGGAGATGGTCGCGCAGGCGGCGGAGTTCGGCATGCCGGCGCTGGCGATCAGCGATCATGGCAATCTGTTCGGCACCATCCCGTTCTTCGAGGCGGCGGCGGAGAAGGGGGTCAAGCCGATCCTCGGCTGCGAGACCTATCTCGCGCCGGGGTCGCGGCACGACAAGACCCCCTCGGGGCCGGGGCGCAAGCCGTACTACCACCTGCTCCTCCTGGCGCGCGACCGCGAGGGGTACCGCAATCTCATGCAGTTGTCGACCGCCGGCTTCCTCGAGGGGTACTACTACCGGCCGCGCATCGATCGCGAGCTCCTCGCGAAGCACGCCGGCGGCCTGATCGCCACCTCGACCTGCCTCGGCGGCGAGATCCCGCAGCTCCTGATGGCGGGGGACCGGACCCGCGCCGAGGCGGTGGCGTCGGAGTATCGGGAGATCTTCGGAGCCGAGAACTTCTTTCTCGAGATGCAGGACCAGGGGCTGCCGGAGGAGAAGACCCTCAACCCGGTGCTGGTCGACATCGGCCGCAAGCTGAAGATCCCGCTGCTCGCCACCAACGACTGCCATTTCCTCCACAAGGACGATCACTTCGCGCACGACATCCTGATCTGCATCCAGACCGGCAAGACCGTGAAGGACGGCGATCGGATGCGGTTCACCTCCGAGCACTACTTCAAGTCGCCGGAGGAGATGCGGACGCTGTTCAAGGATCTGCCGGAGGCGGTCGAGAACACCCTTCGGGTCGCCGAGCGCTGCAACCTGACCCTCGAGAAGGGCGGCAATCTCCTGCCGCACTTCCAGGTCCCGGACGGGAGCACGACCGAGGAGTACTTCCGCCGCATCGCCCAGACCGGGTTCGAGGAGCGCCTGCCGGCGCTCTATGCCCTCGAGAAGGCGGGCCGCCTGCGGGTGCCGCTCGAGGTCTACCGCGCCCGCCTCGAGTCGGAGATCGAGATGATTCTCCGGATGGGGTTCCCGGGCTACTTCCTGATCGTCTGGGACTTCATCAAGTACGCGCGCGAGAACGGCATCCCGGTCGGACCCGGGCGCGGCTCGGCGGCCGGGTCGCTGGTGGCATACGCGCTCCGGATCACCGACGTCGATCCGCTCGCGTACGACCTGCTCTTCGAGCGTTTCCTCAACCCGGAGCGGGTCACCATGCCCGACATCGACATCGACTTCTGCATCCGCGGGCGCGGCAAGGTGATCGACTACGTGCGCGAGAAATACGGGCGCGACAACGTGGCGCAGATCATCACCTTCGCCACCATGGGGGCGAAGGCGGTCATCCGCGACGCCGGGCGCGGCCTCGACCTGCCGTTCGGCGAGTGCGATCGGATTGCCAAGCTGATTCCGGCCGAGCTGGAGATGACCATCGAGAAGGCGCTCGCCCAGGCGCCCGCGCTGGCGCAGGCGGCGGAGAAGGACGAGCGGATCAAGCAGCTCCTCGACGTCTCGCAGAGGCTCGAGGGGTTGACCCGGCACGCCTCGGTGCACGCCGCCGGCGTGGTCATCTCGCCGCGGCCGATCGTCGAGTTTTCGCCCCTGGCGCGCACCCGGGACAACGAGATCGTCACCCAGTACGCGATGGACGAGATCGGATCGATCGGCCTCCTGAAGATGGACTTCCTCGGGCTCAAGACGCTGACCTTGATCCAGGACTGCGTCGACTCCCTGGCCCGCGACACCGGGTCGGCCCCCGACGTCGGCAGCCTGCCGCTCGACGACCCGGAGACCTACGCCCTTCTCGCGGCGGCGAAGACCGACGGCGTCTTCCAGCTGGAGTCGTCGGGGATGAAGGACATCCTCCGGAAGCTGAAGCCCGATCGCTTCGACGACCTGATCGCGCTCAACGCCCTCTTCCGTCCAGGGCCGATCGGCTCGGGGATGATCGACGACTACATCGAGCGCCGCCACGGGCGTAAGCCGATCGAGTACGCCGTGCCGCAGCTCGAGGGAATCCTCGGAGTCACCTACGGCGTCATCGTCTACCAGGAGCAGGTGATGCAGGTCGCCTCGCAGCTCGCCGGCTTCAGCCTCGGCGACGCCGACCTGCTGCGCCGCGCGATGGGAAAGAAGAAGAAGGACGTCATGGCGGCGCAGAAGGACCGCTTCGTCGCGGGCGCGAAGGCGCGCGGCGTGGCGGAGCGCGACTCCAGGAAGATCTTCGAGCTGATGGAGTACTTCGCCGGGTACGGATTCAACAAGGCGCACTCGACCGCCTACGCGCTGGTGGCCTACCAGACCGCCTGGCTCAAGGTGCACCACACGCGGCACTACATGGCGGCCCTGCTGACGGCGGAGCGCGAGAACACCGACAACATCGTGAAGTACATCGCCGAGTGCAAGGCGCTCGGCATCCCGGTCCTGCCACCCGACGTGAACCGGTCGGAGGTCGCCTTCACGGTCGAGCCGGAAGGGATCCGGTTCGGCCTCGGGGCGGTCAAGAACGTCGGCGAGGGATCGGTCCTCGCGATCCTCGAGGCGCGGCGGCGGCTGGGACGGCTCGGGTCGCTCGCGGCGCTGGCGCGCGAAGTCGATCTGCGCCTCGCCAACAAGCGGGTCTTCGAGTCGCTGGCGAAGTCGGGCGCCCTCGACGGCTTTGGCGGGACGCGCGCGGGGATCGTCGCGCAGACCGACCGGGCCCTCGAAGCGGCGCAACGGGCGAAGAGCGATCGCGAGACCGGGCAGGGAGGGCTCTTCGGCGGGGCCGGCGCGCCGACCGCGGAGCCGCCGCAGAGTGACACCCCGGAGTGGCCGCGCGCCGCCCTCCTCGCGGCCGAGAAGGAGACCCTCGGCTTCTACCTCTCGGGGCATCCCCTGGAGGACGAGGCGCCACGCCTGCGGGGACTGGTCAGCCACACCTCGACGCGGCTCCGCGAGGTCCGGCAGCCGCAGCCGGCGACACTCGCCGGCATCGTCACGGCTCTCAAAAAGCGCCGCACCCGCAAGGGGGACGACATGGCGGTCTTCCAGCTGGTCGACCTCGAGGGGAGCGTCGAGGTGATCGTCTTCCCCGACACCTACGCGCGCACCCGGTCGCTGCTCGAGGAGGACGCCGCGCTCCTGGTCAGCGGGGCGGTCGAGATCGACGAGGACCGGCGGCGGATCATCGCCGACGGGGTGATGCCGCTGGCGCAGGCCGAGGAGAAGAAGGCGCGCGAGGTGGTCCTGACGGTGCCGGAGGGGATCGACGCCCGGGCCGCCGGCCGGGTGCGCGATCTTCTCGCCGACCGGCCGGGCCCCTGCCCGGTCTACCTGGAGGTCGTCCGCCCTTCGGCCTACCGCGCCACCCTCAAGGCGGCCGGGGCGCTCAAGGTCTCGCCGAGCCGCGACCTGACCCTGGCCCTGGAAGAGGTCCTGGGGAAGGGGACGGTTCGCTACCGGTAGGACCGTCCGCTCTCGTTGACACCCGCCCGCAAGTTTCCTAAACTAACCGCTTTCGCGCGACCCGCCCGAGTCCCAATCCCGCCGCGGCGCGCCGACCAGTCATCTGGGGAGGAAGCACCGCATGGCGAAGGGGAAGTACCTGTTCACGTCCGAGTCGGTGACCGAAGGGCATCCCGACAAGATCGCCGACCAGATCTCCGACGCGATCCTGGACGAGGTCCTCAGGGTCGACCCGACCTCCCGGGTGGCGATCGAGACCCTGGTGACCACCGGTCTGGTCGTCGTCGCCGGCGAGATGACCACGCGCGCCACCCTCGACATCCCGGCGATCGTGCGCAGCACGATCAAGAACGTCGGTTACACCCGCGCCAAGTACGGCTTCGACAGTGACACCTGCGCGGTGATGACCACGATCGATCGACAGTCGCCCGATATCGCGATGGGAGTCGACACCGGTGGCGCGGGCGACCAGGGGATGATGTTCGGTTACGCCTGCCGCGAGACCCCCGAGCTGATGCCGATGCCGATCCAGCTGGCGCACCGTCTCTCGCAGCGCCTGTCGGAGGCGCGCCGCGACGGCACCCTGCCGTGGCTCCGCCCCGACGGCAAGTCGCAGGTGACCGTCGAGTACGAGGACGGCAAGCCGCTGCGGGTCGACGCGGTCGTGGTTTCGACCCAGCACGCGCCGGAGGTCAGCACCGAGACGATTCGCAAGGAGATCGACGAGAAGATCATCCGCAAGGTCGTGCCGGACAGCCTCCGGGACGCGCACACCAAGATTCACATCAATCCGACCGGCCGGTTCGTGGTCGGCGGACCGCAGGGCGACACCGGGCTGACCGGCCGCAAGATCATCGTCGACACCTACGGCGGCTACGCGCCGCACGGCGGCGGCGCCTTCTCGGGGAAGGATCCGACGAAGGTCGACCGATCGGCCGCCTACATGGCGCGCTACATCGCCAAGAACCTGGTGGCCGCGGGGCTCGCGGAGCGGGCGCAGGTGCAGGTGGCGTACGCCATCGGCGTCGCCGACCCGGTCTCGGTCATGGTCGACACCTTCGGCACCGGGAAGATCGCCGACGAGAAAATCGTCGCGCTCGTCCGACAGCACTTCGGCCTGAAGCCGAAGGAGATCATCGACAGCCTGGACCTGCGGCGACCGGTCTACCTGCCGACCGCGGCGTTCGGCCATTTCGGCCGCACCGGTCCGGGATTCACGTGGGAAAAAACCGACAAGGCGGAATCGCTGCGCAAGGCCGCGGGCCTGGCCGGCTGAACATGGGACAGGAGGCGAGGGTGGCGCGACCGACGTCGTTCGAGGTGAAGGACATCAAGCAGGCGGCCCGTGGCAAGACGCGGATCGAGTGGGCCGACGCCCAGATGCCGGTGCTCCGGGCGATCCGCGAGCGGTTCGAGAAGGAGAAGCCGCTCAAGGGGCTGCGGGTGGCGGCCTGTCTGCACGTGACCTCCGAGACCGCCAACCTGATGCGCGCCCTCGCGGCCGGCGGCGCCGAGGTGCGCCTCTGCGCCAGCAACCCGCTCTCGACCCAGGACGAGGTCGCCGCCGCCCTGGTCGAGGTGTACGGGATCGCCACCTGGGCGATCAAGGGCGAGGACAACGATACCTACTACCGGCACATGATGGCCACGCTCGAGGCCCCGCCGCACATGACCATGGACGACGGCGCCGACCTGGTCACCATGCTGCACTCGAAGAAGCGCGAGCTCCTGCCGGGAGTGCTGGCCGGGACCGAGGAGACCACCACCGGCGTCGTGCGGCTCACCAGCATGGCGAACGACGGGGTCCTGTCCTACCCGATCATCGCGGTCAACGACGCGATGACCAAGCACTTCTTCGACAACCGCTACGGCACCGGGCAGAGCACCATCGACGGCATCGTGCGCGCCACCAATCTCCTGATCGCCGGGCTGAATGTCGTCGTGGTCGGCTACGGGTGGTGCGGTCGCGGGGTGGCGCAGCGCGCCGCCGGGCTGGGCGGTCACGTCATCGTCACCGAGATCGAGCCGGTGAAGGCGCTCGAGGCGGTGATGGACGGCTACCAGGTGATGCCGATGGAGCAGGCGGCGAAACTGGGCGACATCTTCGTCACGCTGACCGGCAACAAGCACGTGCTCCGGCGCGAACATTTCGAGGTGATGCGCGACGGCGCCATCGTCGCGAACTCCGGGCACTTCAACGTCGAGATCGAGATCCCGGCGCTCGAGGCGCTCGCCGGCGGCCGCAAGGCGCCGCTCCGGGACTTCGTCGACCAGTACACGATGAAGGATGGCCGGAAGATCAATCTCCTGGGCGAGGGTCGCCTCATCAATCTGGCGGCGGCCGAGGGTCATCCGGCGTCGGTGATGGACATGTCGTTCGCCAACCAGGCCCTGAGCGCTGAATTCCTGGCGCGCGAAGGGAAGGGGATGGCGAAGAAGGTCCATTCGGTGCCGCTGGCGATCGATCGGGACATCGCCCGCCTCAAGCTGGCGAGCATGGGTGTCCGCATCGACACGCTGACCGCCGAACAGACCGCCTACATGTCGAGCTGGTCCGAGGGGACCTGACGCCCGGTCCGCCGGCGCGCGCGATCCGCGTCGCGCCGGCCGTCAGCGCATGATGGGACGAGACGCGGCACGCCGTCGTTCGCAGGCCGGCCTGGCGCTCGTCCTGGTCGCAGCCTGGCTCTGCGGCGGTCTGCGACGGGTCGCGCCGGACGGAAGCGCGGCGGTGCTCGATTCGCCTCTGGGGATCGTCGCGCCGCGCCTCGTCGTCCCGGGCTGGCACCTCGCGCCCCCCGGGCTTCTGCGCATCAGCCGCTACCCGCTGCAGTCGGCCACCCTGACCCTGCCCGCCGAGGCGCCGGGGTCTGCCTATGTCACGCGCGAGGGGAGCGCGGTCGACGCCGGCATCACGCTCCGCTACCACGTCGACGCGGAGCGCGTCCTCGACGTGCACCGCCGGCTCGGGCCGGGTTTCGAGCGCGACTCCGTGGCGCGCTGGGCGCGCGAGTCGCTGGGCGCGGCGATCGCCGCGGCGCGCTACGCCGACGTCTCCGGAGTGCGGGTCGAGACGCTGCGCGACGAGGTGCGCTCGAGTCTCGGCGATCGCCTGCACGAGTCGGGACTGGTGCTCCTGGCGTGCGAGGTGACCGATCTCCGGTTGCACGCGGCGGGGCCGATCCCGCCGGCGGCGGCCCGCGGCGGCGGCCCGACCGCCGCACCGCGGCCCGCGGGGACGATCCTCCTGGTCGGCCTCGACGGCGCCGACTGGAACATCATCGACCCGCTCCTCGAGCGCGGTGCGATGCCGCACCTGGCGCAGCTGATCCGGAACGGGACCCGCGGCCGGATGCGCACCATGTCCCCGATGCTGTCACCGGTCCTCTGGACCAGCATGGCAACCGGTGTCGTGCCGGCGCGGCACGGCATCCTCGATTTCGTCGCCGCCACCGGACAACCGGGGGAGAAGGTTCCGGTCGCTGCGACGCAGCGACGGGTCAAAGCCTTCTGGAACATGCTGACCGAGCGCGGGGTCGGCGTCGGCGTGGTCGGATGGTGGGCGACCTGGCCGGCCGAAACGGTGGACGGCTTCATCGTTTCCGATCGGGTCGCCTATCAGATCGCAGGGGTGCGGCCGATCCAGGAGCGCGACCGCACGGGGAAGGTGTCGCCGGCGGCGCTGGACGAGCTCGTGCTGGCGGGAGCGGTGGCGCCGGAGTCGATCACCCCCGCGGATCTCGCCCCCTTCATGAGCCTCCCGTCCGACGAGAGCGCGCTCGATCCCGCCGCCGCGCGCCTCGTGGAGCAGTTCCGCACCGTCCTGGCGAGCGGCCGCACCTACGTCGCCGCCGCGCTGGCGCTCCATGCGCGGGTCAAGCCGACGGTCACCGCGGTCTACCTCGAAGGGACCGACACGGTCGGGCATCTCTTCATGCCGTACGCGCCGCCGCCCCTCGCCGGGGTCGACGACCAGGCGCGGCGCCGCTTCGGCCACGTGGTCGACGCCTACTACCAGCATGCCGACGAGCTCCTCGGCCGCCTGATCGAGGGCATCAGGCCGGACACCGTTCTGGTCGTTTCGGATCACGGCTTCCGCACCGGCGAGAACCGGCCGCTCACCGAGTCGCGCATCGGCTACGGCGCGGCCGCCGACTGGCACCGCAAGTACGGGATCCTCGTGCTCGAGGGGGCCGCCTTCCGGAAGGGGGTCAGCATCGAGGAAGCATCGGTCCTCGACGTCACGCCGACCCTCCTGCGGCTTCTGGGACTTCCGGTCGGCGAGGACATGGACGGACGGCCGATCGAGGCGGCGTTCACGCCGGAGTGGCTCGCGGCGCATCCCGATGCGTACGTGCCGACCTGGGAGGGGGGAGCGCCGGTGGCGCTCGCCGCCCAGGGGGCCGGCACAGGCACCGCGCCGGGAGCGAGCGGGGCTCCGGCTCCGGAGCCGGACGCCGCCGCGGAGGCCGCCTCGCCCGACAGCGAAGGCGACGCCGAACGGCTCCAGAAGCTCCGCGATCTCGGCTACATCGCCTCGGGAAACACCGCCGAGACCGGCAACGCGCACAACAATCGCGGCACCACGCTGCTCCAGGCGGGGAAGTACGAAGCGGCGGCGGAGGAGTTCAGGAAGGCGATCGCTTCCGGCGAGGACACCGGGATCGCGCGCGTCAACCTGGGGCGGACGCAGTACAAGATGAAGGACTACGACGGCGCGATCGCCACCCTCGAGGATCACCTGCGCCGCAAGGGCGCCTCGAAGGACGCCGAGAACATCCTCGGGCAGATCGCCTTCGACCGGGGCCGCCTCGACGAGGCGGCGGAGCATTACCACCGGGCGCTCGCCACCGAGCCGAACTTCGCCGACGCGCGCATCGGGCTGGGGCTCCTGCTCGACCGGCAGGGGAGGCACGACGAGGCGCTGGCGGAGTTCCGCAAGGTCGTGGCGGTCGACCCGGACTACGCCGAAGGGCACAACAACATCGGCGTGGTGCTCAAGGCCCAGGGGAAGATCGACGAGGCCGCCACCGCCTTCCGCCGGGCGATCGCCGCCGACCCGACGTTCGCCCCGGCCTACAGCAACCTCGCGCAGATCGAAGAGGGGCGCGGCGAGATGGCGGAAGCGGAACGGAACTTCCGCGAAGCGCTCCGGCGCGAGCCCGGAAACGTCGCGGTGCGCACCAATTTCGGGGTCCTCCTCTACATGACCGGACGGTTCGATGCGGCGCGCACCGAGCTGGAACGCGCCACCGCCGCCGATCCGACCTACGCCGCCGCCTGGAACAACCTGGGGGCGACCTGCGGGCGGCTCGGCCGGACCGCCGACGAGATTGCCGCCTATCGAAAGGCGCTGGCACTCGATCCGCAGGCCGCCGACCTGCACCACAACCTCGGCCTGGCGCTGGCCAAGTCGGGCGAGACGGTGGAAGGGGAGTCCGA
>Ga0307468_100000346_pt1 | contig 11169 bp, 9 predicted proteins | sample atmdna_FD_203085 | JGI IMG/M metagenome (GOLD analysis project Ga0307468, IMG submission 203085) | Hardwood forest soil microbial communities from Morgan-Monroe State Forest, Indiana, United States - atmos_gases AM2C_05 | ecosystem: Environmental > Terrestrial > Soil > Temperate forest > Bulk...
TGTTCGGGAATTAGAGCATACGATCGAACGAGCCACGGTATTGTGCGATGGACCTTCAATTCGCGGCTCTGATTTGATCCTTGCCTCGCCGTCGATCACGCGCGGGCAATCATTACAAGAGGCAAAAGCGACTCAGATCGCTCGCTTTGAGAAAAGTTATATCAAGGGATTACTCAGGGCGTGCAGTGGAAACATCTCTAAGGCTGCGCGCCTGGCGCAAAAGAACCGGCGCGCATTCTGGCAGTTAATTCAGAAGCACCAGATCGACGTTGAAAGCTTCAGATCCAGCGTCCACTGACCGTCGCTTTCGGCCTCTCTCGCCAGGACAAATCTGTCCTACATCACTTCCCAATGATTTCCCCAATGATTTCAAAGAGTCTTCTGCTCTTGCCTCAATCGTCCCGGACAAAAACAGCCTACCCGCACCCTGAGTAACGGCGTAAATCGATATTCAATCAGCTGGTCTGTCGATTGCTTGGGTTCCCGGCAAGGCAGAGTTCGAATCGATGAATGAAGTGAGCGCAGCGCGCGTCGCGCGCGCGATATTGGATTATCTGCACAGGAATCCGAGCGCCCAGGACACTCTTTCAGGAATTACCGAATGGTGGTTACCGAGACAGCAAATCAGAACACAAACCACGACCGTTAAGGAGGCGCTCGCTTTGCTGATAGCAGACGAGCTGATTCTCGAGGTCAAGGGCAAGGATTCACAGAGCCACTATCGCCTCAACGAGCGTAAGTGGGCTGAAATTCAAACAATGCTTCAGCAGTCGCGGGGGTAAAACTTTTGCAGCGCGGCTTCGGGCTCGGCTCGACGGTCAAGCTCCTGGCAAAGCAATGATGGAAATGGAGGATGGTTAATGCCTATCACACCTACTTACCCGGGCGTTTACATCGAGGAAATATCCAGCGGTGTACACACCATCACGGGTGTCGCTACTTCGATCGCAGCATTCATTGGGCGCACCGAGCGTGGCCCAGTCAACGAGCCACTGACCATCAACAGCTTCGCCGACTATGAGCGAAATTTTGGTCCGCTGTCGCTGTTGAGCACGGTGAGTTTTGCAGTGAAGGACTTTTACCTGAATGGCGGTAGCCAGGCGATCATTGTCCGCCTCAACAACGGTGGATCGGCCGCAACCATCACGTTGCCGGCGACGGTGAGCCCTCCGAGTTCTTCCCTCATTCTGGAAGCCGCCAGCGTGGGCATCTGGGGAGCGAATCTGACCGCCTCGGTCGACCACGACACCAGGGACAGCGCCAATAATAGACTGTTCAATCTCACGATCCGGGAGATTGATCCCATTACGAAAGCGGTACTCGGTTCTGAGAGATTCATCAACGTCTCGGTTGACGATACAGATGCACGCTTTCTACCCAAAGTGCTGGAGCTCAGCTCTTCACTGGTCCGAGTGCAGAAAGACAACACCGGCCAGTTTAGGCTTTCAACAAGTCGTCCGGACGTCACTTTTACTATGTCCGGAAGTCCCCCCGCGCCAACCGACAACCCGATTACAGCCGTGGGTGGTAGTGATGGGACTCGTCTGAGTGATACCCAGTTCTTTAGCGGCCCGAATCTGCAACAGAACAAGAACGGGATTTACGCACTTGAGAAGGCCGACCTCTTCAACTTGCTTTGCATTCCTCCCTACACTGCTTTGAGTCCGGCCGATACGACGTCGACGACTGATATCACTACCGATCTGATTGCCGCGGCTGTTGCTTATTGCCAGGACCGCCGGGCGATGCTGCTGGTTGATTCGCGCAGCGATTGGACGGACAAAACCAGGGCCAAGACCAGCTTCACCGCCAGCAGTAACAGTTATCCGGGAACGACGAGCAACTATGCCTCGATCTTCTTTCCGCGTCTCAAGCAAGCAAATCCGCTACGAGACAACCAGGTCGAAGAGTTTGTCTCTTGCGGCGCGGTGGCCGGTGTTTTTTCGCGGACCGACGCGTCGCGCGGCGTTTGGAAAGCGCCGGCGGGACAGGATGCCAGTCTCGTGGGGGTGCCCGAGCTAAGCGTTCCGCTCACGGACGATGAAAACGGCGAGCTGAATCCATTGGGACTCAATTGCCTGCGCGCGTTTCCGGTGATTGGTCGCGTCGTCTGGGGTTCGCGAACCTTGGATGGCGCCGATCGATTGGCGTCTGAGTGGAAGTACATTCCGGTGCGACGCACGGCGCTGTTTATTGAAGAGAGTTTGTATCGCGGCACGCAGTGGGTGGTCTTTGAACCAAACGATGAACCGCTTTGGGCGCAGATACGGTTGAATGTCGGCGCCTTCATGCAAGGCCTGTTTCGCCAGGGGGCTTTCCAAGGTCGTACCCCACGCGAGGCGTACCTGGTCAAGTGCGACAAAGAGACGACCACGCAGAACGACATCAACCTGGGCATTGTGAACATACTGGTCGGCTTCGCGCCTTTGAAGCCCGCCGAGTTTGTCATCATCAAGATCCAGCAACTGGCTGGTCAGATAGCGACATAGATAAAGCCAGGCCGGCGAATCAGAGACCCGGAGGCTGGCGCCCTGACCAATGATCGTAATGAAAGACTACTCGGGCTCTCCATGAAACGAAGGAGGATGAAATGGCTCAATTCAGTGTGAACGCACAACGCTTCGACCCGTACAAGAACTTCAAATTCCGCGTCAAGTGGGACGGAAAGTATGTAGCAGGAGTCAGCAAGGCCGGAGGCCTGAAGAAGACGACGGAAGTGGTGAAACATCGTGAAGGCGGTGATCCATCGAGTAGCCGCAAGTCACCGGGTCGCACCGAATTTGAAGCCATCACACTTGAACGCGGAGTAACTCACGATACTGAATTCGAAAAATGGGCCAACAAGGTTTGGAACTTCGGCTCCGGTCTCGGGGCAGAGGTGTCACTGAAAGACTTTCGCAAGGACCTCATCCTGGAGGTCTACAACGAAGCCGGCCAGCTCGCGATAGCCTACAAGATCTTTCGTTGCTGGGTGTCAGAATTTCAAGCCCTCCCCGATCTGGATGCCAACGCGAATGCGATCGCGATCGAGCACCTGAAACTTGAGAACGAAGGCTGGGAGCGCGACTACGACGTGACTGAGCCGACCGAGCCGTCCTTCACCGAGCCGCCTGTGTAGCCGGTTATGCGCCCGCTTTCATCCGCGGAACTATTAGACGCCTGGGAACAGGGCTTGTCTGAACCTGCATTCAGACGCGGCGTCGCCCTTTTGACGGCGGCCTGTCCGGAGGTTTCGAACGAAACAGTCGCGGCATGGAGCATTGGCGAGCGTGACTCGCGATTGCTGACTCTACGAGAGTGGACCTTTGGCTCGCAACTGCTTAGCGTTGCCAACTGTTCGGCGTGTGGCGAACGTTTGGAATGGGCTGTCAAGGCATCCGATCTGTACTACGGCGGACAAGATAAGCCGCCCGCCGAGTTCTCGTTGGAGTTCGAGCGGTATCGCGTTAGCTTCCGCCTGCCCAACAGCGCGGATCTGGCGATCATCGCAGAATGCGACGATGTGGCGGCTGCCCGAAGTATCCTGCTTCAGAGATGTGTGATGACAGTCCAGTCGGGCGATCAGGAAATGAATACGGAGAACTTACCTGATGAGGTCGCGAACGCCATCGCGAAACAGATGGCCGCTGTGGATCCGCAGGGTGATGTGCGAATCGATCTGTTGTGTCTGTGTTGTGGTTATCGCTGGCAAGCTCTTTTCGACATTGAGTCTTTTTTCTGGAGCGAAATTAATGCCTGGGCCGGGCGCATGCTGGGCGAGGTTCACGTTTTGGCGAGTGCGTACGGCTGGCGTGAGCAGGACATTCTCAACCTCAGTCCGCAGCGACGGCACTTCTATCTTGGTTTGGTTGGAGGATGAGCGATTATCTAAACAACCTTGTCGAGCGAACGTTAAAGGTTGCGCCGGTAGTTGAGCCGCGACTCGCTTCACTGTTTGAATCCGGCTCAGAGGCCGCCGGTGTGAAAAGTCCCAGGCGCTTCGAAGCGGAAACGGAAACGCACGGTAACGAATCCTCGGGCGAGCTGAAACGCGGAGCCTCTGATTCTGTTCCCGCAAATGTGCAAACTTCGCAATTGCCGCCGCGGATCAGTGAAACAAACGAAGCTAACCTTCTCGATTCGAAAAAGAGAGGCGTTTCACAGGAATCGGAAAGACCGCCAAACTCACCTTCTTTGGTCGTTCATCAGTATTCACCCTTGCCTGCTTCGGTTGTATTGCCGGCGCCAGTTGCCGGTCACCCGGTTTCGCAAGAGCCTGAGGGATCTGGAAATCATCCACCCGCTCGAGAGCGGACTGGTCCGTTCGGGGCCACGGCGAATGAGTCCGGCCAATCATTGAAAATCGAAAGAGATCGTGGAGAAAGTCGCCCACCGCCCCAACCCGAAATTCGGCAACGGGTTGACGGGCAGTTGAGCCGCCTGCAACGGCCAGGCGCAGACGCGGACGAACGAAATGGACCTGAGCCATCAGGTCCCGTCGCAGCATCCACTTCCCGAATCATGACCGAGCGGCCGGACGTCGCTGCGATCAAGCCGACCCCACAGACTGTCCGCGAGCGAGTTGCGACCACTGAGCCCGCGCAACGAATGGCGCGCCAGTTCCTGGCAGCAACTACGCCGAGACCGACCATCAAGGTCACTATCGGCCGCGTTGACGTTCGGGCAATCGTCTCACAACCGTCCCAGACTCCGCGGGTTGCGCGTGCCCAGCCATCGACGGCCATGTCTCTCGATGAATACCTCAAACAACGAAGCGAGGGACACCGATGAGTAGTGCTCTCGCGATTGCCTCGGTCACTGCGGTGCTGAAAGATCTGCTGAACAACGGGCTGATTGATCATGACGTCGGCGCCAGCGTCGGCGAGGTTACAGTGAGCACGCTTCCGCCCGATCGCATTGATGCTGACGCCGAGAAGAAGAGTCGCTTGAATCTCTTCATGTACCAGGTTACGCCGAATCAGGGTTGGCGTAACGTTGGTCTGCCCTCTCGCGATGCGGAAGGCGTGCGTCTCAGCAATCCGCCACTCGGCCTCGATCTTCATTACCTGTTAACGGCCTATGGCATCGAGGAATTCCACGCGGAAATATTGCTGGGTTATGGCATGCAGCTCCTCCATGAAACGCCGGTATTAACGCGCTCAGCCATACGCCGGTCGTTGGCGCCTCCTTCACCGGTCGTGGGCGGAAGTAGTTTGCCTGAAGCGATGAAAGCACTGTTTACCTCGGAATTAGCCGAGCAGGTTGAGCAGATCAAGATTGCGCCATCGTCGCTCAGCACTGAAGAGATCTCAAGGATGTGGTCGGCTTTTGGAGCTAAATATCGGCCCACCTCTGTGTACCAGGTTTCCGTCGTCTTGATTGAGAGCCGCGGCTCGACAAAATCCGCATTGCCCGTGCGGGCTCGAAAGATCAAGGTAATCCCATTCAAACAGCCAATCATCCAGGAGCTCATGTCTCAGGCGTCATCGGCCGATCCCATTCTTTCGGGCCAGCCGATCCTCGCTGGATACAATTTGGTTTTGGTTGGCACGCAGTTGAGCGGCGAGGTGACCCGAGTAGCTGTGGCCGGAGTCGAAGTGCCCCAGGCGCAAACGGTGGTCAGCGACACGCAGATTATCGTGCCTATTTCCAGCGCCCTCGAGGCCGGCGTGCAAGGTGTGCAGGTAATTCATCGAGAGCTGCTGGGCTCGCCGCCTGTACCGCATCGCGGCGTCGAATCGAATATCGCAGCGTTTGTTTTGCGTCCGCAGATTCAAACGATAAATGTCTCAAACGCCGCGGTCGTGGGCAGCAGGCGCTCGGCGAATTTGAACCTTACGGTCAAGCCGGCAATTGGCGATACCCAGCGCGTCGTCTTGCTGTTGAATGAGTCCTTACCGATGACAAGTCCCCCGGAAGCAATAGCCGAATCGCATAGTTTCATCGCTCCTACGCGCCGGCCGTTAAGTCCACCGACGAGTCCGCCGGGCCCAAGCGAGAACATCACGATTCCCATCAGCGGAGTGCGGCCGGGAAATCATCTGGTGCGGATACAAGTGGACGGCGCGGAGAGTCCCCTCGAAGCTAACGCAGCGGGGCAGTACGTTTTGCCGATGGTGACGATCGCATGACCCCGACAGCAACTACAAATTGGCATGAAGCTAATCAAAGCTACCTCATGACGAGGCTCTCAATCGTGCGCGATGCCCTGACATATCATGTGGGTCGCGAACGAAAGACGACAGAAGGTTCGCGATGGGAGTGTTCTGCAAAGCTTGCGCAAACACTGGATTTGGCAACACGCGAGCTGCCGGGGCCCGCGGCGCTGGACAACTTATGTTCTGCTTTCGGCTTGTCGCCTTTTGAGCGGGACGTGTTGCTCATGTGCGCCGGGATGGAACTGGATTCAGGCTTCGCCGGACTCTGCGCCGACGCGCAGGGCGACTCGACCCGCCCATATCCGACTTTCAGCCTGGCGCTGGCCGCACTGTCTGAGCCGCACTGGAGCGCTATTACTCCCGCCGCACCCTTGCGCCGCTGGCGTTTTGTCGAAGTAGGAGTCGGCGATGCTCTCACCAGTAGTCAACTGCGAATCGACGAGCGCGCACTCCACTATTTGACGGGCGTATCTTGCCTGGATGGGCGGCTGCACGGACTTATCGAGTCACTTCGGCCGCCAACCGATATTCCCCGTTCGCATCGGGATCTCACGCATCAGATTGCGGGCATCTGGTCCCAATCAAGGGAAGCTCCCAATTGGCCGATTATCAATCTCTGCGGTAGCGACCCGGCTGCGAAACAGACAGTCGCGGCCTACACCTGCCGCGGTCTTAACATCCAGTTATGCCTCCTGCGCGCCGCGGATATTCCACCAGCCGCCGCCGAGCGCGAGGCGTTGTCGCGATTGTGGGAAAGGGAAGCAGCCTTAAGCGGAAACGCCCTGCTGGTGGATTGCGAAGAGGCCGAGAACAGCCGCGTGTTGCTGTCTTTTCTCGAGAACGTGCGAGGAATGCTCTTTGTTGCCAGCCGCGAGCCGTTGCGATTATGGAGATGCCAGATCATTCGATTCGATGTAGACAAACCGAGCGCCGTCGAGCAGCAACGGTTGTGGCAGGAAGCGCTGGGACCTCTCGGCTCACATCTGGACGGACAACTCGAGCTGCTGGTTTCCCAGTTTAGCCTGGGCGCCCAGGCGATTAATTCGGCGAGCGCGGTGGTGAGATCCACACTGAACAATGCAGATCCAGAAGTGTTGGGATCGACAATAGCTCATGCGGAACTAAAGAGCGGGAATGAAAACTCGCTCATGGAAACTCGCGATGAGCCATCTGCTCTGCCTCGTCCGGAGTCTTCCATTTTTGATCCGCTATGGGACGCTTGTCGGGTTCAGGCCCGTTCACGGCTTGATGATCTCGCGCAACGAATCGAGCCAGTCGCCGCCTGGGATGACCTGGTCTTGCCGGACTCGCAGCGTCAAACTTTGCGCGATATCGCAGCGCATGTCAGACAGCGCGCCAAGGTTTACGAGAGCTGGGGGTTTGCAGCCAAAGGTGGCCGCGGGCTCGGGCTCAGCGCTCTGTTTGCAGGCGCCAGCGGCACCGGCAAAACGATGGCCGCCGAGGTGTTGGCTTATGAGCTGCGATTAGACCTCTATCGCATCGATCTCAGCCAGGTCGTGAGCAAATACATTGGCGAGACGGAAAAGAATCTGCGGCGCGTATTTGACTCCGCTGAGGAAGGCGGGGCGATCCTGCTCTTTGACGAAGCTGATGCCCTCTTCGGCAAGAGGACGGAGGTGCGGGACAGTCACGATCGCTATGCCAACATCGAGGTTAGCTATCTGCTGACGCGAATGGAGAGCTATCGCGGCCTGGCAATTCTGACCACCAACATGAAGAGCGTGTTGGATGCCGCATTTATGCGCCGCATTCGTTTCATCGTCCAGTTTCCGTTTCCTGACTCAGCACAACGCGCAGAGATTTGGCGCCGCATCTTCCCCCGGGATACCCCAAGAGAGAATCTGGATGTAAGCAAGCTGGCCCGGCTGAACATTCCGGGGGGCAACATCCGCAACATTGCGTTGCACGCAGCTTTTCTCGCCGCCGATGCGGACGAACCGGTGCGAATGTTTCACTTGCTGCGGGCTGCCCGCACTGAATACGCGAAATTGGAGAAACCGCTTACGGATGCGGAGACGGCACGTTGGTTGTGATTTCCACAACCGCAGAAAAATGTTTCCGCCTATTGATCGCGGAGGTGGGCCATGAACAATCTGAAATCCCCGATCTCTAATCAATCGGCGATTGAGTTGCACATCGAGGAGTTGGTTCTGCATGACTTTGCGCCCGGGGATCGCTATTCAGTGGCCGATGCGGTGGAGCAAGAGCTGACGCGCCTCTTAACCGAGCAGGCGATCTCACCGGCGGTCCGAGACGCTGAGACCAGTCTGATTGATGCCGGCTCTTTCAAAGTGGCGCCTGGATCAAAGGCAGCACAAATCGGCGCCCGGGTAGGACAGTCGATTTACCAAGGGTTGCGAACAGACGCGTCATTAACGGCTGGGCCAGGGCGTTCCGAGTGAACCGATAGGAAAGACTTTAGTTTTCTTGTATGGAAGCTACGCAGACAACATTACCAGAGGTGACTCCGGTAGAGCCGCAAAAGGCGTCGAACGGGCTGTTGTTACAACGCAAATGCGCGTGCGGCGGTTCGTCCGGAGGGCTCACCGGTGCTTGTGACGAGTGTCAGCACAAGCGCCTTACGGTGCAGCGATACTCTCGGGATCGAGAAGTACTCGCCGCGTTGCGTTCCGCGCTTGCGCCACCTTTGAATTTGTCACTCGACCCAGGCACTCGCAGGGTTGGTGATCGAAATGCGCTTCGGCCGTTACAGACCATTGCACCGCGCAGAGTTCAAACGAAATTGACGGTTGGCCAATCCACGAAACCGAATGAGCAGCCAGCGGACCCGGCGGCGGAGCGCGTGGTTGGAGGGTCGGCTCCCGGCCTTAATGATCAGTCGCCCATTCCGGCACCAGAACAGCCGGAGATTGCACCTGACGCAGCCGAGGAGGAAACGTCATCAGGGAAGCGTACGGCGAGCGACGTCGCGGCAGCTACCGCTCCAGCGACCGCCGAGACTCCTGAACCGGAAACACCTACACCCGCCGGTTTGATTGTGGAGGATGACGCGCAGCAAGTTGGGCCAAGCCAAATGCGCAAGAGCGAGTTTCTTGATGAGGTGCAGAGCGCAGTTTGCGCGGCTGCGGACGCCGAACTCGCCGCGGTGGGACAAACGACGGAGGGCTGTCCCTATGTTGAGCGTTGGATCGGTTACTACCGCACGCGAAGCATTGACCAAGTCGAGCGAGCGCTAAGGCGATACGCGCCAGAGGCTGCTGGAATAACGAATGCCCATGATTACATTCCTTTCGTTGCCGAGCGGGTGCGGCGTGCGGTCGCTGTATGGGCCAACACCGGGCAGATCACCGGAGTACCGTCAGAGCTGGCCGGAGTTCTGCCCGTTTCGAGCGCCGCCGGACCACGATCCGGGGCCAGCATTTTACCCAAGGCACGAGAGGGCGGGGTAAGAGAGGCGGGCGACCCCAGGGAGATACGAAGTCAATTGGGTGCGGGCAGCTCACTCGATGGCAGCACCAGGGCCCGGATGGAGTCGGCTTTCGGGCATGACTTCTCGAACGTGCGCGTCCACACCGATAGCGCCGCGGCTGGATTGTCGTCAAGTCTTAACGCGCGCGCATTCACGATTGGCAGCGACGTAGCCTTTGGGGCAGGGGAATACCAACCGGGAACTCTGATCGGTGACGCGCTGATGGCCCATGAGTTGGCCCACGTAGTGCAGCAGGCCGGAGCAACTTCCCCGGGGCCGCTGACGAAAGATGCAACCACCTATAACGACATGGAAGAAGACGCGGATCGCTCGGCCGTAAGCGCAGTGGTCTCGCTCTGGACAGGTGTGAAAGGGGCGCTTGCCGGCCTTGCCGACAATGCGATGCCTGCTCTGAGGTCAGGACTCGGACTCCAGCGCTGTAAGAAGGAGACTTGCTCGGAAGGCAACAAAACCATCTCGATCGATCTAGTGAAGTTGCGAGGAGCCACGCGTACTCCGGCGACCGACTTGGCCGAAGCCAACAAAATTTATAAGCCGTGCTGCGTTCAGTTCTCCAAGGGAGTCGATCAGCCGGCCCCGAACGACAAGTCGGATCTATGGCTCGGCGGCGACACTGACTTGAAGTGGGATACCCAGTGTGGTTTGGAGGCGGAGGAGAAAGCAATGTGGGATGGCGCCACGACGGAGTTCAAACTTTCCAGTCGCATGCGCGCGTTCTATGTAGACACTCTTAACCCAACCTCCGCGCGGGCGTATAGCCGACCACCGTTTTGCGCGACGGGAAAGGCATCACCCTATGTCAATCATATCGTGGTCAGCAACAGTGGTAGTAACGATACCCTGGCCCACGAGTTAGGCCATGTCCTGTTGAATAGCGGTGATCACCACGGGATAGACAATCCCGCAGACACAAAAAATTTGATGTTATCGCCGGGTCGGACTGGCTCCGATCTCGACGCTTCGCAATGCAAGATTATTTACAACAACGCCTAGCGCGCGATTGGACCACACGAGATTGGCAACCGGCTTTTTGAAAGGTTCGCTCGCTGATGAAGGAAGGAACTCAGAACGAAGTCGCAGGAGGAACGACGGCTGCGAAGGCCGGTCTCGCCGTGCGCCCTGGGGTGATACAGAGGAAGTGCGCGTGTGGAGGCTCGGCGGGTATCAGTGGAGATTGCGGGAAGTGTCAGGACAAGCGGTTGACGCTACAGCAATATTCCCGAGGGCGCGGAACGTTCGCCGGACTGCTGGCTTCGTTTGATAAGTCGTTAGTGGCAGCCCCACCCGACAGTCAAGGCACCCACGGTAATGGTCACAACTTTGGTCTGATAAAGGGCCGTGTGCCGCGCCAGGTTCAGACCAAACCGAGAGTCAGCGAGCCGACGGACCAACACGAACAGGAAGCGGATCGCGCGGCGGAGCAGGTGGCCGGGAAATTCGCGCCTGAAGTGAAACCACAGCCCATCTCTCTTTCGCATTCGGAGCCGTTAATCCAGCGAGCTGCCGGCGACGGCCAAGATAGCAACAACGCGGCCGGCAAAGCTCCAGCAGAAGCAAGCG
>Ga0307468_100000349_pt1 | contig 11161 bp, 9 predicted proteins | sample atmdna_FD_203085 | JGI IMG/M metagenome (GOLD analysis project Ga0307468, IMG submission 203085) | Hardwood forest soil microbial communities from Morgan-Monroe State Forest, Indiana, United States - atmos_gases AM2C_05 | ecosystem: Environmental > Terrestrial > Soil > Temperate forest > Bulk...
CCCTGGACCTGGAGGCAGGCGCTGTCACGCCGGCTGTTCCGGAAGCGCCTCCGGCTCCCACCCGTCTGGCGCGACCTCTATCAGAGAAGCTGGACGACGCCGGTGCTCCCGAACAACCTGCGCCACGACCTCCGGCACGCCGCCTGACCCGGCCACCTGAAGAACAAAGTCAGTACCAGCACGACTACCGGAGCTTCATCTCGACGAGCGACGCAGCTACTGGCCATCGCGCGAGCCTCCGGCGACCTCCAAGCTGCGCACCACCATGAATTCGATCTCGGGTCGGCACCCTAGCCGGCTCCCACCACTCCCCGCTTCAGGCCTCCGCCAGGCGGAGCTCGAAGAGGGAACGCCCCGCGAGCGCCGCGCGGGTCGAGTACGCGGTGAGTCCCGCGATGAGCAGCAGCGCGAGAACCCCGGGACGCGCGTACCAGGTCCCCCAGTCGAGCGACAGGCCGAAGTTGAGGAACAGCTCGTTGGTCAGGATGCAGGCGCACACCGCGAGGAGACCGTGCCGCAGCGCCACGCCGACCAGGATCGCGGCGATGGCGGCTCCCGGCAGGAGCGCCAGCGGTCCCAGCCGGTCCCATCCCTCGAGCGCGAACACGGCCCAGCATGTCGCCAGGAGCGCGAGGGCCGCGGCCCAGGGCCGCCGGAAGACGATGCGCATCAGCACCAGGATCACCAGCAGCACGAGCGCCTCTTCGACGGCGGAGATGATCGACTCACCGGCCGGCGGCACCCAGGCGCGCAGTCCCCCGAGAGCGTCGAGATCGGCGATGTCGGGCATGGCCGCCGGACGCCCGAGCCAGGCCGGCAGGGCGTAGCGTCCCACGCTCAGCAGAAAGGTGAGGGACCCGAAGGCGACGCCGACGAGGATGTCACGTCCCACCAGCGGATCCCCGGGGCGTCCGCCAAGAAGACGCGACCACGAGACGATGCGGTCGGGCCAGTTCCGGCGCACGAACGGCTCGATGGCGATGTAGAGGAGCCAGGTCTGCGCTCCGTTGAACAGCGCGCCGGCGACCAGACGCACGAACAGGCCCCATTCGTCCAGCAGCCCGGCGAGATGGTGCCCGCCGCACAATCCGCGCACCAGGCTGATCAAAAAGATGAACGCCCCGAGACGGAAGGCGCCGCGGCGATCTCCCCGCCCGGCGGTGAGGTTCTTGCGAGCCAGGACGCCGCACGCGACCAGCGACGAGATGATGAACGACAGGATGATCCGCTGCGCGATCGCGTTCGACGCCCCCGGCTGGAACGGCTTGGCGCGCAGCGGACGGGTCCACGGGAAGATGATGTTGAAGGCGATGGCCCGCCCGCGGTAGGCGGCCGCTTCGATGCGCAGGGGGATCTCCGGGGAGCCCGGAGTCGCGCCCTCCCAGGCCCGGCGCTCGTCGGCATACTGCGCCGGACCCCAGCGCGGCTCCGACGGCCGCATATCGGCCGCATTCACTCCCGCCGCCGCGAACAGCGGCTGCCAGTCGATCGGCGATCCGGCTGGTCCTTCCGGATCGTTCTGGGGCGGCACGGCGTCGAAGCGCCACAGCCGCCCGTCTGCGGTCAGGGTGACCGCGACCATCCCGGGGCGGATCGGCGGCGGATCGCGCTCGTCCACGGCGCCTTTCATGCTCAGCGGCTCCAGGGGGAACGGGCTCTGCCGATAAATGAAGTAGAGGGCCGGCGGGAAGGGCTGCGCCAGCCGTTCCCACCGCCGGGGGGAGGGATCGTGGGCTTCGATCTCTTCGAGATAGGTGCGATGCCACCCGAACGCTGAATAGCTGTCGACCGCCGGGTCGGGGTAGCCGATCTGCTTCAGGACTTCGTGCGCCCGGTCGAGGAGCACCTCGGGCGGCTTCGGAGGTCGCGCGATATCGATGACGCTGCGGGTGCGGGCCAGGTTCGCGGCGAACAGCAAGGTCACCGCGATGGCCGCGAGACAGACGCCGACCAGCGCCGGCCTCAGGCCGCCGGTCTCCCCCGCCGCCGCCACCATCTCGGGGGACGGGGTCTCGCCGGCCGCGAGTGCCATCGCGAGCGGGTCCCCGCCCGGCAGCGCCGCGGCGACCGCCAGTGCGTGCGCCGGGCGCTCCCGCGGATCGGTTTCGAGGCAGCGGAGGATGGCCCGCTCGACCGCCGGGTCGAGCCCCTCCACGACGCTCGTGGGGGACGGAGGTCCGGTCTCGCGCGAGCGGGAGAGCTCCTCCCAGGTGTCGCCGCGGAAGGCGCGCCGCCCGGTATAGAGCTCGTAGAGGACGAGGCCGAGAGCGAACAGATCGCTCTTGACGCCCGCTTCCCCTCCCTCGAGCTGCTCGGGCGCCATGTAGGCGGGGGTGCCGGCGCGCGAACCGTCCGCCGCGCCGAGCGCGCCGGCGAGACCGAAATCGGCGATGCGCGCCCTGCCGCGGCCGTCGATCATGATGTTCCCCGGCTTCAGATCGCGATGCACGACGCCGCGCTCGTGCGCCGCCGCCAGCCCGGCGCAGACCTGCCGCCCCACCTCGGTCGCCTTGTCGGCGGGCAGCCGGCCGATGCGCCGCAGGAGGGTGGAGAGGTCCTCGCCGTCGATGTACTCCATCGACAGGAAGGGCTGGCCGCCGGACTCTCCGAGGTCGTAGACCCTGCAGACGTTCGGGTGCGAGACCTGTCGGGCCAGGCGCACCTCGTTGTGGAAGCGCGCCAGCCGGCCCGGGTCCCGGGCCAGATCGGGCGGCAGGAACTTCAGCGCGACCGTCTGGCCGAGCTTCAGGTCATCGGCGCGGTACACCTCCCCCATCCCGCCCCGGCCGAGAAGTCCGAGGATGCGATAGCGATCGAGGAGCAGCGTCCCCGGCACGAACCGGCCGTGATCGAACGAATCGGAGGAGGAGGACGACGGAGCGCTCGCATCCCGCACGGTCGGGGTCGCGGAACCGGCGTCGGCCGCACGGTGGAGGGTGCGGGTCGGCGACTCGGCGGAAGGGTCGAGCCTGCCGCCGCACCCGGGGCAGAAGCGGGACGCGGCGGCGACCACCTCGCCGCAGGAAGAGCAGGTCATCCGGGCGGGTTCAGGCATCGCTGCATGCGATGGGGCCTCGATGGTTGGCAGGAGAGCGGTGCCCCCGGCGGACCAGGGGCGGACGCCCGGCGCGTCACTCGATGCTGATCGCGACCGCGTTGGTGTAGGTGATGATCACGCGATCCCCGGCGGCGAGCCCCTTCAGGAGCTTCTTGTCCTTGACCCGGATACTCCGGGTATTGCCCTCTTCGGACTCGTAGGTCACGGCCGACGTCTTCGGGTCGACGCTCTTGATCAGGACCGTCTTCGTCACCTGGCTGGTGATCGTGGCGCCCGGCTTGGTGCCGGCGTTGCGCACGATGGCGGGCTTGTCGGTGGCCGAGGGGGCGCCCGGCTGGCCCGGCTTGCGGATCTGGTAGACGACCGCGTCGGTCGAGCGGAAGGTCACCTTGTCGCCGACCTTGAGCTCTTCGAAGCGTCGCACCTCGGGGCCGCAATAGATGTCTTCGAATGTCCCATCGTCATGCTTGAACGTGACGACGCGCGCGTCGTGATCGATCGACTCGATGGTCGCCTTGATCGTGACCGGTTTGGTCTCGTGCTTGATCGGCTCCGGGGCGGAGGCCGCACCGGCCAGGGTGGTCAGAAGTGCCAGGGCGCCTGCCAGTCCGACGACGGTGCGGGTTCTGTTCATGATGGTGGGCCTCCATGCCATTCGTTCGTTGCCGAGCCGCGTTCACCGGGAGGCATGCATCTTAGCCCAAGCGCCCGGCGCGGGTGATCGCCCCGGGGACGATTCTGTCGACGGTTGCCCGCCGATCTGCCGCAGTTCGCCCTGTTCTCGCTCGACGATCTCAACGACCACGCCACGATTCCGGCGCGCTGGCTCCAGGAGAACCACATCCGTCCCGTGATTTCCCGGACAGGCTTTCAGGAGCCGAGCGGGGACGCGTCGAGGAGCGGGCGGGGTTCGATCTCGCTGCACGCGACGATCTTCAGGCTGGCCGACAGCCGCGACTCATGCCCGAGCTTCCGAATGATGCTCAGGACGTTGCGGCTGATGTCCTCGACTCGATCGGTCGTCAGCCCGTCACAGAGCTTCCCGACATAGACATCCTCGCCGACGCGGCAGATGCGGAGCATTGCCGCGTCTCCGGTCGAGACGTACTGTCGGTCGAGATCGCTCAGGACTTCGAGCCGCCGCGCGAGAGTCTTGTCGGCCTTGAATCCGACGAACAGAGGTTGATCGATCAGGAGTTCCAGCACGTCAGCACTTCCCCCGGATGGCCATCTGTTGACGTCGAATGACCCGCATGCGTCGGTAGCCCACCAGCTTGCCACGCTGCTCGTCCCAGAACTTGAAGGTGGACGATTTCAGGCTGGCGATCAAGGTGATCGGCCGCACGCTCTGGAACAGCGGATCGGCCCGGTGGCATCGTTCCAGATTGTAGTTCGGGATGCGCGGGCTCAGATGGTGGATGTGATGGAACCCGATGTTTCCCGAGAACCACTGCAGGATCCGCGGCAGCTTGTAGAACGAGCTGCCCTGCAGCGCCGCCGAGGTGTAATCCCAGTCGTCCCGGCGCTCCCAGTACACCCCTTCGAACTGATGCTGCACGTAGAACAGCCAGACGCCGGCCGATCCGGCCAGCCCCACCACCGCCAGCTGAATCGCGAGGTAGGCGCGGATGCCGAAGAGAACGCTCATGCCGGCGACCATCCCCAGCAGGAGCAGATTCATCAGGCTCACCGACCGTCGTTCCCGCCGGCTCGCCCTGGCCGAAGCGAACCGCTGCCGGACCAGGAACAGGAACAGCGGCGCGATGACGAACAGCACCACCGGGTTGCGGGACAGTCCGTACGCGAACCGCTTCCAGCGCGACGACTCGAGATACTCCTGCACCGTCATCGTCCAGATGTCTCCGGTGCCGCGCCGGTCCAGGTCTCCGGCCGACGCGTGGTGCAGCGAATGCTCCCAGCGCCAGTGGTAGTAGGGAGTGAACGTCAGCGTTTCGGCGATGAATCCGACGACGTCGTTGGCGGCGCGCGACTTGAAGAACGAGCCATGCCCGCAGTCGTGGAAGATGATGAAGACGCGCAAGAGAAACGCCGCCGCGAGGATCGACAGGAGCAGCGTGGTCCACCAGGGGTACGCCAGGCTGAGGTACATCAGGTACCAGAGCGCGGAATAGGGAACGATGGTGTTGATGATCTGCCAGACCGCCCGGCCGGTCGAGGGCTGCTGGTAGCCGGCGACGATCTTCTTCCAGGCGGCCGTGTCGGCGCGCGCGGGAACACGCATCGGGTCGGTTTCCTGGGGCACGGTCGATTTCTTCATGGGCGTATTTTTCTGCCGGGTCGGGTGCGGTGGCGGGTGCTGTCCGCAAGCTCGAAGCACCTGCATGCTACCACACAGGGGCGACCCCGCCGCGGCGGGACCGCCGGTCCGCGGCAGCCCGGCGTCCTGCGGCCACCTCAGGGAATTGCCTACGCGGGAATCAGGAGCCGACCGATAGGACGTCCTGCAGGGCGCGGCGTATCGTTCGGTCGTCACGTCAGAGAGAGGCCCGAACGATGCGCGTCGCTCGTGTTGCCGTTCTGCTGTCGCTGCTCCTCGCGGCCTGCGCCCGCGCCGAGCCCGAGACGACGGTTTCGGGGCCCCCAACGCCGCCTGACGCCACGCCGGCGGCGCTGCCACCCGCAGGCACCGTGGCCCCGCCCGCGGCGAAGCCACCGGCCGCGGCACCGGCGCTCGACCTGAACTCCTTGGAGACGCGGCTCCGGGAAACCAAGGCGATCGGCATCTTCACCAAGATCTCGCTCAAGAACCTGGTCGACGATCTGCTGGACAACTTCCGGGACTACTACGGCGGGAAGGCGAAGCTCACGATGAAGGATCTGCGCCGGTCCTACGACCTCCTGATGATGAAGGTGCTCTCGCTGCTGCAGGACGACGACCAGAAGCTCGCCTCCGCCATCGTCTCGTCGCGCGAGGCGATCTGGAGGCTGCTCGCGGACGAGAAGAAGTTCGCGACCTTCAAGACCTGAACGGGAGAGGACCGATGAACAAGGTCACTGTGACACTGGCCCGATCGCTGGTCGTGGCGGCGTTGTTCGCCGTGCCGTCGTCGGCCGCGGACGACGAGGCGCTCAGGAAGGACCTGACGGCGGTGATCGCGCTCCACGGCCTGCCGTGCGGCGAGGTCGTCGCCGTCAAGGTGCTGGCCACAGAAGACTACGCCGCGTCGTGCAAGGACGGAAACAGGTACCACATCTTCCTGAATGCCGAGGGGCGGGTGGTCGTCGAGAAGCAGAAGTAGTCACGACCGCGTCCGCAGACTCCACCCTGCCGGCGTCAGGCCCCCTGCTGTCCCCCCCGGGGTGAGAGTTCGGCCCCGGCATCCTCCTGATTGATCCTCGTGGGGAGAACAACGTCCGGAGCGATGCGGTCGCCCTGCGCCGCGTGCTGCGTCGAACTCTCCAGCTCGGGGGTCATCTCCGCCTCGGAGATGAGCTCCGCATACCGTCCGAGGCGTTTCGCATAAAGCTGCCTGTAGTAGCCGGGCAGTTTCGTGGTCCGGCCCTCGTGATAGCTCCGGAACTCCGCGTCGTTCCGGAGTCGCCCGAGCGTGCGGGCGAGCTTTCCGAGAATCCCCTTGAAGGCGAAGGAGCGCAGGACATAAAGGGTCTTCAGCGAATAGTCGGGAGTGGAGCCGATCCGGGCGCCCAGGAGCTTGTACGAGTTCGCCGCCGAGTAGATCTCGATGAGCTTGCTGTAGTACTCCAGCGGGCCGTAGTTCTTGAGCGTCATCACCAGGTACGGCATGTAATAGAAGGCGAAGGGCATCGTCGTCAGGATCCTCCCCTTCGCCAGGTAGTCGTCATACAGCGGCGTGCGCCCGTAGGGCGTCGGGATGTTGATGGTCGGCCAGACGTAGGGCGCCCGCCGGATGAACTCCCTGGTCATCTCGACCGGTTCCTCGCCCTCGTCCGCGTCGGTCCCGAAGATGAAGTTGGCCTGGATGTTGGGGACGAACTCGTGGATCTCGTCGAGCCGCGTGAGCACGCCTTCGAGCTTCTCCCGGGCTCCGCCTCGCCCGACGCCGGTCTTGTTGGAGTAGTCCGTCCATGACTCGATCCCGGGCGCCGTGTAGAAGCAGTTCGTCTCCTTCAGGCGCCGCAACCGCGGCCCCTTCAGGATCGACAGCGAGCTTTCCATCACGTAGGGATTGCGCTGGTCCGGCGGCAGGCCGGAGATGACATCCATGGTGCGATCGAACTGGACCCCGAAGTTCGGGTCGTGGTAGCTGACGTACACCCCCGGGAACCGGGCGGCGATGAACCGGAGATCGGCGCCCAGTCGATCGCCTGCGATCGAAATGTAGGGCTTGTCCCAATCGACGCAGAAGTCGCAGGTGTAGGGACACCCGACGCTCGAAAGCAGTCCGATGTTGGCGGCATACGGCGGGCGCCCTTCGGTCAGCGACGCCTTGAGGATGTGCGGCACCCGCTCTTCGACGCTGGGAATCTCCGTCAGCGCCCGGCCGCTCGAGATCTGCCGGCCGCGATCGAGATCGCCGCGGACGATCTCCTCGATCAGTGCACGATCGCAATCGTGCACCACCAGGTCGAAGAACCTCAGGCAGTCCTTCGGAAACGAACGGGCGTGCGGTCCCCCGATGACGGTCAGCGCGCCGCGCCGCCGATGCAGCCTGGCCAGGGCATAGGCGGTCGCACTGGCGTGCGTGTAGGTGGAAACGAACAGAACATCCAGGTCACGCGGGAGAAGGCTGTCGGGATCCTGCTGGCCGTAGTAGGTCGCGTAGGTGACCTCGTGCCCGAGCTGCTCGGACCACACCGCCACCACCTGCGGCATGATGCTGGCGTAATGCCGCCGGAACCGCGCGCCGTAAAATCGGGTGCCCCAGTTCTGCCAGACGGAATCGCTGATCAGTTCGATGACGCCGACCCGTCGTCTTTTCAATCGAGGACTCCGGCTCCAGGCCCGGTCGCGGGGAAACAGATGGCGCCGGGGAGTATAGGCGCGGGCGGGGTCGCGAGCGCCGCCGGATTCCCCGGTTGCGCGCGCCGAACCGACCTGCGGCTCAGAAGGGTTCCTGCCCCTCGTAGGAAGCGGCGATGGTGATCCGATCCCAGAAGTCGTTCGAGTCGGCGTTGAGGGATGCCGTGAACAGCTCCTTCGCCTTGTCTCGATCGCCCTTGAGGTTGTGCCACGCTCCCGCCTCGGCCAGGATGCGGGCGTTCCCCGGCTTCGATGCCAGCGCCTTGTCATAGAGCGCTTTTGCCTGGTCCCAGTCCCCGGCCATGGCGTAGACGGTGGCGATGCGCGTGTAGTCGCTCGCCTCCGGCTTGCCGGCGATGACGGCGTCGAAGAGCGCCTTCCCCTGATCCTTCCTGCCTGCCAGGTAGTGGATCCGGCCTACGGCGATCCGCTCCCAGGAACCTTTTCCGGCGAGCGTCTCCGCCTCTTTCAGCAACCGGCCCGATACTTCCTTCTTGTCTCCGTTCAGGGTGGCGGGGTCGAAGTGCGCGGCCGCCGCGAACGCGGCGAGACCCGCCATGCACCCGAGAGCGAACGACAGGACGACGACGTCGATTCTTCGCATGCGGTCCTCCTCTGCCGCCGAGGCGGCGGTAGGAGCCTACTGCACCTGCGCTGCGATGGGGTGCCGACCAGGGGCGACGATTGAATTTCCCCTGACTTGCGCCGGCCTCCCCCCCGCACCATCTTGAGCAGCGCGGCGTCATGTCCGATCGGCGCCCGGAACGGAGGTGACGCATGGCGCGCATCATGGTCGTCGATGATGAACCGTCCGTCCGGAAGCTCGTGAGCCGGCTTCTCGAATCCCTGGGGCACGACGTGGTGGAAGCGCAGGACGGAGCGGAGGCCCTCGCGCGCGCGGGCGACGCTCCCGTCGACATGGTTCTCCTGGACATCGACATGCCCGGGATCGACGGTCTGGAGACCCTTCGACGCCTGCGCCGGGCGGCGCCGGACACCATCGTGGTCATGGTGAGCGGCATCCAGGACGAGCCGCGCGCGGTGCGCGCCCTCGAAGACGGAGCGCGCGACTTCATCCGCAAGCCGTTCGACCTGGCGCGTCTCAAGGAAATCGTCGACCACCAGCTCGCGCTCGCCGCCTGATCACGCTTCCGTAATACTGCACGCGGCTTGATCTCCCCCGCCGCGCCGCCTATAGATGATGCTGGACGCCGGAGATCGCGCGTGCAGCAGAACGTGTCGGACCGCTACGATCGCCTCTGTCGGCGCCTCACGCCGCTCGTCTCCCTTGCCGTCATCCTGACCGCCCTCTCCATTCTCTGCGGCTGGTTCCTCGGGCCGGGCGCATGGCGCGGCCAGATCGGCGGGTCGGCGCCGATGATGCCCGCCTCCGCGATCACCTTCCTTTGCGCGGCGACGGCCCTGCTGCTCCTCCGCGACGAGGGGCGTGGCCCGCGGTCGCACCGGGGCGGCGCTTGCGCCGCCCTGGTCGCGATCTCGGGCGCCCTGCACTGCGCGCAGTACCTGACCGGCATCGACCTCGGGATCGATCGTCTGCTGGTGGGCAGCCGGCTCCCCGCGGCGGGCGCCTCCCACCCCTGGAGGATGGCGACGGCCACCAGCGTGGCGTTCCTGCTGATCGGGACGGCGCTCCTGGGGCTCGCGCACCGGCGGCTGCAACGCCTCGTACCGGGGCTCGCCCTCGTCGTCGCGGGCGTCTCCATGATGGTGCTGATCTCGACCGCCTACGGCGTGCAGCCCGGCGCCGCCCCGCCGACCAAGCCGATGTCGATTCCGACCGCCGTGCTGCTGCAGGCGCTCGCGGTCGGGGTTCTCTGCGCCCGCCCGGGCAGGGAGCCGCTGGCGGTCCTGGGACGGGCCAACCTCGGCGGCGTCCTGGCGCGCCGGCTTCTCCCCGCGGTGCTTCTGCTCCTGCCGACCCTCGGGTGGCTTCGGTTGCAGGGTTTGCGGCTCGGTCTCTACAGCGAAGAGTTCGGCGTGGCGCTCCTGGTGGTCGTGGTCGCGGCGATCGTCAGCGCCATCGTCTGGCACACCGCCCGGGTGATCGAGCGGATGGACGGCGCGCGCCTCGCGGCCGAGCAGGCGCTGCGCACCCATCGCGAGCAGTTGCAGGCGATCTTCGACAACACCACGTACGTCATGTTCATCAAGGACCTCGACGGCCGCTACCTGCTGGTCAACCGCGAGTTCGAGCGGGTGACCGGGTGGACGCGGGAGACCGCGATCGGCCGCACGGTCTTCGAGCTTCTGCCCGCGGCGGTGGCGGGACCGATCTGGGAGCGCGAGCGCGCCGCGCTCGATGCCGGCGGGCCGGTGACCTTCGAGGCGGTCTCCTCGCCACTGAACGACGGGCCGCACACCTGGCTGATCACCACCTGCCCGCTGCGCGATGCCGCGGGCGCCTTGACGGGGATCTGCGGCATCGTCAACGACATCAGCGAGCGCAAGCGGGCCGAGGACGATCTGCGCCGGGCCAAGGAGGCCACCGAAATCGCCAACAAGGAGCTCGAAGCGTTCGCCTACTCGGTGTCGCACGATCTCCGGGCCCCGCTCCGCCACGTCAACGGTTTCGTGGAGCTCCTCGAGAGCCACGCCGGCGCGACGCTCGACGACACCGGACGCAAGCACCTGCAGCGCATCGCCGCCTCGTCGCGACGCATGGGGGTGCTGATCGACGATCTCCTGTCGTTCTCGCGCATGGGCCGCGCCGAAATGCAAAGCGCCACGGTCGACCTGCATCGCCTGGTGACCGACGTCCGCCGCGACCTGGAGCCGGCCGCGGCCGGGCGGCGGGTCGTCTGGTCGGTGGAAGCCTTGCCGGTGGTCCGGGGAGACCCGGCCATGCTGCGGCTGGTGCTCACCAACCTCCTGTCGAACGCGGTCAAGTACACCGCGCCGCGATCGGAGGCGAGAATCGAGGTGCGCGCGGCACGCACGGACGGCGAGACGGTGATCAGCGTGCGCGACAACGGCGTCGGCTTCGACCCGCGCTACGCCTCCAAGCTGTTCGGCGTCTTCCAGCGCCTGCACCGCCAGGACCAGTTCGAGGGGACCGGGATAGGCCTCGCCAACGTGCGTCGGATCGTCGAGCTGGTCCTGGCGGTGCAGGCGCTGGAAGA
>Ga0307468_100000350_pt1 | contig 11161 bp, 8 predicted proteins | sample atmdna_FD_203085 | JGI IMG/M metagenome (GOLD analysis project Ga0307468, IMG submission 203085) | Hardwood forest soil microbial communities from Morgan-Monroe State Forest, Indiana, United States - atmos_gases AM2C_05 | ecosystem: Environmental > Terrestrial > Soil > Temperate forest > Bulk...
CCACCGCAATGTCGACGCGGCGGAGAAGGCCGTGCGCGACAGCGTCTCCTACACCGAGCAGGAGGCACTGAAGCTGGGGCTGATCGATTTCATCGCGCGTGACGAGGACGAGATCCTGGCGCGACTCGACGGCAAGCCGATTCGCCGATTCCAGGGCGAGAGCGTGACCCTTGCTCTTCAGCATGCGCGCATCACCTCGCTCGACAAGCCGGGTCTCGACCGTTTCCTGAGCCTTCTCGCGAATCCCGCGCTGGCGGTGTTTCTGTTGTTCGCCGGCCTCCTCGGCATCTATGTGGAGGCAACGCATCCGGGCGTGATCGCCCCGGGTGTCGTGGGCGTGGCCTGCCTGCTCCTGTTCCTCCTTTCGACGCCGTACCTGCCGGTCAACTGGTTCGGGGTCGGTCTGGTCGTCCTCGGCATCGTGATGTTCGTGCTCGAACTCAAAGTCGTCAGTCACGGTGCGCTGACTGCGGGTGGGATTCTGTGCCTGGTGACCGGGGGGATGCTGATCTTCCCGATCGGCTCGAACCTGCCCGGGGCGCGTCTGGCGCGTGCTTTCATTTTTTCGGTCGCGGCCACCGCCGCCGTGGCGATGGCGATTCTGACCTGGCTCATCCGCAGGAGCGGCGCGCTGAAAAAGGTTTCCGGCGCCGACGGCTTGCTCCTCGAACAGGGGACCGCCATCACGGACCTCGACCTCCAGGGCAAAGTGTTCATTCATGGGGAATATTGGAACGCCCGCGCCCGGCGGGCCGTGCCGCGCGGCGCGCGGGTGCGGGTCGCCGCGGTCGACGGATTGACGCTCGAAGTCGAGGAGGTGTCGACGTGAACATCCCGGTTTTCGGCGCAGTGCCGCTGTTCGTGTTGGTGCTGTTCGGGATGTGGCTGATCTCGTCGATCAAGATTCTGAACGAGTACGAACGCGCCGTCGTCTTCAGGCTGGGACGACTGCTGCCGGAAACGAAGGGACCTGGCCTGGTCGTTGTCCTCGCGCCGGTCTATCGCATGGTCCGCATGTCGCTGCGGACGGTGGTGCACGACATCCCGCCGCAGGACGTGATCACCCGCGACAATGTCTCGGTGAAAGTGAGCGCGGTGGTCTACTACCGGGTCATCGACCCTCGCCGTGCCGTGAATGAGGTCGAGCAGTACCACTACGCCACCTCGCAGCTGGCGCAGACGACGCTGCGATCGGTCCTCGGCCAGGTCGAGCTCGACAGCCTCCTGAGCCAGCGCGAGAAGCTGAACACCGAGCTGCAGACGATCCTCGACCGGCACACCGACCCCTGGGGGATCAAGGTCTCGGCGGTCGAGGTGAAGCATGTCGATCTGCCGCCGGAGATGCAGCGCGCCATGGCCAAGCAGGCCGAGGCGGAGCGCGAGAAGCGCGCCAAGGTGATCCACGCCGAAGGGGAGTTCCAGGCGGCGGCGCAGCTGGTGCGCGCCGCGGACGCGATCTCCGCCAACCCGACCACGCTGCAGCTCCGGTACCTGCAGACGCTCACCGAGATCGCCACCGAGAAGAACTCGACCATCATCTTTCCGCTGCCGATCGACCTGCTGCAGGCGTTCGTCCGGCGCGAGCCGGGTCCGCGGGGCGGCGCGTGAGCGATCCGCAGGACCTGAACGACGAGCTGGCCATCCTGAAGGCCGCGCTCGCGGTCAGCCGCCAGATCGATCTGCCGCCGGCGGCCGCCGCCTTCGTCGGCGCCGCCTCGGAGCAGGCCGGCGGGGCGCAGGCGCTCTTGTACCTGTTCGACGGCGAGGCCGACGTCTTCCGGCTGACGGCGGCGACGCTCGAGGGCGGCGACCCGCGCCGCGAGGGGATCGGCACGCTCGACTTCGCCGGTCTGCGCGCCACCGGCGCCGCCGTCCCGGTGCTGGCCGCGCCGCCGGCGGCGCTCAAGGCGATCGGCGGGAGCACGATCCTGGCGGCGCCGCTCCTCGAGGCGGAGCGCCTCTTCGGCTTCCTGATCCTGGCCGACCCGAAGACGCCGTTCGCGGAGCGCGACCTCGATCACGCCGGCCGCCTGGTCGCCGAGATGCTGCCGGGGCTGCTCAACGCCCGCCAGGTGGAAGCCTTCCGCGAGCTGGTGATCAAGGACGACCAGACCGAGTGCTTCAACCGCCGGCACTTCGACCGCTGCCTGAGCGAGGAGATCTACCGCGCGCAGCGCTACGCGCAGGCGCTGGCGATGGTCTTCCTCGATCTCGACAACCTCAAGGAGGTCAACGCCCGCTACGGCCACGCGGTCGGGAGTCGCACGGTGCGCGAGGTGGCGCGTCGCCTGGTGATGGGGATCCGCGGCAGCGATCGCGCCTTTCGCTACGGCGGCGACGAGTTCTGCCTGGTCCTGCCGGCGACCGACCTGCAGGGGGCGATCGATCTGTGCGAGCGGCTCCGGCACGCCATCGCCTCGCAGCCGTTCGTGGCCGACAGCACGACGCATGTCGCGGTGACCGCCTCGTTCGGCATCGCCGCCTATCCCGATCACGCGCGCACCAGCCTGGGGCTCATCAAGTGCGCCGACGAGGCGATGCAGCGCGCCAAGCGCGAGGGGAAGGACGCGGTGCGGGTCGCGCCGGCGGCCGTCCCGGAGGGCGGCGCGCGCGCCGCCGGAGGGAGGCGATGACCGAGGGGCGCCGGGCGAAGTGGCTCCTCGCCGTCGTGCTGATCACGAGCGCGGCGCTTCTGGGTTTCCTGCGCTGGGCCGGACGGGTGGCGGCCGAAACCGGCCAGGCCGGAACCGACGTTGCGGCGATCGACGCCGGCCCGGGCGCAGCCGGCGCCGCGGCGCGGGCGGACGCGGCGACCGGTCCCGACCTCTCCTTTTACAAGGTGCTCGGCGGCGGCGGGGGCGCGAAGCAGAAGATCGCGCCCGCGCCGGGCGACGGCCGGGCGCTCCGTCCCGATCCGGGCGACCACGCCGTTCCGACCGGCGCGTTCATCGTGCAGGTGATGGCGACGCGCGACGAGGAGGAGGCGAAGCGCCTGGTCGATCGGCTGGCGCGGCGCGGTTATCCGGCGGCGGTGCTGTCGGAGAACGCCGGCGGCGCGGCGCTCTATCGCGTGCGGGTCGGGTCGTACAAGGAGCGGGTCTCGGCCGACGCCATGGCCGCCAAGCTGCGGGAGCGCGAGCGGCTCGAACCCTGGGTGCTGCAGGAGTCGGCGCGATGAGCCTCGCCGCGACATCCGCGCCCGGCGCCGCGTCCGCCGCGCGACCGCGCGGCGGCGTGGAGCGGCGTCTCCTCGGCGAGCTCCTGGTCGAGGCAGGTCTGGTCACGCGCCGCGGTCTCGCCGCCGGTCTCGAGGCGCAGCGGCTCGGCGGCGGCCGGCTCGGGGTGCACCTGATTCGTCAGGGGCATCTGGTGCCTTCGGTCTTCCATCTCTTCCTGCAGGAGCATCTCGAGACCCTTCGCCCCGATCTCGTGCAGCAGGCGAAGAGTGGCGCGGAGGCGGCGCTCCTGCCGGCGCGGGTGGCGCATCACTATGGTCTCGTGCCGGTCGGCGAGGTGGACGGCGTGCTCGAGGTGGCGGCGGCATCCTTCGATCAGCCGGGGCTCCGGGCCGCGATCGAAGCGCTCACCGGGAAGCGGATCGAGCCGGTGATCGCCCCGCCGTCGCTGATCGCGGCGGCGCTCGAGCGGCATTACCCGGCGGAGGTCGAGCCGGGGGTGGTGTTCCGCCCGGCGGGCGATCATCTCCTCGTCCTGTCCGACCCGCGCCGCTCGCTCGGGGCCGAGCCGCTCGATCGCCTGGCGGCGGGGGCGCCGCCCGCGGCCTGGGTGCGCGCGATCCTAGCGGTGGCGCTGCGCGACGGCGTGCGCCGGATCGAGATCGAGCCGGCCGGGGAGTCGCTCAGGATTTCCTGGCTGGCGCGCTCCGGCCCGGGGACCCCGCTGACCCTGCCGTCGGGTCCCTATGCCGGGATCGCCGCGCTCCTCGAAGGACTGGCGGGCATCGGCGCGCGCGGCCGGGTGGTGCCGCGCGAGGGACGATTCCTGCTCGTCGCCGGCGCCGATCGGCGCTTTGTTTCAGTGCTCGCGGTGCCGACCCTCGCCGGACGGCTGTATCGGCTCGACCTGCGCGGCGCGCAGGTGAGCGCCGGGCCGCTCGACGACGCCACCGGCGCCCGCCTCGATGCGGCGGTCGGCGCGCTGGTCGCGCGCGGGCGCGGCCTCCTGGCGATCGCCGCCACCGGCCCCGCCGAGTGGGCGGCGGGGCTGGAACTGATCCTGGAGCACTGCGGCGCGGCGCTGCCGCGGCGCGTCGTGGCGGGCGGCTGGGACGACGCGAGCCCGCTCGATGTCGACGCGGCCGGGCGCGAGGCCTTCGCCTCCGCCGATCTGGTGGCCTTCGCGTCGCCGTGGAACGCAGGGTCGGTGGGGATGGTGCGCCGGCTCGCCGCCGAACGGGTCGTCCTGGTCGCGGTCGAGGCGTCCGATGCCGCGATCGCCGCCGAGCGCCTCGGTCGGACGCTCGCCGGGCCCGATGGGGGCGAAGGTCCGTCGGCGGTTGTCGCGGTGCGGCACCTCGAGCGGGTCTGCGATGCCTGCCGGGTCGCCTGCGATCTCACCGACATGGTCGCGCGTCTCGGCAACGCCCTTCCTGCGACCGCCGCCTGGACCTCGTCCGGCTGCCCCGCCTGCCGCCTCGGCGGCGTCATTCCGATGGAGCAGGTGGCGGAAGTGCTGGAGCTGCTGCCCGGCCGGCTGTCGCGCCCCGGAATCGAGGCGCGCCGTCTCCGTGCCGAGGCGGGTGGGTCGCCGACCATCACCGAGATGGCGATCCGCGGCGCCCGCGACGGGCGCATCGAAGCCCGGGAGGTCGTTCGGCTCCTGCTGCATGAGCCGCGCTAGTCGCGATCTCCTGCTGGCGGCATTTTCCGGGGTGCTCCTCGCCGGCGCCTTCCCGCCGCACGACGCCTGGCCGCTCGCGTTCGCGGCTCTCGCTCCGCTCCTCGTCGCCTGCCGTCGGGCCCCCGTGCGCCGGGCGGCGGGCCTGGGATTCCTGACCGGGGCGGTGTTCCACCTCATCCTTCTTTATTGGCTGGTCACCGTGATGACCCGCTTCGGCGGCCTGCCGCTGCCGGCCGGGGTGGGGTTCCTGGCCCTGCTCGCCGCCTACCTGGCGGCCTACGTCGCCCTGTTCGGTGCGCTGGTCGCCGCCGCCTCGGCGCGCTGGGGCACGACGCCGGCGCTGCTCCTGGCGCCGCCGATCTGGGTCGGTCTCGAAGTGGTGCGCGGGACGATTCTCACCGGCTTCCCGTGGGGGACGATCGGCTACACCCAGCACGCCGAGCTGCCGCTGCTCCAGGCGGCCGCCGTGGGCGGGGTGCATCTCGTGTCGCTCCTGGTGGTCGCAGTCTCCGCGGGCCTGGCCCTGCTCCTCGATCGATCCGCCACCGCGGTCGCGCGCCTCGCCGGAGCGGGCCTGCTCGCCGGGGTCGGTCTCGCGGCGATCGCCGGCGCGTGGTCGATCCCGCCGCGGGTCGAGCCGGCGCCCGGCGAAGGGATCGAGGTCGCCGCGATCCAGGCGAACGTGCCGCAGGACCGCAAGTGGCGCCGCGCCGAGGAGGAGGGGATCGTCGCGCATCTTCTCGCCATGACCGCCACGGCCGCCGATTCCGGCGCCACCCTCGTCGTCTGGCCCGAGTCGTCGAGCCCGCTGTCGTTCCGGCGACCGGTCGAGGCGGCGCGGCCCGACGGCAGTGTCGAGCATCGGGTCGAGCCGCGCGCCGAGTACCTCGACCAGGTCGCCGCCCTGGCGCGCGATCGGCATCTCGCGATCATCGCCGGGAGCGTCGACTACCGCTTCGAGGAGGGCGGCTGGCGCGCCACCAACAGCGCCTTCGTCGTCGGCCCCGACGGCGCCCTCGGCCCGGCCTACGACAAGATGCACCTCGTGCCGTTCGGCGAGTACGTGCCGCTCGGCCGCGTCCTGTTCTTCGTCGACCGCATGGTCCAGGGGGCGATCGCCGACTTCATCCCCGGCCGGCGCTTCGAGCCGCTGCCGACCCCGGCGGGCGCCGCCGGCACCTTCATCTGTTACGAGGCGATCTTCCCGGGGCTGGTGCGGCGGCTGGCCCGCCACGCCGACTTCCTGGTCAACCTGACCAACGACGCCTGGTTCGGAAAGAGCGGCGCGCCGGCGCAGCACCTCGCGATGGCGGTGACCCGCGCGGTCGAGAACCGCAGGTGGATCCTGCGCGCGGCCAACACCGGGATCAGCGCGGTCGTCGACCCGGCCGGCCGGGTGCGCGCCCGGGAGCCGCTCGACACCGAGGCGATCCTGCGCGCCCGGATCGCCGCGGCGCACGGGCTCAGCCTCTACGCGCGCTGCGGCGACGTCGTCGGGAATGCGTGTGCTATAGTCGCGGCCCTTCTGACCGTCGCGCTGCGCGCGGCGTTTTTGCGTCCGGGCTCCTGACGCCGGCGCGGGAGGCGCTTCCCCGATGGCCCGGAACCTCGATCTCGCCGAGCTCGTCCGCCGCGCCGACGCCCTGCAGGGGCGTTACGACGAGCTCCGAGGTCATCTTTGAGAAAGTCGCCTCCCCGGGGCGTCTTGCGGAGCTCGAGACCCTTGCCGCCGCCCCCGACCTGTACCGCGACCAGGCCCGCGCCCAGCAGATCCTGAAGGAGCGCGCCCGCCTCTCCGAGGCGATCGAGGCGCAGGAGGCCCTGAAGCGCGCCGCCGAGGAAGTGCAGGTCTGCGCCGATCTCGCGCGCGAAGGCGAGGAGATCAACGACGAGCTGCAGGCCGCGGTCGGCGCCCTCGAGAAGGCGCTCGAGGCGCGCGAGCTCGAGTTGATGCTCACCGGCGAGCACGACGCCGGCAACGCCATCCTGACCATCCACCCCGGCGCCGGCGGCACCGAGTCGCAGGACTGGGCCGAGATGCTGTACCGCATGTACCTGCGCTGGGCCGAGGCGGAGGGCTTCGCGGTCGAGGCGCTCGACTACCAGAAGGGGGAGGAGGCCGGCATCAAGAGCGCGACGCTCATGCTGCGCGGTCGCAATGCCTACGGGTTCCTGCGCGCCGAGAGCGGCGTGCACCGCCTGGTGCGGATCTCGCCGTTCGACGCCTCGGGGCGCCGGCACACCTCGTTCGCGAGCGTGCACGCCTACCCGGACGTCGACGACTCGATCGACATCAAGATCGAGGACAAGGACCTGCGGGTCGACACCTATCGTTCGAGCGGCGCGGGCGGGCAGCACGTCAACGTCACCGACTCGGCGGTGCGGATCACCCACCTGCCGACCGGTATCGTCGCGTCGTGCCAGAACGAGCGATCGCAGCACCGCAACCGCGACATGGCGATGCGCATCCTGCGATCGCGCCTGTACGAGCAGGAGCTCCGGAAGCGCGACGAGAAGCGGGCGGTCGAGGAAGGCGAGAAGAAGGACATCGACTTCGGCAGCCAGATCCGCTCGTATGTCCTGCAGCCCTACCGCCTGATCAAGGACCATCGCACCGGCGTCGAGATCGGCGACGTCGACTCGGTCCTCGACGGCCATCTCGAGCCGTTCATCAAGGCGTACCTCCTGAAGCGCCGGGTGGGCACGGGGCCGGACGCCCGGGGCTGACGCGCACCGGGGCGCGTTGACGGGTACCCGGGCGCGCCCTATCATCGGGGTTCGCACCACACCGAAGCACCCGAGGAGTCTTCAATGCCGGGCGAGATCGCCCCGCGTGCGCACGAGATCCTGAGGACCGTGATCACGCACTACATCCTGACCGGCGAGCCGGTCGGGTCGAAGACCATCAGCCGGATGAGCGGCGAGGGCCTGAGCCCTGCCACCATCAGGAACGTGATGGCCGACCTCGAGGAGATGGGGTATCTCGCGCAGCCGCACACCTCGGCGGGGCGGGTGCCGACCGACAAGGGGTACCGCTACTACGTCGACACCATCCTGCCGGCGGCGGCGCCGGCGGCGCGCGACCGTGCGGTGATCGACCGCGCGATGCGCGGCGTCGGGAGCGAGACCACCGAGGCGATCGAGACGGTGCCGCGCCTGCTGTCGCGCCTGACCAGCCAGGTGGCGTACCTCCTGACCCCGCCGGCGTCGGACGCGGTCCTCAAGCACATCGAGTTCGTGCGCCTGCACCCGAAGCGGGTGCTGGTCGTCTTCGTCGACCATCACGAGGTGGTGAGCCACCGCGTCCTCGACACCGAGGAGGACTTCGACATCGCCGAGCTCGAGCGCGCCGGGCGGTACCTTGTCGCCGAGTTCGGCGGCAAGGCGCTCGGCGAGATCCGCCGCGCGCTCGTGGCCCTGATGGCGGAGGAGAAGGCCCGGTTCGACACGCTCCTCCGGAGCGCGGTCACGCTCGGGACGCAGTACCTCGAGGCCGAAGCGGGGGAGCGGCGCCTGGTCGTGGAGGGCACCGCGAACATCATGATGCACCCCGAGCTGGCCGACCTCGACACGCTCAAGAGCCTGTTCGCCACCTTCGAGGAGAAGCACCGCCTGGTGAAGCTCCTCGATCGCTATCTCGACTCCGCGTCGACCCGCGTGGTCATCGGATCGGAGGCGGCGGACCTCGCGCTGGGACGGCTGTCGTTCGTCGCGTCGCCGTACCGGCTGGGCGACGGCGGCACCGGCTACGTCGGCATCCTCGGCCCGACCCGGATGGAGTACGAGCGCGCGGTGGCGCTGGTGGAGTACATCTCGCGCCTGTTTTCCAGTCTGTTGCACCGCCCGATCCACTGACCTATATTCCGGCCGCGGAGGCTCCATGTCTCTGCGACCGGCCCGGAAACCGACGCCCCAGCCCGAGCCTGAACCCGAATCCGGGGACGACGGCCTCTCCACTTCCGGCGATGACGAAATCGAAATCCTCGAAGTGACCGGGGTCAACGAGACCGAGCGACCCCTCGACGTGGTCCCGCCGATCGAAATCGCGCCGCCGATCGAGCCCGATCCCGCCGCCGCGGCGGAGCATGCCGCCCTCGAGGAGGCGCTCGCCGCCGCCCGCCGCGAGCGCGATCAGAAGCAGGACCAGGCGCTGCGCGCCCAGGCCGATCTCGACAACATGCGGAAGCGCCTGGAGCGCGAGACGGTCGAGCGCCGGCTGACCGACGCCGCCAACCTGTTCCGCCGCCTCCTGCCGGTGCTCGACAACCTCGAGAGGGCGCTCGGCGCCGCGGGTGACCGCGACGATCCGCTCTGGAGCGGCGTGGTGCTCATCCACCAGCAGCTGGTCGAAGCGATGGGGAAGGAAGGGCTGCAGCCGATCGAGACGGTCGGCGCGGTGTTCGATCCGGCGCGCCACGAGGCGGTCGACATGGTCGTCGCCCCCGGCCGTCCGGCCGGCACCATTCTCGAAGAGATGCAGAAGGGCTACACGTTGAGGGATCGGCTCGTCCGCCCGGCGCTGGTGCGCGTCGTCGCGGCGGCGCCGCCCGGCAACGCTTCACAGGGCGCGACGGGGACCTAGGGACCGTCGCGCCGGGGAGAACCGACGATGGGCAGGGTCATCGGCATCGACCTCGGAACCACCAACTGCTGCGTGGCCGTGATGGATGGCGGCGCGCCGATGGTCATCCCCAACAAGGAGGGGGCCCGCACGACCCCCTCGGTCGTGGCGTTCACCGAGCGCGGCGAGAAGCTGGTCGGCCAGATCGCGCGCCGCCAGGCGGTCACCAATCCCAACAACACGGTCTACGCGGTGAAGCGCCTGATCGGGCGCAAGTACGGCTCCCCCGAGGTGCAGCACGCCCGCCGGTTCGTCCCGTACCAGGTGGTCGAGGCGGCCAACGGTGACGTGCGGGTGCGGGTGCGCGACAAGGACTACAGCCCCCAGGAGATCTCCGCGATGATCCTGGCGCGGCTCAAGGAGATGTCGGAGGAGCACCTGCAGTCCGACGTCACCGAGGCGATCATCACGGTGCCGGCCTACTTCGACGACAGCCAGCGCCAGGCGACCAAGGACGCCGGCCGGATCGCCGGGCTCAAGGTCCTGCGCATCCTCAACGAGCCGACCGCCGCCTCGCTCGCGTACCGGATCAACGAGTCGGGCGAGAAGAAGATCGCGGTCTACGACCTCGGCGGCGGCACCTTCGACGTCTCGATCCTGCAGCTGGGGCAGGGGGTGTTCGAGGTGCGCGCCACCTCGGGCGACACCTTCCTCGGCGGCGAGGACTTCGACCAGCGCATCCTCGAGTGGCTCCTGCAGGAGTTCGAGCGCAAGGAGGGGATCTCGCTGCGCGAGGATCGCCTGGCGCTGCAGCGCCTCAAGGAGGCCTCCGAGAAGGCGAAGTGCGAGCTGTCGATCGAGATGCGCGCCGAGATCAACCTGCCGTTCCTGTCGGCCGACGCCGCCGGTCCGAAGCACCTCAACGTCGCGCTGACCCGCGAGAAGTTCGAGGAGATGACCGCCGACCTCGTGGAACGCACCCGCAAGCCCTGCCTCGAGGCGCTGTCGCTCGCGGCCCTCAAGCCGGGCGACATCGACGAGGTGCTCCTGGTCGGCGGCATGACCCGGGTTCCCAAGGTGATCGAGACGGTCAAGGCGCTGTTCAACCGGGAGCCGAGCCGCGACCGCAGCCCCGAGGAGGTCGTCGGCGTCGGCGCCGCCATCCAGGCCGGCATCCTGCAGGGCGAGGTCAAGGACATGGTGCTCCTCGACGTCACCCCGCTGTCGCTCGGCATCGAGACCCGCGGCGCCATGTTCACCAAGCTGATCGACCGCAACACCACCATCCCGACCCGCAAGTCGAAGATCTTCACCTCGGTCGTCGACAACCAGTCGAAGGTCGAGATCAACGTCCTGCAGGGGGAGCGCGAGGTCGCCGCCTACAACAAGTCGCTCGGCCGGTTCGAGCTGATCGGCATCGCGCCGGCGCCGAAAGGGGTGCCGCAGATCGAGGTCACCTTCGACATCGACAGCAACGGCATCGTGAACGTCTCGGCGCGCGACATGGCCACGAAGAAGGAGCACAAGCTGGTCGTGACCCCCTCGGGGGGCTTGACCGAACGGGAGATCGCGGAGATCATCGACGACGCCGAGCGGCACGCCGAGGACGACCGGAAGAAGGCCGAGTTGTACCGGATCCAGGCGCGTCTCGAGGGGCTTCTCGACTCGAACATGCGGTCGTTCGCCGAGTTCGGGAGCCTTCTCGACGAGGAGAAGCGGAACGCGGTCAAGAAGATCATC
>Ga0307468_100000351_pt1 | contig 11153 bp, 7 predicted proteins | sample atmdna_FD_203085 | JGI IMG/M metagenome (GOLD analysis project Ga0307468, IMG submission 203085) | Hardwood forest soil microbial communities from Morgan-Monroe State Forest, Indiana, United States - atmos_gases AM2C_05 | ecosystem: Environmental > Terrestrial > Soil > Temperate forest > Bulk...
CGGCTGCATCTCGGGCAGCGCCCGGTCGTGCGCCCAGCGGTAGCGCATCCCCGTCTCGGTCAGCCAGTCGGCCTCCCGGTAATAGATGTTGTCCCCCAGCCAGACCATGAGGTCGGGACGCGCCGCGGCGATGGCGCGGAAGATCTCGTAGCCGCCGCCATACGGCTCGCCCGGCCGGTCGAACGGTGGATCGTTGATGTAGGCGCAGGAGCCGACCGCCACCCGGAAGTCCGGCGGATCGGCGCGGAAGCGCCACATCGGCTGCGTCTGGAAGGTGAGCGGGTAGGGGCGGGCGACCCGCCGGCCGTCCAGGTAGACCTCGTAGTCGTAGCGGGCGCCGAAGTCGAGCCCGGTGAGGCGCAGACGCGCGATGTGGTCGCCGGCCGCATCCGTCAGGACCTCTTCACTCAGACGCGACGTCTCCGGCTGCCCCTGTTTCCAGAACCGCACCTGGACCCGCGCCGGGCGCCGCGTCTGGAGCCACACCAGGGTCTCGCTCATATCGGCGGGACCGAGCATGGGACCGGACTGCAGCCAGGATGCCGGGTCTTCCGGGACCGGTTGAGAGAAGAGAGTCGAGGCGGTGAGCGCCAGGGCAAGCGCGAGCGAGAGCGGTTTCACGGGGTCTTCCTCCTGGGAAACGCGGGGAGTCTATCAGCGGTGCGATAGACTCCCTGGAGTCAACGCAGGAGGGAGAGCCATGAGCGACAACGTCTGGTTTATAGCCGTCCAAGGGCAACAGCAGGGTCCGATGAGCCGCGACGAGGTCGTCGCCGGCATCCAGAGCGGGCGCTTCAAGCGGGACGCCCACGTCTATACCCAGGGTATGGACAGCTGGGCGCCGATCAGCAGCCAGTTCGGAGACGCCTTCGGCGCGGCGCCGTCCCCGCCGCCTCCGCCGCCGCGCGGCGCCGGCGCGCACGAGATCGACTACGAGCTGTTCGGCGAGGAGATGCAGTACGTCGAGATCACGCTCGACCCGGGCGAGGCCTGCATCGCCGAAGCCGGCGCCTTCATGTACATGGACCCGGGCATCCAGATGCAGACCATCTTCGGCGATGGCTCGGGGCAGGAGGGGAGCGGTTTCATGGGCAAGCTGCTGACCGCCGGCAAGCGGCTGGTCACCGGCGAGTCGCTGTTCATGACTCTGTTCGAGAACAGCGCCGGCGGCCGGCAGAAAGTGGCCTTCGCCTCGCCCTACCCGGGCAAGGTCGTGGCGCTCGACCTGCGCCAGCACAGCGGCCGGGTGATTTGCGAGAAGGACGCCTTCCTCTGCGCGGCGAAGGGGATCTCGGTGGGGATCGCCTTCCAGCGGCGGCTGGGAGCGGGTCTGTTCGGCGGCGAAGGGTTCATCCTGCAGAAGCTGGAAGGCGACGGCATCGCCTTCATCCATTCCGGCGGCACCATCATGTCGCGCGAGCTCGCGCCGGGCGAGACCCTGCGCGTCGACACCGGCTGCCTGGTGGCCTTCGAGAGCCAGGTGACCTACGACATCCAGATGGTGAGCGGCATCAAGACGGCGTTCTTCGGCGGCGAGGGCCTGTTCTACGCCGCGCTGACCGGTCCCGGCCGGATCTGGCTGCAATCGCTGCCGTTCAGCCGTCTCGCCAAGCGGGTGCTGTCGGCGATCCCGCACCAGAAGGGCGAAGGCTCGGCCCTCGGCTCGATCGGCAACATCCTGATGGGCGGCGACAGCTAGAGCCGCGCAGGGGCGCCATTCATGGCGCCCCTGCCCCGCGGCCACAGGGCCGCGATCAGCAGCAACCCCAGCAGGGTCAGCAGCAGACTCCCTTCCGGGCCGAACTTGCCGCCGGTCAGGAGCCCCTCTCCCTCGATCGAGAGGTCGAGCAGGCGGAACATGCGGATGCCGCTCACCGGCAGCGAGAGCAGGCAGGCGACGGCGAAGTTCCAGACGCCGTGCGCCAGCACCGCGCCCCACAGGCTGCCGCTCCGTTCCACCAGCAGCGCCAGGATCACCCCCGCGAGCACGATGTTGACCAGCGCCACCCAGGAGACGTCGGGGTTGAAGATGTGCATCAGCGAGAATAGCAGCGACGAGGCCAGGGCGGACACCCACCAGCGCCAGCGCTCCTTGAGCGCCCGGTAGATGTAGCCGCGCACCACCCACTCCTCGACGCCGCCCTGGATCAGGAAGCCGAGGAGCAGCAGCGCCAGGAAGGCGACGCTTCCGGTTTCGCCGGGCCACCCCGAGGGGCCGGTCTGGAACTCCTCGCTCAGCCCTCCGAAGCGGACTTCCGAGACTGCCGCGGCCAGCGCCAGCCACAATCCCAGAAACCCCAGAGTGGCGAGCGGGACCGTGAGCGCCTGCCGCAGAGCCACGCTCCGTCCTCCCGCAGGCCAGCGGGCGCCGAGGCTCGCCAGATCCCGCCGGTCGAGATAGCGGACGAAGGCCCAGGTCATCAGGATCAGCGGCGGCGCCGTGAGCGCGAAGCTCAGGAGAAACCCTTCGCCGAGCTCCCCCATGCCGCCCCCCTGCAGGATCTTCTCGCGCCCCAGGGCGAGGGCGATCAGATAGAGCAGGGCCGTGGCGATGACCTGGGCGATGACGAAGACGACCAGGAAGAGCAACGACCGGAACAGAGGATGCCCGATAGGCCGGCGCGCGGTGGAGACAGGCGCAGCAGGCGGCTCGGAAGGCGCAGGCGAAGGCGGGAGAGGCTCCATAGGGCCGCCATTGTATGGGCGGCGCTCTCTCCCCGGGGCTGTCTCTTTTACAACGCCTTTGACAGGCCGAGGCTAGGGCTCCCCTCTCTCCGCCTCTTCCGGCCGTGAAAGTGACCGCCGGCAGCCGGGCCTTTCGGGAGTCGGAAGGACGGCCCGGAAGACCTCCTGGCTCGCTAACTCATTGATGATTCTGGATATTTGCCGCGTCTGCCGGAGAATGGCACGACAGTTGCTATCTACGAAAGACGGAGACGGAGGTAACGAGGGAAACCTTAACTGGAAGGAGAAAAGTCATGAACATCATCCTTATGCTCATCGTCGGTGGTCTGATCGGCTGGGTTGCTAGCATCGTCATGCGGACGAATGCTCAGCAGGGTATCATTCTGAACATCGTCGTCGGGATTGTCGGCGCTCTTCTGGCCGGCCTTCTGCTGGCTCCGCTGTTCGGCACGGGCACCCTCACGCAGGGCAACTTCAGCCTTCCGTCGCTGCTCGTCTCGCTGCTGGGCGCCGTCATTCTTCTCGCGATCGTCAACCTGTTCCGCCGCGGCGCGGTGCGCTGACCTCAGCCGTTCCGGAAGCTGCAGGCGGGGGTTCTGGGGCTGTCGGCCCGAGCCCCCGCTTCGCGCTTCAGGGCATCCCCTCCGCTATACCTGTCCCACTCCTGATGCAGTCCGGGACCGAGATCCCGTAGAGGAAGTTGCCGCCGAGGTGCAGACCAGGGAGGTCGCGCTCGATCTCCTGGGCCAGCTCGACGAAATGGCCATGGCCTAGCTCATATTGAGGAATCGCCCGCGGCCAGCGGCGGAGGTGTCGGACGACCGGCTGGCCGCGGAGTCCCAGCGCCCGCCTCAAATCGGCCTCGACGACCTCGAAGATCCTCTCTTCTTCCCAGCCGACGATTTCGGGATCGGTCCTACCGCCCACGAAGACCGCGAGGGAGACGTGCCCGTCAGGGGCTCTCTGCGGGAAGATCTCGGAGGGGAAGAGGCAGCCGAGGATGCGCAGGCCCTCCTTGCGCGGCACCAGAAATCCGAAGCCGCCGAGCGGATGGGTTATGTCGGCGCGACGGTAGCCGGCCGCCACGACTGCGACCGGGGCGTAGGGGATCTCGGCGAAGGCGCGGCTTCTGCCGCCGGTTGCCTCGTCCAGGAGGCGCGCCGCCACGTCCGCCGGAACGGCGAGGATTACCTGCTCTGCCTCGAACGGACCCGCGGAGGTCTCGACGCGGTACCCGCCTGCCGTCTGCAGTACCCGCTCGCAGGCGACCCCGGCCCGTACGTCGCCGATCTCCCGAGCGAGACGGCGGGGAAGCTCCTCCAAACCTTGCCGGAAGGAGAAGAGAGATCCCCTGGGTGCTTCCTTCTTGCGCCCCGCGAGAGCGCCGCGGAGCAGGCTCCCATGCTCCCGCTCCAGGGCCGCGACCCTGGGCACGGCCCATTGGACCGAGAGCCGCTCGGGGTCGCCGGCATAGACCCCGGAGACGAACGGTCCGACGGCATAGTCAAGGAACGCACCTCCGAGCCGCCGGCGCACGAAGGAGGCGATGCTCTCTTCGGTCTTCACAGCCGGCACCCACGGTTCGCGCAGGAGACGGAGCTTTGCGGAAAGCGGGAAGAGCGGCGTGCCGAAGAAGCTCCCCGGGCCGGAAGGGAGTGGGTGGAGCCGGTCACCCTTCCAGATGTAGCGCCGCTTGGCGGTGGGGAGGGCCGTGACTTTCTCGTTCTCCAGACCGCAGTCCCGGATCAACCGGCCGACGCTCTCGTGACTCTCGACGACCGTGTTCGGACCCAGTTCGAACCGCCACGGACCATCGGTGAGCGTTTCGATCGCCCCACCCACGCGGCCGGACGCCTCCAGGAGAGTGACGCGGCAGCCGCCACGAGAGAGATAGAAGGCTGTCGTGAGGCCGGAGATGCCACCGCCTACTACCAGGACGTCCCGCTTTTCAGGAGGCTGAGGGCTCACTCTTTTGGAGTCTGCGGCAGGCCGCGCCCGGTCACCAGGTAGGTCGCGAAGCTTCCCAGCCAGTGCCCCCCTTCGTAGTGCTCGCCGGTGACGGCGCGCAACCCTGACTCCCGGTGGGCGGTGGCTGCCGCGCGCAGGGCGGGGAGGCGCGGATCGTTCGCCGGCAGGCCGGCGGCGATGCCTTCGAGCATCCAGGCGCGGCTCAGATTCAGACCGTCGAGGTGAGCGAGCTTGCCGTCGGTCGGGTCGGTGACCACGCCGGGGGTCAGCCAGTCGCCGCGGCCGTCCCGGGGGATCTGCGGCAGGAAGGCGTCGAGCCAGGCCGCGTACTCGGCCGGGGTGAGGAGCCGCCGCACGAGGTCCGCCTCGCCCAGGCAGGGCGATAGGAAGTCCTCGCCCGAAGGCTCGTAGCCGATCGGACAGCCCTTGTCTTTGAGATACAGCTCGCGGGCCCGCGTCTCGAACAGCGCCGCGGTCTCACGGTCGCCGGTGCCGCGCGCCCAGTCGAGCGCCAGACCGAGCCCGAAGGCGGTCTGGTTGTGCTCGCCGGTGCGGATCGGGAAAGAGAGCTTGGGCAGCCAGGTCTTGAGCCGCGCGGCCGACGCCTTGGCGAGCGGCGCGAGCGTCTCCGACCACTGCCGGGCTTGCGGGTCGTCCCACTCGGCGAGCTCGGCCGCGAGTTGGAGCAGCCAGGCCAGACCGTACGGACGCTCGAAAGTCGCCCGCCCCTTGCCTTCGAGGTAGACCACCTCGGCCGCGATGGTCTCCGGCGTGAGGCTCTTCGCCAGGGCCGCCCGCGCCTTGACGGCGAGCGGCGAGTCGGGGAACCGGCGCGCCAGCCGCGCCAGCAGCCAGTGGCCGTGCACCGCCGAATGCCAGTCGTAGCAGCCGTAGAAAGAGGGTGTCAGCGCGCGCGGCGGCTTGACGTCGGCGTCGCCGTTGAGCACGTGGGCGATCTTGTTGGGGTATTCGAGGTGGACGCAGGCGAGGGCGAGCCCCGCCAAGCGCTCGGCCGCCGCGGCGTCCAAGGTCGGAGCGGGCGGAGCGGGCGGAGCAGTCGGAGCGGGGGAGGCCGCCGCGGGCAGGGCGGCCAGCAGGGCCAGAGTGACGACCAGAAAAATCTTCACGGGTTGCACGGGGCGGATGCTAGCACGCGCACCCGCCCCGGCACGCCGGTGGACGGCTCAGACCTGCTCGGCCCGGGCGCGGTCGGCCTGGGCTTCGATCTCCTTGAGGACATGCGGTTTGAGCCCCTTGTCCTCGAACGTCTGGACCATCTGGTCGAGGACCGCGTTGGCGCCCTGCTCGTCGCCGGTCCTCTTGTGGGCGCGCGCCAGGCGGCGCATCGCCATGTTGAGCGTGATGTTGTCCACCTTGGCACTCTTGCGCGTCAGCGGGACCAGCGGCGACAGCGTCTCGATCGTGCTCTCCGGCTGCGGCGGCCTCTCGTAGAGCTCCTTGTCGGCCGTGATGGTCTTGAAATTGCGGCCGGCGTTGAGTCCCTGGGTCAGGCGCGCGTAGACCGAGAGCGGGTGTTTGCCGTACTGGTCGATCACCGTGTCCAGCGCGGTGTTGCCGCTGGCGAGGTATTCCGAGTCGGAGCCGAGCAGGTAGAAGAGCTTGCCCTGGTCGTCGCCGTAGTAGAGGTCGGCGATCTCGTCCTCGGCTTTGTCGCGCGGGTTGCTCACCCGCAAGGTCAGGACGTTCGAGACCACCTGGGAGCCGTCGGGCGCATGGTAGATCGCCCGCACCTGGTAAAAGCCGGGCTGGCCAAAATGGAACCCGCCCTTGCCATAGCCGATGTAGGCGCTGGTGTAGATGGACGGCCGCTCCTGATCCAGCATCACCATCTCGCTCTCGACGCAGTGCTCGACCAGCGGCTGGTAGATCTCCACCCCGCCGCTGGGTTTCTGGATGGCGAGTTGCACGAAGCCGTAGTTGGGATGGATCTGGGCGTGGACCCGCCGGCCGCGCAGGTCGGTCGTATAGAGCTTGATCTCCACCACGACCGGCTCGCAGAGGACGAAGCTGGGACGCGCCTCGAGCTCCAGCCGCAGCCCGGAGTTGTCGACGAGCGGATCCGAGAAGGCCTGGATGTCGAGGTCCGCGGCGCCGATCCCGAAGGGGTTGCCGCCCATGATGACGTTGTCGCGGAAGGCATGGCGCAGATGGACGAGCTCCGGGTTGTCGAACTGGAACGGGAACGCGGACCAGTAGGCGGGCTCGCCGCCGGGGAAGCGATCGACGTAGTTCATCCAGGAGAGGGCGTTGAGCCGGTCGGGGATGGGCGGCGAGGCGAGCGACTTCTGCCAGGAGTGCATCAGGTTGAAGCAGTGCCCGAGCTCGTGCACGTAGGTGCGGAGCTGTGCCCGCTGGCGCTCGGGGGTGGCCCCCTGGATGATGTCGTGGAAGACGGCGCAACCCTGCCGCTGCCGGCCCCGCTGGTCGAACATGATGCCGCGCAACGTCGGCCCGATTTCGTGCATGGTGGCAACCAGCAGCCAGACCTTCCATTGCGGCTCGTCGCGCCAGACGCTGAACTGCGTCTGCATCGAGGCATGGAGCTCGGCGTCGCTCCAGCGGGCGTCGATCCCGGCTCCTGTCCGCGCGATGACGTTCGACCTGCCGGTGGGCTGCATCTCGATCCCCGCCTCGGCGAAGGAGGAGAGGACGGAGAGGACGCGCGCCGGCCCACCCGAGGGGCGCAAGGCCGTGTTGTAGGAGGCGAAGGGCGTCGTGCCGCTCACCGAGTCCTCCTCGTACTGCACGGTGCGGAAGAACGGCGAGGCGAACGGGCAGTCGAACGAGCTGCCGGCGGCGCCGGCCGACGCCGCGAAGGAGATCCGGGCGGAGGCGGGCGGGGACAGCAACGGCGTGCGGGGGATCGTGACCGTGACGACGGGGAACGGGGTCGCGAAGCTGAAGCTCCCGGTGCCGCGGATCGTCACCTGAGTGGCGGTCGCCGTGAGCGTAGGGGCGTTGACGATGAAGGATCCGAGGTAGCGGACGGTCGCCCCCGAGACCTGGAAGAGGTCGCCGCTCACCTTCATCATCGGCTGGCGGCTGTCCACGTCGATCCGCAGCTCGAGCTGGGATGTACCGCTCGTGCCCCGGTAGCGCCCGCTGACCGGCCGCATGGGGACGGCGCTGGGGACGGAGGTGGTGTCCGCCGCCGGTGCCGCCGACGTGGCGTCCGTCTGGCTGCTCGCCGCCTGCAGGCTGGCGATCTCGTCGACGCTCCACTCCTTGTCCGCGAAGGGACTGTCCGACTCGACTAGGGATGAATGTTGGTGCTGACAGCTCATGAGGCTCCTCCTTTGAAACGCCTTGTGGGAAGAGGGACGGACCTCCGTACGCGTTTTCGGCGTTCCGAAGGTACAGGCGAACAGAAAGGAGATTTCGTTACTCGAGGACGTGGCCGACGCGGATCAGATTGCCGTTGGGATCGACGAGAGCGAGCTCGCGCATGCCCCACGGCTTGTCCCCGATCGGGCCGAGCCGCGGGATGCCCGCGGACGGCAGGCCGAGAGGGCTCCACCAGCCGTACACCGCGTCGGCGTCCGAGACGCGGAGATAGCACCCCGCATACGACTCAGCGGGGTCGAGCGCCGGATGGCCGAAGAAGTGGATCTCCGCCTCTTCGAGTCGCAGGATCGCATAGACGTCCGGCTCGGTCTGCTCGAACTCCAGCACGAACCCGAGCGAGACATAGAAGGCGAGGGTCTCGTCGAGATCGCGGCAGGGGAGGATGGGGATGGCCGTGAGGTCCATGGGAGGATTATCGCCGACCGGCAGGCCCGCAATCTCCCGGCGTTCGCCCTCTTCGATCCTGTTGTCTAACTTTGTTGTCCCGCAAACCATAAAATCTTGCACCCTATCTCTTGTCGTCGGGTTGCATGGCGAGTTGGCTATGCGTTCATCTCTAGAGGATCGCTGCTGTGACGATTTGTAATGCTGGAAGAAGTTGAAGCACCAAGTCGGTCCCTGTCTCCCCTGACAGACCTCCTGAGCCGCCGCGCCGCCGAATCCGGCGGACGCGTCGGATACCTCTTTATCGCGGACAGTGGGGAGGAGACGGGACGGCTCACCTGGGCTGAGCTGGACAGGCGCGCGCAGGCGATCGCGGCGGCCCTGGCGCCGTCCGTATCGCCCGGCGAGCGCGCCCTGCTGCTCTTCCCGCCGGGGCTCGATTTCATCGCCGCCTTCTTCGGCTGCCTGTATGCCGGGGTGGTCGCGGTACCGGCCTATCCGCCGCGTCCGGGCCGCGAGCAGCGGCTCCTGGCCATCCTGCGCGACGCCGCGCCGCGGGTGGTGCTCACCACCTCGGAGCTGCTCCCCGGGCTGACGCGTCTGCCGGAGCTGGGGACGCTGGCGTGGCTCGCCACGGACGGCCTGCCGGCCGCTCCCTGGGCGGGAGCCTCGCCGGAGCCGGACGCCCCCGCCTTCCTCCAGTACACCTCGGGCTCGACCGCCCTGCCCAAGGGGGTGATGGTCACCCACGCCAACCTCGCCCACAACTCGGCGATGATCCAGGCCGCCTTCCGTCAGGACGAGGAGTCGGTCGTCGTCGGCTGGCTGCCCCTCTACCACGACATGGGGCTGATCGGGAACGTGCTACAGCCGCTCTGGTCGGGCGGGCGCTGTGTCCTGATGTCGCCGGTGTCGTTCCTACAGCGGCCGCGGCGCTGGCTGGAGGCGGTCAGCCGCTACCGCGCCACCACCAGCGGCGGGCCGAACTTCGCCTACGAGCTGTGTGTCAACAAGGTCGGGCCGGAGGACCGCGAGGGGCTGGACCTGTCGAGCTGGCGGGTGGCCTTCAACGGCGCCGAGCCGGTACGCGCCGAGACCCTGGAGCGCTTCGCCGCGGCGTTCGGCCCTTGTGGCTTCCGGCGCGCGGCGTTCTACCCGTGTTACGGCCTGGCGGAAGGGACGCTGTTCGTCACCGGCGGCAGACTGGGGGAGGGCTTCCGCGAGCGGTCTCTCGACGCTCAGGCGCTGGAGCGGCACGAAGCCGTGCCGTCCTCCGATGGCCGGCGGCTGGTCAGCAGCGGCCATCCCTGGGTGGGGCAGCGGGTGGCGATCGCGGACCCGGAGACGGGTGCCGAGCTGCCGCCGGGCCGGGTCGGCGAGGTCTGGGTCCAGGGACCGAGCGTGGCGCGCGGCTATTGGGGCCGGGAGGAGGAGACGGCGCGGACGTTCGGCGCTTTCCTGGATTCGGGCGACGGTCCGTTCCTGCGCACCGGCGACCTCGGATTCCGGCAGGACGGCGAGCTGTTCGTCACCGGCCGGCACAAGGACCTGATCATCCTGCGCGGCCGCAACCACTATCCGCAGGACCTGGAGCGGACCGCCGAGCAGAGCCATCCGGCGTTGCGCCCGGGCTGCGGCGCGGCGTTCCCGGTCGATCTGGACGGCGAGGAGCGGCTGGTGATCGTCCACGAGGTGGAGCGCCGCCGCGGTCTGGACGTGGCGGAGGTCGCCGCCGCGGTGCGCCGCGCCGTGGCCGGCGAGCACGAGGTCCAGGTCCACCAGGTGGTGCTGCTGCGCGCCGGCACGATCCCCAAGACGTCGAGCGGCAAGATCCAGCGCCACGCCTGCCGGGCGGGCTTCCTCGCCGGCACCCTCACCGCGGTCGGAGCGAGCGCCCTGGAGCAGGGCAGGGGAGCCCCGGCGCCGTCGCTGCCCGGCCGCGAGGAGCTGGCCGCGCTGGCGCCTCCGGAGCGCCGCGAGGCCGTGGTGCGCTGGCTCGGCGGGCGCGTCTCGTCCCTGGTGGGCGGCCGGCCGCCGGAGCCGGAAGAGCCGCTGACCGCGTTGGGGCTCGACTCGCTCGCCGCGGCCCAGCTCAAGGCCGAGATCGAGACCGCCTTCGGCGTCACGGTGCCGCTCGCCGGTCTGCTCGAAGGGTGCGGCACGGCGGCCCTGGCCGATCTCGCGCTGGCGGGTGGAGAGAAGGAAGAGGATCTCCCGGGCATCGAGGCCGCGGGCTTGGACGGCGACCAGCCGCTCTCGGCGGGTCAGAAGGCGCTCTGGTTCCTCTACCGGCTGGCGCCGGCGAGCGTCGCCTACAACATCGCCGGCGCCGCCCGTCTGCGCAGCGATGTCGGGGCGGGGACGGACGAGCTCCGCCGCGCCTTCCAGACGCTGGTGGACCGGCACCCGATGCTGCGCGTCACCTTCGCCGAGGGGCCGGACGGGCCGGTGCAGCGCGTCGCCCCGGCCGTCGAAGTTGCGTTTCTTGAAGAGGATGCCGCGGGCTGGAGCGAGGAGGAGCTGCGGCGGCGCCTGCACGAGGAGGCGTTCCGGCCGTTCGACCTGGAGCGCGGGCCGGTCTTCCGCGTCGCGCTCTTCCGGCGCGGGGAGGAGCGCCTGCTGGCCGTCGCAGTCCACCACATCGCCGCGGATCTCGGATCGCTCGCCGTCCTGGTGCGCGAGTTGGGAGTCCTGCTGCGGGACGGCGGCGCCGCGCTGCCTCCCCTCGACCTCACCCCCTTCGACTACGC
>Ga0307468_100000352_pt1 | contig 11147 bp, 11 predicted proteins | sample atmdna_FD_203085 | JGI IMG/M metagenome (GOLD analysis project Ga0307468, IMG submission 203085) | Hardwood forest soil microbial communities from Morgan-Monroe State Forest, Indiana, United States - atmos_gases AM2C_05 | ecosystem: Environmental > Terrestrial > Soil > Temperate forest > Bulk...
TGCGAAGGTCGAGCCATCGTTCATCACGGGCACTGGCTCGGCTGTTGTTCCCGCTCTTAACTCTGCGAGCAATTCAGGGATGTAGGGCTTGAGCTTTTCGAACTGCACCAGCACGCCGCTGTCGTCGATTTCGGCCGGCGGCAATTCAACCGGGTCTGCGGATTCGAGCAGCAGACGTGATTCGGTCTGGTGATCGCGTTTCTTAAGAATTGGCATGGTCTAAAGAGGTGGCGTGTCAGAAGCCCGCGCATCAGCAAGGGCCAGTTTGCAAGTGGCGCCCTCCCTGACGGTCGGGCTTCTGACACCGGCTAGCTCGGGGTTAACTCACTTAAGTACTCTTTGAATATTCCTCGATCGCGCTCTCTCATATCGCTGATGCGGGCGCCGATCAAATACCCTTCATCCCGCTTCTCGTATCTCACCGGCGTGGCTTGAATCTCAATCGACTGACCGTTGGGTAGATCAAGCTCGATAGCCATTGAGCCTTCGGCGCCGAGCAGGTACTGCTCGTCGATGTTCTGCGCGTGGAGGACGACCGCCAATCCGTGCTCGCTGAGATTAACCGTATGCCCGGCAACTGCGCGCAAGTGCTGGACGCCGCGCTCGTCGGTATCGGCGTCGCGTAAGAGCACGCTGAATTCCAAGCGCGCTTTGAGATTGGCGTCGAGTCTCGGAGACTGACGACGGTCTTCGTAGTTCGAAGGCAATGTCGGGAAACCCTCCCTATTCTAGTTTTGGCTCACGGTTTCGATCTTGTATTTCTTAATCTTGCTGTAAAGACGGGGCCGGTAAATACCGAGCATGTTGGCGGCTTTCTGCTTGTTTCCGCCCGTGCGTTGCAGAGTGCGCTCGATGACAAACTTCTCGATATCTTCGAGGGTCATATTAGGTGGGACGTCCCAGGCGAGAGTGGGTGAGGTGGCATTAGCAGCTCCGCCGTTGTCAAAAGGCAGATCCGCCGGTTCGATTCGCTCTCCTTTGGCCAGCAGCACGGCCCGCTCGATCACGTTTTGCAACTCGCGCACATTTCCGGGCCAGGGATGCGAAAACAATCGTTGATATGCCGACTGCGAAACTCCACCGATCGGGCGCTCGTATTTCTCGGCGTACAGCTTGAGGAAGTGATCGGTGAGCAATTGAATGTCTTCCATGCGTTCACGCAAGGGCGGAACATGAATCGTAATTGTCGAGATCCGATAGAACAGATCGTCGCGCAGCAAGCCGTCGCGAATCGCGTCCGCCGGCATGCGATTCGTAGAGGTTATCAAGCGGAAATCGACGGGATAACTTTTTTCCGAGCCAATCTTGCGGCAGGTCCTTTCCTGCAGCACGCGAAGCAGTTTTGGCTGCAACTCGACGGGCATTTCAGCGATTTCATCCAACATCAGCGAGCCGCCGGCAGCGTGTTGCACCAGGCCTTCCTTATCGGCGTGGGCCCCCGTAAAAGCGCCTTTGGCGTGACCGAAGAGTTCCGATTCGATTAGTTCCTTAGGCAGCGCGGCGCAATTCACTTTGATGAAAGGTTTCTTGGCGCGCAGCGAATTATAGTGAATGGCGTTGGCGATCAGTTCCTTACCGGTTCCGGACTCGCCGACTATCAACACGTTCGCATCAGACTTGGCGACGCTCTCAATCGTCTCATAGATAGTCTGCATCTGCTTTGAAGAGCCGATGATGTTGAAATACTCGGCGCGGGTCGATAACTGGCGGCGCATGCTCTCTGTTTCAGCCACCAGTTGCCGCCGTTCCAGGGCCTTTTCAATTAGCGGCAGCAGCTCTTCAAAGTCGAAAGGTTTTTCAACGAAATAGTAAGCGCCGGCTTTTATTGCCTCGACCGCTGTCTGCACTCCTGAACCGTGCCCGGTTATTACGATCACTTCAGTGGTCGGCTTCGCGTCCTTCATGTGCCGCAACAGGGTCAGGCCGTCTATATCAGGCAATTGCAGATCGCAGATCGCCAGGTGATGGGCGCCACCGTCGAACAGATCCATGGCTTCGGTCCCATTGACGGCCGTATCGATCGTATAGCCCTCATCAGCGAGGTGCTGGCGCAAGCCGTCTGTGATCATTGGCTCGTCATCAACGATTAGAATGCGAATGTCTTTTGCTTTGCTCTTATTCATTATTTAGAGATAATTTCAGAATTCAATTCAGCTTGTATTTCGGTTCAATAGGAACTTCAGGCTCGAACTTCAATCCGACAATGGTAGCGTTACGCGAATCGCGTTCGCGTCGCGTTCAACCTGCCCCCCATGAGCTTCGATGATCTTTGCGGCCAGCGCCATGTGAACAGTTGCGTGGTTGTGAAACGAAGTAAAACTCGGGTTGCGATTTCCAGGTTTGACTCCCCGCCATTCGACCATGGCCTTCGGCGCGTCGGACGAGTCGGCCAGGCTAACGTGCAGCGAAACCTGATTCGCGTCGCGCTGCGGAACGCTGCTGATGGCTTCCTCGGTGATAGCTTCAAAAGCCTCCGTCAACGTTGTCGCATCGAATTGACCGGGGAACTCCCGATTTTCGATCTCGCAATTGAGATCCGCGCGCGTCAGGTCTCCTGAGTTGCGGCCCGTCGTGACCTGCGCGGCGCTCGGAATAATCTTTCGCAAATCGCACTTCTGCGGCTGCAACTCCAACGGCCGCGAATAACGCACCAGCGCCGTTAAATCCCTGGCGGCGCGGTCGAGACCGGCAACTAATTTTCCCAATGTTTCCCGCTCTTCCGGCGATTGATCGGCGCGTTCCAGGCGCTTCCGCAAAAACGTGGCGTACAATTTGAGTCCATTTAGCTGATTCTTGAGATCATGAACGACTTGCAGAGTCGCGCGCCCCAGGTCTTCGAGCGGGTTAACGTCCCGGGTCTTGGCTAATGCTGGTTTCATGAGTTTGCGAATCGTCGTACTATAGGGAGAGAAGTGTACGAATTAGGCTCAAGAAGGTCATCTTTTTGTGTCGCGTTTCAGTGCGACATCATAGCAGAGACTTGCAAACGTATGCTAGTAATGCGTGTGGAGAGCCGATTGCGCTCAGCAAAGAGGGCAAATGGCGATGGAGAGAGGGCGGATGACGAGGCACAAAAGGCTTTTTCTGGTGGTAGAAGATTTCGAAGATAGCCGATTTATGATGCGGCAGCTTCTGGAATTAGCTGGATATCGCGTGGTCGAGGCGACGGACGGCGAGGAAGCAATTGAGTTAGCTGTGACCAAACGGCCAGAGCTAATCCTAATGGATCTGAGTCTGCCAAAGTTGGATGGCCTGGCCGCCACCAGACGAATTCGAGAGCAACAGGGTTTGGGCCACGTGCCGATCGTCGCCGTCTCTGCCCACGATTCGCCCGGTTCGCGAACCGAAGCGTTAGCTGCCGGATGTGACGAATACGTTACGAAGCCTATCGATTTCGACCAACTGAGCTTGTTGCTTCATCGCCTCCTGCCGACAACATCACACTAGTTGGACCCGATAATAGCTCCGCCGTCCGTGTACCGGAATCGCTCGGCAAGTGCCCGATTACGCGGCAAAAACCAACCAGTCACACGTCTCACCTCCGGCGAAGCCCGGCAGTTTACGACTTACTGCCCGGCACATGAATTGTTACTCATTGATCTGAAGTATCAAAAACTGGCGAAGTTTTTGGGGAAAATGTCGGAAAGACGTCAAGGCGTGAACGAAATAGAAGAAGACGTTATCGAAATTCCTCATCGCCGCGTGAGACTAGAGGATGGAATGCTCCAGACTGAACCGCCCGCAACGGATTTTACTCGCTCAATGACGCATGAACTGCGCACCCCTCTGAACGTCATAATCGGCTTGTGCCAGGTGCTCGAGCGCGATCCGGAGAGCCCGCTTTCACCTTTGCAGCGCGACGCCGTTGATAGAATGGAACGTAACGCCCACGCACTGCTACAGAGCGTGAATCACCTGATTGATTGTCTGCGCAGTGGACAGTTTGAATGAAAGCGCTGCCGAGTTCTGGTAGTGCGCTAATTTGAAATTCTCTGCGCCACCTTTGCGTTCTCTGCGTGTCCGCGGTGAATGTATTTGAACCCAGTATTCACCGCAGAGACGCCGAGATCGCTCGGAGAAAACTGAAATTAGGACGCTACCTGAGTTTTTCGGAATTATCCTCCCGGCTCCAACCATCCATCCCAGACGTCGTCCACGTAATGAATCAGGTTCTCGCCGGCGCCGGAATCGAGCACGGGTGTCGAAGACCACTGATCTTCCCAGGCCGAGGCCCCGCGGACATTGCCGGCATTCGAGTTCCTTGAGTTGCGAATCTGGCTCCGCCGCACCCACTCATCGTCTGAATCTTCCCAACCGAAATAGTGGACCCGGAATCGCCCCGACTGCGCGTCAATGATGCGGGCTTTGTACCATGCGCCTTCAGATCTTACTTCCACCCGCCGGCTAATTTCGGGATTGGACTTTCGGGGCGCGTGAGCCAGTACGGTATCGCGCGAGAATCCTCCCGTGGCAGCGAAACCCGACGTTTGTTCTTCAGCAAAGAGCATGTCTTGTTGAATATCGTCCGCCAGTTCGCCCAGCGTCACGCGCCCGTCACCATTGATGTCCGCAAAGGGTTGGCCTGCCAGACCCGCCAACAACATTTCCGTGAACGTCCAATTCTCAGTAGACAATTCGGTCGCAGATGAAGAGGTCAAGGCGGCATAAGAGACACGGCGGCTGGTTTTCCGTGCCGGTACAGCCAAACTGCCTGAGTAACACGAATCCGCAGTCAGCAAAGCGCGCGATCCTTTGAAGTATCTCTCGACGTCACCAACCACGGATTCGGCCGCCCATCCCGGCACGTCATCCCGGGCGTCATAAGTCGCGAACCAGGTAGTGCGCTCGTCGTCCGACTTGTAGCCATGTCCGCAGTAATAAAAGAAGAGCAGGTCTCCTTCCCGGGCCCGGGAAAGAAAATCTCTGAAAGTTGATTTCACGCGGCGCGTCGTCGCCTGCGCGTCCCGGAGATAGACGAGTTGATCGCGGGGCACGCCCTGCCGGCGAAAGAACTCAACCAACTGCGCGTCGCGCCGATTCTTTTGCGGGAAGGAAGTGAATACGTCAGAGTGCTTCCATTTCAGCGTGCCTACGATGAAGACCCAGGTTCTTTGCGGCTGCCAATCCTTTTCCTGCGCGCATACCGCGCGGCTCGCGCTCAAACCAAAGCCGAAGATAAGCAGGAGAGTAAAGCAAAGTGTTCGGACGTTCTTGAGTAACATTTTGTTAGCTGTTTTCAGGGTCTGAAATGTGCGTCTTAAGTTGAAGTTCTCTGCGCCTCCTCTGCGTACTCGGCGTCTCTGCGGTGAGTGTATCGAACCATATTCAACGCGGAGACGCAGAGGTCGCTGAGACTGCCGCAAAGAAAAAACTGAAATTAAGACTGCCCTCGCTTTTCAAGCATGAACGAAATCAGCCGAGGCGGCTTGTCGCGGTCTTCTTCGTGCCACCACTCATTCATATTTGCCACTGACAACCCGGCCCTCGCGGCCGCTTCAGTGAAATCAGACAGATGGTGAACGAATGCTTCGATCTCCGTCTTTTTCTGATCGCGTTGGAAATTTGCCTTGGTGCCCTGGTATTGCCGGAACGGGTGCAGCTCAGAAATAAAGAACCGACCGCCGGTGACTAGAACGCGATTAGCTTCGAAGAAAACAGGAGCAAGCTCCTCTATATGTTCAAGCACCAGATTGCAGGCGACCAGGTCGACTGCTCGCTCGTTGCAGGGCCATCGCCGCTTCAAGTCGCCCACCACGAAGCTGACGTTGCCGGCCCGCACTTTTGCTTTCGCCTTCTCGACCATCGTTTCAGAAAAATCCAACGCATAGACCCGCTCGCCGATTTGCGCCAGCAGGGCAGTGTTCTTGCCGGTGCCACAGCCAATCTCTAAGACGGATTTGCAGCGGAGATTTGCCAGAACATTTCGGGTAATGGTCTGGTCCAGGTCGCGGGTGAGATTGCGATCCTGATCATAGGTGGACGACCAAAGGTTGTAAGCTTCCTGAGTTTTCACGTGTTGTGGAAAGGCGCGGCCAGCTTAGTACTGTCCAGTTTTCTCTGCGTTGTCTCTGCGACCTCGGCGTCTCTGCGGTGAATACTAGGTTCAATACATTCACCGCCGAGACAGAGAGAACGCAGAGGTGGCGCAGAGAATCTCAAATCAGGACACCAACCCGGGCTGCGCGCCAGAAGATAATCGATCGAGAAACGGTCGTCTGATTTCGTGGATCGTATGGCTGCGAATCCTAATCACACGATCCACGAAATCTCATGAAGCAACCCGAACCAATACCGATCTTGGACGCTTCGAACCGGTCGGTGACTTTAAGTGCAAATCTTGTTTCGGATTCAGATGTTAGTCGCGAAGAGCTTAATCTCTTCGGCCTCTGGCGACAATCTCACCATCTTCTCGAACGCGAAGCCGATTTTTTCCAGCAGACGAATGGAACTTTGATTGTGCGGGCTTACCACGGCCACGATTCGTTTCAGCCCGAGCCTTTCCCGCGCGAAAGACAAGACTGCGGTCGCTGACTCCAGGCCATATCCTTGCGACCAGAACTCCGGCAACAACGCATACCCGATATCCACGTAATCGAGCACGTCTCGCTTCAACAGCCCGCAAATCCCGACACGCGCTCCCGACTGTTTCGCCTCTACCAGCCAGAGTCCAAATCCGTGTTTTTGGTAACTGGCCATTGGCCCGTTCGTGATATACGCGCGCGCGTCCTCAAGAGTGCGGACCCCTTTGTCGCCGATGTTCTTGATGAAGGAGGGTTCATTCAAGAGCTGCAAAATAAAATCTGAGTCAGCCATGGAAAGATGACGCAGAGATAACCTGTCCGTTTGCAGCACGACCATCATGTTCGCCGTTGAACTATCCGATTGTTTGATCGAAGCGCCGAGGGCGCGAAATGTAAAAGCCCAGGGCAACGCCCTGGGTTAAGGATCCAATTTGAGGTTAGCGCTGAAAGCGCGTAATTAATCTCATGATCCAACAATTCCGCGCCTTCAGCGCTTGCTGGCCCCAATGCCGTAAACCTGGGCCGTTGGCCCAGGCTGTTACATTTCACGCCTTCGGCGCGCTACAAAAACCTTTGAATCGCCCGCTATCGCTTTCGCCCAACTGCAAACAAGCTCGCTGACGAGCGCACATACATTACGCCGTCTGACAAAGCCGGCGTGGCCATCAACAATTCGCCCATCGAGTTCGTCCCGATGTGGCTAAACTTCTCTCCGGCGGCGACGACCAGAATCTCTCCGTCCTCATTTGTCAGATAAATCTTGCCGTCGGCCGCCACCGGCGAGGCGCTGAAACCGCTGCCCACAGTCGGGAGCCGTTGTCGATACAGTTCGTTACCCGTCTTTAGATCATAAGCGTCGAACAGACCGCTATTCGCCAGCACGTAGAGCACGCCTTTGTAGATCAGCGGCGTTGGCATGTACGAGCCACGCCCGGTTCGACTCCAGACGATCGAGTCGCTGGCTGTCTTGCCCGTGCCCAGGGTGAGATCACCGCGCGCGTCAGGGCGGACAACAAAAATGGGACGTTCCGGTCCGCGACCGCTCGCGACTACAAATAAGCCTTCACCAAAGATCGGGGTCGGGGCGGTGATCTTGGAACTGCCTCCGAGGCGCCACAACTCTTTTCCTGTGCCCGGGTCGTAACCACGAATAAAGTTTGAGGCATTGGCTACCAGCACGGGGCCGTTCGCGGTGTCGGCAATCGTTGGAGTTCCCCAGGACGGGAGTTCATCGCGATCGGTTTTCCAGACAGTTTTTCCGGTAGCGGCATCAAGGGCCAGCAGGAATGAATCGACTTGCGTATCGCATTGCAGAATGACCAGGTTGTTCCAGATGATTGGAGAGCTCGCCGGGCCCCATTCGTAGGTCGGAATGTCATAAGCGCCGAGATCAAGCCGGCCCACATCAACTTTCCAAAGAAATTTCCCGTTGACGTCGTAAGCGTAAGCGCCTTGCGACCCAAACCAGGCAACCACGATGCGGCCGTCGGTTGCGGGAGTGGAATTGGCATACGTCGATTTGATATGACGCTTGTCAACCGGTTGACCCTGATAAGCCACGCGCTCCCACTTGATTTTCCCGGTGCGTTTGTCAATCGCATAAATCATCCAACGATGGGCCGAGCGATCTTTGGAAGCGTCTCCATCGCCGTATAGACCCGGCCGGAATGTGGCTTTGGGATCGCTGCTGACGGCGCTGGTGACAAAGATCCTATCGCCCCAAACAACTGGGCTCGAATGTGCCAGCCCGGGAATTGCACTCTTCCAGAGTATGTTTTCGCCGCTTTTGGCGTCCCAGCGATCGGGCAAGTTCTGGTTCTCGGCGATGCCCGAAGCACGTGGCCCGCGAAACGAGGGCCAACTTCCGGTCACATTCTCTCGAGCCCGGGCCGTTGATAGACGAGCGCCGGATGTTAGCGTGATACGCCGAGCGGGCGGGACTGACGCTTCATCGGCGGGCCGCCAGGTGCTGCCATCAACGATCATTCGGCGCACGACGCAATCGTCTGCAATCAGTTTGAAGCTGACACGATCGCTACTATTGGCTCCACTCTTCTCGATGCGATACTCATAACGCCCGGTTCCATCGCAACCGCCCGGACCACCCGTCATCGTCAACTCAACCGCGGGGCCCTTGCTCGTCCACTTGCCGTTCAGTGCCGGCCAACCCTGGCCTTGCAGTGTGAAAGTTCCACCAGGGTCAAACCTGGCGACGAACGCGCCAAACTTCAAAGGAAACGAAGGAAGCGGCGCTACGGATTGTTGCGCGCTTGTCACTACGGAACTGAATAGCAGGATCAGCACAACTCGCAGGTTGATGCGTTGCGATCTTTTCATCTCAAACTCCATTAGTTTTGCGTAAGCGGCGGCCGCCTTCAGAGGACTGCGGCTGCTATACCAAGCGACAAGCACCCTCGCAGTGCCCGCGACGGCACCACAAATGCCGATAATGATGCCGGCCAGAGTACCATCCATACTTAGATCCTCCCTGCGGAATAACCTCACGCTTCACCCGACGGGCGACAACTGCATCACGGCGGCGTTCAGATTCCGGGCCCGCTATCAGTGCCTTTTCGGTGGGTGTGCGATTTAAAGGAGCTTCTTAAATTGCTCAACTGACAAACCAGCATCGCGCGCGATACCACCCATCGTAAATGCATTCACCGGATTGTGTCGCGGGATCGTGAGGATGCGAACTCCATCTGACATGACTATGTGCTTTCCTTGTCTGAGGACGCGAAAGCCGGCTTTCTCCAAAGCTCTTACAGCATCAAGGTGATTTACTCCAGGAATCTTCGGCACGATTACACCGCGACCCTCACCTCACGAACATCCTGACCTTTAACCAACTCGTCCACGGCTGCGAGGTATTCAGCAATAGCATCCTGAATGTTCTCGAGGGCTTCTTCCTCCGTTGCGCCCTGAGACCAGCAGCCCGGCAAACCGGGACATGACACGCTGAATCCTTCCTCAGACTCATTCAGGATTACTTTATAATTCATCCTCAACCTCCGGACCTGATTATACCTTTGAAAGAATGTAGCAGCCATCCAATGGGACGCGAGCCCTAGAAAATCGCTGACTGATAATCAGAGAGTTGAAAAATCTCAAGTACTAAACCAACGGCCTTCTCGGCGTCAAATTCCGCTTCGTGAAACTTCGTGTAATTTCGTGGATCGTCTGCTTAGGTTTCGCAGCCATACGATCCACGAAATCACACGAAGCTGGATGAAAGAACACGAAACAAGAGTTCTTGTGCAAAGCCTCCCGAGTCCGATGGTAGTGTCCCGATTCGAAATTCTCTGCGCCCGCTTTGCGTTCTCTGCGTCTCGGCGGTGAGTGTTTGAGCCATTATTCACCGCAGAGACGCAGAGGTCGCAGAGACTACGCAGAGAAGAACTGAGATTAGGACTACCGGGTCCGAATGACTTGTTGACCTTCACGCTCTGGTCGCCAGAACCTCGAGATACTCACCTTCACCATATGTCGTGCCATCTGTGGCCTGATTATGCTCTGTCCAAAGTCCCTCCAGGTCGCTTCGTAACGCAGCCTGGCCGTTGCTGTCGAGGGCTTCAAACGCGCGTTTGGTTGGACCGTAATACATGCGAAAGGATTCAACGACTTCGGCCGGAGGAACTGGATATTCGAACGGACACATCCGCCGCGCCAATTGTAAATCTGCGATTCCTTCGCGCAGTCGTTCACGCACGGTTGCCTCGTCGCCCCACTTAACGGGTGAAGGCATACCTGGCGGCGGCGGCACATGTTTGCCGGTAATCTTGAACATCTGACCGACGAACCCTTCCGGTGTCCAATTCGCCATCGCAATTCGCCCGCCCGGCCGGCACACGCGCACCAGTTCAGCCGCAACCAGTTCGGGCCGCGGCGCGAACATGGCTCCGAACATGGTGACGACTACATCAAAGGCTGCGTCGTCATACGGCAGATTTTCCGCGTCGCCTTCGTCGAACTGAATCGTCAGCGCTTCGGATTCGGCGCGCGCCCTGGCCTGTTCAAGTAAGTTCGCTGCAATGTCCACTCCGGTTACGATTGCGCCCGCCCGCGCCGCCGGAATTGCCAGATTACCGCTTCCGCAAGCCACGTCGAGCACCCGATCGCCCGGCTTAAGCGCCAGGCGATCGATAAATTCTTCCGCACCCTTTTCGATATGCCTGGCAACCTCTCCGAAATCTCCAGACATCCACATGCCCTTCAGTCGGGTCTTCAAGGATTCCATCTCAGGATTTGCTGCGCTCATTGCTCAAGTCCTTTCCATAGAGTTCTCGTCTATTTATCTTATGCGCCGGCGCTGACGCCTCTTGGCGTTGCACAGAAACTCTTATTCGTGTTCCTTCATGTAGCTTTACCCGGGGCCCGCATGGACGAAAACGAATGCTGTTGCCGTCGGGGTCACTCACATACATCTCGCGATTACCCCGGACTGATCGGTCGGCTCGAGGTCAATCGCGATTCCCTTCGTGGTTAATTCTCCATGCAGGGCGTCCACGTCTTCGACAATCAGAAAGACCACGCCGCCCGGTACTCCATCACCGGAAAATGAAGACACGTGCAGGCGCGCACCGTCACGTACCAAACCCATGTAGCAGGGGTCCGACTGCGAATCCT
>Ga0307468_100000353_pt1 | contig 11130 bp, 10 predicted proteins | sample atmdna_FD_203085 | JGI IMG/M metagenome (GOLD analysis project Ga0307468, IMG submission 203085) | Hardwood forest soil microbial communities from Morgan-Monroe State Forest, Indiana, United States - atmos_gases AM2C_05 | ecosystem: Environmental > Terrestrial > Soil > Temperate forest > Bulk...
AAAAGGGCGATCCCGGCGAGCGCGGCGGCCGGCAGCGCCACCCGGCGCACCGGGGAAAGCCGGTCGGCAGCCAGCATGGCGAGGGCCAGGCAGCCAAAGGCGAGCACGCGCAGGCTGGCCTCCGCCCACGGTACCGCGCCTCCGAAGGGCAGCGGCGCCCAGAGGAGAGCACCGGCGAGCAGGGCGGTGAGCAGCCGGTCGGAATGACGTATCATGGCGCGGTTTGGCCTACACCCTGGAGCGAGACCGCCGTGGCGCCCTGGACCGTGCCCATCGGGAGAAGATCATGCGTCTGGATCTCTGTGCGCCTGTTCGCGCATTCCTTGCAGGAATCCTCTTTTTTCTGCCCTTCGCTACGGCGGAAGCCCAATTCATCCAGTATACGCCCCCCGGCGGTCCCGAGGAGCGGCCGGAGTCGCGCAAAGAAGAGATCGACCGCATCATGGAGGAGGCGCCCTGGCACCTCGGGCCGGTACGGGTGGCCCCCGTCTTCGGCCTGAGGGACGTCGCCTACCAGCGCAGTATCACCGGGCCGGTCGAGAGCCCGTCGGACATCACGGCTACGGTCGAGGCCGGTCTGCACGCCTATGTACACACCGGCTCCAAGGTGATCTGGCGCGCCCAGGTGGTCCCCGAGTACGTCTGGTGGCGCGAGCAGAGCGAGCGCCGAAACCTGAACGGCCGCTACGACCTCTCCGCGTTCGGTTTCTTCAACCGGCTCACGGCGGAGATCGGCGCAACGCGCAACGAGGAGCAGCAGGTCTTCCACCCCGAGGTCCTGCGCCGGGTGAGCGCCCGCCAGGACGACGCCAGAGCGGCGGCCGAGGTGCGGGTGAGCGGCGCGCTGGCGGCGTTCGCCTCGACCCGTCTGATGCGCCAGGACAGCTTGGCCGGCGAGGACGGTGACCCGCAGGCGGCGGCGCTCGAGTCGCTCGACCGGGAGGAGCTCTCGACTCGCGTAGGGGTGCGCTGGCGCCGACACAACGGCCTGTCGGTCGGCCTGGGCGTCGAGCGTTCAGAGGCGGAATTCGAGGGGGACCTCGATCGCTCCAACGAAGGGACCTCGCCAGTGCTCGAGGTGATCTGGGACCGCCCACGGCTGTACGCCCAGGTCGACGTGGCATCGCGCTCGCTGGAAGCCCGGGAGGGCTCCGCCTTCGTCCCCTACGACGCGGTGACCGGCAGCGCCTCGTTGCGGATCGAGATCCGGCGCACTCTCAGCACGACGGTCTATTCCAGCCACAACCTGGTCTATTCGATCACCCCCGGCTACGCCTATCTGGACGACAGGCGCCTGGGAGCATCGTTCCAGGCGCTGCTCGGCGACAGCGTGCAGACCCGGGTCTTTGCCGAGACCGGCAGCAATGACTTCACCGCCTTCACCGCCGCGGCGCCGGCGCGCAACGACGACCTCTTCTCGTATGGCGGCCAGATCGGTTGGACCCTAAGAAACCTCTTCCAGGTGTCCCTCCAGGCGCTGCGTACCGAGATCGATTCGAACCTGCCGGGGTTCGACCGCTCCTACACCTCCGTGGGCCTCACCGTCGGCCTGTCGAGGGGTCTATAGACGCATAACCGATGTTGCTGTACCATACCTCACTCAGTAACGTTAGTACAATGAAGCAGATAGCGTTCTCTTTCACGTTTCTTCTATTGCTCGTGTCCCTGGCGGGCTCCCTGTCGGCCCAGGGCAGGAGCACGGTGTACCGGCTCGGCCCGCGCGACCTCATCGAGGTGCGCGTCTTCGAGGACGACAAGTTCAACGTCGAGCGCCGGGTGTCCGAGGCCGGGACGATCAGCATCCCACTGGTCGGGGAGGTGGGTGTGGGCGGTATGACCGAGCAGGAAGCCGCGCAGGCGATCAAGGAAACGCTCGAGGTGCGGCTGCTGCAGCGCGCGTCGGTCACCTTGCAGGTCAAGGAGTTCCGCGCCCGTCCGATCTCGGTGATCGGCGCCGTGCGTCAGCCCGGACCGCTGGAGTTCTCCGGCCGCTGGACCCTCCTCGAGGCGATCACCGCGGCCGGCGGCGTCTCCGAGAACCACGGCAAGGTCGCCTACGTCCTGCGCACCGCCGATAACGGCCTGGCGGACCAGATCGCCATCGACCTCGACGAGCTGCTGGTGCGCGCCAACCCCAAGCTCAACATCCCGATCTATGCCAACGACCTGATCACCGTGCCGGTCTCGGTGCCGGTGACGCTGTACTGCCTGGGCGAGGTGGCGCGCCCCGGCGCCTTATCCTTCAAGAGCACCGACCGGGTCACCCTGCTCGCCGCGATCGCACAGGCCGGCGGCCTGACCGATCGCGCTTCGAGCAAGATCCTGATCAAACGGGCGGCCGGCGCCGAGCTCAAGGTCGACTACAAGCGCATCCTGGCCGGTAAGGACCCGGACGTCGAGCTCCGCGAAGGCGATGTCGTCGTGGTCAAGGAGTCCTTCTTTTGATCTCCCCCAAGCAGGTCCCATTCGACGAGCCCGAGCTCAGCTCTCCGGAGCCGGAGTCCGACTTCAACATCGCCGAGTACTTCGGCATGGTGCGCCGCCATTGGAAGCTGGTGGCCGCCGCCTGCATCCTGGCGCTCGCCGCCGCCGCGATCCACTACGCCATCACTCCCAAGGAGTATCTGGCGACGACGCGGATTTCGATCGAGAGGCGCAGTCTGACCTCGATCTCCAGCAGCGGCCAGAACCCCTGGTTCGAGAACTACTGGAACCTGGAGTACTACCCGACGCAGTATGAGCTGCTGAAGAGCCGCGGTCTCGCCGAGCGGGTGGTGCGCAACCTCGACCTGGCCTCGGATCCGGCCTTCAATCCCGGCGCCGCCGGCGGCGGCGCGCCGAGCGCGGAGGCGGACGAGGCGACCCTGGGAGGGCTCGCCGAACGGCTGCGCGGTGGCCTCTCGGTGGGGCCGGTGCGCGGTACACAGCTGGTCGACCTCTCCTACCGCTCCTCGTCGCCCGAGTTCGCCGCCCGCGCCGCCAACGCCTTCGTCGAGGCGTACATCGACCTCGGGGTCGAGACGCGCTACGCCACCGCAGGCAAGGCATCCTCGTTCCTGACGACGCAGGTTGACAGCCTGAAGCAGGAGATCGAGGACAAGGAGTCGCAGCTCCAGGCCTTCAGCCGCCGCACCGACATCATCGCGCTGGAGCCGGAGTCCAACGTCATCCTGCAACGCCTGGAGTCGCTGAACAACAACTACGTCGAGGCCAAGAAGCGGCGCATCGAGAAGAACGCCAAGTACAACGAGGTCCGGAGCTCGCCGCCCGAGACGGTGGCCGACAGTCTGTCCGGCGGCCTCGTCAGCGAGCTGCGCGCGGACCAGCTGCGGCTGGAGCGCGAGTATGAGACCAAGCTCAAGAAGCTCAAGCCCGACCATCCAGACATGATCGAGCTCAAGGCGCAGATCGACAAGGGCCAGCAGCACATCGAAAGCATCGTCCGCGAAAAGGTCGAGACGGCCAAGAAGAGCGCCCTCGCCGAGTACCAGACCGCCCAGCGCGAGGAGCAGGAGCTCTCCTCCGAGCTCCAGATGGGCCAGGGCGCGGTGATCGACCAGAACTCGGCTGCGTTTGAGTACACCAACCTGAAGCTGGAGATCCAGACCCGGCGCGAGCTGCTCGACCAGCTGCTGCGCCAGCAGTCCGAGACCGAGGTGGCGGTCCGCCTCCAGGACACGCGCGAGTCCAACGTCCAGATCGTCGACAAGGCGCTGATGCCGGGCGGGCCGTTCCGGCCGTCGCTGCGGCAGGACCTCTCCTACGGCCTGCTGCTCGGCCTGCTCTTCGGCGTCGGCTGCGCCTTCCTGATCGAGTTCCTGGACCGCACGGTCAAGACCCCGGAGGAGGTCGAGCGGCGTCTGGGCCTGGCGCCCCTCGCCGTCATCCAGGACATCGCGGACTCCGGCAAGACCTACGGCGACTCTCGCTACGGCTACGGCTACGGTTACGGCGCCTCCCCCTCCGCGCCCGCCGCCGCGACGGACGGGACCAAGGTCCGTCCGGCCCGCACGGCACCCGCCGGCTGGTTGGAGAAGAAGAAAGGCGTTCCCAACCCGCAGGCGCAAATCGAGCTGGTGCCCCACGAGCGGCCGCGCACCTTGATCTCGGAGGCCTACCGGTCGCTACGCACGGCGCTGCTGCTGTCCTCCGCCCGCGAGCTCAAGCTGGTGGCGGTGACCTCGGCGGTGGCCGGCGAGGGTAAGACCGCGACCGCCTCCAACCTCGCGGTCGTCCTGGCGCAGCTCGGCCGGCCGGTGCTGATCGTCGACTGCGACCTGCGCAAGCCCCGCCTGCACCAGGTCTTCCGCGTCTCCAACCGGGTCGGCCTGGTCAACCACCTGACGGCGACCGCAGATCCGGAGTCGGTCTTCCTCCCCACGGAGGTGCCGAACCTCTGGGTGACGCCTTCGGGACCGATCCCGCCGAACCCGTCGGAGCTGCTGGCCTCGGACCGCATGCGCGAGTGGCTCAAGACCGTGCGCTCCCGCTTCGAATACGTCATCATCGACACCCCGCCCGCCCTGGCGGTCACCGACTCGACGATCATCGGCGTCCTCGTCGACGGTGTGGTGCTGACGCTGCGCAGCGGCAAGGTGACCCGCGAGGAGGCGCGCCTCTGCCGCGACCGGCTCCGCCTCTCCGACGTCCGCATCCTCGGCGCGGTGCTCAACCGGTACCGCTCGGTCCAGGCCGGCTTCGGCAAGCGCTACCGCGCCTACGAAGCCTACGTCGCCGAGGAGGAGACCGCGGCCAAAGCCGGATCGGCCGCCTGATGATCGACCTGCACTGCCACATCCTCCCGGGCATCGACGACGGCGCCCGGGACCTGGAGGAAGCCTTGGCGATGTGCCGGATGGCGGCGGCCGACGGCTGCGAAGCCATGGTCGCGACGCCGCACCAGCGGCGCGGCATCTGGTGGAACACCGACGGCCGGCAGCTGGCGGCGTTGCACGACGAGCTCCAGACGGCCCTCGGCGCCGAGCTCCGCGTCCACCCCGGCGGCGAGATCCACGTCGACTCCGAGCTGCTGCCGGAGATCGAGCGGCTGCCGGCCAGCGGTCTCCAGCCGCTCGCCGGCTCGCGCTACCTGCTGATCGAGTTCGGCGCCGAGCACGACGAAGACGGGGCGGTCTCCGTGGTCCACGAGCTCGCGGTCGCCGGCTGGCGGCCGGTGATCGCCCATCCCGAGTTCATCCCCTGGCTCGACCTCGGCCTGGTGGAGCGCCTGATCTCGCTCGGCGCCACCATGCAGGTGACGGCGATGTGCGTCACCGGCGACTTCGGACGCCGCCCGCAGCAGGACACCCATGCCCTGCTCGACACCGGACTGGTCCACTTCGTGGCCAGCGACTCGCACGGTACTCGCCGCCGACCTCCCGGGCTGCGGCGGGCCTATGAGACGATCGCCGGGCGCTGGGGCGAGAAGACGGCGAGACGGTTGACGATCGACAATCCGCGGGCGGTGGTCGAAAACCGCCCGCTGCCGGAGCTGGCATGAGACGTACGCAGTGGATTCTGGCCCTCGGCCTCGCTCTCCTGTGCAGCGCCCGCGCGCTGCCTGCCGCCGATCCCTTCTACGTCAATCTGCTGCGGGACGGCGGCCACGCCTACGACCGCAAGGACTACCCCGCCGCCGTCCGCGACCTGCGGCTGGCCTGCTTCGGCATGCTCGACGAGCCGAAGCCGCTGGCCGACTGCCTGGCCCGCCTCGCATTGGCCCAGGACCGCGCCGGCGACATCGAAGGCTTCCGCGAGACCTTCCGCCGTATCGCCGAGGTCGAGGAGCGCTTTGGGGCCTATTCGCAGGCGGGCCTGCCGGCCGACCTGCGCACTTCCCTCGAGCAGCGCCTGACGGCGCTGATCCCCGCCGCCACCCTGGACAGCGTGCCGGTCTTCCGCGGCCTCACCGCTCGCAAGGCCGCGACGACGCCCCCGGGGCAGACGGGCAAGAAGCCCCAGTCGGAAACGCCGGCGGAGGCCGTCGCTTCGCTGCAGCCGGCGCAGCCGGTCTCCGCGCTCTCGGAAGCCGATCATCAGAAGATCGCCGAAGTGCGGCGCCTCCTGGCCGGAGACGGCAAGTCGCGCGACCTCAAGCGGGCTTTCGAGCTGGCGCGCGAGATCGCCGACGCCCATGCGGGGCTGCAGGAGGTCCAGCACTTGGCGGCGGAGGCGGCCTACCGCCTGTCGCGCTGGCGGGACGCCGCGGCCTACTTCCGGCGCGGCGGCGAGCCCGGGGCGGACCAGCCGGAACTGCTGTTCTACATGGCCGTCGCCCTCTATGAATCCGGCGACAAGGCCGCGGCGGCGGCGGCCCTCCAGCGGTCGCTGCCCAACCTGCAGCGGACGCCGTACGTCGACGCTTACGCCAAGAAGATCCTGGGGACGCAACAACCGGGGTAGAATAGAAGGACTAAGGGAGAAACCGCCATGAGAGCACGCGGACTTTGGACCGTCGCCGTCTTCTGTGTGTGGAGCGCCGCGGCGCACGCCCAGTCGATTTCGGTCGAGCCCGTCAGTTGTCTGCCGCAGGAGGACAACGGCATCGTGCGCGCCCAGGTCTCCGGCGCGACCGCTGGCCAGCCGGCCCGCCTCTACTTCCGCTGGCGCGACCACAAGGCCTTCTACTGGGTACCGATGGAGGTCGAGTCGGGCGGCCGCTACTGGGCGACGCCGCCCAAGCCGGAGCAGCGCAACGAGCAGGTCGAGTACTACGCCGCCCTGATGGACGCCGCCGGCAACCCGGCGTCGCGCTCGGAGAGCCGGACCGTCAAGGTCACGGGGGACTGCAAACTCAAGCTCACCCCCAAGGAGCGCGGCGTCGCCGAGAACCTGACAGTCGGCGAGACCGCTCCGGACCAGCAGGGCAAGGAGGTCTTCGCTTTCCTCTGCGACGGCGTCGTGACCCGCATCAACTCCCAGGGGATCCGCCGCGCCGACGAGGTCTGCCGCGCCTGCGTCGTCGCCTGGTGGCAGAAGAAGGCGGTCCTCCTCCCCGCCGCCGTGGTGACCGGAGTCGTGGTCACGGACGACGATCCGGAGCCTTCGCCGTCCCGCCCGCCGTCCCGGAGGTAGACCCGGCTCCAAGCTGGCCCCATTCTTGAAGGGGCTTTGGTCCTCCGGGACCGGTGTGTCCCGCAAATCCACCTCTCTGCACCTATCTTTCTTGGTGTCCTTTATCCGCAAGCCTCAGGAGGATCTCTGTCCATGGCCCAGATCGCTACTTTTCCGACTCCCGCCCCTGACCGCGACCGCGGCGAGGGCGTTTCCAGCCATCTCATCGCGCCGCACGGCGGCGAGCTCATCGACCTCATGGCGGACGCGGACCGCACCGCCGAGCTCAAGGCGGCCTCCCGCGACTGGCCGTCGTGGGACCTGACGCCGCGCCAGTTCTGCGACCTCGAGCTGCTGCTCAACGGCGCCTTTTCACCTTTGACCGGCTTCATGGGCCGGGCCGACCATGACGCGGTCTGCGAGCGGATGCGCCTCGCCGACGGCACGCTCTGGCCGATCCCGATCCTGCTCGACGTGCCGCAGGAGCTGGCGCAGAAGCTCAAGAAAGGCGGCGCCCTGGCGTTGCGCGACCCCGAAGGGGTGATGCTCGCGGCGCTGCACGTCGACGAAGTCTGGGAGCTCGACCGGGAGCGGAGCGCCGAGGCGGTCTTCGGCACCACCGACCCGACCCACCCCGGCGTAGCGCACCTGCTCCACCGCACCCATCCGTTCGCGCTCGGCGGCCGGCTCGAAGGTCTGCAGCTCCCCATCCACTACGATTTCCGGGCGCTGCGCCACACCCCGGCCGAGCTGCGCGCCGACTTCGCCCGCGAGGGCTGGCGCCGCGTCGTCGCCTTCCAGACGCGCAACCCGATGCACCGGGCGCACTGCGAATTGACGCTGCGGGCTGCCAAAGAGGCACAGGCGAACCTGCTGATCCACCCCGTCGTCGGCATGACCAAGCCGGGCGACCTCGACCACTACACCCGGGTGCGCTGCTACCAGGCGGCGCTCAGCCGCTTCCCGCAGCACGCGGTGAAGCTGTCGCTGCTGCCGCTCGCCATGCGCATGGGCGGCCCGCGCGAGGCGCTGTTCCACGCCATCATCCGCAAGAACTATGGCTGCACCCACTTCATCGTCGGCCGCGACCACGCCGGCCCGGGCAAGGACTCGCAGGGGAAGCCGTTCTACGGCCCCTACGACGCCCAGGAGCTGCTGCGCACCCACGAGGAGGAGCTGGGGGTCAAGATGGTGCCGTTCCAGCAGCTCAGCTATGTCGAGGATCTCGACACCTACATGCCGCAGGACGAGATCCCGGCCGGCTCGCGGGTGCTCGACATCTCGGGCACGGAGCTGCGGCGGCGGCTCGCCGAAGGGCGGGAGATCCCGGCCTGGTTCACCTTCCCCGAGGTGGCGGACGAGCTGCGGCGCACCCATCCGCCACGCCACAAGCAGGGCTTCACGGTCTTCCTCACCGGCCTCTCCGGCGCCGGCAAGTCGACCATCGCCTCGGTCCTGCTGGTCAAGTTCATGGAGATGGGCGGCCGCCCGGTGACGCTGCTCGACGGCGACATCGTGCGCAAGAACCTCTCCTCCGAGCTCAACTTCTCGAAGGAGCACCGCGACATCAACATCCGCCGCATCGGCTTCGTGGCCGCCGAGATCACCAAGAACGGCGGCATCGCGATCTGCGCGCCGATCGCGCCGTACGACAGCGTGCGCAAGGAGGTGCGGTCGACGGTCGAGCCGGGCGGCGGCTTCGTGCTGGTCCACGTCGCCACCTCGATCGATGTCTGCGAGCAGCGGGACCGCAAGGGGCTCTACGCCAAGGCGCGCGCCGGCATCCTCAAGGAGTTCACCGGCATCTCCGACCCTTACGAGGAGCCGAACGACGCCGACCTGGTGATCGACGCCGCGACGCTCTCCCCCGAGGAGGCGGCGCAGGAGATCCTGCTCTACCTGGAGCGCGAGGGCTACGTCGACGGGACGCTGGCGTCGCACTGACCCCATGTCCTACCAGGCGGATCTGGAGCGCATCGCAGAGGCGCTGGAGAGGGCCGCGGCCGTGCTCCGGCGCTTCACCCCCGGCGAGGTCGAGGCGCGGCGCAAGGCCGGGGACGACCCGGTCACCGAGGCCGACACCGAGGTGGACACGCTGCTGCGGCAGCTCCTGCCCCGCGACGGCGAAGGCTGGCTGTCGGAGGAGACCACGGACGACCTGACGCGGCTCGACTGCCGGCGGGTCTGGGTGGTCGACCCTCTCGACGGCACGCGCGAGTTCGTCGAGGGGATCCCCGAGTGGTCGGTGTCGGTGGGGCTGGTGGTCGACGGCGAGCCGGTCGCGGGCGGCATCTGCAACCCGGCGACCGGCGAGACGGTGATCGGCGCCCGCGGCCTCGGGGTGACGCTGAACGGCAAGCCGGCGGGAGTCTCCGGCCGGCGGCAGCTCTCCGGCGCCCGGGTGCTGGCAAGCCGCAGCGAGGTCCGGCGCGGCGAATGGGAGGGCTACCGCGAGGGGCTCTTTGCTCTGCGCCCGACCGGCTCCGTGGCCTACAAGCTGTCGCAGGTGGCGGCAGGCCTCGCGGACGCCACCTGGACGCTCACCCCCAAGCACGAATGGGACGTCGTCGCCGGGATCGCGCTGGTGCTCGCCGCCGGCGGTACCGTCGTCTCCGCGAGCCCCGACGAGGCGCGGTTCAACCGTCCCAAGCCGCTCCTCACCCGCCTGATCGCCGCGACGCCGGACCTGGTGCCGGAGATCGAGGCCGAGATCGCAAGGCGGGGGTAATGCTCAAGGGCTTGGGTGTAGACTCCTGGGAGCGAGCTATGCACGACCGGACGCTGACCGAACATCTGGAGTTCCTGATCTCCCAACGGGACCAGGACGAGGCCACCATCCTCGCCCATGCCTTGCGTACGGGAATCGAAACGCTCTACCGGGAAGCGCTGATCGAAGGGTACCTGCTCGGCAAAGTGCCACGCGACGTCATGATGAAGGAGCTGGACCCCGCGCAACTCGAAGAGATCGAGTACCAGCGCGATGCGTTACGGCGCGACGTCGAGTGGGGCCTCCGGGGTGGCTGAGGCGATCGCGGACACCGGACCGATCCTTCACCTCCACGAGATCGGGCAGCTTTCCATCCTCACCTCCCTGGGTCCAGTCGCCCTTCCGGACCTCGTCCTTGAGGAGCTTGCGCACCGCGGGATCGACATTTCCGATTTTCAGTCGGCGGGTGTCGAGGTCCGTTCGGAGATTCTAGACAGTGCTCAGCTGGAATCGATCCTCCAGGGAACCGATCTTCCCCAAATCCAGCCGGCGGACATCCGGGTATTCGCTCTGGCCAAAGCGGGTGAATTTGCGCAGCTCGTGCTGACGGACGACCTCGCCTTGCGCCGGCTCCTGGAGAATCATGGCGCCGAGGTCGTGGGCTCAGTAGGCGTGCTGCTGAGAGCCTACAAGGACGGTCGGATAGTGCGAGCAACTCTGGACAGGTCTGTCGACGCACTCCTCCGTCAGAGCAGCCTCCACTTGAGCCGCGCTTTCCGTGTATACCTCAGGAGCTTGCTGGAAAACCTCCCATAAGCGGTCTGTTGTACAATCCACCGCGCGCGCCTTCTGAAAGATCTGTCGATTTCTGGAGTAGAGCTGTAGCCCGACGTGCCGATCCGTGACTTGGTCCTCGTCTCCGCCGGCTTGGAGCTAGACGGCGGCGGCAGGGCGGCCGCCGGCCGGCTCCTCGCCGCGTCGTGTATCGACTTCGCCCGCGAGGCGGGGATGAGGTTTCGTATCCTCTCCCTTGGAGACTCCACCCCGCCGTCGCTGCCCGCCCTCTGCTTCGGCTCGGACCAGGGCGCGCTCGCCCGCCGCGTCTGGTGGGATCAGATGAAAGCATCCCGCAGCACCGCCTACGTGTTCGACCTGCTCGGCCCGTCCCGCATCCAGGCCTATCTGCCTGCGCCGCTGCGTGCCCCCTACCTCATCCCCATGTACGGGATCGAGGTCTGGCGCCCGCTCTCCTGGGACCGCTCCCGGGCTCTTGCAAAGGCGCGGGTGAAGCTCTCGATCTCGCAGTACACGCTGGAGCGCGCCCGCCCGTTCTGCCCCGGTCTCGGCGAGGTGAGCCTCCTGCCGCTCAC
>Ga0307468_100000354_pt1 | contig 11119 bp, 7 predicted proteins | sample atmdna_FD_203085 | JGI IMG/M metagenome (GOLD analysis project Ga0307468, IMG submission 203085) | Hardwood forest soil microbial communities from Morgan-Monroe State Forest, Indiana, United States - atmos_gases AM2C_05 | ecosystem: Environmental > Terrestrial > Soil > Temperate forest > Bulk...
TGGAGCGACGGCACGCGGGCCCGGATGCTGAGCGACGCCCTGAAGGTCACCTCCCCGGATCTCGACGCCGTCCTGAAGCACTACCACAAGGATCTCGAGCGCGGCATGTTCGAGCTGACGCCGCACGAGGACGAGGAGGTGCACTACCAGGTCCCCGGCGGCGGCCCGGGTCTCGCGGCCGCGGCGGCGGCGAAGGTGGCGTCCGCGGCGGCGCCCCTGGTCCTCCAGAAGCACGGCCTGAGGAAGTTCACCTACCAGATGGGGCTGCTCGCGCATCTCGTGGCGGACGTCAACTTCCCGCTGAACGCCTCCGACGCCGACCCGCGCGAGGCGCTCTACCGCGACGCCTACCGGCAGTATGTCGAGCAGATGCTGGAGCACATCCCCTACGTCCTCGACCGGTCCCCCGCGCCGGCGCTCGATCGCGACGGCATCGAGCCGTACCTGATGGCCGGGGCGGCACGCGCGGCGCGCGACTACAAGTCGATCGGCCCGGCCTTCAAGGACGACGGCACGCCGCGCTCGCCGGCCGCCGTCGACGAGCGATCGATCCCGTTCGGCGCCGCCTCGCTCGCTTACTCGCAGGCGGTGAACGACATCGTCCGCCTGTGGGAGCGGGTCTGGAAGGAGACCGACTCCCTGCCGGCGAAGAAACCCTCCTCCACGAGGAAGAAATGACCGCACCTGTCCGACGCGCGCTCCTGAGCGTGCACGACAAGACCGGCATCGTCGATTTCGCCCGGAGGCTCCGCGCCCTCGGCTTCCAGATCCTGTCGACCGGGGGCACCGCCGAGACGCTCCGCAAGGCCGGCATCGACGTGACCGACGTCTCGGCGCACACCGGGCATCCGGAGATTCTCGGCGGGCGCGTCAAGACGCTGCACCCGCGCGTGCATGGCGGCCTGCTCGGCGACCCGTCGATCGCCGCGCATCGCGCCGACCTCGAGAAGACCGGCATCGATCCGATCGCCCTCCTGGTGGTCAACCTCTACCCGTTCCGCGCGGTCGCCGCCCGCCCCGACGCGGCGCTCGAGGAGCTGATCGAGATGATCGACATCGGCGGCCCGGCGATGCTCCGCTCGGCGGCGAAGAACCACGCCGCGGTCGGGGTGGTGATCGACCCGGCCGACTACGGCATGGTCGCCGACGAGCTGGAGGCGGGCGGCGCGCTCGCCGCTCCCACCCGCCGCCGGCTGGCGCTCAAGGCGTTCGCGCACACCGCCGCCTACGACGCCGCCATCCGCGACACCCTGACCGGCCGGTTCGCGGCCCTGGACGGTTCCGCGTCGGGCGCCGCCGCCGCGGGCGCCGCGGACGCGCCGGGCGCCGGCTTCCCCGCGGAGCTGACGCTGCGATTCCGCCTGGCGCAGGTGCTGCGTTACGGCGAGAACCCGCACCAGCGCGGCGCGCTCTACGTCGAGCCCGATGCCGGCGACGGGAGCGTGGCGCGCGCGCGCCAGATCCAGGGGAAGGAGCTGTCGTACAACAACCTCCTCGATCTCGACGCCGCCTGGAGGCTGGCGCGCGAGTTCGACCGCCCCGCCGCGGTGATCGTCAAGCACAACAACCCGTGCGGCGCGGCGATCGCGGCGAGCCTGGCCGAGGCGTTCGAAAAGGCGCGGCGCACCGACCCGGTGTCGGCGTTCGGCGGGATCCTGGCCATGAACCGGCCGCTCGACGCCGACGCGGCCCGCGCCGCGGTCTCGATCTTCCTCGAATGCGTCATCGCGCCATCCATCACCCCGGAGGCGCGAACGGTGCTCGCCGTGAAGAGCGGGCTCCGGGTCCTCGAAGCGGGCGCCGTGGTCGCCGCCGGCGGTCTCGAGTTCCGGAGCCTTTCCGGCGGTTGCCTGGCGCAGGAGACCGACGCCGCGATGCCCGACCTCGAGGCGGCGAAGGTGGTCACCCGACGCGCCCCGACGCCGGAGGAGCGGCGCGCGCTGGCGTTCGCCTGGCGCGTCGCCAAGCACGTCAAGTCGAACGCCATCGTGTTCGCGCGCGAGGATCGGACCGTCGGGATCGGCGCCGGTCAGATGAGCCGGGTCGACTCGGTGCGCCTGGCGCGCGACAAGGCGCAGGAGCCCGTCGCCGGGTCGGTGATGGCCTCGGACGCCTTCTTTCCCTTCCGCGACGGGGTCGACGAGGCGGCGAAGGCGGGCATCACCGCGGTGGCGCAACCGGGAGGCTCGGTGCGCGATCCGGAGATCGTCGCCGCCGCCGACGAGCACGGCCTCGCCATGGTCCTGACCGGGACCCGGCACTTCCGCCACTGAACGCCGCCGCGGCGGTGCCGCGCTCGAGCCGCTATTTCTGGTCGAAGGGACGGAACCGGAGGGTGTCGACGAAGGAGTAGTAGACCCGGTCCTTGGCCCGCGCGGAGTAACGTTCGGCCACGTCCATCAGCTTCTGCGCGTCGGCGTCGTTCGGATCGGCGGTGAGGGTCTCGGTCAGTTTCTGCTTCGCGTCGGTGGCATCCCCGCCCTTCAACCCGATGATCGCCCAGTTGAACCAGGCGTTGCGGATGTAGAGATCGATGTTCCCCAGGCGCGGGTCGCGCGGCAGCCGATACAGCTTCCAGAGCGCTCCCTGATAGTCCTTGTCGGCGAAGGCCCGCTTCGCCTCGTCCAGCCCGGCGCGAACCTTGGTGTCCTCGTCCACCTTCACCTGCATCTGGTCGAGCAGTTCCTTGCACTCGAAGTTCACCGGGTCGAGCGCGAACGCCGCCGCGAACTCGCCGCGCGCCTCCTGCCATTTCGATTCCGCCTGGAAGCGGCGACCGAGCGCCATGTGCTGCGCGACCTCGGCTCGGACCTCGGCGGCATTCCGCACCGGCTTCGGCGCCGGCGTCGTGGCCACGGCCGGCGGCGCGGTCGGCGCGGCGCCCGGTTCGATCACGGTCGCGGTGACGGCGGCCGGGGCGGCCGCGCGGGCGGTCGCTCCGGCGTCGGGCGCGCCGCCCTCGGGCGCGCCGCCGTCCTCGGCCGGCGCGGCCGCGGGGGGGGCCGGCTGGCGTGATGTCGAAGCCATCGGGGTCGGGATCGGCCCGCTCGATCGGGGCGCCGGCACCCGGTCGGCGGGCGGATTGCCGGCGGGCGGCAGCGCCGCCTGCGCCGAGGCATTCTTCGGCTGGTAGACGAACCACCAGACACCCGCCGCGGCCGCGAGAATGACGACCCCCAGCCCGGCGAACATCACCGGCGGAATCGAGACGCGCGCGCGTTTCCTCGGCGGCGGTTCGATCGCGAGTTGCGGCGAGGTGGCTTCGAGGAGCGCGTCGACCGACGGCGCCGGCTCGTCGATCGCCGGAGCGGCCGCGGCCCGTCCGGATGCTTCCGCGGCGTCCCCGCGGGCCCGCGCCGGGGCGCTCTGCGCGACCGGAACCGGCGGCGGCCCGCCCCCCGCCTGGAGATCGCCCATCTCGTCGCCGAGGAGGGACGACAGGTCGACGTCGCCCGCCTCTCCGGCGATGGTCGGGTTGCGCGACGCCGTGTGCCCCACGAGGTCGTGCTCGCCCGACTTCACGTTGAGGCTCTCGAGCTCCTCCTCCCAGCCTGGGTCGGGGGTCCTGGTGTAGGTGGTCGGCGACGGCTTGATGGCTGCCGGGTTCGAGGCGGCCGGCTTCGCCGCGGGCTTGGCGAGCGGGATCGACTCGGACTGGTCGGCCCCGGCGAGGAACTCCTCGACCGAGGGAGACTTCGCGTCGCGCGGCACGCGGCGCACCGCCGGAGCGACGACGGTCCGGGCCTCGACCACTTCCTCGACCGCCGGGTCGGCAGGCGCGGGTGCCGCAGCCGCCTCCTCGGCGATCATCTCCTCGACCATGTCGATCGGCTCGTCCGCGGCGGCGACCGGAATCGAGCCGGCGGCGGCCTGACCCTCTTCCTCGATCCCCAGCTCGGCCTCGAGGTCGGCGCCGACGAACGGCTCCGGCGTGGCGGCGACCGCCGGCGGTCGCACGATGGCGCGCGCTACCGCCTCGGCCGCAGGGCTCGGCTCCGGCACCGCCGGCGCGCCCGCCTCCCCCTCGTCGGTGAGCTCGAGGTTCATCAGGTCGTCGGGCATCTGATCGGGGAGCGCCGCAGCCTCCACGACCGGGAGATCGGCCGGCTCCTCGACCGGGGCGGCGTCGGCCTCGATCGGTGCGGGCGTGTCGTCGAAGGTGATCTCGTCGGCTGCCGCCTCCGGCGCCGAGGCGGTCTCGGTCGGCGCCGCAGCGGGCTCGGGCACCGGCGCGGCGGCCGGCGCCGCGGCACCTCCGTCCAACGCGGTCAGGTCGGCGCGGTCGATGCGCATCGTCGCGCCGCCGGGGTCGCGCGCCTCGACCGCGGCGAGCCGCTCCCTGAGGGCCTGCATCAGGGCATGACCGTCCGGGTGGGCGGGATCGAGCGTGAAGATCTTGCGGCACTCGGCGATCGCCTCGTCGAAGCGCTCCCCGGTCGCCAGCTCCTTCGCCAGCGTGAGGTGCTCCTCGATGAAGGGGGCGGCCTCGAACGACTGCTGCGCCTCCTCCACCAGACGCTGGACCTGCTCCGAGTCGGGATCGATCGGGACGAGGCTCCGCGCCCCGGCCACCGCCTCCCCGAACTTGCGCTGGGCGAGGAGGGCGCGCACCCGCGCGATCCCCTGATCGAGGCGCGCGGCGCGCTCGCCGGGAGGCAACCCTGACGCCGCGGGCGGGGCGCCGTCGGCGGGGACCTCCTCGACGATGATCGGGTCGGCGGCGAGCGCGCCGGCCGCCGGATCGAAGTCACCCAGGAGAAGGGTGGCCATCTGGATCCCCTCGCGCGCCTTCTGGCTCGAGGGATCGGCGGCGAGCACCTCCTGCCACGCCGCGATGGCGCCGCGGTAGTCGCCGTTGTTGTAGAGGCCGCTGGCCTTGGCGAGAAGTTCCTGAAGAAGTTCTTCGTCGATCAAAGGGCCGCCCCGCGGGGCCACAGGGGGGCCCCCAACGAGGTGTCAATCTAAGTCCGGGGGGCTGGAAGTCAAACCGGCGACGCCGGCGATCAGGCGCCGCCGCGGGCCTGCTTGATCGCCTCGCGCAGGGCCGGCAATCCGGGATGGGTGGGGTTCAGCGCCTCGACCCGGCCGAGCGCCGCGGCGGCGGTCGCGACGTCCTGCTTGTCGTACAGGCTGACGATGGCGAGGTTGAGCCAGGTCTGCCAGTGCTTCGGGTCGTCCTCGACCGAATGGCGGAACTCGGCGATCGCCTCGTCGGGCTTCCCCATCTCCCGGAGGCAGATGCCCATGTCGGTCCGGACGTCGACCTCCCCGGGCCTGAGGGCGAGAGACCTCTTGTAGTACTCGATCGCCTGCTCGTACTTGCCGGCGTCCTGGAAGAAGTTGCCGAGCCGCGTCAACGCTTCGACATCCTTCGGATCCTTCTGGATCCGCTCCTTCAATTCGCCGATCTGCTGCAGGACCATCGCCATCGTCGCGTCGCCCGACGGCGGAGCGCCCGGTGCGCCGCCGCCGGGCGCACCCGCGCCGCCCGCGGGACCGATCGAAGCGCCGGTCATGCCGAGGTTGCCGGCTTCGGGAGCCGCCTCGGCGACCTCCTTCACGCGCGGCTCGTAGAGGCCGTACGCGACGACATACCCGACCAGGAAGCCGAAGAGGATGCCGGAGACCAGAAATCGCGCGTGATCCTTGTTCACTGGGGCGGGGTTCTCCCGGAGACCGCGCACCGTAGCATACGGTCCCGGGTCGCGCAACTTCCGCGCCCGCCGGGGGTTGCATCGGCGTGGTGGCTCTCCTATAGTCGCCGACGTGACGCCGGACACGCCGCAACCGACGGCCGCTCCGCGCGGGAACCTGCCGCTCCGGTGCGGAGCGTTCCTGGTCGCCCTCGTCCTCCTGGCCGCCATCGCCGCGCCCCCGCTCGCTTCGCTCGCCGGGCTCGATCCGTACGCCCAGAGCGCGCCGCGCGACGTCACTCCGCCGACTCCTCCCGATCGCGATCACCTGCTCGGCACCGACGGCATGGGGCGGGATCAGCTGACCCGCCTCCTGTTCGGCGCGCGGCTGTCGCTCGTGACCGCGGTCCTGGCGCAGATCCTGGCGCTCGCCGCGGGACTCGTCGTGGGTGCGGTGGCGGGATGGAACGGAGGCCGGATCGACGCCGTCCTGATGCGGGGCACCGACCTGATGCTGGCGCTCCCGGCGCCGCTCGTGGCGCTGGCGGTGGCGGCGGCCGTGCCCGAGCCGGAGCGCGTCCCGTTCCTCAGGCTTTTCCCGGAGCCGTCGCTCGGACTCGTCCTGCTCGTCCTCGGCGGTCTCGGTTGGGCGGGGATCGCGCGGCTGGCGCGCGCCGAGGTGATGCGGCTCCGGACCGAGGAATTCGCGCGCGCCGCGGTGGCCGCGGGCGCCTCCGCAAGCCGGGTCGTGGCGCGACATCTTCTGCCGAACGCGGCCGGGCCGCTCCTGGTGGCGGCGTCCCTTGGCCTGGGAGGGAACATCCTGATGGAAGCATGGCTCTCGTTTCTCGGCGTCGGCGCGCGGCCGCCGCTCCCCTCGTGGGGCACGATGGTGGCCGAAGGGCAGGTGCACCTGGTGACCCGCCCCTGGGTCGCGCTGGTGCCGGGGATCGCGATTCTGATCGCGGTGCTCGGATTCAATCTCCTGGGGGACGGACTCCGGGACCGCTACGACCCGGCCGCCGGGAGCGCCGCGGCATGAGCCGCCGTCCGCATCGGCGCGCCTTCCTGATCGCCGCGGCCTGCCTCGCCGCCGCCGGGGTCGCGGGGCTCGCGGCCTGCTCGCGTCCGGCGCCGCCCGCGCCGAAGCCGGAGCAGGTCTTCCGTTTCCGCCTGCGCGAGGACCCGCCCAACCTCGACCCGGCGCAGGTCACCGACAACCTCTCCGACGCCGTCGCCGTGAACGTCTTCCGCGGTCTGGTCGCGATGGATCCCGAAACGCTCGCCATCGTGCCGGCGGTCGCCGATGCATGGACGATCTCGCCCGACGGCCTGACCTACGCGTTTCACCTCCGGCCCGGCGTGACCTTCCACAACGGCCGCGCGGTCACCGCCGAGGACGTCGCCTGGTCGTTCCGGCGGGTCCTCGACCAGGCCACCCATTCGCCGCGCCGGTGGCTGCTGGAGCCGGTCGCCGGCGCCGCCGACTTCATCGCGGGCAAATCGGCCGGGGTCTCCGGCCTCGTGGTGGAGGCGCCCGATCGGATCACGCTCCGGCTCGAGAAGCCGTTCGCGCCGCTCCTCGGCATGCTGACGATGGTCGGCGCCTCGATCGTGCCGCGCGAGGTGTACGCGGACCCGGCGAAGGGATACCTGCGCGCGCCGGTCGGTTGCGGCCCGTTCAAGTTCACCCGCTGGGAGCAGGCGCAACTCCTCGAACTGCAGGCTTTCGACGGTTACTACGGCGGGCGGCCGGCGATCGACCGCGTCCAGGTGCGGATCATCGAGAACCAGGCGACCGCTCTCGAGGCCTACCGTGCCGGCGACCTCGACTCGCTCGACGAAGTGCCGAACGACGTCACGCCCGATCTGGCGGCCGAGGTGCACAAGTACCCGTTCATCGGGGTCGGCTACATCGGCTTCAACCTCGATCTTCCGCCGTTCAAGGGGAACCCGGCGCTCCGCAAGGCGATCAACTACGCGGTCGACAAGGAGTATCTCTGGGGTACGCTCCTGCCGGGGTCGAACATCCCGGCGCGCGGCATCATCCCGCCCGGCATTCCCGGGTACGACGCCGACCTGCCGGGCTACCCGCACGACGAGGCGAAGGCGCGCGCGCTTCTGGCCGAGGCCGGCTACCCCGCCGGGCGCGGGCTTCCGCCGATCACCCTGTGGGTCAACACCAGCGAGGACAACCGCCAGATCGCCCTGCAGATCCAGGCCGACGTGAAGAAGGTCGGGATCACGATGAAGGTGAAGGAGGTCGACTGGGCCGCCTACCTGCACGCCGTCGAGGGGTCGCCGACCGCGCCCGGCGAGGCGCAGATGTTCCGCTTCGGCTGGGCGCTCGACTACCCCGATGCCGACGCCGTGCTGCGGCTGCAGCTGCACTCGCAGAACATCGGGCCGGCCGGAAACTTCTTCCGTTACCACAACCCCGAGTTCGATCGCCTGATCGACGGTGCGCTGACCTCGACCGACCCGGCGGCGCGCGCCGACGCCTACCGGCGCGCCGAGCGGATCGCGGTCATGGACGACGCCGTCTGGCTCTTCCTCAACTACTTCGGCTCGATGACCCTGTTCAAGCCGTACGTGCAGGGAATCGTGCCCACACCGCTCGGCGAGTTCCGCATGCCGCTCGAACGGCTCCGGATCGAGAAGCCGTCCAAGCCGGCGGCGTGAGCCGCGCCGGCCCGGCCTGCCGGCGATGATCGGTTACCTCCTGCGCCGCCTCGCCGGCCTCCTGCCGGTCCTGGCCGCGGCGGTCACCCTGGTCTGGGTGCTGATGATCGCCCTGCCCGGCGACCCGGCGCGGCTGATCGCCGGCGGCCAGAGCGCCGACCCCGGTATCGTCGGCGCCATCCGCGCCGAGTGGGGGCTCGATCGGCCGATGCCGGCACAGTTCGCCGCCTACCTCGGGCGGCTGCTGTGCGGCGATCTCGGGACCTCCTACCTGCAGGAGCGGCCGGTGGCGGCGGTGATCGGCGATCACCTCGTGCCGACGCTGGTCCTCGCGCTGGCGGCGACCCTCCTCGCCTCCGCCGGCGGCGTGACGCTCGGCTGCCTCGCCGCGGCGCGGCGCGGCCGGTTGACCGACGCCCTGGTTCTCGGCGCGTCGCTTCTCGGCGCCTCGGCGCCGGTCTTCTGGATCGGCCTCCTGCTGATCGTCCTGTTCGCGTCGCGGCTGCACTGGCTCCCGGTCGCCGGGTACGGTCTCGAGGGGGCGATCATCCCGGGGATCGGCGCCCGGCTCCCCGAATGGGACCACCTGGTGCTGCCGGCCTCGACCCTGGCGCTCGTGTCGATGGGCGCGATTGCCCGGGTGACGCGCGCGGCGCTCCTCGACACCGCGGCCGCCGCGTTCGCCACGACCGCCCGGGCGCGCGGCGCTTCGCGGCTGCGGGTCTTCTTGCAGCACGGTCTCCGGAACGCGCTCGTGCCGGTCGTGACGGTGCTCGGGTTGAATCTTGCCGGGCTTCTCGGCGGGGCGGTCGCGACCGAGTACGTTTTCGCCTGGCCGGGTCTCGGGAAGGCGATGGTCCGGGCCATCGCCCTCCGGGACCTGCCGGTGGTCGAGGGGTGCGTGCTCGTGCTGACGCTGATCTACGTCCTCGCGAGTCTCGCGGTCGACCTCCTCTACCCGGTCCTCGATCCGCGCCTCGCGGAGCCGCCGCCCGGGTGAGGGTCGCTCCGACCGGCGGCGGCGGTGCGCTACAATGCCGGGTCGAACCGATCCCATGACACCCAACACCAGAACGACGCGCGCCGCCGACGGGCGGACCAACCTGTACGGTTGCGAGCGCGACGGGCTCGCGCGCCACCTCGCCGCGCACACCGACAAGCGTTTCCATGCCGACCAGGTCTACCACTGGCTCTACGGGCGGAACGTCGACGGGTTCGAGGCGATGAGCGACCTGCCGGCGGCGCTTCGCAAGACGCTGGCCGGCGCCTTCCGTCTCGAGAGACCGGCGCTCGTCCCGGTCGGCCGATCCGAGGACGGCTCGATCAAGTACCTGGTCCGTCTCGCGGACGGCGCCGAGGCGGAGGCGGTCTCGATGGTGCAGGGGGAGCGGCTGACGCTCTGCCTGTCGACCCAGGTGGGTTGCCCGCTCGCCTGCGCTTTCTGCCTCACCGGCACGATGGGCCTGGTGCGCAATCTCAAGCCGGGGGAGATCGTCGCGCAGGTCGCGGCGCTCGCCGCCGATCGCGGCCTGCCGCCCGCGGGCTTCCGCGTCGTCTTCATGGGGATGGGCGAGCCGCTCAACAACTACGACGCGGTGATGGCCGCCTTCCGGGTCATGGTCGACCCGAAGGGGCTCGGCATGGCGCCGCGGCGGATCACCCTGTCGACCGCCGGCCTGGTGCCGGGGATCGAGAAGCTGGGGCGCGAGAACCCGCGCCCGCGGCTGGCGATCTCGCTGGCCGCAGCCGACGATCCGCTGCGCACGAAGCTGATGCCGGTGAACCGGAAGTGGAACCTCGCCACGCTCATCGACGCCTGCCGCGCCTTCCCGCTCGGCCCGCGCGAGAAAATCACCTTCGAGTACGCGCTGATGCTGGGGGTGAACGATTCGGCGCGTCAGGCGGAGGCGCTGGCGCGGCGGCTCCGGGGGGTGCGCGCCAAGGTGAACGTCATCCCGTACAACGAGGCCGGGCTGGGCGGCTTCCGGACGCCCTCCGCGGAGACCGCCAGCCGCTTCCGCGATTCACTCCTGGCGCGCGGGGTGCCGGCCTCGATCCGCTGGAGCAAGGGGCGCGACATCGGCGCCGCCTGCGGTCAACTGGCGTGCGGCGGGCGCGCCGCCAGCGCACCTCCGCCGGCGGAGATCCCCGCGGGCTAGTCCACGCCGGCGCCGAGACCCGCGCGCAGCGCCGCCACCGCCGCCGCCGGGTCGGCGGCGGTCATGACCGCGCCGATCACCGCCACGCCCGCGATCGGCAGACCCCGGAGCGTCGGGGCGTTCTCCGGCGTGATGCCGCCGATCGCCCAGACCGGCAGCCGCACCGCCTCGGCCGTCTTGCGCAGCACCTCCGGACCGATCGGATCCCCGAACCCCGCCTTGCTCGGCGTCGCGAAGACCGGGCCACAGACGAGATAGTCGGCCCCCGCCTTCGCCGCCTCGCGCGCCTCGGCCAGGCCGTGCACCGATCGCCCGACCAGGAACCGCGCCGGCGACTTCGCGCGCGCCGCCGCGATTGGCAGCCCCGCGGCCGGGAGGTGCACACCGTGCGCGTGTGCCGCCATCGCCACGTCGAGGCGATCGTTGACCAGGATCCGCACTCGCGGGCGGGGCTTCGCCGCCGCGACCAGGGCCGCGGCCAGCTCGAGGAGCGCCGCTCCGCCGAGGTCCTTCTCGCGCAGCTGGATCACCGCGGCGCCGCCGGCGAGCGCCGCCGCGGCGATCTCGAGAATCGGCCGTTCCCCCGCGAGGCGCCGATCGGTCACGACCATCACCCCGGCGTCGCTCCCGCCGCCGCGTGGTGCG
>Ga0307468_100000355_pt1 | contig 11110 bp, 15 predicted proteins | sample atmdna_FD_203085 | JGI IMG/M metagenome (GOLD analysis project Ga0307468, IMG submission 203085) | Hardwood forest soil microbial communities from Morgan-Monroe State Forest, Indiana, United States - atmos_gases AM2C_05 | ecosystem: Environmental > Terrestrial > Soil > Temperate forest > Bulk...
CACTGGGCCTCTTCGCTATCGAATACCTTGTCTTCTCTTACTGTCCGATAAATCAAATCAGGTAGACTAACAGCAAACTGTTCTGGGACGGAGATAGATAGCTCTTCCACCTTCTTTTGAAATGTTTCCAGAAGCGGCACCTCGTGACGGTTGTACCCCATCTTCATTCCTATGTACCGTGCCACAAGCTTTGTATCAACTCTACGAGGTAGTTCCCTCGGTAGAACAGAAACAGTAGCTACTGATGTGTCCATTACCGTATCCAATCTTGTTTGGTATAGAAAAGGCGTCAGCCTCAATGGTGTTTGAGACTGACGCCTTTAATTATTTGTTACAGGTACTTGCGTGCCTGTTCAAGCACTAGTAGTTGAGCTTCATTTGGTATTGAATCAGCACCGGTGAACTGTGCTGCATCACGTTGCCACTGTTCAAGCACTGCCTGATCAGGGGCGTCTCCCTTGCGAATTGCACTGGCCATATCGGCATACTTTAATGCCAGCTCAGTTGCTGCAAGAGTACCGTTAGGGTTATCGGTCTGAGTTCCCTTAAGGAAACGAATTGCTGTACGGGAGAACAGCGCGTGATTGTACTCACCGCTACCATTCTTGTCATCCCTGACAATCGAACCGCCGATGATCGAAGCCCAATTAGGCCACTCAGAAACACCATCAACACTACCCTCATACAACGGAGCGTCGTTTTCAGCAAACGTAAAAGCAACGATGTAGCCGTTGAATGACTTGATTCCAGCCGCGATGTTTACATCGTTCCAATTGCCATACATAGACATTAGGTCAGATGAGGTCGGGACAGTCGGCAAGTCTTCAACAACCACGGAGTCATGGTTATCAAAATATGACTCTTCGAAAACTGCCTCGGCCAACGCGGAACCCTTGCCATCACCTTCGGCATAGAGCTCATCGTACTCGTCCTTGTCGATGAAATCGGAGCAGAACACTTCACACAATGAACTGACAAAGATCTCAGCAAGAGACAGCTTGCGCCCCTTGTAAGTGAGCTTGTCGGACACTTCGAACACAGTGCCCTTGTTGCCAACACCTGACACCTCGGACAATGCCGTGGTGTACTTGATGCCGTCCGCTACGAGAGCTCGTGCGTCGTTCTTCTTGCTGTGGTTCTTAACCATGAGTGGTCAACCCTTCGTAATAGCACACCTGTACATTAGCAGTTTACGGAAATGTGTTTGCTAATCACGCTGATGCGGAGCACCTTCCCCCTTAGACGTCCAGCCCGTACAGGCGGCTTAGGACTAAGGGTAATGGCCGAACGTGACGGCCACAAGAACTACATTAGACCATCGTCAAGAACTATACAAGTGATCAATATATGAATATTTTTATCTCAGTAAAACCATAAAATGATACAACAAAGCCCTCCTAATCATTGCTGATTAGGAGGGCTTTGTGTTCTTGCTATAGCTACTGAATAGAAACCAGTCGTACCGGGAATGGATTGTTCTGTTCGTGATGTTTCATCGGCTCGTATGAATCCTTGAATGAGGAATAATAGAACGTATTGTTATCACGCGAATCTGTCGATACCGTATAGACGGTTTGATATTGTCCATTACCTACAAACATATTGCCTTGTTGTACGGAAACTACCTCTCCACGTACACCAATTAAAAGCAAGATGGTACGAGTGCCTTTACCAGATGTTACAACACGTTGTTCAACTGGGAGAGATAGAATCAATCTCTTCAAATCGTCTAACGTGTTGATTGTTTTTGTTACCAGTTTGGCCATATCTATGCCTTTCCAGTTACAGAGAACATCTTGAGAGGGAACGGTCCACCGTAGTACTCTTGGCGATCAATGGAGTAACGGTAGTTTTCATTGAAGTAACCAACATACGATGCATCTAAATCGGATGAAGATGAAGCTAACCTATAAGTTACACCATCAAGACTTGGGTGGGAGTGCTCTGTCACCGAGTACACTTCTCCGTCTGACCCAGCAAGAATCACTACTGGCTCATTGCTCGGCAACGATACCCTCAGCTCACCGTCAATCCCCAGTACGATATCCATCAGTGCATCGAAGTCTTTCACTTCTTTTACCTTGCGCTTATACGCCATGTTCAAAACCTACCTTTCATAGACTATATTAACATGAATATGACATAAGGAAACCCTATCAAACTAGTGCTTGATAGGGTTTCCTGTGCTAAATGTTAATCAAGAACACACAACTAATTCTTGTTATGCTTTGCAAAGTACTCTGTTCGTGCATCTGAATACTCGGCAATAGCTTCAATAACCAAAAGCTTTTCCATCTCAAGTTCTGCAATCTCCAGGTGCTCGATAGCACTTGAGAGCAATACATTGTGCTTGTATTCAGGAGTACCGTACTCCAAACCAGCTATAACCTCTGTAGCACCAGTCTCTTTCAGTGCGGAAAGATTTCGCTTCCGTACCGAAAGATTCCATTCAGCACGCTTGCGTCGAGCAACAAGATTAACTGGCAACATCTGCCACTCTTCAGCACTATACGTCTTAACTGGAATCGGTTTACCGGCTAGACGTGCGTCTGTCAGTGTCTTGGCCAGTGCAACGAGCTCAGTAATGAATTCGGAAAACAACTGCCCATGACTTCCAACAGGAGCGGTGTAACGTGCAGGTGTTCCAATCCAGTCTTCCTCACGAATCTCGATGGAGACAGGCCACTCGCCAAACGAACCAAACATGGAATCAACCATGGTCAGACTAAGATCTGTTGTGAAGTGGAGTGTTGAACTCAAGTCCAACTCCAAAGATTCATTGTGGACAGTCTTCTCGTTCCAGAAGATACCCACAACCGAATCGTTGCCCATGCTTGTATCCCAGCGATCATCTAACGCAACAAGCAAGCGCTCCCAGCTATCAGCTGAACCTTTACCCCAGTTACCAGCAAAGACACCCTTGCGTTCAGGGTAGCGATAACCCGCGTAATTTGAGTAGCTCAGGAGCCAATCTTCTTCATCATGAAGTTCTGGGAGATTGTCCAAAGTGTTTTCAGCACAAGAGCGATAAACAAGATTTGCAAAGCGAGCAACCATCTTTGCAAATTCTTCATCTGTTCGGCGTCCGGTCTTTAGATTTGCAGGGCAAACAATCGGTGTTGATCGACGCCACGCCCCATCTGAGTCGCGGACTGTGATTAACACATCAGACGTTCCCAGTGCATGAGGCGACGCGTCAATATTATAGTTCTGAACGTAAATTGAACAACCATTTACGTTAGCTTCAAAAATGAAGTATTGCATCTTGTCATCGTGTACATCACTCGACCAAGTACCGATAAGCTTATTGTATACAGCTTCCCATGTCTTTGCGGCATCGACAAATGAATTGACATTTGACCCATCAAGCAACTCAGTTGCCGCCTTTACCTGTGCAAGTGCTTCTGCATAGGATTCGCCAGTCTTCTCTCGACGTGCGCGAGCGGCGTTCTTGAGGTTTCTATTTCCCTGTACCATTACGGTATACCCTTCGTAGGTCTGCTTACCTGCACCTAACATATCTACTTGTGTTTTCAAATCACGAAATGCAATAGCACCTTCCCCATCATTGCTAATCCCGTGCAGGGGGATTGTAGCTCAAGGTAGTGGGCGTCGTGGCGACCACATAACTACAATATACCAGTGAGCAGACAACGGGAAGACTATCCAGAGAAAAGCTAGTGAAATTTCTTGAACTAATTTTGATGAATCACTATAAGTAAATAAGTATCTAATTAGGCAATATCTAAGGTCTTAAAGATGCGATACCCTACCGACTAACTAGGTAATATGCCGTCAGGTAATAGTCTGTTTGGCATTCTGATAAGTGATATCGGAAACACTAAAGCCACCAATCAATTAATTGCTTGGTGGCTTTGTATCGACAGATTACCTATTCTGCCTACTTTCAAATTCGGCCCACATATTGCTATTGGTACTCTTGTGCCTATCTTCCATATGGTATTCAAGAGTCTTGCGTGGATCGATTTCGTCTTCCCAACCCACAACACACCAAGCACAGTGAGTGACACCTAGCAACTCATCGGTATGCCCAAGCTTACCTTCGTGTCGCGAGTGATAATGATCAGTCAGCTTTCTTGGCAATTTCTGGGTATTGCCTGCAATCGATACATTGCCCAATTTTTGCTCCGTAGTCTCGGTAATCAGTTTCTTTTGTGGCTAAGATATGCCCTCGTACCATATCTTTGCAATCGGAATATGGCAGTGATTGAATTGGTGTGCGTCTGTATTTGTGGAATGATCCCGACTTAATACCAGCCGCAGTAAGTTCTCTATCGTTCCAATCAGCCCATCGGTGAGTCGGCCAGTCCATGATTAGCTCATTGTATTCGCCGCCGCCCATGATGCCGCAAATGTACTCGTTTGCTTTGACACTTTCACGGCTCTCGCCACATTGCAAACATACATCCAAGGCCAGGTCATTGCTACTCATCTAGTCACCTCCATCTTGTGTTTATCTACTACCACAACAATACGTTGAATAACGAGTACAGAAAATAGTTCTTATCTGATACTTAATAGTTCCTACTATTACATTCAATATCTTATGTTCTAAAAGCTTCTTTCAGATATAGAAAAGCCACCACTTAGATTGGGAGGTCTAAGTGGTGGTTTTCTTTGCCTGACTATGCTTACGGGAACGCCCGTAGCAAGGCCAGCTTCACGCCTTCAACAAGCTTTGGATCGAGGGATACATCTTCAAGAATATCCTCAATAATGTTCTTAATGTGAAGTGCTTCTTCGTAAGTGAAGCTTTGGAACGTCTCGTGTGTAACATCCCAATCGATCCCGCCGCCGTGGTTGGTAAAGTCATGTACGGTGGTTCGTTCACCATCTTCATCAAGCCAGCTAACAAGATCATCTGGATCGTAGCCAATTTCTTTGGCCATGTTTCGCAACAGTTCGATACTGTTTACTTCATCGGCGTTCTTGTTTGATTCGTGGACAGTAACACCAAGGCCAACAAGCGCGGTTGCTAGGTCTGATGGATTAAATTCACTCATGAAACTATGTTAATACCTTTCAAGATAGTTTTACAGGATTCCACTAATGGAACAATGTTCTACTCAGAGAAGTGATAACACGCTCTAAATTTACCGGGGAAGCCTGCAAGAAATCGTGAAGTGATTTCTCTGACTTGGAACCAGCTGTCGTATCAGTACCCTGAATATCTCGTAGCTTGTCTGGATTCTTTAAGAATGGTGTTAAGGCACACTTGAATGACATCGATACCCTACCAGTGAACGCCAGATCAACATCCACCAGTTTCTTCCCGTCAGAATCAGTATCAAAAGTCATGACACGTATCTTCGTTTGTAGCATAAGACCTTCTGCACTCACGATGTCACCAAACACCACGCCAAACATTGATGGTGCCAATGAGACGCCAACGGCATACCAATCAGAATCAATACTAGTCAGTGGTGCTACTGGTGCCCTGACAGTTACCGACCTGTCCATGTCTACAATCGAGTTGATGTAGTCTTCAAGCTTCATCTCAATCAATCCTTCACCAGATAAAGCAATAAGGACGGTCCCCCAATGGAACCGTCCTTATTGCCTACTTAGCTATCTACTAGACAGCAGAACCGAGAAGACCACCCGAAGCGGGCTCATCAACATCGGTTGCACCTGCCGGGAGAGCGCCGAGCGGAGCTGCACTTGCGGCAGCTGCACCGCCACCTCCGGTCAGGGCGTCGAGCGAAGTCGAGCCACCGCTACCCGGTGCAACGCTCATCATCTGAGTCTTCATTGCAATGTCAGCAGTGATCGTCGAGATCGAGCTTGCAATTTCAGGTACGGAGACGAACACGTTTTCAGCGAGGACTTCAGCCGCCTTCGACTTGGTCCAACCCTTCTCCTTGACGTCGGCGTCGATCTCGTCAAGGATGCCTGCACCGCGAAGCTTGCCGGTGATAGCATCTCGGATGCTGACAGACAGATCCTTGACTGCATCACGAGCATTCGGAAGTGCGCCGGTTGCCGCATCCTTCTTGCCGAACTGAACGCCGAACACGTTGCCGCCAATGTTTTCGGCACCGCTCTCAGAGTTGTCAAGGGCAACTTCCCAAGTCTTCTCGTACTGGCGCTGAGAGATCGCGTACCAGAAGATCTTGTAGATCGGCTTGTTGTCGTTAACAACAAGCTGTGCGCGACCCTTGTCATCTTCGGTCGTCTCAAAGACGACCAGCGGAATGGTCAGCTTCACATCGGGCTGACCAAGGGCACGAGAACCGTAGTGCTTCTTACGGATCGCCTTTACCTGATCGTTGTCCTTGTCCTCGGGATTCAGACCAACGGCCTTGCATTCAGCTTCGACGTGAAGCTTTGCGAGTTCGAAGCCAGCGGAGACGTTGTCGCAGATCGGGCACGAACCGTCGAACAAGGCGTTGCCGTGATCGTCAGCGTAGTGCTTGCCTTCGCCGTCGGTCAGATTCAGACCGCGAGTGCATCGAATCTTGGAATACTGACCATTGAAGTTGATCGAGTGAATCAGCGGCTTGTCGATGTCGAGCACCGCGTTGTTTTCCGAGTCGATCGCCATGATTCGCGGCACGTACACAAGGCACGGCTTGGCAGGCTCATGGTTCCAGTAAGGGAAATCCGGATCAGTGGACTTCTGGAAAGAGCCGCCGATCTTCTGTTCAGAAGCTTCAGCTACGAGAGCTGCGAGCTTTGCTGGATCGAGTGCGACCGGCTTGGGGCGGTTGAAACCTGCCATTGTGATACCTCTAACTGATTGTAATTGTGGGTTCTATGCGCATCAGCACCTCATTCTTACCGAATGAGGAGTTTCCCAGCGCGCTTACCGGGTATAACTAATCTACCCAATCTAGCCACACTTAGCAAGCAATCAGATATGTGATTTCTTCGTTCGTGGAATGTTTGTTCATATTCACCGGAAGTGACTCTACTTTGTGCTTATCTAATATATAAGCATATTGTTCCTGTGACTTATATATGAATCATAAAACAGGGCAGAAACAAAACAGTAGCAACCCGTTACTGGATCACTACTGTTTTATCAGTTCTATTAACTTTTATAGTTCCCTTAAACAAGAGCGTTACAAGTGAGAACACCCTGCCGATACCCTTAGTACCAGGAACCAGTAAATCTTCAAGTATTACATCTCTACCAGCATTGCGTATCTCTTCGAGAACTTTTTCTGTTCCACGCATAACTACCTCATTCAATAATACTAAAGACGATCTGTAACCAAGTCCATGAGATCATCTAAACGAGCTTCAAGGCGAATACATTCAAGCTGGAGGTACTCATTTGCCGCGTAGTCAGGTCCGACGCTGTCGCGAAGCTGAATCATGTCGTTCAGCTCATCTTCGCACAAAGCGTACTTTGCATCGAGGGATGTTTCTGGATCCAAGATGTTACGGAACATCTCATTACCATCGAAGCTTATCTCTCGTCCATCCGAAATACGGTAAGGTGCGACAGACGTGATAATCAAGCCCATAACAATAGCTCGTACAGTTGTTACAATCACGCGAGGGTGATCAAGGCTTGCGGCTCCGCAATCACAGGCACCTCGACCTACGGCAACCTTTGACCCCACGGTTAATGTTTCGGTGTAGGTAGGGGACTTCAAAAGAACTAAGTTAGTACCACCATCATGAAATGGCTCAATGTATTCGGACTCTAAGCTCACCGAGCCACCCCTATCAATTCGTAATTTTATCTGTTATAAGAAATCTTAACACCTAACCGATACAATACACAATAGAAACGGCCAAGATATAGCGCTCCAAACGCTATATCTTGGCCGTCGCAATAGGCAAACTAAATACTAGTCACCCAAAGAGTAATCACCGGTGTACTGGAACCACAGGGCGACTTCGTCCTCGGTGTACTTGCTCGGCTTTTCTACCTTGAAAGCGATTTTGCTCGGCTTTGGTGGGAAGATGATGTAGTCCACTGGCACGTTGTGCTTCTCAGACCATGCCCCGACGTCGGTGAGGAACAGGTTAACTGCTGATCGGAACTGAACATAAGCATCATCGACCGTGATTGGAAGTGCCTTGCCAGTGCGCATGTCAACGCCACCGCACATTGACTTGAGGCCTCGGAGACGAAGTGAACCCTCAAGAATTTCAATGTAGAAGGTCCGGTCTTTTCCATCAATGTCTGTGCCTTGGTAGCACACTTCGATGTTTCCTTCAGTCGAAGAACCTACGCGGCACTCTTCAAGCTGGAAGTAGAACAGGTGGTTTGCGTTCTTGGCAAACTCCTGAATGGTCGGAATGAGTTCCTTGTACTTCGTGACAGGGTCGTTCTTGATTTTGTTCAGTTCCCTGTGGGCAGAATGGTTGTCAATGATCTGTGGCATTTCAGATGACCTTTGGCTTGTTATGGCGGGTTCACTATACTGATTGGGCACGTAGTAAAGTATGGGCATACCGGACTACACAGTATAGCTAATAGCGTAAAGTCAAGAGATTAAATCAAGCGAATGATAGACCTCTGTGAAAACCCTACATGTGCTGTTTTTCAGCATTAATCATCTTAACATATAATCAATGTACGTCCAGTAGGTTACAAACTATTTCATAGAAAACATTAATGGCCCACCACAGAAATGTGATAGGCCATTCAATGAGATATTCAATAATATGTATGGGTGTCCAGATACCCGCGATACCCTACTAGCTAGATCAATCTAGTGATGTGTCTTACGTTTCGATCACGATATACATCAGCAAACAGTTCGCGCATGTCTGAATGATCATATAGTTTATTCAGATCATCCACATCCTTGATGCGAAGTTCAAACGGCTTGCCATTAAGATCGACCCCTTTGTACAAGCCCTTCCATCGGAAGTAACTAGAACCCATCGGCAACGTCCATGAATTCTTTGTGATAACCTCTCGACCCTTGGTGTCATTATCGGGAACACCGACAATTCGACCCATCAGAGAATACATGGCATTCTTGCGTACGTCGGTGTTAATACCCATCGTAGCAAAGGTACGGCATCCCAAAGACTCAAGTGCAACGCGGTCAAAGATACCTTCAACTACAAACGTACCCATCCCATTGTTGCGTGGTATTGTCAGGTTCTCCAGACCAAAGAACATCGTTGCCTTGCTGAAATGTTCTGCGGCAGTGGTGATGTACTTAAGACTGTCTTTTGCCCAACCAACCAATGCAATCACATTACCGGAGATATCTTTGATCGGGAGAACAAATCAGCCAGTCAACAGGAAGAATGGATCTTTACCAGTAGTTACGGGATCCGTGAATAGACCCAACTCTTTACTGACTTTTTCATAAGGTGGAGGTACAAATGTCTTACGATCAAGATACACCATCTCTAATGTATCCAAGGTATCCAAAATTGGCTGTTGAGTGTACATCCGCTGTTCAGCGAGTTTTGTAATACCGTCTGCATCGGCCTGTGACTTGATGTAAGCCCAAACCTTAGCATACTCGGCTAGATAAGCTCGTAGTTCCAACTTATTTCCTAACCGACATTAGTACTTGGGTGAGTGAAGTAGATTACTAAAGAAGAGAATGCCCTTCTTAAGATCACTGTGATGAATATCTTCAGCCCTGCAAACCAACTGCTCTACCACGTCAGTATACCTGCCGTGGATATTGATATCTACTTCGAATATCGAGATACCACGGTTGCAGAACAACGCGTAGTCATCTTCGGAGAGAAGCATCTCGAAGTCTTCCCAGTTGATTCCATCATAGATGCCATTTCCACGTCCCGGAGGTGGGAAATACTGCTTGAATTTTCGAGTACCATAATTGACACAAATGTAGTGATCTTGGTAATAGAACGCTTCGGAATCACGTACATTCTTTGACACTAGAGAAGATGCTTCAGCAACCAAGGCATAGAAGTACTTTGCGTGAGCCTTTTTGTACTCTTCTTCAACAGTATCATAGCTCTTTGTGAGACTGTTTGAATTCTTAGAGTCGTTAAAGTTCAGGAAGACATACATCTCCTTTAACTTCTTTGACTTGAGAAATTCCTCTCTCAATACATTTAAATCTGCCATTTGTAACTACCTCAAATTTTCTTGTCGAGAAGGTCCATAATCATATCTTACCTACTCAGGGGACATTTTGCTAACCCTTTGTAAAGCAAATACCTAGATCTATTAAGCCAACACCTTGCCATATACAAAGGTTGCCGGTGTTCGCCTGAATACCTTCTCTACCGATACCCCTACGCTGTGGAACAACCCAAGCTCTTCATGGGTAAGCAATTGCTCGATATCTATCCAGTCCAAACAACTGTACATACCACCATCAGTGCCGGTAGAGCGATACACCACCCAAACACCCGATACCCTCACGTATAGACAGCGACCCATGAACTTAAAGGCGTCTGCTTCAGGAACAAATGAATCGACTAACTCGGCCGCAGTAAACATGTAAGCGGCAATATATTCATTGCGAGCAACAATAAGTGCATCACAAATGTCTTTTGGCGGATTAACTGTGTGACGTCCACGCACCAGCTTTGACAACATATTCGTATACGCGGCATAAGCACCCTGCGCATTAACATATTGCTGTTTCTTCTCTTTAATACTCACTATGACACCAATCTAGTTCTTTGCTGAACCATTTACCTCGAACACATATTTCTTTCCGAGATCGGATTCAGACATATTTGTATAGAAATTCTCATAGGTCAGACTACTGACACCTAGATCATTCATGTGCTTTCCAAGAGCCTCGAAAGTAGCCTCTTGAACGATGATCTTGAAAGACCCTTCAAAGCCCTTGTTGTTTGAAATGTAATCAACAAAGCCATTAATCTGTTTTGAATAGTTACCAGCACTATCCACAGTGATAAGCATGTCAGGGTGAGCCACCCGTTGAACTTCACTTACGTCACTGTAATCAAAGTTCGCACTAATCAACTGTGTTGGCAATGCCCGTATGATGGAAGTCATCTCTGGGAACTTGTCGATGTACTCATCTAACCACTTTTGTACATCGTTACTTCCGCCATACAGCAGACCATAAAGAGTATCTCCCTCGTCACCTACACGGAAGCCATAACCATTACCGTCTGAGAGTATGTCGAGTCCATTTGCGTCCTGTCCAACTAC
>Ga0307468_100000356_pt1 | contig 11099 bp, 5 predicted proteins | sample atmdna_FD_203085 | JGI IMG/M metagenome (GOLD analysis project Ga0307468, IMG submission 203085) | Hardwood forest soil microbial communities from Morgan-Monroe State Forest, Indiana, United States - atmos_gases AM2C_05 | ecosystem: Environmental > Terrestrial > Soil > Temperate forest > Bulk...
CGTTCTTTGCGAGCGTGAAGCGATCGCCGAGCTGCCGCGCGTATTTCTCGCCGATCTCCGCTTCGCGAATCGCAGCCTCGATGTTCTGCTCGCGCAGCGCGAGACTCGCGCCTGCTGTGTGCGCACGCGCGAGACCCTGCATGGTCTTGTTCTTTTCGAAGATTTCCAGTGCGCGCGTGAGATTGCGCTTCGACTCTTCGTAGTTCTCGCGCTCGTCTTCGATCTGCGCGAGCACATACGACGCTTCGGCGACGAGATCCTCGTCGCGTGCACGCTCCGCCGCGATCAGCGCCTTTTGCGCATATTCGAGTGCGCGGGCGATGTCGCCCTTCTTCGTCGTGAGTCGCGCGAGCGGCACGTACACGGAACTGCGTGTCGCACGCGCCTCGTCAAATCCTTCGAGACTCAGGCAGCGCCGGTAATGTTCGGCTGCTTCGTTCCAGCGCCCGATCATTTCGAGCGCGTCGGCGTAGTTCTCGAGCGCAAGTGCTTCCGCTTCGACCGCGCCGATCTTCTCGTCGATGCGCACGCTCTTCTCGAAGTAGTCGACGGCGACGTGGAAGTTGCCGCGGCAGTACTCGATGATGCCGACGTTGTTGTACGCGGTCACGAGGTCCCAGAGATCGCCTTCCGCCTCCGACATCTCGAGCATACGGCGGTAGTGATGCAGCGCCTGCTCCCAATCGCCGAGCTTCCAGAGCGTGTTGCCGACGTTCGTCGCGGCGATCTTGCAGAGCTGCTCCGATTGCAACTTCTCGCCGATCGCGAGCGCTTCGAGCAGGAAGTCGCGCGAGCGTTCCCAATGTCCGCCCGCGTACTCGATGAGGCCGAGCGTGTTCTTGACGTAGCCAAGAACCGGGTTCAGCTCCATCGCTTCGAGGATGTGTCCCGCGCGCTCGGCCGTTTCCAAGGCCGACACGAGATCGTCTTTCTCGCGATGCAGGTGCGAGATGCGATTCCACAGCTCCGCGACGTCGACGCGCTCGTCGAGTTTCTCGTAGATCGCCAGCGAGTGCTGGAAGTAGTTCATCGCAGCGTCTTGCTCGCCGCGGCGCCCGAGGACTTTGCCGATCTTCTTCATCACGCGCGCGACGTCGATGCTCGGCTCGTCGTCGCGGCTGCGCGCCTGCATGCTCTTGAGCAGAAATTGATACGCATGCATCGCGCTGCGGTAGTCGTCGCGGCGGTAGTACGAGTCCGCGAGCTTCTCGCGCACTTCGGCCTTGCGCGCTTCTTCGACGCCGCCGAGGTCCATCAGCTCGATCGCGACGCGATAGAACTCCGTCGCCTCTTCATGCGCCAGCGTGCGCGTCGCGAGATCGCCCGCTTCGATCGAGTAGCGCACGCCGCGATCGATGTCGCTCGCACGCGCGAAGTGATATGCGATCTGTCCGATGAGCTGCGACGAGCCCGCGAGGAATTGCGGCTCGAGCACGCCCGCAACGCGCAGGTGCAATTCCGTGCGATGGCGATCGCTCATCGCGTTGTACACGGCATCGCGCAGATGAATCTGCGGGAACGAGACGTACGTGCCGGACGCCGATTCGTCGAGCAGTCCGAGGCTCGCGAGATCGCGGATGATGCGATACGACACTTCGCCATCGCCTTCCGACAATTTCGACAGCGTTTCGATCTCGACGAGCTCGCCGTACACCGCCGCTAGCTCGAGCATAGAGCGCTGCGGCGGTGCGAGTGCATCGACGCGCTCGATGAGAATCGACGCCGAGCCGCCGGGGATGCGCAGCGTGCGGATGCGCTCCATCTCCGTCACCCACCCGCTCGGCTGCCAGATCAGGAACTCATGCGTGATCAGATAATCGATGATGCGTCGAATGTTGACGGGTGAGCCACCCGACTCCCACAACATCCAGCGCACGAATTCGTCGGAGACGTTCTGATCGCCGAGGAGCGATTGCACGTGCTCGCGCACGAGCGGCTCGGAGAGATTCTCGACGCGGACGATCGGGAACGCACCGTCCTTCGCAGCCTGCTCCCAGAACGAGAGATTCGGCGACGACGATTCGATCGCCGCTTCGCCGCCTGTTTCGAGCGTGAGCGTACCGATGACGAGCAGGCGATTCTGTTTCGCTTCGCTGACGAGGAACGAGAAGAGCTCCGCTGTCGACGGATCGGCCCACTGCAAGTCTTCGATGACGAGGATCAGCGGCGAGCCGCCGCTCTCGCTGCCCGCGCTGAGAAATCCGTAGATGTCCTGCATCGATTGCACGATGCGGTTGTAGAGGCGGTACTTCTGTCCCTGCTGCGCGGGCGTAACGTCGGCCGGCGTCGGCGCAACGACCGGCTTCAGAATCCGGCGAATCTCCTCCGCAACATCCGCACTCGGATTCACCTCGGTCACCATCTGCTCGAAGATCTCGAAGAACGGCGCATAGATCGTTTTGCGATTGACGGGACAGCGTCCGCAGAACACGCGGCCGCCTTCGAGCTGCGCGCGCAGCGTCACGTCGCGCACGATGCGGCTTTTCCCCATCCCCTCCGCGCCCGCGAGGATCACGCCGTTGCCGCGACCTTCCCGCGCCTCGGTGATCAGCGCCGTCAACTGCGTGACTTCGTTCTTGCGGCCGATGAGCGGCGCCGCGTAAAGCTCGCCGCGGCCGATGAGCAGCTCCGCTGCGGGCGCTGTCTTTCCTGCTGCGACGGCGATCTCCTGCAGCAATGCTGCGGCCGAGGGAAAGCGATGCCGCGGATCCTTCTCGAGCATCCTCATGATGATTTGCTCGAGCGCTTCGGGCACGCGCGGATTGATCGACGACGGCGGACGGATCTCGTCGTCGAGATGCATGCGGATCACGTCGATCGGCGCTTTGCCGTAGCCGGGCAGCGCGCCGGTGACGGTTTCGTACAGGGTCATACCGAGCGCGTAGAGATCGGCGCGCGAGTCGACGCGGTCCTGGCGCAGCACTTCGGGCGCCATGTACTGCAGCGTTCCGCGAATCTGGCGATCGAGCACCTGGCGGCTTTCGATCGCGAGACCGAAGTCCATGATCTTCGTCTTGCCGGTGTCGTCGACGAGGATGTTCGACGGTTTGAGATCGAGATGGATGATGCCGAGGTGATGGATGTGGTGCAGGCCGGAGGCGATCTGCAGGATCACGTCGTAGAGCGCGTCCCAGTTCTGCCCGTCGAAAAACTCGGAGATCCGCTTGCCCGCGAAGAACTCCATGGTGAAGTACGGGAAGCGGTCGAGCAGCAAGCCGAAGTCGTAAACCTTGATGATGCTCGCGTGCTCGAGCGATGCGAGCGTCGCAAACTCGGTCTTGAAGCGCACGAGCTGTTGCGGATCGGAAAGCTCGTGGCGAAGGATCTTGATCGCTTCGTCGCGCTTGTCCGCGAGGTCGAACACCCGGTACACCGAGGTCTCCGGGTTCTCTTTCAGGACCGTGCGAATCTGGTAACGCGGTGGAAGCTGCAATTCGGGTACGACGCTCTCAATGGTCGTCATGAGTCTCCGAAAGGTTACGGTGCGGGTGAGAATATAACCCAGTGGGGTGGAATTAAAGGGTCAAAGTTGGACAAGCCGCCGTAGGCTAGAATGCGCGCGTTCGATGTCCGACATCCCCCAGTCGTTCGACCGCTTCGAGATCGTTCGCATCCTCGGCAAGGGCGGGATGGGAACGGTTTACCTCGCGAAAGACCGCCGGCTCGCCCGCTCGGTCGCGCTCAAAGTTCTCCACCGCAGCGACTTGGATGACGACGAACGTCGCGCCCGCTTCATGCGCGAGGCGCGCACCGCGGCGTCGGTCCGCCACCAAAACGTCGCCACGATCTATGAGGTGAGCGAGACCGACGACGGCCAGCCGTTCCTCGTCATGGAGTACTGCGAGGGAGAAACGCTGTCGCAGCGCATGCGGCGACGGCCGCTCGATGCGGGTGAATTCCTACAATACGCGCGGCAAATCGTCGCGGGACTGGCGGCGGCGCACGAGAACGGCGTCATCCACCGCGACATCAAGACCGCGAACATCATCATCGAGTCGACGGGGCTCGTGAAAATCCTCGACTTCGGCCTCGCGAAGATCCTACCGACCGATCGGCAGGCAACGGTCGAATCCACGACCGGCAGATTCTTCGGCACGTTGCACTACGTCTCCCCCGAGCAGGCGCGCGGCGACAACGTCGACGAACGCAGCGATCTCTTTTCGACCGGCGTCGTGCTGTATCAGATGGCGTCGGGCCATCTGCCGTTCAACGCAGAGTCGCCTCTGCTCGTCGCGGAAAAAATCCGCGAAGCGGAGCCGGAGCCGTTCGTTCCGATCGATGCAGCGTTCCCTGCTGCCGCCGCAAAAATCATCGGACGCCTGCTGCAGAAAAATCCGGCCGATCGTTATCAAAGCGCGCGCGATTTGCTGCGCGACCTCGAAGCGATCGACACACCGACGCTGCGCATGACGACGCCGATGACGAACACGCGCAGCATGCTCGGACGCACCGTGCGCCGCCCGAAATGGTTGCGCATCGCGATCACGCTGTTCGCACTCGCGATCGTCGCCGGCACGATCTGGTTCGTGCACATCCACGGCAACAACGTCGTCTCGACCGATGCGGCGACGGGGACGCAACAGCCGATTCACTCGCTGGCCGTTCTCCCGTTGCAGAACATCGCCAGCAACACGCGCGACGACTTTCTTTCCGTCGGCCTCGCAGATGCGTTGACGACGAAGTTGCAGCAAGTGCCGTCACTGAACGTGCGTCCGACGTCGGCAGTCATCGCGTTTCGCGGACAGAAGATCGACGCGAAAACTGCCGGCGAAAAACTCGGCGTCGACGGCGTGCTCGAAGGACGTTTCCTCGCCGCGGGCGATCTCGTGCGCGTGAATCTCCAGCTGACCGATGCACGCACCGGCTACAGCGTCTGGGCGGATTCGGTCGACGGCAAGCGCGATGATCTGCTGAAGCTGATCGACGACGTGTCGACGCGCACGGTCACCGCACTCAATCAAAAACTCGGCGTGCAGCAAACCGCGGAGCCGCATTCCGTTCCGCGCTCGTCGAATCCTCGCGCGTACGAGGAGTATCTGAAGGCGCGCTCGCTCGCCGGAAGTTTCGTCCCGAAGGAGTTCGCCGAGCACATCGCGCTGCTCAAGCGCGCGATCGAGCTCGATCCGAATTTCGCAGCGGCGTACGCCGACCTCGGCATCGCACTCTCGTTCGCGCAAGCACGCGGACTCACGAACGAGCCGCCGGAAAAAGCAGAGTGGTACGCGCGGCAGGCGGTGCGCCTCGATCCGAACCTCGCCGAGTCGCATCTCGCACTCGGACGCGTCTTCGTGCGCATCCCCGAACGCTTCCGGGAATCGGTGCGCGAGGCGCTCGCAGGACTTCGCCTCAAGCCGAACGACACCGTCGGCCTGCACAGCATGACGACGTACTTCGTCTCGAACGGCGAGCTACTCAAGGCGCAATGCGTCGGCGACCGGCTCGTGCGCGTCGATCCCGAATCGAACGAAGCGAAGACCCGCGGCTACTGGTTCGTGAACTCGATCGATCCCGAAGGCGCACTGAAAAGCGCACCGGCTGCGCTCGAGTCGAAAGACACCGAGCTCGCCGGCCACGACATCCGCGGCAGCGCCTACCTCCTCCTCGGCAATGTCGACGCCGCCGATCAGGAAGCCAACGAAGCGCTGAAAGTCTCCCCCCGCCACTACCTCGGCAAAAGCCTCAAGGCCATGATCGCCGCCGCACAAGGCAATCGCATCGCATGCGAAACGCACATCGCATCCTTCGAAGTCGACGCCAATCGCGTGCACTGGGCCGCACTGCGCGTCGCCCTCTGCTACGCAAAACTCGGCGATCGCGACAAAGCCATCTTCTGGCTCCACCGCGCGGCGGACCTCGGCAACCACAGCTGGTACGCCCTCGTGAAACACCCCTGGCTCGAAGCCCTGCAAGCCGATCCCGAATTTCAGGAAATCGTCGGGAAGATCAAGGCGGATTTGGATGATGTGGCGGATGATGTGGTGGGGGTTTATCAGTTGATTTGTAAGTGAACGTTTTCATCAAACGTAGCCCCGGTGCGTAAGCCCGCAACTCCCCCGCGCGTGGCACGCGCAGGACAAGCTGAGAGCATGTCCTACGTTCCTCAACGTAGGGCCGCCTCTCCAGGCGGCCCGCCCTCGCGCAAATCGTGCTGTCGTCGCAGCTTTCAATCATTTTGCATCCACAACATCAAACATCCGCCGCAACGCCCGCTCCGCAGGCACCCGAACATCCTCCGGAACCTCAATCTCATACCGCACGTACTTCAGCGAATCGCGCACGTCTTCGAGCGACGTAACCTTCATGAACGTGCACAGCTTGCAGCCCTTGACGAACGTCTTGTCCGGCACTTCCATCGCGAGTCGATCGGACAGTCCGCATTCGGTCACGACGAGGAAGCGCGACGCCGGACGTTCCTTCGCCCATCGCACCATACCGGACGTCGAGAGCACCGCGTCCGCAAGCGCAGCGACGTCGGGGCGACATTCCGGATGCACGAGGATCTCGAGATCGGGATTCGCTTTGCGAATGCGCGAGACTTCTTCCGGCGTGATTTGCTGGTGCACGTAGCAGAAACCGTCCCACGGAATGATCGTCTTCTCCGGCACCTGCTCGGCGACGTGATGCGCGAGATTGCGATCGGGCACGAAGAGAATCGTTTTGTTCGGCAGCGATCGCACGACCTTCGCCGCATTCGCCGACGTGCAAATGATGTCGGAGAGCGCTTTCACCGCCGCAGTCGTGTTCACGTAGCTGACGACGGCGAGATCGGGATAGAGCTCGCGCAGCTCATCGATCTTCGCGCGCAGATCTTCCGCCGGCGCTGAATCCGCGAGCTGACATCCGGCGAGCATGTTTGGCAGCAGCACCGTCTTCTCCGGATTCACGATCTTCGCGGTCTCCGCCATGAAGTGCACGCCGCAGAACTCGATCACATCCGCCTCGCGCACCTTCGACGCCATCAGCGCGAGCTCTAGCGAATCGCCGACGAAGTCCGCGATCTTCAGAATCTCGGGACGGTAATAGTTGTGCGCGACGATCACCGCGTTGCGCGCTTTCTTCAGCTCGCGAATCTCTTCATGCAGAGCCTCGAACGCGCGCACTTCCTCTTCGGAGTACTCGTACGTCGTCACGCGACTCAGCTCTTCGAACAGCGTTGTCATGCTTTCTCCAACCGAAGCGAGATTGACGCCATTTCGGTCATGGTTTTAGCACCACCACCGTCGATCCCCACCCGCCGCCCGAGGGGTCCGCGTCGTGATACGCCTCGACGAAATCGAGCGTCGCGAGCAGCGAGCGGATGCGCTCGCGCTGCACGCCGATGCCGCGTCCGTGAATCAGGCGCACCTGGCGAAATCCACGCGCGCGGGCCTCGAGCAGATATTCGTGAGCCACATCTTTGATGTCGGCGGGACGGAACGGATGCAGATCGAAGGTGTCTTCGATCGGGACCTCGACATTCACGGCGCGCATTCTACTGTGCGATACTTTTGCCCCACTCGTATGGTTCTCTTCAATCACGCTACGCGCGAGATGACCGCCAAGATCGTCTACTACGGGCCCGGTCTGTGCGGCAAAACGACGAATCTCATGGTGATCTTCGACAAGCTCGACCCGAAGTCGAAGGGGAAGATGCTGTCGCTCGCCACGAAGACCGATCGCACGCTGTTCTTCGATCTGCTGCCGGTCGACATCGGCAAAGTCGGCCCGTTCAACCTGAAGATCCAGCTCTACACCGTGCCGGGCCAGGTCTTCTACAACGAGACGCGCAAGCTCGTGCTCAAGGGCGCGGACTCCGTCGTATTCGTCGCCGACTCGCAGCCCGCGATGGTCGAGGCCACGCGCGAGAGCTTCACGAATCTGCTCGAGAACATGGAGCAGAACAACATCGATCCGAACGACACGCCGATCGTGATCCAGTTCAACAAACGCGACCTCCCCGGCGTGCTGCCGGTCGAAGAGCTGCAGGAAAAACTCGGATTCGAGGGCTATCCGTATACCGAGGCTTCGGCGATCAAGGGCGAGGGCGTGATGGAAACGTTTCGCCTCGTTTCGAAGATCACCGCGAAACATCTCCTGAATCGTCTGCGTGGCAAGAGCGAAGGCGTCGAGAAAAAGAAATCGACGTCCGCCGCGACGCCGGCGAAAGTCGAAGTCGAGGCAAGACCGCAGCCTGAGCCCGAGCCGGAGCCCGAAGCGATCGCCAGCGCGGCGGAGCTCAATCCGTTCGCCGACTCCGTCCCCTTCCCCGAATCCGACGCGACGCCGAGCGAGTCGTCGTACGACAAGGCGGAAGAAGTCTCGCTCGAGCAATTGCTCGCCGAAGGACGCGAACGGCCGGCGACGATCTCCGGCAACATCGCGATTCCGCTCATCGACGACGAAGTCGAAGAGCTCGGCGCCGAAGAGTTGATGCCGGTCGCAGAAGAACCGCCCGTCGCCGTCGCCGTGCTGGACGAGCCGGTCGTTGCCACACGTACCGAGGCGCGCACCGATCGCGTTGCCGAGCTCGAGCGCCGCATCGAAACCCTGCAGCGAAGTCATCGCGAGAAGCTCGAATCGCTTCTCCGCGAAATCGACGCGCTCGCCAGCCGAGTGCGCAAAGAGTTACAAGACTGACGACGCGCAACTCGCAACTCTCAACGGAGGAATCCCCATGCGCAAATCTCTCTCTGCATTGTTATGTCTCGTCCTCATCCTCGGCGGATGCAAGGCCAAAGAAGCGCTCGACAAAGCGAGCATCTCGAAGGACCTCGAGAAGCGCGGCACCACCGATCTGATGAAGCAGGTCGCCGACGACAAGTACACCGCACCGAAGGATGGCCGCCTCACCGACGCACAGATTCAGATGTACTTGAAAGTCCGCGAGCGTGAGAAGCAGATCGCCAAGGTCGCGCGCGAGGAACTGGCGCAGCACGCGAAGGAAGCCGACAAGTCGAAGAACAAATCGATCGCCGGTTTCATGGAAGGGATGAAAGCCCTCGGCTCCGCCGCCGACTTCGTCACTGCCGACATCCGCGCCGCGAAAGACCTCGGATACAACTCGCAGGAGTACCTCTGGGTCAAAGGCCAGATCATCGCCGCGAGCACGTCGCAGCTCGCCGAGCAATTCACGCAGACGACGGCAGCGACGTTCGAGAAGGCGTACGCCGAGGCGAAGAAACAGTACGACAGCGCGACGGATGAACAGAGCAAGAAGGTGTACGGCGAGCTGCTCGCGCAATACGACAAACAGAAATCAGAGCTGCAGAAGAACGCGCAGCAGCAACAGAAGGATCCCGCGATCGTCTACAACCGCCAGCTGCTTTCGAAATACGAGAACGTGCTGAACGCCTACGCGCAAGAGCTCTCGAAGTACGAGAACAAAGAAGGCGAAGTGCAGAAGAGCTTCGCCGACATGCAGAAACAGCTCGAAGCCGCGAAGAAGTGACGGGGTGGCGGTGGTGGACGCTGGGAGTGGGCAGTGAGCAGTAGGCAGTGAGCAGAACAGAAAAGCAAGACTCTCTGCTTAGTGCTCTGCCTACTGCCCACTGTCTACTGCCCACTCTCACCGCCCACTCTCACCGCTGTATCCTGCGCGCTCGATGTCTCGATGACCACGGCAGTCTTCTCGATCGTTTCACCGAACTATCGGTCATACGCGCGCGTCCTCATGGGCACGGCGAAGGACATTCATCCGGAGTGGGATCGCTACGTCCTCCTTGTCGGCGACACGTCCGCCACTCCTCTCGAAGAGCCGCTGTTCACGACGGTTTCCACCGACGCGCTGCCGCTGCCGAATCGCAAACAATTCTGCTTTCGCTACACGCTGCTCGAGCTCAACACCGCGGTCAAACCGTGGATGTTCGAGCATCTCTTCGCGCGCGGCTACGATCGCGTGATCTATCTCGATCCCGACATTCATCTCTATAGCCGCCTCACCGAGCTCGATGCGTCGCCGCCCGATACGTTCCTCACGCTCACTCCGCATCTCACCGGCTCGATCGAAGGCGACGGGCATCCGAGCGAGCGAGCGATCCTGCAAGCCGGCACCTATAACCTCGGATTTCTCGCAGTCTCCCGCCAGCCCGCGCTCCAAACCTTTCTCGACTGGTGGAAAGCAAAGCTCGAGTTCCAATGCGTCGTCGAAGTCGAGCGCGGACTCTTCGTCGATCAGAAGTGGATCGACCTCGCGCCGGGACTCTTTCCCGGCGTGCAGATTCTTCGTCACGACGGATACAACGTCGCGTACTGGAACCTGCGGCAGCGCAGCGTCGTGCAACACGAAGTCAACGGCCAGCCGCTGCGCTTCTTTCACTTCAGCGGCGCCGATCCCGCCACACCGCGACTCCTCTCCAGGCACGACGTCCTGACGATCGACGACATCGGCGACGCAGCGAAGCTCCTCGAACACTATCTCGCCGCGCTGCGAGCAGCAGGGCACGAGTCGTCAAAAAAATCGCGCTACGCATACGGCGTCTTCGCCGATGGATCACCGCTCCCCGACTTCGTGCGCATCAACTATCGCCAGTCGAGCGCGCTCCAAACGTCGTGCGGACCCGATCCGTTCGCGCATCCTGAAGTGTTCCGCGATCTTCGCGAGCGCAAACGCAGCAACTTCGCAGCGAAGATCGCATGGCACACGTACAACGTCCTCTCGCGCGTTCGTCCGATCGTCCAACTGATTCCGAAAGGACTGCGCACGACTGCACGCGAGTTCCTCCTCGGCCGCCACGATCCCGTAACCCTGCGCGGAGGAACGTCCTTGCCGCCGGGACTGAACGTCGTCGGCTACACGACGCGCGCAACCGGCGTCGGCGAATCGGCGCGGCTCTGTCAGAAATCGTGCGAGGCCGTCGCGCTGCCGAGCGATCTCATCGACGTCGACGCCACCGACCCGCTCGCGCAGGAAGCGATCCATCGCGCCAGCGTCTACCACGTGAATGCGGACATGACGCTGCACGTGCACCATCAGCTCCCGCACCTCTTCAGCGCGAGCGCGTACAACATCGGCGTCTGGCATTGGGAGCTGCCCGAGCTGCCCGATGAATGGATCGCATCGGCGGGACCGCTCAACGAAATCTGGGCGCCGAGCGCGTTCATCCAAAGCGCCGTCAGCAAGA
>Ga0307468_100000357_pt1 | contig 11091 bp, 9 predicted proteins | sample atmdna_FD_203085 | JGI IMG/M metagenome (GOLD analysis project Ga0307468, IMG submission 203085) | Hardwood forest soil microbial communities from Morgan-Monroe State Forest, Indiana, United States - atmos_gases AM2C_05 | ecosystem: Environmental > Terrestrial > Soil > Temperate forest > Bulk...
CGTCCTCCTCGGCCTTCGAGGTGGTCAGCACCACCACCGGGATCTGGCGCAGGGAGGGGTCGGCCTTGATCTCCTTGAGCGCCTCCCGCCCGTCTTTCTTCGGCATGTTGAGGTCGAGCAGGATGAGCCCCGGGCGGGGGGCTGCGCTCTCGTCGGCGTACTTGCCGCTGCGGTGCAGATAGTCCATCAGCTCCTCGCCGTCCTCGACATAGCGCAGGTCGTTGGCCAGCCGCCCTTCGGTCACGGCGTCCTGGAAGAGCATCCGGTCGTCCGGGTCGTCCTCGGCGAGCAGGATGGTGATCGGTTTCCTATCGGTCCTCATGAGGCACTCCTCTCGATGGCCGGACGGACAGCTCGACCAGGAAGCAGGCTCCCTGGCCGGGCACGCTCCGGGCCGTGATGCTGCCGCCGTGGCGTACGGCGATCTTCTCGCAGATCGCGAGACCGATCCCGGTGCCCTCGTAGGCGCTGCGGCCGTGCAGCCGCTGGAAGGGTTTGAACAGGCGGTCGAGGTATTTCTCGTCGAAGCCGATGCCGTTGTCCTCGACGCGGATCTGGCACCGGCCCACGGCGGCGGCCCCGCGGGGGCCGGGCGGCATCATCTGGCCTTCCACGCGGATGCGGGGGACCTCCCCGGGCCGCTGGAACTTGAGGGCGTTGCTCAGCAGGTTCTGGAAGAGCTGGCGCATCTGCGTCGGATCGGCCTCGATCGTCGGCAGCTCGCCGACTTCGACCCGCGCGCCGGTCCGCTCGAGGCGCAGCTCCAGGTCCGACAACACCTCCCGCGTCACCCGGGCGAGCGATACGGAGACGAACGGCTGCCCGCGGGTGGTCACCCGCGAGTAGGCCAGCAGGTCTTCGATCAGGCCCTGCATGCGGGTGGCCGCGCTGCGCATGCGCTCCAGGTAGTCGCGCCCCTTGTCGCCCAGGGTCTCGCCGCAGTGGCTCTGCAGGCGGTCGCCGAAGGCGGTGATCTTGCGCAGCGGCTCCTGCAGGTCGTGCGAGGCCACGGACGCGAAGCTCTCCAACTCGCGGTTGCTGCGCGCCAGCTCCTGGTTGATCCGCTCCACCTCGCGGGTCCTCTCGACCAGGCTCTTCTGGGTCCGTTCGATCTGCTCCAGCATCTCGTTGAAGGCGGCGACCAGCAGGCCGAGCTCGTCGCCGTGCGTCTCGCCGTCGCCGGCGCGGACCGAGAAGTCCTTGCGCTCCGAGACGGCGTGCGCCGTCTGCGCCAGGCGCAGGATCGGCTCCGAGACAACGCGCTGGAGCATCGAGGAGAGCAGCAAGGCGACCAGGGAGGAGGCGAGCAGCACCAGGGCCCCGATGCCGACGTAGCGGACGAGCCGCTCGCGAATCTCTCCCAGGTCGGACTCGAGCAGGACCGTGCCGATCCTCTCCCCGTCCAGCACGACCGGCGTCGAGAGCCGGAGGCGGCCGCCGGTGAACCGGTGCCCGGACGCCTGCGGCGCCAGCGGGAATTCGACGGCGCCGCCTCCCTGGACGTAACCGGCCAGCCGGCGGCCGTCCTGGCTGTAGATGGATGCCCACAGCACGTGGCTCTCGGCCGAGAGGGCCTTCAAGGTCTCCTCGGCCCGCGCCGGATCGTTGAACAGGATCGCGCCGGTGCTGTTGGCGCCGATGATCGTGGCAAGCGTGGACAGGTCGGCGACGAGCTGGCGCCGGAAGTTGACCAGGTCGTGCAGCACGAAGGCGGCGCAGGCGAGGAACAGGGCCGCCGAGCTGGTCGCCATGATGATGACGGTCAGCTTGCGGCGGATCGGCAGGTCGCGGAACGCGGCCATGTCCCTACCTCCTCTCCCCGCCGGTGACCGTCTCGGCCAGCTCGAGGAGCTGGGAGCTGATGCTCAGGCCGGCGCGAGCGGCGGCCGCGCGGTCGATGTGGAAGCGGACGCGGCTCTGGCGGACCACGAAGCTGATGATGCCGCCGGCGCGGCCGAAGGCCTCTTCGTCCCCTACGGTCAGCACGGCGCGGTCGCCGACGGCGGCGAGCACCTGGGCGAACCGCGGCCCCTCGGACGAGCTGACGAACAGGATGCGGCACTCCTCCAGGCCGGCGGGCGTCTCCAGGCGCCGCACCATGATCTGCCGCCCCAGCACCGTCTTGCCGCCGACCGTCTGGTCGAGCTCCCGGCCGAACGGGTCCTCTCCCAGGAGACAGAGGACCATCGGATCGCGCGGGCCGCGGAAGGCGTCCGCCGGCCATTCGACGAACTTGGCGAAGTTGTACAGAAAGGCGGCCTTGACGGCGTACTCGCTGGTCACCGGCGGCCGCTCGGCGGCGCGGCCACCGGCCGGCAGCAGGAGGAGCACGGCCGCGGCCAGCGCCGCGCCGCGGAGAGACCTGCCGCTCAGAAGCGCCATTCCACCTTTCCGTACACGCCCCGCTCGACAGCCGTGGAATGCGCCGGGATGACCTCGGACACCGCCTCGAAGTGCCCATCTTCGAGCAGGTTCTGGCCCACCAGCGAAAGCTCCAGATCCGGCCGCGGCCGCCAGCCCAGGCGCAGGTCGAAAGTGGCGTAGCGGTCGACGTCCAGGCCCTCCAACTCGTCCACGTAGCGCAGGGCGAAGTCCAGCTCCACGCCGCGCGCCAGGTCCAGCGAGGAGCGGAGGAAGAGCTGGTGCTGCGGGCTCTGCCCTTCGCCTTCCAGACCCAGCTCGCCGGCCCCGGACCGCTGCTGGAGCTGCACCGAAAGGAAGGTGTAGGCGGCGCTCCAGCGCCAGCGTTTCGAGACCCGCCAGTCCGCCGCCAGCTCCGCGCCGTAGGTATCGCCCTCCAGATCGTTGCCGACCAGGACCGGGACCACCAGGTGGGGTCTGGGCGCGAGCTGCAGGAAAGGCTCCCCGAGGCTGGCCGAGCGCAGCCGGTCGTAGACGTTGTAGAAGGTTGCTAGGTCGAGGAACAGGCCGGGAGAGAGGCCGGCGCGGTAGCCGAGCTCCCAGGCGAGGAGCTCTTCGGAACGGAAATCGCGGCTGCCGAACGAGGACAGGAGCGCGACCGGGGAGCCGGGGAAGAGCTGGCCCGGGGGGATCACCTGCGCGTCCAGCCGGAGGTCGTCCTCGGCGCGCGACGGAGTGCGGACCGCCCGCGACGCGGCGGCCCACAGGGTGTGGTGCGGGCGCGCGAGCCACACCGCGCGGAGGTTGGGCTGGACCTCGAGGCCCGTGTAGTCGTTGTGCTCGACCTTGGAGCCCAAGGTCAGCCAGAGCCGGTCGGGACGGAGGGTGATCTCGTCCTGGAGGAAGCCGCTGGCGAGGTCGTCCGTCCGCCGGGTGGGAGAGAAGGAGAGGATCTCGGCGCCCTGGAGGTCGTCGGCCGTCCGGCGGAAGCCCAACCCCCACAGGAGGCGGTGGCGGCGGCCTGGAGAGAAGCCGTGCTGCACCTCCACGTCGAAGGTGTCGCGGTCCTCGTCGAGGAACTGAGCGAGCCGCTCGGTCCGGTCGTAGTAGAGCTGCACCTTCAGCTCCGAGGTCTCCGAGAGCGCCCGCTGCCAGCGGCTGAGGAGGTACCCTCCCGAGACCTCCTCCTCGCTGTCCACGGTCCGCGGCAGGGGAGCCTGGAGCGACTGCAGCGTCAGCGTCTCCCCGGCCTCGCCGTCATAGAGCTCGCCTGTGACCATCCAGTCGCCGCCGCCGGACAGCTGCGAGTCGAGCCGGAAGCCGCCGCGCCGCATCGACCAGTCGTCCGCCCCGGCCTCGCCCGTGACGCGCTCGCCGCCATCGCGCTCGAAGGCCTTGGCATACAGGCGGTAGAACGACGACTCTCCCAGGGCGCCGCCGTAGCGCAGGGCCGCGAAGCCCCGCTCCTCGGAGCCGCCGCCGGCCGCCAGCAGACCGCCCTGGGTCTCGCGGGCGGACCGGGTGATGATGTTGATGACGCCGTTGACCGCATTGGCCCCCCACAGGGTCGCCCCGGGTCCGCGGATGACCTCGATCCGGTCGATGTCCTCGAGCAGGGTGTCCTGGACGTCCCAGTAGACGCCCGAGAAGAGGGGGGTGTAGACGCTGCGGCCGTCGATCAGGACGAGCAGCTTGTTGGCGAACCGGCCGTTGAAGCCGCGGGCGCTGACCGCCCATTTGTTGGCGTCGATGCGCGCCACCTCGAGTCCCGGGACCATGCGGAGGGCCTCGGGGATGCTGGTGACGCCGGAGCGGCGGAGGTCCTCCTGGGTGATCACGAACACCGCCGCGGCGGCGGCGTAGATCGGCTCCGCGCGCTTCGAGACCGAGGTCACCTGGACGTCCATCAACTCCTCCAGGCTCAGCTCGGTGAGGTCGACCTGGGGGGAGGAGCTTGGCGGAGGCTGGTCCGCCGCGCCGGCGCGGCAGCAGCAGAGGACGACCAGCAGCCATCCCCACAGGCGGACTGCCCGCAAGGATGCGGCCGGGATGAACGGACACCGATTCATGGTCTCCTCCCCCTGTCTCCACGGAGAGATTTGTGCGAGATGGTCTCCGAGATCATATCTCGCCCCGCGGCCGGGGGCCAACCGGGTGCGCCGGGGCGCGAAACGTGCTCGTGCAGCGGCGGGTTCGACGTCCTTGCCTCTGCTGCTCAGTTATCAGGAAGCGAAGGCTTCAAGCTCGGAAAGCAGACTCTTAATAAACCGGCCCAACGGGCCGGGAGAATCAGCCCAGGGATGAGGCCAGAGGCCGATTCTGGGTCGGCTCTCCGCCGGGGGCCAGTCGAGGGGCGGGGCAACCGGAAGCTGGGCCGTGCCGCCGGCTAGGGACAAGGGCCCCCGAAGTAGTGGCTGGGATCGTCGTCGCTGACGGTCAGGCCTCCCGGCGTCTTCCCCGTGACGGTGCCGACGTTGCTGTATTGGCAGGCCTGGGCTACTCCGTTGCCGGTGCAGGTCATCGACTCGCCGGACTGTAGCGTCGTCTTCGGGCAGGTGACGGCCACGCCCTGGTCGTCCGTCACCTTCAGGTTGGAGAGCGGAGTGGCGCCGTTGTTCAAGACGACATACGACCACTGGACAGGATTGCCGACCTGGATCTGCGGACCCGGAGGAGTGTCCGCATCTTGGCCGTTAGTGCTCTTCTTGAGGGTGATGCTCCCTTGTACCCCGAGGTAGTGGCTGGGGTCGTCGTCAGTCACCAGCGAGCCGCATGGTGCCGTGCCCGTGACGGTGCCGACGTTGCTGTACTGGCCCGCCACCGCCGTTCCGCTGGCCGAACACGTCATTGACTCGCCGGCCGCCAGCGATGTCTTCGGACAGGCGACGGTGACCCCCTGGTCATCGGTCACTGCCACGCCGGTGAGCGTGACGTCGCCGGTATTCGTGACGACATAGGTCCAGGAGACGTTACTGCCGACCTCGACCTGCGGGCCCGGAGGGGTGTTCGCATCCTGGCCATTGGTACGCTTGGTGATGGAGATGCCCGCTTGGGTTGTCCCGAAGTAGTGGCTGGGATCGTCGTCGCTGACGGTCAGCCCCCCCGGCGTCTTCGCCGTGACGGTGCCGACGTTGCTGTATTGGCAGGCCTGGGCCACTCCGTTGCCGGTGCAGGTCATCGACTCGCCGGGCTGTAGCGTCGTCTTTGGGCAGAAGACGGCCACGCCCCGGTCGTCCGTCACCGTCACGTTGGTGAGCACGACCTCGCCCGTGTTCGTCACCTGGTACTGCCATGAGACCGGGCTGCCGGTCGAAATCGACGGACCTGGAGGCGAGTTGGCGTCCTCCCCATTGGTGCTCTTCACGAGCCTGATCCCGGGCTCGGCGAAGTAACCCAGGACGTCGACGATGAGATCCACGGTGTCTTCCGGCGCGGCGAAGCCGGCCGAAAGCTCGGCGGCGATCTGCCCGGCGGCCGAGAGCTCGACGATGACGTTGTTGGCGCGGGCGCGGCCGGCCGGCACCTCGAGCGTCGAGTAGGACGCGGGCGCGCTCGCCAGATCGGCGTCGTAGACCACCAGAGCGCCGGCCCGGCTGGCGTCCACGACCGTGAGATTCACCGCTACCGCGTCGGCCTCGGCAGGCACGCCGCAGACCCCGGAAACCTGGATGTCGCGCCTGGGGTCCGGTCCGCCGGTAAGAGGATCGTGGACGGGAGTACGCGTGTCGTAGATCCGGCAGGGGGGAAGGGTGTAGTAGTCGGCCTCCGCGGTCGCCCCGTTGGCGGACTGCGGCTCCGCCGCCAGCGCGACGAGAGCGAGCGTGGCGAAGCGGAGGACGAAACGGCGAGCGGCTCGGCGCGTGACCTCAAGCATCGAAGCTCCTCCCTTGGAGGCCTGACCCGCCTAACCGGCGAGCACGAGCCTCGGGCTGCCGGGCTGGCTGAGGTGCCAGGTGAACATAGGGGAATGTAGGCAGTCTACCCAAGGAGGGAGGGGGTGTCAAAAGATTGCGCGCCTGTACGAATCACTGCACATCCTCCCGGAGCCCGAGATTCGTCTGGCGTTTTCCCGAGCTGATTTGGCTTGTTCAAAGCTCGCCGGGCAGGAGGATCGACGGGATCTGCTCCAGGTCGTGGAGCCGCAGATAGAAGTGGCCGATCCCGGCGAGTCCCAGCATCAGGGACGGCGTGGTGCCCCCGCCCTGGACGCCGCAGGGCCAGGCCGCGTGACGGTCCTGGTAGCGGCGAAGCCCCTGCCTGCCGACCGACCGGGCCCGCGCCAGGAGGTCCGGCCGATTCATCTCCCGGCCGGCAGAGGCCAGGATCTCGGCGTTACCCGCCTGGCCGTGGCAGAGCGAGAAGCCCTGCCCGTCGCCCCGTCCGGCGAGCGAGCGGGCGGTCGTGCGCAGGGCCGCCTCCGCCTCGGCCAGGAGCCCAGGCTCTCCCAGGATCTCGTGAAGACGCAGGCGCGACAGACAGATCCCCGGCGCGCCGTGGCACCAGGCGAGCCCCGCCTGCGTCTGGCCCTCTCTCAGATCGGCCCAGTTCTCCTCGTCGTCCAGGTACCAGCGCCGCTCGTAGCGGACCCCTTCGAGGGCGGCTTCGCGGAAGCGCGGGTCGCCGGTCTCCCGATGGAGCTCGGCGAGAGCCCAGGCGATCCCCGCGGCGCCATGGGAGAGCCCGGTCAAGGGAGGCCTGCCCAGCAGGGAGGTCCAGGACCATCCGGGCCCGGAGCGGTCCGCGGCGCGCAGTAGTCCCTCGCCCAGAACGGCGGCCCAGTCGAGCAGCCAGCCGTCGCGCCGCCGCCGGAAGAGGGCCAGCGCCGCCCCGATCGCTCCCGCATGCCCGCTCATCAGGTCCGGCACCACCGGGCTCGTCCCGCCGGCCACCTCCCGGGCGAGGCTCCCGAGCAGGGAGAGACCCCGCTCGCTCCAGCCCTCCTCCCCCAATGCCTCTCCCACCGTTACCGCTGACCAGGCGATGCCGCAGCGGCCGGTGTAGAAACCGTGCCGCGCCGGCCCGGCCAGCCGGTCCGCCTGCGCCAGCGCCTGCGCGGCGGCGCCGCGGGCCGTGCTGGCGACCAGGCGCTCGCCGGTGACGGCATAGAGCCGTGCCAGGAAGAGCGCCACGCCGGCGGCGCCGGCATAAAGGTCGGGCCCGAGCGTCCCGTGGGCTACCCGGCCGTCCTCCTCGCGCCGCCGGTCGCCCAGCCAGGTGCAGCGCCCCTTCCACCAGAGGGCGTCGCGACAGAGGGCCGCCCCCAGCGCGCCGGCAGCCGTGAGGAAGCCGGCGTCCTCCTCAGCCAACTCAGCCAAGGCCGAGCTCCAACTCCTGGAGGCCGAAGGGGTCGCAGTCTGCTCGCCTCAGGTAGGGAGCGTCGAGAGAGATCTCGCGCGCCGCGAAACGCGCGAGCAGGGCCGCGAGCCGCCCGCCGGGGGTGCCGCCGCCGGCCGCGAAGGCCGCTTTCAACCCCTCGGCCACGGCCAGGCAGCGGTCGGTGCCGAAGCTGCCCCCGGTGCCCGGATCCTCGGCCAGGGCGAGACCCGGAGCGAGCCGCCGGGTGAAGAGCGGCGTCCGTTCCCGCATCCGGTCCGCCACCCGGGGGTAGACCTCGCGCACCAGCTCCAGGGTGATCCAGACGTACCGCTTGCCGACATAGAGGACCGCCGGGTCCAGCCGCTCGTAGGAGTAGCCGGCGGCCAGGCACTTGAGCCGGAAGGGGACCTGGAAGCGGTTGAAGCGCGAGGTGACCTCGCGGATGAGCGGTACCGCTCCGTCGCGGGCCACGTTCCAATAGAAGCGCAGCAGCCCATCGTCGGCCTGCTGGTCGGGAAGGTGCTCGCCGAAGGAGTGATAGAAGCCGGCGTGGGCCCCGCGCGACTCCCGGTGTACGCGGACACGGACCTCGAAGCCGTCGTGCGGCATGGGAGGCAGGCCGTCGTAGACGTATTGCCCCGGCGGGAAGCGCCGGACCCGCTCGTCCCGGCGGGCGATGACCGAGCCGTCTTCCAGCTTGTGGAAGACGGTCCACCCCTCGTCCCACCGCTCCCGGCCCGCGTTGGCGCGGGCGAACGGCCCGAGGAGCCTCTCGTTGGACGGCCCGCGGCGATGCCTCTCCTGTCCCTGTCCAGGACCCGCCGTGATGCAGGCATAGAAGGTCTGATAGATCTCCTGCTGCAGCCGGGAGAGCAACGGGTCGGGATGAAAGAAGAGGCTCTCCCGCGACACCGGGAGCTCGGCGTCGAGGTCGACGCGGCGGCCGTGGACAGAGAGCTCCCGCGGCGCGAGCACTTCGACCGCCGCGGCGATACCGGCGAGCGCCGCGGTCACCTCATGCCGCATCACTCGCGAGCCCGAGGAGATGGCGGAGGGCCTCGCGCGGCCGCGCCAGGACGTTGGCGCCGGTCTGGATCTCGAGCAGGCCGCGGGCGCTCAGCCGCGGCGTCGACCGCGCGTGCTCGAAGGCGGTCTGGAGGAGGCGCAGACCGCAGGAGCGGACGCTCCGGTCGAGGAGGTCGCGGGCCTCGGCCTTCTCGAGACCCATCTCCGCCGCGTAGCCGTGCCAAAAGGCGGCGATGGAAGGCTGCATGGCTGCGAGCGGCAGGGACGCGGTGGCGGCGGCCTCCGCCGCCGTGCTTCCCGGCGCCGGCCGCATCGACTCGATCCAGAGAGTGAGGTAGGACTGGAGGACACCGGCCACGTCCCAGGCCGCATCGCCGATGTCGGCGCTCTCCCAGTCGACGATCCGGACCTGCCAACCCCCATCGCCGTCCGCGCCGTCCGCGCGGGCGCAGAGGCAGTTTTGGAGCTTCATGTCGCCGTGGATCAGGGCGTTGAGCTGCCAGCCGGCGGCCAGCTCTTCGATGTTCTTGCACAGCTCGCGGGAGGCGAGGAGGGCCTCGACGACCTGGGCCTGCGCCGCGGTCTGCGCCGGCGAGGCGAAGCGGTCGAAGCCCGCGGGCTGGTGCATGGGCGGCGTCTTCGCCGGAAAGGCCGGCCGCGGCGACCCGGCGCCGAAGCGCAGCGCCTTGCCGAGCTCGTCGTGACAGAGCGCGAGCTTGCGCCCCACCTCGGCGGCCAGGGTCTCCGGAAAGGCGCCGGTCCTCAAGGAGTGTTCCCAGACGCTCTCGCCCGGCACCCGCTCCACGGTGAGGATCGCCCGCGACGGCGAGTGGTCGAGGAGGCGCGGCAGGACCTCCGCCAGGCGCGGGCGTACCGCGGCGAGGCGGTAGCAGACGGCCTCGCGCTCCAGCGTCTCGAAGGAGCCGTCCGGTCTGGGCTGCTTGAGGAACCAGCCTGGGCGGTCCCTCGCCGCGAGCACCAGGAAGTTCCGGTTGCGGACCGAGGCGTCGATCACCTGGATCTCGCCGTCCACGAGATCGCGGAGAGGGAGCAGCCCCCGCTCCAGCAGGTAGAGAGCGGCGTTGGAGCGGGTCAGCACGAACATGCGGAATCCGGGGAGCCGGGCTCGCCGGAGCGCTGGACCGCCAGGGGCCGGACCAGCGCTCCGTGAGCGTCTAGAACAGATAGGCCATCGTCTTCTTGCCAGGAGCGGGCGGCGGACATGCCGCCGAGGGTGCCGGGCACCCCTGGGGGTGACCCGACGGGGGACAGGCCCCACCCCCCGCCGACTGGGAGCCGCAATCGGCGCAGATGCTCACCGGCGGTTGCGTCTGGAGCTCCCAGCGGATACCAGGCTCGAGTCCGCCCACGAACCAGGCCTCCTCCCAACGGCTGTCCACGATCGGCCCCGCAAGGAACCCGGTGATGAGCTCGTTTCTGACCTCCATCCTTTCCATAGCGCTTTTCCTCCTGATTGAAGATCTCTCAACAAGAGGACGGCCGGCGGGGGCGGTGTGTGAATTTGGCGCCTGGCGCAGCGAAGGTCCGAGCCGCGTCCCGTCGCCGCCTTGGGAAGAAAAGCCGGCTAGTTGCGGATATCAAAGCGTTTGATCAGACCGTCCTCGATCTGGCATGGCCGGCCATTTCAGCGCGCCTAAACTTCGACCTGATACCAGAGCACGACCTGGCCGAATTCGATCTTGCCTTCGAGGATGCGGAACTCGACTTCTGTCGTATTGGGGACTTCGGGGGCGTCAGGGTCGTGGAAGGGGACGTTGCGGGAGCCCTCCGGGAACGCCGTCGACCATTCGAATGGATCCCAGAGTCCCCGTGTGGTGTCGGCGGTCAGATTCCACGTCAGGATCTCGCGTGTGTTGATCTTGACCCTGAAACGCGAGCTCTTGAAGGCATGCACGTGAAAGGCAAGAATTGGTCTTTGATTTCCGCCCAGGAACTTAAAATTCTGCGGTATGAAGAACGCGAATCCCTTATCGGGTGTATTGCTTGCGGCGTCGAGTGTGAAGCCGCCATCACAGAGCACCTGGTAGTCGGCTACGGTTTTCGCCATGGGTCTCTCCTTTTTAGTATGGTTGGTCCTTCACCTCTTCACGGATGGATTTCGCCAAATGAGGGATGTTTTCCGACAAGTGTTCCCAGGGAATCGGCCTTCGTCCTCATCCCTGGGCTGGGCTCTCACGGCCCTTTGGGCCGGTCCCGCGCACAGATTTTGATCGGAGCTCTAGGGCTCTTCCAAAAGCACGTCGCCCCCCGCCGGCTGGGGTAACGCGTGCGCGTCCCGCTCCTCCGCTCCGGCCGACCGGGCCAGGCGGGAGAACAGCACAATGGCAGTATAGCCGCAGGCGGCCATGCTGGTGACGAGGAGGAAGC
>Ga0307468_100000358_pt1 | contig 11087 bp, 5 predicted proteins | sample atmdna_FD_203085 | JGI IMG/M metagenome (GOLD analysis project Ga0307468, IMG submission 203085) | Hardwood forest soil microbial communities from Morgan-Monroe State Forest, Indiana, United States - atmos_gases AM2C_05 | ecosystem: Environmental > Terrestrial > Soil > Temperate forest > Bulk...
CGCGATCCCCGCATGGTTCATGTAGATATACCGCTCGGTGACCGGAAACTCCCGCCGGAAACGCTCCAGGGTCTCGCCGTCCATGGTCTCTACCTCTTCCTCTCTTTCATTCGGACGCCGGCTCGTCGGCCGGCAGGGGCCGCGCCCGGCTCATGCGGAGCTCGAGCAGCAGCAGGGAGGGGATGCCGATCGCCAGCACCAGGATGTAGTGGACGCCGCGGTAGAGCAGGCTGCCGGCCGTGGCCTCGACCGGGTCCACCCCCAGGGCGGTGAACGACGCGACCATCGCCGCCTCGGTGGTGCCGATGCCGCCCGGGGTGCCGGTCAGCATCCCGGCCGCGTTGCCGAGGGCGACGCCGGCGAGCACCACCAGCGGCGCCACCGGCTCGCCGAGCGCCAGGAAGACCACCCACTGGGCCACGACGTTCATCACAAAGAAGCCGGTCCCGAGGAGCGCCGCCGCGCCATGCGGGCCGTGGGTGAGCAGACGCAGGAACACCTCGACCGCCTCGTGCCCGTGGGCGTAGAAGCGCTGCGCTCCCCCCTCTGCCCGTTCCGCCCGGCTCGCCAGGAAGCGCACCAGCGGGTTGGTCCCGGAGCGCGCGCCGCGGCGCACCCAGATCGCCAGCCCGGCGACGACCGCGACCAGGGCGGCGAGCGCCGCGGCGCTCAGACCCACACGGCCGATCGACGCCGCGACCACGATCACCGCGATCCAGGTGCAGGTGCTCATCGCCGCGTGGTGGGCGACCTGGTCGTAGAGGACGACGCCGTAGACCTCGCCGAACGGCCGCGAGACGGCCTGGGCGAAGTAGCGGGCGCGCACCAGACCGCCGATCAGGCGCGCCGACGGGGTGATCAGGTTCAGGGCCGACGAGGCGAGCAGCACGAAGAAGCCGAACGCCGGCCCCGGACTCTGCCCGATCGAACGGCGCGCCGCCAGCCGGAAACGCAGGTCCCAGAGCTGGAAACGGACGAGCAGGATCGCCGTGGCGACCGCCAGCAGCGGCCAGCTCGCCGCCGCCACGCGGGCCGCCAGGTCCGCCCATTCGATGCCCGCGATCAACCGCCAGGTGAAGTAGATCCCCAGGACGACCAGCCCCATCTTGAGCGCGGGGATCCCCCAGCGCTTGAGGAGGGGAGCCGATGAGGCCGATGAGGATGGCGGAGGGGTCTCGGGTGTCATGAAGCCGCTTAGGATAGCGTACCTCTCCGGGGGTTGACGGCCGCCGGTCCTTGAGAAACGCTTCCCGCGCAAAGGAGAACGCCATGGCAGACACCAGGATCACAGTCTTGAAGAACGGCCCCTTCCGGTTGGAAGGGGAGGACCTCCAACTCGTCGACCCCAACGGCCAGCCCTACGGGCTCGGCGGGCGGACCGTGGTATCGCTCTGCCGCTGCGGCTTCTCCTCCAACAAGCCGTTCTGCGACGGCAGCCACAACCACCACGGCTTCCAGGACGAGCCGCAGGCGCGCGACCTGCCGCCGAAGAAGGTGTAGAGGATGTCGCGCCGCGCCGGTCTCCTGGCCCTCGCCCTGACGCTGCTCGCCCCCGGGACCGGGCGCGGCCAGGCCCTGGACGCCCGGGTCACCCAGGGAGCGTCCGCCGACTGGCGCACGATCGAGACCGGCCACTTCCGCGTCCACTATCCCGCCGAGTCCGAGGCCTGGGCGCGGCGCGCCGCCGCCCGCCTGGAGTCGATCCGCGAGCGGGTCGTGGCCGAGGTCGGCTACGCGCCGCCGGAGGTGGTCGACGTGCTGGTGTCGGACCCGGTAGCCGACCCGAACGGCATCGCCTTCCCCTTCCTCGGCTGGCCGCGCATGGTGCTGTGGACCAGCCCGCCCGGGCCGGAGTCAGTGCTCGGGCACTACCGCGACTGGGGAGAGCTGCTGATCGTGCACGAGGAGACCCACCTCGTGCACCTGCTGCGGCCGTCGCGCAACCCGCTGCGCCGCCTGCTCGCGAGCGCGGTCCCCGCGGGGCCGATCGTCCTCGGCGCGCCGCGCTGGGTCACCGAAGGCTATGCCACGGTGGTCGAGGGACGGCTGACCGGCGCCGGCCGGCCGCACGGCGACGTGCGGGCCTCGATCCTGCGGCGCTGGGCGCAGGCCGGCAAGCTCCCGAGCTACGGCCGGCTGGCCTCCGACCCGGAGAGCTGGCAGGGGTTCTCCATGGCCTACCTGCTCGGCTCGGCCTATCTCGAATGGCTGGAAGAGCGGGCCGGGCCGGGGAGCCTGCGCGACCTCTGGGCGCGGATGACGGCGCGCGAGGCCCGCGGCTTCGACGCTGCCTTCCAGGGCGTCTTCGGCGATTCGCCGGCCAACCTCTACGACCGCTTCCGCGCCGAGCTGACCGCGCGCGCGATGGAGGTGGAGCGGCGGATCGAGACCGCCGGGCCGGCGGACCGGCGCGAAGGCGAGATGTGGCAGGACCTCACCTGGACGACCGGCGCGCCGGTCGTCTCGCCGGACGGCAAGCAGCTCGCCATCGTCCTGCGCGGCCGCGACGAGCCCGCCCGGCTGGTGGTCTGGTCGACGGCGCCGGACGAGGAGGCCGAGCAGAAGTGGAAGGAGCGCCGGGAGAAGACCCTGGAACGCGACCCCGAGGATGTCCCGGCGGTGCGCAACCGCCCGCTGGCGAGAGAGCCGCTCTACACCCTGAGCCCCGGCGACGGCGTCGCCCCCAACATGCCGCGCTGGATGCCGGACGGCCGGTCGCTCCTGTTCGTGCGTTTCGAGCCCGACGCCGAGGGCTTCCTCCACCCCGATCTCTTCTCATGGACTCCGGAAGAGGACGATGTGAAGCGCCTGACGCGCCAGGCCGACCTGCGCCTCCCCGATCCGTCGCCGGACGGCACCTGGGCGGTGGCGGTGCGCAACCGCCACGGCCAGTCGCAGGTGGTGCGGGTAGACCTGCGGACCGGCGCGGTGGAGCCGCTCACCGAGCCGGCGGTCGACGTCGTCTACGACAGCCCGCGGCTCTCGCCCGACGGCCGGCGCGTCGCCTTCGCGCGGCACCGCGAGGGCTCGTGGCGGCTGGTGCTGCGCGACCTCGAATCCGGCGTGGAGACGGTGCTCGCCCCGCCCGGGGAGGGGACGATCGCCTACCCGGCCTGGAGCGCCGACGGCCGCACCGTCTATGCTACGGTCGGCGACCGCGGCTTCATCGACCTCTGGGCCTTCCCCGCAATCGCCCCTGCCGACAGTGAGAGCCCCGCGGTGCGGCTCACCCGCACCCAGGGCGCCGCCCTGGCGCCGGCGCCCACCCCCGACGGCTCCGCCCTCTTCTACCTGAACCTCGCCCCCGCCGGGCTCGACCTCTACCGTTTCGACCTCGGCGAGGCACGACGCACGGCGCTGGCCGCGGTCGACATCCCGGCGGACTTCGCGCCGGCGGTGCCGCCGCCGCCGCCGGCGGAGCGGCCGGAGCCGTTTCAACTCGCCGAGGTCCCGCCGGGCCGCGAGTACGGCATCGGCCGCCAGGAGCTGCTGCCGCTGCTCGGCGGCAGCGTCTCCTCCTCGGGCGGCTCCTGGGAGCTCGGCGTGCGCGGCGGCGACGTGGTGGGGCGCCTGGGCTGGCTGGCGCTCGGCTCGATCGGCGAGGACGGCTGGCCCGAAGGCGGCGCCCTGGCCGCCGCCTGGCGGGGCTGGCCGGTGACGGTCGGCGTCCACGCCTTCCACGCCGGGGAACGCCCCTCCGAGCAGCGGGACGAGCTGCCGCTCCTGGGAGAGGCGCTGGACCTCGACCGCCAGGGCATCGAGCTCGCGGCCGGCTGGGACCGGCTGTGGAGCGGCGGCGGCTTCAACCTCGACGGCCGCTTCCTCTGGAACGAGGTCGAGCCGCAGGGCGGAGATACCCTGCAACAAGACATCGCCTCGCTCGCCGGCGGCCTCTACGGCCAGCGCCGCTGGGGCTCCTGGCGGCTGGAGCATGGAATCGGCGCGCGCTACGAGTCGGGACGCACCGACGGCGACGGCTGGTCGCGTTTCGGCGCCGGGCTGCGGCTCGGGCTCGGCCACGACGACACCCGGCTGCGGCTCTCCTGGCGGCGCGACGGCTCGCAGGACCTGGTCCGGCCTTTCGACCTCTACCAGCTCGGCGGCCCGGAGACCAGCCTGCTTCCTGAGTCGGCCCTGGGCGGCCGGATCGCGGTGCCGGCGCTGCCCGTAGGGACCCTGCTGGGGCAGGAGCACGAGGGGCAGCGGATCGAGCTGCTCGGGCTGCTGCCGGTACCGCTCTTCTACGAGCGCCGCCGCCTGTGGAACGAAGGCGCGCCGCGCGGCGACTGGCTGGAGCTCGCCGGCCTCGAATGGCGGCTGTCGGTCGACCCGATCCCGATCGCCCGTACGCTGTCGCTGGACCTCCGCGCCGGCGTGGCGTACGGGCTCGCAGGGCCGTTCGAGGACGAAACCCGCGGCTGGCTGATCGCGGTCTGGAGGCCGTAGAGCGTACAATCGCTTTTTGCCGTAAGCAGGATCGCCGTGCCTGACCGTCTCTTCATCATCCGCCTGTCCGGCGACTTCTATACCAAGTCGCGCGGTACCCGCCTGCAGTTCCAGCGCCGGCTTGCGGTCAACGTCCGCGACGCCCTGGCGGCGCACGGCATGCGCTACCGGCTGGAGCGCACCTGGAGCCGGTTCTATCTCCATACCCCGGACCCCGCCGCCCCCGAGGTGCTGGCCCGCGTCTTCGGCGTGCAGTCGGTGTCGGAGATCGAGCACCGCTCCTGGCAGACCCTGGACGACGTGGTCGCCGCGGGGGTCGAGGTCTTTTCCGGGGGCGTCGAGGGCCGGAGCTTCGCCGTGCGCGCCAGCCGCCGCGGCAAGGACCGGGACGACATCGGGTTCAAGTCGCAGGCGGTGGAGATCGCCCTCGGCCGCGCCCTCCTCGACGCCGGCGCGGCGCGGGTCGACCTCGGATCGCCGGAGGTGACGGCGCACGTCGAGCTGGAGCCGGGCAGCGCCCACCTCTTCGTCGAAAAGGTGCCGGGGCGCGGCGGCCTGCCCGTCGGCGTCGAAGGCCGCGCGGTCGCGCTGGTCTCCGGCGGCTTCGACTCGGCGGTCGCGAGCTGGCTGATGTTGAAGCGCGGCGTGCAGCTCGACTACGTCTTCTGCAACCTCGGCGGGACCTCGCACCGGCTCGGCGCGCTCAAAGTGCTGCAGGTGTTGGCGGAGCGCTGGAGCTACGGCTACCAGCCGCGGCTCTACGAGGTCGACCTGCGCCCGTTCGCCGAGGAGCTGCAGGCCAGGACCCAGCCGCGCAACTGGCAGGTGCTGCTCAAGCGGGCGATGCTGCGCGCCGGCGAGACGATCGCCCGCCGCGCCCGGCGGCTCGGCCTGGTCACCGGCGACGCTGTCGGCCAGGTCTCGTCGCAGACGCTGCAGAACCTCGCCGTGGTCTCGCAGGCGGCCACCGCCCTGCCGGTCCTGCGCCCGCTGCTCGGCTTCAACAAGGAGGAGATCCTCGCCCTGGCGCGGCAGATTGGCGTCTACGACCTCGCCGCCGCGGTGGGCGAGTACTGTGCCCTGGCTGCCCGCCGGCCGGCGACGCGGGCGCCGTTGCAGGAGATCCTGCACGAGGAGGAGGCGCTCGACCCCGGGCTCCTCAAGTCGCTGGTCGCGGCGCGGCAGACCTACGAGCTGCGGCGGCTCGGCCTCGACGGCTTCGCCTTCGACGACCTCGCGATCGACCACGTCCCGGCCGGGGCCACCGTCCTCGACCTGCGCTCCCGCCAGTCCTACCAGGCCTGGCACTACCCCGGCTCCCTGAACCTCGACTTCCCGCGCGCCCTCGAGGTCTACAACTCGTTCGACCGCGAGCCGGCCTACGTCCTGGTCTGCGAGGTCGGGCTCAAGAGCGCCCACCTGGCCGAGCGCATGCGCCAGGACGGTTTCGAGGTCCACCACTTCGGCGGCGGCGCGCGCGAGCTGATGGCGCTCGCCGAGAAAGAACGGCGGCTCGACCCCATCCTGCTCGCGCCGGCCATCCGGGATTGAGGAAGGCTGAAGATGCCTCTTTCAGAATCAACGACCTGGAAGAACTTGCTTGCATCGCAACATGCAAGAGCTTATTCTCGATTCCCTTTTCGCCCTATGAGCCGATGATGCACGCGCTCCGAGATGCGGACGGTGTCCCTGCGCGGGATGCCGAACAGTGGTTCCGCACCCTGGCCGAAACCACCTCGACCGCCATCTTCGTCTACCAGGCGGACCGGCTGATCTACGTCAACCGAGCTTGCGAGGAGCTGACCGGCTACCCGGCCGCGGAGCTGCTCCAGCTCGCGCCCTGGCAGCTGGCGCATCCCGACCACCAGGACACGGCGCGCGAGCGCGTCGCCGCCCGGCTGCGCGGCGAGCCGGTGCCGGCGCGCTACGAGCTCAAGCTCCTCACCCGCGACGGCCGCGAGCGCTGGGTCGAGCTCACCTCCGCGGTGATGGACGCGGGCGGCAAACCGGCGGCGCTCGCCACGGCGCTCGACATCACCGAGCGCAAGCTCGCCGAGGTCGCCCTGCGCGAGAGCAGCGCCCGGCTGGAGCTGGCGCAGTGGGTCTCCGGCGTCATCACCTGGGAGTGGAACCTGCTGACCGACGAGATCGCGGTTTCGGCGCACGCCACCGAGGTGCTGGGAGGGCGCCCGCCCTGGACCACCGGCCGGGAGCTCCTGGAGGCCGTCTACAAGGAGGACCGCGAGACACTGATCCGGTCGCTCCGCCTCTGCCTCCAGGAGGACCAGGACTTCGCCGCCGAGCTGCGCGTCGTGACGCCGGACGGCAAGCTGCTGTGGATCGCCGAGCGCGGCCGCGCCCTGCGCGACGAGACCGGCGCGCCCGTGCGGCTGATCGGCGTCGCGCACGACGTCAGCGAGCGCAAGCGCGCCGAAGAGCGGCTGCGCGCCATTGTCGACGGCACCTCCTCGGCGATCGGCACCGACTTCCTGCGCTCGCTCGTCCGCCACCTGGCCGAGGCGCTCGGCGTGCGCTACGCCTTCGCCTCCGAGATCGCCGACCCGGCCGCGTCGCGGGTGCGGCTCGTCGCCCTGTGGGCCGGCGACGGCTACGGCGAGCCGTTCGAGTACGACACCCGCGGCACCCCGAGCGAGAGCGTGGTCGGCCGCCAGTCGTGCTACATCGCCGCCGACGCCCGGCGGCTGTTCCCCGACGATCCCTGGCTGCAGTCGGCGGCCATCGAGAGCTACGTCGCGGTGCCGCTGTTCGACGCCGCCAACCGGCCGCTCGGCCACATCGGGGTGATGGACGACCGGCCGCTCGGGGCGGGCGTGCCCGCCATGTCGATCCTCAAGATCTTCGCGGCGCGCGCCGCCGCCGAGATCGAGCGGAAGCTGGCCGAAGAGGAGCTCGCGGAGGAGAAGGAGCGCGCGCAGGTGACCCTCGCCTCGATCGGCGACGGCGTCATCCGCACCGACGCGCGCGGCCGCATCGACTACCTCAACCCGGTCGCCGAACGGCTGACCGGCTGGAGCATGGCCGAGGCGCTGCAGCAGCCGGTGGCGCGCATCTACCACGTCCTCGACGAGGCCGACAACGACCCCCGCGCCGACCTGGTCGAGCGCTGCCTGCGCGAAGGCCGGGTCTTCGAGCCCCCCGGCGTCTCGCTGCTGGTGCCGCGCCACGGCGGCGAGCTGGCGATCCGCGACTCGGTGGCGCCGATCCGCGACCGCGCGGGCCGCATCGCCGGTACCGTCCTGGTGTTCAAGGACGTCACCCAGCTGCGCGGCATGGAGCGGGAGATGGTCTACCTCGCCCGGCACGACCCGCTGACCGGGCTGATCAACCGCCGCGAGTTCGAGACGCGCCTCCAGCTCTGCCTGGACACCGCCCGCGAGGAGCAGCGCCCGCACGCCCTCTTCTACCTCGACCTCGACGAGTTCAAGGTGATCAACGACACCTGCGGCCACCTGGCCGGCGACGAGATGCTCAAACAGGTCGCGGCCCTGCTGCGGTCCCATCTGCGTACCGCCGACGTCCTGGCGCGGCTGGGCGGCGACGAGTTCGGCGTGCTGCTCGAAGACACTCCGCTCGAACGGGCGCGGGCGTTGGGCGAGGAGATGCGGCGGGAGATCCGGCAGTTCCGCTTCGCCTGGCAGGAGAGGCTCTTCGACCTCGGCGCGAGCATCGGCCTGGTGCCGATCCACGCCGGCTCCGGCGACCTGGAGCAGGTGCTCGCCGCCGCCGACGCCGCGTGCTACGTCGCCAAGGAGAGCGGCCGCAACCGCATCCACGAATACCAGCCGGACGACCGCGCGCTCGCCGAGCGCCACGGCGAGATGCAGTGGATCCACCGCATCCACAAGGCCTTCGCCGAGCACCGTTTCTGCCTCTACCGGCAGAAGATCGCGCCGCTCTCCGACCTCGGCGGACCGCCGATGTGCGAGATCTTCATCCGCATGCGCGAAGAGGACGGCCGCATCGCCTCGCCGGCCGCCTTCATCCCCGCGGCCGAGCGCTACCACCTGATCGGCGCCATCGACCGCTGGGTCGTGCACGAGGCGTTCACCTCGCTGGTCCGGCCGTCCGAGAGCTTCACCTACGCCATCAACCTCTCCGGCCAGTCGCTGGGGGACGACACCTTCCTCGGCTACGTGCTGGCGGAGATCGAGACGACCGGCGTCGAGCCGGACCGCGTCTGTTTCGAGATCACCGAGACCGCCGCGGTCGGCAACCTGGCGCAGGCCATGCGGTTCATCCACGCGCTCAAGGAGCTGGGCTGCCGCTTCGTGCTCGACGACTTCGGCAGCGGCCTCTCCTCCTTCGCCTACCTCAAGAACCTGGCGGTCGATTTCCTGAAGATCGACGGCGGCTTCGTGCGCGACATGAACGGCGATCCGGTCCACCGGGCGCTGGTCGAGTCGATCCACCAGATCGGCCGAGTGATGGGTCTGCACACCATCGCCGAGTCGGTCGAGGACGCGGAGACGCTGGAGTCGCTGCGCGCGATCGGCGTCGACTACGCCCAGGGCTACGGCCTCTCGCTTCCCGAGCCGCTGGCCTGACGCCGGTTCTCATCAAGGCCTTCCCGCAGGCCCGCCCCTAGAGTATCGGGCGCGGATTTTGCTGTATCTCCTCCGGGTAGGTTTGAAGGGAAGGATTTTGTAATGGCGAGGCTTTCAACAGTGACCGTCTCCAGTCTCGACGAGCGACTCCCGGAAGTCCCCCTTTCCCAGGGGCGCGACCCGGAGCTGGAGAAGGTCCGGCTGGCCGAGGCCCCGGTTGACCCGGGAGATTCGACCGGCGCGCGGCTCCTCCGCCTCGCGAGCACGCAGATGCCTCCGGTCCTCTGGACCACCGACCGCGAGCTGCGCTTCAACGCCGGCCTCGGCGCCGGATCTGTCCTCATCGGGACGCAGGCGGAAGGCTCCCCGGGCAGCGCGCTGCTCGAGCACTTCAAGGCCGGCGACCCGGAGTCGCCGGCCATCCGCGCGCACTGGCTGGCCCTGTCGGGCGAGCCGGTCGTCTTCGAGCAGGAGTGGGAGCGCCGCTTCCTCCAGGTACGGATCGAGCCGCTGCGCGACGACCTCGGCCAGATCAACGGCTGCATGGGTATCGCGGTCGATATCACCGAGCGCAAGCGGGCGGAGGAGGATCTCTACCGCGAGAAAGAGCGCGCGCAGGTCACCCTGGCGTCGATCGGCGACGGCGTCATCCGCGCCGACGCCGAGGGGCGGATCGACTATATGAACCCGGTCGCCGAGAAGCTCACCGGCTGGAGCTCGGAGAAGGCCATCGGCCAGCCGGTCACCGAGGTCTTCCAGGTGGTCGACGAGGTCACCCGCAAGCCGCTGGCCGATCCGGTACAGCGCAGCCTCGAAGAGGGCAAGGTGGTCGAGTCGCCGGGCTACGCGGTGCTGCTCAGCGCCGGCGGCAAGGAGTTCTCGGTCCGCGACTCCGCGGCGCCGATCTACGACCGCCGCGGCAACGCCATCGGCGTCGTCCTGGTGTTCAAGGACGTGACCCAGCTGCGCGGCATGGAGCGCGAGATGATCTATCTCGCGAGCCACGACCCGCTGACCGGTCTGATCAACCGCCGGGAGTTCGAGATCCGGTTGAAACGCGCCATCCGCGCCGCCCGCGCCGAGCGGCGCCATCACGTCCTCCTCTATCTCGATCTCGACGAGTTCAAGATCGTCAACGACACCTGCGGCCACCTGGTCGGCGACGAGATGCTGCGCCAGATCACGGCGCTCTTGCGCTCGCGCGTCCGCCGCAGCGACGTCCTGGCCCGGCTGGGCGGCGACGAGTTCGGCGTCCTCCTGGAAGACTGCCCGATCGACTATGCGCGCCAGATCGCCGAGGAGATGCGGCGCACCGTGCGCGAGTTCCGCTTCTGCTGGCGCGACCAGATCTTCGAGGTCGGGGTGAGCATCGGCCTGGTGCCGATCCACGGCGACAGCGGCGACCTGGCGAGCGTCATGAGCGCCGCCGACGCCGCGTGCTACGTGGCCAAGGACGGCGGCAGGAACCGGGTCCACGAGTACGAGATGGACGACACGGCGGTGGCCGAGCGCTATGGCGAGATGCAGTGGATCCACCGCATCCACGGCGCCTTCGAGGACCGCCGCTTCCGCCTCTTCTACCAGATGATCCAGCCGTTGGCCGAGAACCCCGGGCGCGAGCTGCTCTGCGAGGTCTTCGTCCGCATGCTCGACCGCAACGGCAAGATCATCGCGCCCTCGTCCTTCATCGCCGCGGCCGAGCGCTACCACCTGATGACCCAGCTCGACCGCTGGGTGATCCAGACCGCGTTCAAGGCCCTGGCCCACGCGCAGCGGCGCGAGGTGTCCCGTCCGGTCCTCTTCGCGGTGAACATCTCCGGCCAGTCGCTCTCCGAGGACAGCTTCCTGGCCTTCGTGATGGAGGAGCTGGAGAAGAGCGCCGTCGACCCGCGCCGCATCTGTTTCGAGATCACCGAGACCGCGGCGATCAGCAAGCTCGACGGCGCCATGCACTTCATCTCGGCGCTCAAGACCCGCGGCTGCCGCTTCATCCTCGACGACTTCGGCAGCGGCCTCTCCTCCTTCGCCTACCTGCGCGACCTGGCGGTCGACTTCCTGAAGATCGACGGCGAGTTC
>Ga0307468_100000359_pt1 | contig 11081 bp, 12 predicted proteins | sample atmdna_FD_203085 | JGI IMG/M metagenome (GOLD analysis project Ga0307468, IMG submission 203085) | Hardwood forest soil microbial communities from Morgan-Monroe State Forest, Indiana, United States - atmos_gases AM2C_05 | ecosystem: Environmental > Terrestrial > Soil > Temperate forest > Bulk...
TCTCCAGCACGATCCGATCCACCCCCGGACCCCCATAGTCCTTGACGACCGGCACGCCCCCGTCGGTGCCGGGCTCGCCGACGGGCGCGAACCCGAGCGACCGGTGGAACCGGATGGAGCCGGTGTTTTGCGGACTGGTGATGGCGCGAAGCTGCCGGCAGCCCTGCGCGACCGCCCGTGCGGTGAAGTGGTCGTAGAGGTGCCGTGCGAGCCCGCGGTGGCGATGGGTGGCGCGCACGCCGACCAGGTGGATGTAGGCGATGGGCCCCGGCGCGACAAAGCCGAAGAGGTACGCGACGACCTGCTCACCCTCGCGAACGACGTGGGCGCAGTCGCCGAACTCGTTGAGAAACATCGGGTGATGCAGGGCGCGCATGCGGTCGTCGCCCCAGAACGCGGCAAGCTCCGACACGATCTGGTCGTAATCGCGCTTCGAGCAGCGGACGCAGTCGGTCACCGGGATCCGAATCGGGACTCCGACCGGGCCCTGGCCTTCGCGGCTTCGGCGTCGCGATCGCGGGGCGGGGCGCTGGTCACCAGCGAGTCGAGCAGCTCGCGGGCGGCGTGCGCCACCTGGTCGACGGCGCGCGCGAAGGCGACCTCGTTGGTCTTCGAGGGACGGGTGAAGCCGCTCAGCTTGCGGACGAACTGGAGCGACGACGCCCGGATCTCCTCGTCGGTGGCCGGCGGCGCGAAGTTATGGAGTGTCTTGATGCTGCGGCACATGCGGCGTTCTCCTGACTTCGGTCAGCTCTCGGCCGGGCGGACATGCAGCACGACCTTGAGGGCGTTGCCGATGCGCTCCGTGTAGGTGTGGAAGGCGTCGTGGATCTGGTCAAGCCGGAAGTGGTGGCTGATGATCGGATCGGCCAGGATCTTGCCCTTGCTCATGAGCTCGAGCGAGCGCCCGCAGTTCATCCCGCCCTCGCCGCGCGCCGCGTAGATGCGCACGTTGGAGCGCACGGCCAGGTTCATGTCGACCTCGACCGGCCCGCTGTACCAGGCCACCACGCCGATGCGGCCACCGCGCTTGACGTTCTCGAGCGCTTCCTGCATCGACGTGGGGCCGCCGGCGCATTCGAGCACGCAGTCGGCGCCGCGTCCGCCCGTGATCTCCCGCATCCGTTCGCGCAGGTTCTCCCGGCGGACGTCGATCGTGAAGTCCGCGCCGAGCTGACGACCGATCGCCAGCCGTGCCTCGCGCGTGCCGGTGAGGATGACGCGGGCGGCGCCGAGCGCCTTGCAGAGCTGCACGGCGATGAGCCCGATGGGGCCGGGCCCCTGTACCAGGACGGTCTCGCCCGCGACGTAGCCGCCCATGAGGTCGATGGCCCAGAGGGGCGAGGCCGCGGTGGTCACCATGCACGCCTGCTCGAAGCTGAGGTTGTCCGGCAGCCGGTAGAGGGTGTTGATGTGGTTCACCGCGTACTCGGCGAAACCGCCGTCGCAGGTGAGACCTTTCGCGCGATGGCCCTTCGCCACGTCTCCGTAGTTCAGGCAGGAGGTGTACCAGCCCTTGATGCAGTTCTCACAGCGATCACAGCCCTTGTGCACCTCGACTGCGACGCGGTCACCCACCCGGAACTCGTCGACGCCGGGCCCGAGCGCGGCGACCGTACCGGCGTACTCGTGCCCCATCACGAACTCGCCCGCGGGCTGGCCCTGCAGCGTGCGGTGCAGCACCTTCACGTCGGTGCCGCAGATCGACGCGACCTCGACCTTCAGCAGCACCTCGCCCTGGCCCGGCGCCGGCCTGGGCCAGGCCTCGACGTGCATGTCGTCGGCGCCATGCAGAACGACGGCTTTCATGGTGGCGGACGGCGGCATAGACTCCTCCCGCCCGCGGCGTAGGGCGGCGGGCGCTGCCACGTTAGCATAGGAGCCAAGGGGGACACGCGATGACCGCCGAACCGAGCACCATCGGACGTGAGCACTGGACCAAGAAGGGCGACGTTCGCCTGTTCCTCTGGGAGAAGGCCGCCGGCGCCTCGCCGGGACCGCGCGGCACGATCCTTTTCGTCCACGGCTCCTCGATGGCCTCGCAGCCGACATTCGACCTGCAAGTGCCCGGCCGGCCGGACTCCTCGGCGATGGACTGCTTCGCGCGGCTTGGCTACGACACGTGGTGCGTCGACATGGAGGGCTACGGGCGTTCCGACAAGCACCGCGACATCAACGCCGACATCGCCAACGGTGCCGACGACCTCGCCGCGGCCACGGACTACATTCGCCGGGCGCGCGGCGTCGAGTCGTTCCTGATGTACGGCATCTCGTCCGGCGCTTTGCGGGCTGCACTCTTCGCCGAGCGCCATCCTGAGCGCGTCCGGCGCCTGGCCCTCGACGCGTTCGTGTGGACGGGGCAGGGGAGCCCGACGCTCGCCGACCGCCGCAAGCGCCTGCCCGAGTATCAGCAGAAGAACCGCCGTCCGATCGACCAGGCGTTCGTGAGAAGCATCTTCACCCGGGATCACCCCGGAACGGCCGACGACGAGACGATCGCGGCGTTCGCCGACGCGATCCTGGCCCTGGACGATTCCGTGCCCACCGGAACCTACGTGGACATGTGCGCGCGTCTGCCGCTGGTCGACCCGACGAAGATCACGGCGCCGACCATCATCATGCGCGGCGAGTACGATGGCATCGCGAGCTTCGAGGATCTGGTCGAGTTCTTCACGCGACTGCCGAACCCCGACAAGCAGTTCGCTGTCATGCCCGGCATCGCCCACGCGAGCCTGCAGCAGAAGAACTACCGCATCCCCCTGCATATCTTGCACAGCTTCTTCAGCCAGCCCGACCCGGTCTACCGGGGGGCTCGGAGGACCGATTGACTCGCACGCTGACCATCGCCTGCATTGCCCTGCTCGCGCTCGTCGCCGGCGCGAGCGCCCAGTCGTTCACGCCCGATCCGGTCGACATGGCCGCAGCCAAGAAGGAGGGCGCGGTGACCTGGTACACGTCGACGCCGGTCAACACGGCCCAGAAGATCGCCAACATGTTCCAGGCCGAGACCGGCATCAAGGTGGAGCTGTTCCGCTCAGGAGGCTCCGCGGTGCTCCGCCGCTTCATGCAGGAGATCGACGCCCGGCGCGTGATCGCCGACGTCATGACGATCTCCGATCCGGCCGAAGTGTTGACGCTGATCAAGCGCGACCTGGTCGTGCCGTTCCGGCCCCGGAACTTCGACAAGATTCGCGCCGAGGTGAAGGACCCCAAGGGCTATCACGTTGCCCAGCGCGTGAACCTGGTCGGCATCATCGCCCGCGCCGACAAGTCGCTGGCGCTGCCGAAGAACTGGACCGATCTGACCGACGCCAAGTACAAGGGGCTCCTGGTCATGCCCGATCCGTCGTACACCGCGATCCAGCTCATGGTGGTCGGCACGCTGTCGCGGAAGTACGGCTGGGAGTTCTACCAGAAGCTCCGCGCCAACGAGATCATGATCGTGCAGAGCCACCAGCAGGTCGCCGAGACCCTGACGCGCGGCGAGCGGCTGATCGCCGCCGAAGGCGCCGATCAGTTCGCGTGGCTCGACCGGAAGGAAGGCCACAAGATCCAGACCATCTGGCCGGCCGACGGCGCGTTCGCCATCGGTGCGCCGACCGTCGTCATCACGGGCGCGCCGCATCCCAACGCGGCCAAGGCGCTGGCCGAGTTCATGATCAGCGACACGGTCCAGAAGCTCCTGCCCGGCGAGGGGATTTACGCCGGCCGGTCCGACGTCGAGCCGCCGGCCGGTAATCCGCCGCTCGGCCAGATCAAGCTGATGCCGATCGACTACGAGCGGATCGAGAAGGACGCCAAGATGCTCAAGACGCGCTTCAACGAGATCTACCAGTAGATCTTGGATGATTCTCTAGATCCGTGGGAGCCCGAGCCATGACAATCAGCGGTCCTGCTGTTGACAATCTCCGCTCGGCCCTGCGGGGCCAGGTGATTGGCCCGGGTGATCCCGGGTACGACACGACCCGCCGCATCTTCAACGCGATGATCGACCGGCGGCCTGCGGTGATCGCGCGCTGCGCGGGCGCCGCCGACGTCGTCGCCGCCGTGCAGTTCGCCCGCGCCGAGGCCCTCGAGGTCTCCGTTCGCGGCGGCGGCCACAACGTCTCGGGCAAGGCGGTGGGCGAGGGGCTGATGATCGACCTCTCACCGATGAAGGGCGTCCGCGTCGATCCGCGCCGACGGCTCGCGTGGGCGGAGGCGGGCTGCACCCTCTTCGATCTCGATCGCGACACGCAGCGCTTCGGGCTCGCCACGCCGCTCGGCGTCGTCTCCGCGACGGGCATCGCCGGGCTCACGCTGGGCGGCGGCATCGGCTGGCTCGGCGGTAGACACGGGCTCGCCTGCGACAACGTGCTCTCCGTCGATCTCGTCACGGCCGACGGCGAGTTGCTCACCGTGAGCGCCGACGAGCATCCCGATCTGTTCTGGGCCGTGCGCGGCGGCGGCGGAAACTTCGGCGTCGTGACGTCGTTCGAGTACCGGCTGCACGAGGTGGGCCCGGTCATCGGTGGCGGCGTCGTGTGGCCGGTGGCCCAGGCGAGGTCAGTGCTGCGGTTCTACGACGAGTTCGCGCGTACCTCTCCCGACGGGCTCAGCGCCAACGTGCGATTCGGCATCGCTGCGGACGGCGCCCCGATCGTCGGCATCGGCGTCGCGTGGATCGGTCCGCTCGACGAAGGCGAGCGGCACCTGCAGCCGCTGCGATCGTTCGGAACCCCGCTCGCCGACCTGGTGCAGCCCACGAGCTACGTCGACAAGCAGCGCGCCGGCGACAGCATCTACCCGCCGGGCCGGCGGCACTACTGGAAGGCTGGATTCATTCGGCGTCTTGGTCCCGACGCGATCGACGTGCTGATCGACTTCTTCGCCAGGCGCCCGTCGCAGTACGCGATCATCGCGCTCCAGCAGATGCACGGCGCGGCCGCGCGCGTGTCTCCGGCGGCCACGGCGTTCGCGCACCGCCACGACCAGTGGGAATGCATGATGCTGGGCCAGTGGGAGCGGCCCGAGGACGACGAACGCTGCATCGCGTGGACGCGCGAGCTCTACGCTCGGATGGAGCCGCATCTCGAGCGTGCGGTGTACGTCAACAGCCTCGACCACGACGAGCCAGAGCGCGTGCCGATCGCGTACGGGTCGAACTACGACCGGCTGGCGGCGATCAAGGCGCGCTACGATCCGGGCAACTTCTTCCGCGCCAACCAGAACGTCGCGAAGGGAGCGTGAAGGTCACCTCGGTTTCACGCATCGTCGACCGCCGACAGGTGCAGCGACTCCGGTGCCTTCTCAGCCGCTTAGGTGACCGGGTCGCCGACCCGGAGGCGCCGCGGCGCGGATAAATGCAGCCACTCGCTTAGCCCTTCGGTTCACGATCCTCCTTGGGCGGCCTCGTGGAGTGTCGCTATCTTCCGGAAATTGCTGGAGTTTATGCCGATTACCCATTGCGGGCGGCTGGCCAACGCATCATACTCGTCCTAGCGCCCGATGCCCAAATTGTTGCGCTCGAAGTCCGATCTCTGATGTTCGACTCGATTAGCCTGGAGGACTAACATTGCCGTCTGAAAGACTGGGAATCGCGATTGCGCGGATTCGGAAGCGTCGGAAGATGACTCAGGCGCAGCTCGCCAAACGGGCAGGGGTGCACCGCATCTACGTCGCGCAAATCGAAGGGCAGACAAAGGTCCCCTCGCTTGCGACTTTGGAGAAACTGGCGAAGGCCCTCAACGTGAAAGTGGGACGGTTGCTCGAGTGAGGGACATCGCGGAACTGTACCGGAGGGTCGAGGCCAATATGGGCTGGTGGTTTTACGGCGTCAACGCCAGAGGTGACGACACCGGCGACGAACGGCTCGCCCCTGGAGGGCGCTCATAGGAAGCGCCCCAGAGCGTGTACGACCCGGAGACTAGGCGCCCTTTTCGTTCAGGTACAGGAGCAGCGCGAGTCGGCCCTCGAGCCGCAGTCGCTCGTAGATCGCATGCAGGTGATTCTTGACCGTCCCTTCCGAGACACCAAGCCTCTGCGCCAGCTCTTTGTTGCTCAGCCCGCTGACCGCGGCGCGAGCCACCTCGATCTGCCGCCGCGTCAGTGAGTCGAGCGCGTCGCCATCGGAAGCGACCGCAGCCGCTTCATTCAGCTTCGCGTCGAGCCATCGCCGCCCGGCGTGAACTTCGCGCACGCAGCGAATGAGATGCTTCGGGTCGGACTGCTTGAACACAATACCTTCTACTTTGACGGCCAACGCTTCCATCAGCTTCGAATTGTTATCCGTTGCGAGCAGAACGACCGGTGTCTGATCACCGGCCGCGCGCAGTTGCTTGAGCACGTCGACGCCGTCCATTGCGGGCATGTCCTGGTCGATTATCAGCACGTCCGGCTCGTAGATGCGGACGCACCGCAACGCTTCGTGGGCGTCGGCGCATCGGGAGAGCACGGTACAGTCCGCGGCGAGCACGAAGTCAAGTCCGGCGAGCGTGATCGGGTGGTCGTCCACGATGACGATCCGAGGTCGGGCGGCTGCTCTGCGCCCCGCCGCGCCGTTGGCAACAAAGGCGCGATCACGCGAGCGGCGCAGCATGCCCAAGGTAGGGTCGTCTTTAGTAGACATCCCGGTGACTGTAAATCGTGAAAGGGTTTGCATGGTTGTCGGTTCCGGACTCGCCGGAGTCCGCCGTGCTGGGCTGAGCGGGTCTCGGCCTCGATGATGTCAATGACGAGATCCTTCCGGAGCAGCAGGCCGGCGACGCGATTACCAGATTGACGTGGCGCGCTCGTGGGAAGCCATCGGTCCACGCCGCACGAGATGAGGGCCGGTCGTCACTGTCGGCAAAAGTAGACGGCTCTACCGAGATGTCAGGACCGGAACCCGTGGACGCCATGCTACGGTCCTCAAGCTATAGCTCGGGAGGAAATCATTGATGACACGCGTTGTCGCTGGGCCGCTCTGTCTCGAGAGGAACGATCAGAGAGGGGTCTCGGTTCCGGGTGCATAGGGGTACGCACCGTTCCCTTTGTCCAAGCACACTAGCCCGCCATCCCGTGTGGATCCTTACCGGATTCACACAGCAAGGCTCCAAATGGATATTGCTGCCACGGGTGGCCTTGGGCACCCACATAGGTCCTGTATTCGTCCTCCTGCAGCATGACCGCAAAGGCGTGCTTAGCCATGGCCCGGGCTAAGGAGTGGCCGTCTCGAGATCTAGCGGCCGCATGACATCAGCGGCGACCCGCGCGTCGTGCAGGTATTGCTTGGCGCTGGCGCTGGGCAATTCCTGGGAGAAGATCTCCAGCCGGTTGCCGTCGGGGTCGAAGAAGTAGACGCTCTTGGTCAGGACGTGGTCGGTGGTGAACTCGACTTGGGCGCCACAGCGCTTGAGTCGCTCATACAGCTCGCGAAGCTGTTCCTGGCCCCCTTCGATCTCTAGTGCCGTGTGGGCCAGGCCGCTACTGCCTACCGGCTGCTCGTCGGGCACCTTGATCACGGCGATGTCGTGGTCGCGCTCCCCGAACGAAAAAAAGGCCATCTGCATCTCGTCGAGGACGTTGACCAGCTCCATGCCGAGCGCCTCGGTATAGAACTTGATCGACCGCGCAGGATCTCGCACTCCCAGCACGACATGCCCGACCTTCTTGATCCTCGCCATGTTCATTCCTCCTTCTGGTGGCAGAGCATAGCGCGTGTCACGCGCGTCCGAGATCGAAGCTTCGCCCCTCGGCTGCCGGCGTCACCGGAAAGTCGGGCTTGATCTCGGCGAGGGCAACGGCGAGCGCCTTTTCGAGCGCATCGTCGTTGCGCCCGGGGTCGTGATGGAACGGCGCCAGATGCTTGACCTCGGCCAGCTGGCCGAACGCGAGGGCATCGTGCATCGTGCTGTGTCCCCAGCCGGCATGTCCGGGATATTCCTCGCGGGTGTATTGCGCGTCGTGCAGGAGCAGATCGACGTCTTGCGCAAGCTCGAAGCCCGAAGTCCATTCCGGCTCGACGGGAAAGCGGCGCGCCCCAAGGGCCGGCTCGTGATCGGGAAGGTAGGCGAGCGAGCCCGTGTCCGTCTCGATCCGATAGCCTACTGTGGGGCCGGGGTGGCAGATGCGCGAGGCCCGGATGCGAAATGGCCCGATCGAAAAGTGGCTACGATCCGTGTGGTGCAGCTCTAGCCGGCACGGAAGATCACGCAGCAGCACCGGGAACAGAGGTGGAGCGAGGTATCGGCGTAAGCGCGCTTCCAGGCTCAACGTGGCGCTGGCCGGTCCCCAGATATGGACCTCCATGGCGGAGTTGTAGAGGGGGCCGAAGAACCCCAGTCCGATGATGTGGTCCATGTGCAGGTGGGTCAGCAGCACGTCCACGCGGGACAGTCTCGTGGGTAGCTCGAGCGCCAGCGATCGAATCCCGGTCCCCGCGTCGAGGACGAGCACCGTGCCGTCCGGACCCGTCACACGCACGCACGAGGTGTTGCCGCCATAGCGCGCTGTGGCCGGGCCCGGCGCCGCCAAGGAGCCGCGGACGCCATAGGGCGTGACCTTCATGGCCCGTGGTGCTCCCAGAACATCACCATGGCCCCTAGCAGGCGCTCCTCGTGGTCGATGATCGGAAACGCCGTCAGCTCGACCTGAAGCCGCACGCGATCAGCCCGGCGCAGCAACCAGCGCCGGGCGTGCGCGGGACGCCGCTGCTGCAGGGCCGTGTCCAGCGGGCGCTCCAGGTCTTCGGGCCCTGCGGTGGGATCGTCGCTCAGCTCGACGAGCCGCTCGGCCTCCTCACGGTCGATGCGACCGGTCTCCTCGAAGCGCACCCCGAGAATCCGCTCGGCCGGCTCATTGTAGAAGATGACGGTCTCCGTCGTGTCGACGACCAGCACCGGCACGAAGAGGTAGCTCGCCAGCTGGCGAACGAGGATCATTTCCACGGACTGCTGAGCGGGTTTCGTGGTCGTCACCGGAGCGCCGCTATCGGTACCCGTCGGCCGGCAAGAGCTGCTCGTCCTTGATCCGGCGCATGGTCGAGATGTTCCGCCGTCGCTACGGGGGTGTCAAGGAATAGCGCCGCGCCCCAGGTCACCGAGCCCGGCCGTTGTGTGAAGGCGTTTCTTCGGGCTCTGTGACGAAGACGCAGAGCACTGCCGCCACCGCTAGAGAGATACCGCCGAGGACGACGGCTGTGAGTCGGTTGTCGCCGCCAACCAGGCGCACCAGCGCGCTCTCGTCGGTGAGAATGGTCTGCATGACCTTGCCGAAAACCAGCGCGGCCAGGATCTCCGGGATGACGATGAAGAAGTTGAAGATGCCCATGTAGATACCGGTCTTTCCCGAGGGCAGAGCGCCGGCGAGGATTGAATACGGCATCGCGAGGATGCTGGCCCAGGCCACGCCCACGCCGACCATGGACAGGAGCAGGCCGTACTTGCTGCTAATGAAGGCCACCGAGAGTAGGCCGATGGCCCCCATGGCCAAGCAAAGGCCATGGGTGAGCTTGCGGCCCAGTTGCCCGGCTACGGCGGGAAGTGCGAACGAGAAGACGAAGCAGACCGCCGAGTACATGGCAAAGCAGTTGCCGCCCCACGCGATGCCCTGCGCGTAGGCCGGCGTCCCGGGCGAGCCGCCGAAGACATTGCGGGCCACGGCGACGCCGAAATAGAGCCACATGCAGAAGAGACCCAGCCAGGTGAAGAGCTGCACCCACGCCAGGCGTCGCATCGTCTGCGGCATCGCCACGACGTCGCGATAGATCTCAGCGACGGCAGCGCCAAGGCCGGCCTTCTCGGTTCTCATGCGCTCGAAGGCAGCCATGTCCTCGGGCGGGTACTCGCGAGTCGTCACGATCGTCCAGAGCACGGCAGCGAGGTAGACGACGGCGCCGGTGTAGAAGGCCAGCGCTACCGCTCGGGGAATCGACGGGCCCGGCGTCCCACCCTCACCGTCGACCGGGAAGAGGTGGTACAGGAGCCAGGGGAGCATCGACGCGATGACGGCGCCCAGGCCGATGAAGAGCGCCTGCATGGCGAAGCCGCGTGTACGCTGCTTGGGCGGGAGGAGGTCGGCGACGAAGGCGCGGAAAGGCTCCATGCTGATGTTGATGGACGCGTCCATCACCCAGAGCAGCCCCGCCGCCATCCACAGCGCCGACACGTTGGGCATCACCACGAGCGCTGCGGAGGCGAGCAGGGCGCCCGCCAGAAAATAGGGGCGACGACGGCCGAGCCGGTTCCAGGTGTGGTCGCTCATGTGACCGATGACGGGCTGGACCAGCAGCCCGGTCAACGGTGCTGCGAGCCACAGAATCGGAATCTGGTGCGCCTCCGCGCCGAGGTACTCGTAGATGGCGCTCATGTTGGCCATTTGCAGAGCCCAGCCGAACTGGATGCCCAGGAAACCGAAGCTCATGTTCCAGATCTGCCAGAAGCTCAGGTGTCTTGCTCCGTCTTCTCGGGACTACTTGATGAGGAAGGCTCGCCCTTCGTGCGGACCCAGGGTCAGTGGCAGTTGCCCGGATCCGTCGACTCTCCCGGTGATCTTCTCCTCGACGAGATCTCCGACCTCCGCGTTCGCCCGCGCGCCCTTGATGGTCACGGTCTCGTGAACGGCCGTGCGCGCGAAGTTGAGGGCGGTGACCTGGATTCCCCTGGCCTCAGGAAGGCGGTGGACCATGACCACCAGACCCCGTGCCTTCACGGTCGGGATGTCGATCTGCTCGCTCTCGTTGATGCGGTATGCGGAGCGGGCCCGCAGCATCTTCTTCAGCTCCCAAGCGAACGAACCCGTGTGCTCCATTTGTTCGAGGACGGTGCCGTAGAGCGCCCGGGCGCGGGGTAGCTCGGCGCTCGATTTGGCGGCTTTCGGATTCGCGCCAAGCAGATCGTAGGAGCCGCGGTTGATCCAGCGCGTATCGCCGTCGGCGAGCAGGCTTTTCACGGATTCGGCTGGCAAGGTCAGAGCACCCACGAGGTCCCAGCCGGACAGGGCGAACACGCCCGGCTGCATCGCGTTGAACATCGCCACGAGCAGATGGGCGCGCTGGATGTCCTGTCGCTGCGCATCGGAGAGTTGGCCGAGATCGCGAAGGCCGAGGGCGGCGGCGGCGACGG
>Ga0307468_100000360_pt1 | contig 11071 bp, 5 predicted proteins | sample atmdna_FD_203085 | JGI IMG/M metagenome (GOLD analysis project Ga0307468, IMG submission 203085) | Hardwood forest soil microbial communities from Morgan-Monroe State Forest, Indiana, United States - atmos_gases AM2C_05 | ecosystem: Environmental > Terrestrial > Soil > Temperate forest > Bulk...
TGCCGCCCGCAGACGCTCTACCTGAGCACGGGCCAAGGCCCGCCGTTCAAGAGCACCGACGGCGGCAACCGGTGGCGGCGCATCGACCGCGGCTTCAACACCTCCGCCGGCAGGCTGTCCGTCGATCCGGACCGGCCGTCCACGATCTACGCCACCACGGACGCCGGGATCTACCGCAGCACGGACGCCGGAGCTTCCTGGAGGCAGGCCAGCGCCAATCTGCCGATCTTCGCCGCCCGGGACGTGCTGGCCATCCCGGACATGGTGCTGGTGGGGCTCTTCGGCCACTCAGTCTTCCGCAGCGAGGACGACGCGGCGTCGTGGTCGTCGACGCGCGGCATCACCGCCGGGCAGATCCGCGGCTTCGCGGTCGATCCGCTGACCCCGGCCACGTACTACGCCGCCGACCTGTGGGCGGGGATCTACAAGACTCCCGACCGCGGCGCGCGCTGGAACCGGTTGGGCTTTCCCAGCCTGCGGCTCCCCCTGGCCGGCGTGCTCGCCCTCGATCCGGTAACCCCCACGACCGTCTATGCCGCCTGGGCAGAGGGGATCGCCAAGAGCCTCGACGCCGGCAGGACCTGGAGCAGCCCGGCGTCGCTCCCCTGCGTCGAGCCGACCTGGATCGAGATCGACCCACGCCAGCCTTCGACGCTCTATACCGGCGGCCTACATACCAGCCGCTGCGGTGTCAGCACCGGCGCCTGCGGCCTCTGGAAGAGCACGAATGCCGGCAGCAGCTGGTCGTGTCTCGACAGCGCCCTGCCGTTCCCGTTCACCAACGTCTTCGCCATGGACCCGGTGGACACCCGGACGCTCTACACAACCCTCACCAACGTCCTCTACCGCAGCACCGACGGCGGCGCCTCCTGGTCAGAGGTCTTCGAAGGGCCGTTCTTCTGGGACCTGGAGATCGATCCCTGGAGCCCGTCGACCCTCTACGCCGCTCTCCAGGGCGAAGGGGTCGCCCGCAGCACCGACCGGGGAGAGACCTGGGAGACCCTGGGTGGCGACTTCGAAGGCCGGACGGTGATCGACGTCGAGATCGATCCGACACAGCCGGCGACGCTCTACGCCGCGGCGGTGGCCCCCGCCGGCGCGTCCAGCCGCGTCTACAAGAGCACCGATTCCGGCGAGACCTGGACGCCGCTCGGCCAGGAGCTGAGGTTCTTCGACGTGTCGAAGTTGGTGCTCGATCCGGTCAACCCGTCGGTCCTCTACGCCCGCACCAACGACCACAGCGTCCTCCAGATCGCGCAACAGGTGCCCGGGGAGTGCCGGACCGACGAGAACACCCTCTGCCTCGGCGGCCGCATCGCGGCGCGGGTGACCTGGAAGGACTTCGCGGGGCGCTCCGGACCGGCTCGCACACGCCCGCTCACCGGCGACAGCGGCGCCTTCTGGTTCTTTGACGACGACAATATCGAGCTGGCGGTCAAGGCGCTGGATGGAAGCTTCGAAAACGGCTTCTTCTGGATCTTCTACGGCGCGCTGACCAACGTCGAGTACACGCTGGTGGTGACGGATACGGGGACCGGCGAGGTCAAGGGCTATCACAACCCCGCAGGTCGCTTCTTCAGTCAGGCCGACCCCCGGGCCTTCCGCGCCCTCGGTCACCTTCCTGGAGGAGGGACGGCGCCACCCCCGCCGGCCACGGGCTGCGGCGCGGGCGAGGCGCTCTGTCTCGGGGAAGGCGGCCGGTTCCACGTCACGGTCAATTGGCAGGACTTTACCGGCCACCGGGGCATAGGCCATCCCGTAGCCCTCACCGCCGACACGGGAACCTTCTGGTTTTTCGGCGAGAGCAACGTCGAGCTGATCCTCAAGGTCCTCGACGGCCGCGGCGACAACGGCCACTTCTGGGTCTTCTACGGCGCCCTCTCGGACGTCAGCTATACCATCACGGTGACCGATACCGTCACCGGACAGCGGAAGACCTACGTCAACCCGCCGGGGCACATGGCGAGCGTCGGCGATACGGAGGCGTTCTAGACGTCGAGGCCCAGCCGCGCCTCCAGCGCGGCTTTGACCTCCGGCCACTCCTCGGCGATGACGCTGTACATCACCACGTCACGGATGTAGCCGTTGGTGCGGATCTGGTACTTGCGCAGGACCCCTTCCCGGCGGGCGCCAAGCTTCTCGATCGCCCGCTGGCTGTGGGCGTTGTTGAGGTCGGTCTTGAACTGGACGCGCACCGCGCCGAGCGTCTCGAAGGCGTGGCGCAGCAGCAGGTACTTGCTCTCGGGGTTGACCCGGGTGCCCTGGAACTTGCGGCCGATCCAGGTGCGCCCGATCTCCAGCCCGCGGTGGGCCGGCCGGATCTCCAGATAGGCGGAGCATCCGACCGGCTCGCCGGTCTCGCGCAGCCGCATCAAGAAATCGAGGCTCGCCGGGGCATTCATACAGCGCCCGATCCAGGCCTTGAGCTCCTCGAAGCTCTCATCCTGCGGCCAGTCCAGGATGTGCCGGAAGATCTCGGGCTCGGCCAGCGGATAGAGCTCGGCGGCATGCTCGATGCGCAGCGGCTCCAGGGCCAGGAGCTGGCCTTCGAGACGGACGGGGACGACGTTCATCGAGCCGTGCTCTCTCCAGCCGCCTTTCGCTCCGCGATCCACTCCCGGACCTTGACCTCCAGCATGGCGAGCGGTACCGAGCCGCGGCCCAGCACCTGGTCGTGGAACGCGCGGACGTCGAACTTCGGGCCCAGCTCCTGCTGCGCCAGGGCGCGCAGCTCCTTGATCTTGAGCTCGCCGATCTTGTAGGCCAACGCCTGGCCGGGCCAGACGAGGTAGCGGTCGACCTCGACCACGATGTCGTGCTCGGTCTTGGGCGCGTTCGCCTTGAAGTACTCGATCGCCTGGTCGCGGCTCCAGCCCAGGGCGTGCATGCCGGTGTCCACCACCAGGCGGACCGCCCGCCACATCTGGTAGGTGAGCTGGCCGAACCTGGAGTACGGGTCCTGGTAGAAGCCCATCTCCTCGCCCAGACTCTCGGCATAGAGACCCCAGCCCTCGGTGAAAGCCGTGTGTTCGTCGTGCTTGCGGAACTCGGGCAGGCCCTCCGCCTCCTGCGCCAGCGCGATCTGGAGATGGTGTCCGGGCACGGCCTCGTGCAGCGTCAACGCCTCCATCTCCCACTTGGGACGGGATTTCAGGTCGTAGGTGTTGACGAAGTAGTAGCCGGGACGGCCGGTGGCGGGCGAGCCCCCCTCGTAGTAGGCGGTGGTCGTCGACTTCTCGGCGTAGGCCGGCACCGGGATCACCCCGTAGGGGAGCCGCGGCAGACGTCCGAACAGACGCGTCAGCTCCGGGTCCGCCCGCTTGGCGATCGCGCGGTAGGCGGCCACCAGGTCTTCGGGCTGGTCGAAGAAGAATCGAGGATCGGTGCGCAGGAAGCGGACGAACTCCTCGAAGCTGCCCTTGAAGCCGGTCTTGGGGACCAGCGCCTCCATCTCCGCGCGGATGCGGGCCACCTCGCGCAGCCCGATGTCGTGGATCTGCTGCGGCGTCAGGCCGGTCGTCGTCGACTGCCGGACGTTGAAGGCGTACCAGGCCTCGCCGTTCGGAAGGTCGCGCATGGCGATCGTCTCCCGCGTGCCGGGGAGGTAGGTGTTGGTGATGTAGTCGCGGAGCTTGCGGAAGGCCGGGACGGCCTGTCTCGTCAAGGCTTCGGCGGCCTCGCGGCGCAGGCGCTCGCGCTCCGGCGCCGGGATGCTCTCCGGGATCTTCTGGAAGGCGGCGGCCAGGGGGTTTTTCGCCGGGTCCTCCACCGCCAGGGCTTCGAGCTGGCGGGGGACGTCGCGCAGGGTGATCCGCGGCGGCGTGACTCCGGCCTCCAGACCTTTGCCCAACAGGATCACGGTCTCGTCCACCACCCTGGGAAGGCCGCGCAGGCGGGCGAGGATGTCTTCGTAATGCTCCACCGTATCCGCCGGCATCGAAGCGATGGTCCGCGGAATGAGCTGCTGGACCCCTCCGACCTGGTTGATCGCCAGCCAGTTCGAGGGGAAGCGGAAGCCCTCGACCAGCTCCTCGACCCGGTACTTCAGGAGATCGTAGGAGTCGCGCTCCACCGGGGAGAGGCGCGCCCTGTCGAACGACTGGAGAGCCGCGAGGAGCCGGCGCCCCACCTCTTGCTCGCGCTCGATCTCGGCGAGCGAGCGGTCCGTCCAGCGATCGTTATAGCCAGGGGCGCCGATGAACGTCGCCTGCTCGGGGGACGCCTGGAACAGCGCCCCCAGGTAGAGGTCGAAGAGCTGCGCCAGGCGCTCGCTCTCGTTCGCCCCCCCTTTGCGGGCCGCGAGCTCGTCGAATTTCTTGCCGTAGTCGACTTCGACCGCGTGCTGGGCCGCGGGCGCCGCGGCCGAGGCGAGGAGGAGGCCCAGAGAGACGAGGGCGAAGAATCGGGTCATAGAGTCGCCTTTCTAGCGGACGGCCGAGTTGCCGCCAAAGGTGACCGGGAGCTCGAGCCGCTGGTCGCCGCGCATCACCACGGCGGTCGAGGTATCGCCCGGTTTCACCTTGCGCAGGACGAACATGAAGTCCTGGATGTCGCGGATGGGGGTGCCGGCCAGCTCGACGAGCAGGTCGCCGCGCCGGATGCCCGCCTTCTCCGCCGCGCTCTGTGGCCGGACGCCGGCGAGGAGCACGCCCGGCCGGCCGTCGCCGGCGTAGTCGGGCACGGTCCCCAGCGAGGCGCCATAGGAACGCTGGTCCCCCTGCGGGGCCGGGGCGGGCGCGCTCTTGTAGGTCAAGCGCTCGCCGCGGCCGGCCAGGGACCCGGCGACGTCGGCGACCAGACCGGCGACGCGGACGCCTCCTTCGGCATTGATCTTGTCCGCGTCGTCGGACGGCTTGTGGTAGTCGTCGTGCACGCCGGTGAAGAAGTGCAACACCGGCACGCCCGCGGCGTAGAAGGTGCTGTGATCCGAAGGTCCGAAGCCGTCGCCGTCGAGCGCGCAGGTGAGGCCTGCCTGCCGACAGGAAGGCTGCACCAGGCCGCTCCACTCCTCGGCCGAGTCGCCGCCGAATACCGAGAGCTTGTCGTCGCGCAGCCGTCCCACCATGTCCATGTTGAGCATGGCCACCAGGTCGCCGGCCGCGAGCCCGGCGGGCAGCTTGCGCGTCCAGGCGGCCGAGCCGAGCAGGCCCTCTTCCTCGGCGGAGAAGGCGACCAGCCAGACGTCGCGCCGCAGCTCGGCGCGCCGGGAGCCGAGCCGGCGGGCGACCTCGAGCAGCGCCGCGGTACCCGAGGCGTTGTCGTCGGCGCCGTTGTGCGGCTCGCGGGCGTCCGGCGCCAGCGAGCCGGAGCCGCCGAGGCCGAGATGGTCGTAGTGCGCGCCCACCACCACCGCGCCGGGCAGGCGGTCGGCGGCGCCGGCGCGGATCACGCCCACGACGTTGGCGGCCGGTTTGTAGCGGCGGACCAGCTCGACGTCCAGGGAGGCCCGGTGACCGCCCTCGAACAGCGGCGCGCCCAACTCGCGCGTCAGCATCACCACCGGGATGCCGGCGTCCCCCTCTTCGGGGGACCTGGGGAACCGCACCGCCGCTTCGGCGGGAGGCTCGCCCACCACCTTGGAGAGGTCGGGGAAATCGACGATGACCAGGCCCTTGGCCCCGTGCTCGCGGGCGTTCCAGGCCTTGTAGCGCAGACCGCTGTAGCGGCGCTCGGTGTCGGGCTGGGTGAAGGGGGAGGCTTCGGGCAGGAAGCGGCGCACGACGACGATCTTGCCCCGGACGTCGAGGCCCTTGTAGTCGTCGACGCCCAGCTCGGCAGCGGTGATACCGTAGCCGGCCGCGACGACCTCGCCTGCGACCTGGGCGGAGGTGCCGAATGGGGCCGGATCGAAGCTCTCTTTCGGGACCGGCCGGCCGTCGATCGACATCGCGGTGCCGGGCGCGGCCTCGACCGCCACCGGGACCTCGAAGCGCTGCAGGTAGGTACCGTCGTCCCCGGCCGGCTCGAGCCCGGTCTCGCGGAAGCGGCCGGCGAGCCATTGGGCCGACTCTTCGAGACCGCGCGTGCCGATGCCCCGGCCCTCGCGGGCGTCGTCGGCCAGCCAGCGCACGTCGGCGAGGAAGCGGCCGCCTGCCGCGGCGGGTTGCCCCTCGGCCCAACGCGCCACGAAGACGTTGGTCTCGCCCGGGGCGCTCTGGACACGGTTGGAAGCGAAGGCCAGGAAGCGGCCGTCGGGGGAGAACATGGGGAAGCCGTCGAAGCCGGGCGCGTAGGTGATCCGTTCGAGCCCACTGCCGTCCAGGTTGACGGCCCAGAGGTCGAAGTCGCGCCCCGCCGGATCGGCGTGGTTGGAGGAGAAGATGATCCGGTCGCCCTGGGGGAAGAACGACGGGGCGAACGCCGCGGCGCCGAGGCTCGTGACCTGGCGGGGATTGCTGATGCCGGAAGCCGTGACGTCGGCGACCCAGATCTCCAGCTGGCTGGGGCGGACCAGCCCGCGTCCCAGGAGACGCCGGTAGTCCTCCAGCTCCTCGCCGGCGCGCGGGCGGGAGGCACGCCAGACGATCTTCGAGCAGTCGGGGGAGAAAAAGGCGCCGCCGTCGTAGCCCGGTTCGCGAGTGAGTCTCCGAACCTGCCCCCCGTCGGCACTCATACGGTAGAGGTCGAGGTCGCCGTCGCGGGTCGAGGTGAAGATCAGCGAGCCGTCGGCCGGACAGACGGTGGTCTCGGCGTCGTAGGCGTCGTTGTCGGTCAGCCGGACTAGGTCGGAGCCGTCCGGTCTGGCGCTCCAGATCTCGTATCGGGTGTCGACCGGCCAGACGTAGCCCTGCGAGCGGTCGGGCGGCTCCGGACAGGCGGGCGACGCGTGATGGGTCGAGGAGAACAGCACGCGCCGGCTGTCGGCGGTGAAATAGCCGCAGGTGGTACGGCCTTTGCCAGTCGAGACCCGCGTGGGCTCGGCCGCGCCGCCGGCCGGGAGACGGAAGATCTGGTCGCAGGCGTACGGCGGGTGCGTGGATTGGAAGACGAGCTGCGATCCGTCCGGCGACCAGTAGGCCTCGGCGTTCTCCCCACCCGCGGTGAGCTGTCTAAGGTCGGTGAGGTGGACCTCGCGCGGGTCGGCAGGAGGCGGGGGAGCGGCATGGAGCGGCGCCCGTCCCGGCAACGACGCCAGGGCGAGCAGGAAGATCAGTGTTCGATGTGTTGTTTTCATGGCATAAACGGTCCGGTCCGCCTGTTCCTCAAGGGGGGTGTCACAGGATCTCTTTGAATCCAGACCGGACGCGCGCCCGATTGTAGCGTGCGGGGAAGCAGGTCCCGTCAGGTCCGGCGTGATATTTTGAACGACCCAGCCCGGAGCACGGGCAGTCTCATCCAATCCGGACTGCGCAAGCGCCGGGAGGGCAGGAGCCATATACATGAACGACCAGGAAATCCAAGAGCAGGTGGGAACGGAGCAGGACGCTCCGGAGCAGGCGGTCACGGAGCAGGCTGCTCCGGACCAGACGGCTCAGGAGCAGCAGGCTCCTGAGCAGGTCGCGGAGTCGACGGCTCCGGACCAGGTGGCCGCGGAGCCACAGGCCTCCGAATCGGAGGCCGCCCAGGAGCCGGAGGCGGTCCAGGAACAGGCGGTCCAGGAACAGGCGGCCCCCGAGCCGCAAGGGCAGGAGCAGACGCAGGAACAGGAGAACAAGGACTTCGGCCAGATCCTGGCGGAGTTCGAGGGCGGCGAGGCCGGTGAGACGGGCAAGGGTCCCAAGGTCGGCGACAAGGTCAAGGGGCGGATCGTCTCGATCACCGACGACAACATCTTCGTCGACCTCGGCGGTAAGGCCGAGGGCGTTCTCGACGCCGCGCAGGTGAAGGACGCCGAGGGCAACCTCACGGTGAAGGTGGACGACACGATCGACGCCACCGTCGCCTCGGTCGACGAGAGCGGCACTCTGGTGCTGCGGCGCCGGGCGGGCGGGCGGCAGGGTGGACGCAAACAGCAGGAGGTCTCGGCCGAGCTGCGGCAGGCGTTCGAGAACGGCCTGCCGGTCGAGGGGCTGGTCACCGGCATCAACAAGGGGGGCGCGGAGGTCCAGCTGGCAGGCATGCGCGCCTTCTGTCCGCTGTCGCAGCTCGCGCTGCGCTACGTCGAGGACCCGCAGCAGTTCGTCGGCCAGCGTCTGGCCTTCAAGATCAGCCGTCTGGAAGAGGGCCGCACGCGGCCGAACATCGTGCTGTCGCGGCGGTCCATCCTCGAGGAGGAGGCCCAGACCAAGGCCGCCGAGACCAAGGAGAGGCTCAAGGTCAGCGCGATCCTCACCGGCAAGATCACGTCGCTGACCACGTACGGCGCCTTCGTCGACCTCGGCGGCGTGGAGGGCATGCTCCACGTCAGCGAGATCGGCTACGCGCGGGTGTCGCACCCCAAGGACGTATTCACAGTCGGGCAGGAGATCGAGGTCCAGGTGATCAAGATCGAGCCCGGCAAGGACGGCCGAGACCGCATCTCGCTGTCGCGGCGGTCGCTGGAGCGCGATCCCTGGCAGGACGTGGCCGAGCGCTTCCCCGAGGGGACGGAGCTCACCGGCCGGGTGATGCGCCTGGAGACCTTCGGCGCCTTCATCGAGATCGCGCCGGGCATCGAGGGGCTCGCCCACATCAGCGAGCTCAACGCCGGGCGCCGCATCGCGCACTCCCGCGAGGCGGTACAGCTCGGCCAGGACGTGCGGGTGCGGGTCCTCGGGGTCGACTCCGAGCGGCGCCGGATCTCGCTCACCCTGGGGCTCGATGCCGCCGACCGCGACCGTGACCGGGCGATCCGCACTGACCCGCCGCGCGGCGGCGGCGGCGACCGTCCGGACCGCGGCGGGGAGCGCGGCGGCGATCGGGGCCGGAGCCGGGAGCGCCGGGACGACCACGATGCGGACTATGCCCGCTCGGGCTCGGGCTCGTTCTCGAACGCGGGCAGCTCAGGCTCGGGCTTCGGCTCCCTGGGCGACTTCTTCAAGGACCGCAAGCGGAACCGCTAGCGGTCACCCGTCCCTCCAGACCTCGTCCGCGCGCGGGCTCCCCTCCGCGCGCGGACGAAGTCATTCTCATTTGTAAAAGATAGGCGACGATCGAGGGGGCTTGTGCTACCCTTACACTCGGTCCGACAATCTGGTTTTTTTCAACAGCGCCATGAGGGCTCCCTGGGCTTCGTGCCGGTATCAGGAGTTTCTACCGCCCATGATCGAACAGAGCCGCCGCCTATCCCCCTTGCGCTCCGTCGCTCGTCTCACGCTGTTTTCGCTCCTCGCCCTGGTGCCTCTCGCGGGCGAGGCGCAGAGCCTCGCGGGCTCCCGGTCCTCGATGCTGCGGCAGAGCGCCGCGGCCCAACAACACGAATACACCTACCTGCGTACGTCCTCGGACGTCTACAGGTTCGTGAACCGCGGTCTGCTGGTGCGGCTGAGCGGCAACTCCAACTACCGGGTCGGGCCGGTCTCGTTCCCTTACGCCCGTCCCGAGGTCAAGACCTTCGTCGAGCGGCTGTCGCGCCAGTACCGCAGCGCCTGCGGCGAGAAGCTGGTGGTGACGAGCCTAACCCGGCCGTTGACGCGGCAGCCGGCGAACGCCTCGCACCTCTCGGTCCACCCCACCGGCATGGCGCTCGACCTGCGCCGCAGCCAGCGCTCCAAGTGCCGCGCCTGGCTGGAGGACACCCTGTTGACGCTGGAAGACCGGGGCGTGCTCGAAGCGACGAAGGAGAACCACCCGCCGCACTACCACGTCTCGCTGTATCCCTCTTCGTACCGGCGCTACGTCCTCGCCAAGGGCGGTACGGTGACCGGCGGCAAGTCGAGCGGCTCGAAGGTGGTCCACGCGAGCAGCAAGACCTACCGCGTCGGCCGCGGCGACACCCTCTGGGAGATCGCCAAGCGCCACGGCACGAGCATCTCCCGCCTCAAGCAGGAGAACGGCATCCGCACCAGCCGTTTGAAGCCCGGCCAGAAGCTGCTGATCCCGACGGCGCGGTAGCGGGGTTTACCCCACCACCCGCCAGGCCGTGATCTTCTGCTGCAGACCTTTCAGCTGGAGCTCGCCCAGTGGCTCGGCGGCGAAGGCGCCGTCGAGCAGACGGTGGGTCTCGGAGCCGAGGATGACGTCGCCGGGGCGGGCGACGAAGGCTTCGAGACGGGCGGCGACGTTGACCGTGTTGCCGAGCACCGTGTAGTCGACGCGGCGAGTGCTGCCGACGTCCCCCACCACGACCGGACCGCTGTTGATCGCCACCCGGGCGGCGAAGCCCGGGAGCCCCTGGGCAGCGCGCTCAGCGGTCCAGGCGGCGAGGCCGCGCTGGATCTCGACCGCCGCCTGCGCCGCGCGCAGGGCGTGGTCCGGCTGTGGGATCGGCGCGCCGAAGAAGGCCATCACGCAGTCGCCGATGAACTTGTCCAGGGTGCCGCCGGCCCGGAAGATCGCCTCGACCGCCAGGTTCAGGAAGACGTCGAGCAGCTCCGCCACCTCTTCGGGCCGCGAGCTCTCGGCGAACGGCGTGAAGCCCACGAGGTCGGCGAACAGCACCGAGACCTGAGCCTCCCGCAGCCGCTGGGTCCCCTCGCCGGCCTCGGTCTCCCGCATCACCTCTTCGATCACCCCCGGCGAGTGATAGCGCTCCAGCCGCGACCGCATCTGGCGCTCGATCTCCGCCTGGCGGGCATAGCGGATGCGCTCGACCGCCACCGCCACGTAGTTGGCGAGCGTCGTCAGGAAGTCGAGGTCCCGCTCGCCGAAGGCGCCGACCTGGAACGGCGAGTCGACCTGCATGACGCCGATGATCCGCTCCCCCGACCAGAGCGGCACGCACATGGCGGCGCGGATCTGGTGCAGGCGGATCGACTCGCCGCCGGAGAGCCGCTGGTCCGATTGGGCGTCGAAGGTGACCAGCGCCACCCGCTCGCGCATCACGGCGCGCAGCATGGTCCGCGACACCGGCACCTCGACCGAAGGTCGCAGCTCCACCCGGTCCTTGAAGCGAGCCAGCTCGCAGACCAGCTCGCCGTCGGGAGCCGAGAGCAGGATGAAGCCGCGGTCGACCGGCAGCGCCTCGAAGGCGATGTCGAGCACTCGCAGTAGC
>Ga0307468_100000361_pt1 | contig 11061 bp, 9 predicted proteins | sample atmdna_FD_203085 | JGI IMG/M metagenome (GOLD analysis project Ga0307468, IMG submission 203085) | Hardwood forest soil microbial communities from Morgan-Monroe State Forest, Indiana, United States - atmos_gases AM2C_05 | ecosystem: Environmental > Terrestrial > Soil > Temperate forest > Bulk...
CGCAAATGAAAGACTGGATCGCGCGCTGGGCGCACTCCTTCGAGCGCGACAGTGGGAGCAGCGATCCGTTGTTCCCGAAAGAGCTCGCCATCAAAGACACGCCGGTCGACCTCGGCATGGGGCTTCCGGCGGTGATGGGCAATCCGATCGGCTCCGGCAAGCAGGACTACAAGCTCGATCACTTCGCAGACTTGAGGGTGCGCAAGGGCGCAGATTTCGGTCAGCCGGTCGGCGACGGGCAACCGACAACGCTCGACGTGCACTACAGCGACGACATCCGCCTCAATCTCATGAGCTACTGGTACAGCCAGCAGTACGCGATGCGCTACAGCAAGAACCAGGTCGCGCGCATGCAGCACGCCGTCGACACGTTCCGCTCGAATCTCGTTCTTCGCACGACCACGGTGACCGTGACCGTGCATGACGATCATCTCGAGGTGACGGAGAGCCTGTTCGCCAAGCCGCCGCTGTTGCGCCTCGAGCCGGAGCGCGTGATGATCCAGATCCGCAAGCCGACGCGGCGCCAGATCGACACATCGATTGCGCGATTCCGCAGGCAGCGGCGCGCGGTGCATGTCGGGCACTGCGCGCTTACGATTCCAGCGCGCTGACGTGCTCCGCGACGCTCGACGCGAGACCTTCCCTGTCGTAGCCGCCTTCGAGCAATGAGAGCACGCGGCCGTCGGTCAAACGATCCGCGCATTCGACGACGCGCCGCGTGATCTCGCCGTATGCCCCCTCGGTGACTTCCATGCCGCCGAGGGGGTCGCGGCGGTGGGCGTCGAATCCGCTGGAGAGGAGGATCGCGTTCGGTGCGTACTCATCGATCGTGCGCACGATGTCGTCTTCGACTTCGCGCAGATACCGCGCGTCGCCTTCGCCGGCGTCGAGCGGAATGTTCTTCGTGAAGCCGCGGCCTTTGCCGACACCGATTTCATTTGCTGCGCCGGTGCCGGGGTAGAACGGGAAGCGATGCATCGACGCGTAGAACACATCGTCGCGCTCTTCGAACAGATGCTGCGTGCCGTTGCCGTGATGCACGTCGAAATCGAAGATGAACACGCGCTCGATGCCCGGCTGTTCGCGCAGCCATTCCGCGACGCACGCGATCGTGTTGAAGAAACAGAACCCCATCGCCTCTTCGCGTTCGGCGTGATGTCCGGGCGGCCGCGCGATCACGAACGCGCGCTTCGATTCCTTGCGGCGCCAGATGTCCTCGGCGGCGACGAGCGATGACGCGACCGCGGCGCGTGCAGCGGCAAACGTCGACGTCGACATCGGATTGTCGAGCGAATGAAACAGCCGCGCGCCCGCGTGCGACGCCTCTTCGAACTCGCGCGCGTAATCGCGCGAATGCACCTTCGCGATGATGCGGCCGGTATCGGGATGCAGCTCGACGTCGCGGATCACCTGGTCGTCGAGACCCGCGCGCGCGACGCCTTCGAGCGCGGCATCGAGCCGCGAAGCCGTCTCCGGATGTCCGAGTCCGGTGTTGTGTTTGTAGAAGATGGCGTTTGTATAAATCTTGAGTTGCATAGCGTCAGAGTTGCAGAGTTGCAAAGGGAACGGCGGTGCTCCTCTGCAACTCTGCAACTGTGAAACTATGCAACTGTGTACCGAAAACGGGTAGTCCAAATCGCGGCGATCGTCGCGCTGACCGCGTTCTTCCTCTATCTCTTCCTTCGCAACGCAAACTTCGGCGACGTCTGGCGCCACATCAAATCGACGAGCCTGGTTTGGTTCGGGCTCGGGCTGGTCGTGAACTTCGGTGCCCTGCTGTTTCGTACCTTCCGGTGGCGCACGATTCTCGATCCCGACAATCCGCCGCCGTTGTACGCGACGTTCTTCGCAACGACGGTCGGCTTCATGCTCTCGACGATCCTTCCGATTCGCGCCGCCGACGTCGCGCGGCCCGCGCTGCTTTCGCGCCGTACGAACTTTCGATTCTCCGGCGCGCTCGGCACGGTGTTGATGGAGCGGATGCTCGATCTCACGAGCATCCTCTTGCTCTTCGTCACGTTCGCGTTCCTTCGTTGGAACCAGTTTTCGCACAACCGCTGGTTCGTCATCGTGAAAACCGGCGCGATCGCAGCGGCGGTGATCCTCACCGCGATGATCCTCTTCATTCTCGGCCTCTACTTCTTCCGCGAATTCGTGCGCCGCGTGCACGAGGGACTCGGCCGCATCCTGCCGCATCGCTTTCGCGAATCGTGGATGCACTTCTTCGACAGCTTCACCGAAACGCTGCAACTCGCGACGCATCGCGCGGGACTCGCGAAGGTCCTCTTGTGCACCGTGGGCGTATGGTTTTGTTTGACCGGACAGTTCTGGTTCGCGACGCGCGCGTTGCATCGGCCGCTGCCGTTCGACGCGAGCTTCTTCGTCACCGGCGTGACGACGGTCGGCCTCGCGATTCCGACGCCGGGCGGCGTCGGCGGATTTCATAAAGCGTGTCAGCTCGTGCTTACGAACTTCTACGCGTTCGACGTCGACTCGTCGGTCGCCGTCGCGCTCGTGTTTCACGTCATCGGCACGCTGCCGGTGATCGTGACGGGTTTGATCCTCGCGCTGAGAGAAGGATTGCGTTGGAAAGACGTCACCGCGTCAGGCAACGGGCCACAGGCAACGGGCAACGACTCGTGATATATGGCGCGCAATGCGCTGCCCGTTCTGCGGCAACACGGAAGATCGCGTCGTCGACTCGCGCGAGAGCCGCGAGGGAGACGTCATCCGGCGCCGCCGCGAGTGCGCAGGTTGCGAGCGGCGATTCACGAGCTACGAGAAGATCGACCTGCCGACGTTTCAAGTCGTCAAGCGCGATCAGCGGCGCGAGTCGTACGATCGTGCGAAGCTGATGCGCGGTCTGCAGATCGCGTGTCGGAAGCGGCCGGTGCCACAGGCGGAGCTCGAGCGCGTCGCCGACGCGATCGAGACCGCAATGCAGGACTCCGGAGACCGCGAGTTTTCCAGCCAGCGCCTCGGCACGATGGTCATGGAGCGGCTGCGCGACCTCGATCCCGTCGCGTACGTCCGCTTCGCATCGGTCTACCGGCGATTTGAAGATGTGGATGCGTTTGTGAAGGAACTACATAGGTTGAAGTGAGCAGTGAGCAGTAGGCAGTGAGCAGTAGGCAGTGGTCGATTTTTCTGCCCACTGCTCACTGCCAACTGCCCACTGCACTGGCTCATCCATTGCACTAGCGAGAGGCCCTCAATGACTGACGCGAACGAAACCGCGAAAGAAGAAGCAATCAAGATCCCGGACGTCCTTCCGGTGCTGCCGCTCAAGGACCTGGTCATCTTTCCGTTCATCATCGTGCCGCTGTCGGTCTCGCGCGAGAAATCGATCAACGCCGTCGATCAGGCGCTCGCCGAAAACCGCGTGATCATGCTGACCGCGCAGAAGGACTTTCAGAACGAAGATCCGGGCGAAGAAGACCTTTATCGCGTCGGTACCGTCGCGATCATCATGCGCATGCTCAAGCTGCCCGACGGACGCATTCGCATCCTCGTGCAGGGACTCAGCCGCGCGCGCATCGACTACTTCATCCAGACCGCGCCTTTCTTCAAAGCGAAGATCACGCGCATCGAAGAGCCGGTGACGAAAGACCGCTCGCTCGAAGTCGAAGCGCTCATCCGCGCCGTCAAACAGAACCTCGATCGCGCCGTGTCGCTCGGCAAGAACATCTCGCCCGAGGTCATGGTGATCGCCGCGAACCTCGACGATCCCGCGCGCCTCACCGATCTCGCCGCCTCGAATCTCGATCTGAAACTGGAAGAAGCGCAGTCGATTCTCGAGACCATCGATCCGCTCGAGCGACTCAAGAAAGTCAACGAGCTGCTCACGCGCGAGATCAACCTGCTCACCATGCAGCAGGAGATCTCGTCGGCCGCGCAGGGCGAGATGAACAAGTCGCAGCGCGAGTACTTCCTGCGCCAGCAACTCAAAGCGATTCAGTCCGAGCTCGGCGAAGGCGAAGAGCTCGCGGAAGAAGTCGAGAACTACCGCAAGAAAATCGAAGAGAAGATGATCCCCGGCGAATCGCGCGAGGAGATCGAGAAACAGATCAAGCGCCTCGAACGCTCGCATCCCGATTCCGCGGAGACGTCGATCATCCGCACGTACCTCGATTGGATGACCGGACTGCCGTGGGGCGTGATGTCGCAGGACAATCACGACCTTTCGCGCGCGCGCACGATCCTCGACGAAGACCACTACGACCTCGAGAAAATCAAAGAGCGCATCCTCGAGTACCTCGCCGTACGCAAACTGCGCGGTACGAAGATGAAGGGTCCGATCCATTGCTTCGTCGGACCTCCCGGCGTCGGTAAGACCTCGCTCGGCCGCTCGATCGCACGAGCGCTCGATCGCAAGTTCGTCCGCATCTCCCTCGGCGGCGTGCGCGATGAAGCAGAAATCCGCGGACATCGCCGCACGTACGTCGGCGCGCTGCCCGGCCGCATCATCCAGGGCATCAACCAGGCCGCGACCGGCAACCCGGTGTTCATGCTCGACGAAGTCGACAAGATCGGCGCCGACTATCGCGGCGATCCGTCGTCCGCACTGCTCGAAGTGCTCGATCCCGAACAGAACTTCTCATTCCGCGATCACTACCTCGGCGTCGCGTACGACCTCTCGAACGTGATGTTCATCGTCACCGCGAACGTGCTCGACACGATTCAGCCCGCGTTCCTCGATCGCATGGAAGTCATTCGCCTCTCCGGCTACACGGACGAGGAGAAGCTGTCGATCGCGCGGCAGCACCTGATCCCGAAACAGATGGAAGAGAACGGGATCAAGGAAACGCCGGTCGTCTGGACCGACTCCGGCATCACGAAAGTGATCACCGGCTACACGAAGGAAGCGGGCCTGCGCAATCTCGAGCGCGAGATCGGCACGATCTGCCGCAAGATCGCGGTGCAGGTCGCGGAAGGAAAGACCGAGCAGCAGTACCGCATCACCGACGGCAACGTCGACAAATATCTCGGCCCGATGAAGCATTTCGCCGAGGAGTTGCTCGAGCGCGATCAGGTCGGCGTTGCGACCGGTCTCGCGTGGACTGCGGTCGGCGGCGACATCCTCTTCATCGAAGCGACCGCGGTGCGCGGCAAAGGCAAGCTCTCCCTCACCGGCCAGCTCGGCGACGTGATGAAAGAATCGGCGCAAGCCGCGCTGACGTACGCGCGCGCCCACGCCGACGAGAACGGCATCCCTGCGGATTACTTCGAGACGCACGACATCCACATTCACGTGCCCGCAGGCGCGATTCCGAAAGACGGACCGTCCGCCGGCATCACGATCACCTGCGCGATCATCTCCGTGCTCACCGGCCGTCCCGTGCGCCGCAACGTGGCGATGACGGGCGAAGTCACCCTGCGCGGCGACGTCCTCCCCATCGGCGGCGTCAAGGAGAAAGTGCTCGCCGCACGCGCGGCGAAACTGAACACCGTCATCCTGCCCAAACTGAACGAGCGCGACCTCGTCGACGTCCCCGAGCCGATCAAGCGCGACATGTCCTTCCACTTCGTCGAGCACGTCGAAGACGTGTTGAAGATCGCCCTCCTCGACCGCGACGCCGCGGAGCAGAAGACGACCGATCGAGCGGGACGCGAATCGCATCCGTTGCCGGAGCCAGAGCCCGCCCCGCACGATCACGATCACGCAGTGGTGTGAGTCCGTTCATGTGGCACAGACACTCTTGTCTGTGCGCACTCGGGAGACCGGAGCCAGTGTGCATCGGTCGGGCTACAAGGCCACTCGCGGCAGAAACCGGACAAGCTAAGAGCTCGTCCTACGTCTGCCAAACGTAGGGCCGCCTCTCCAGGCGGCCCGCCAACCACGAAAATCGTGCTTACGCGGGGCGCACAGACAAGAGTGTCTGTGCCACATGGTGGGTGCTCGTCGCTCGACGCGCGATTGCGCGGAGCCACATTCTGCGAATGAGTGCGCTGCCGGGGTAGATGATCCGCCAGTAAATGCGGAAGTTGCGTTTTGCGCGCGGGCTGTTGGCGAACACGCGCGTTTCGGTCGTCACGAGTGAGCCGGCACCATCCGCGCGCACGACGAAGTTCATCGCGGCGAGTGCGAAGCCGGGCCTCAGTTTCATGTGGAAGACTTCGGGCGTCATCTTGCCGCGCGTACCGCGCGGCGCGATCACCGCGGTTCCCACCACGACCTCGGAAGGAGTGTCCGCGAGATAGACAAAGCCGCTGCTGGTGGCGACGTCGAGGAGCGATCGTTGATTGCCCGCGTTGAGGATGTTCTCGGGCAACTTGCGGCCGCCGCGGCGAATCCACGTCAGCGTGCGGAATAACGCGATCTCGTCGGCGCGTACGTTCTTGATCGCGTCGTATACGCGCGCGGGCGGCGCGGCGATGCGCATCTCGTGGTGCTCGCTGAATTGCCAGACGGGAACGAATTCGTCGAGGCGCGATTCGATGCGCGGGCTTCGCGATTCGGGAGCGGGAAGGGCGAAGCCGAGGATGAGGAGCGCGACGCCGGCGAGCGCGATGCGTATGCCGAGGCGGCGTACGCGTTTGATGAAGAGAAAAAGAAAGCCGAGGAACGCGAGAACGAGTCCCGAATAGACGATGAGCGAGCCGATCACACCTTGGCGATGAGCTTTTGCGCCGACGGCAGGATCAGCGCGCCGATCACGAGCTTCACGAGATCGGCGACGACGAACGGCGCGACGCCGAGGAGGAATGCGTTGCGCGGCGAGGTGAGGAGCGCGAGCCACGCCCACCCGCCCGTCAGGATGATCGCGAGCGCGAGGAACATGCCGGGCAGCGCGCGAAACACGTTGCCGCTCCATCCGCGCTCGGAGAACCATCCCGCGACGAACGCGGCGAACGGATACGAGTAGAGATAGCCCGCGGTCGCGCCGATGAGCCACAACGGTCCGCCGTGTCCCTGCGCGAAGACCGGAAGTCCGCTCATGCCTTCGAGGAGATAGAGCAGCGCTGCTGCGGCGCCGCGCATCGATCCGAGGGCTGCGCCGACCAGGATCACCGCGAGCGGCTGGAGCGTCATCGGAACGGGCGTGAACGGCAGCGGAATCGCGATCTGCGCGGCGATGGCGATGAACGCGCTCGCGCCGACGACCAGCAGCATATTCATCGCGGCGTTGCCGCGAATCACTCGCTCGATGATGACGGACGGGATCGTGGTGACTTTCTGGGACATCTACTCTTTTCTCCGTGACAACACGAGGATCGCCGGCAGCAGCGTGATCGCGGCGAGTCCGCTCAGCCCGATGCCGAAGAAAGAAGCATAGCCGATCGATCGCAGGCCCGGATAGTGAGAGATCGCGAACGAGCCGTAGCCGACGATCGCCGTGAGCGCCGCCATCACCACCGCTTTGCCGGTCTCGTGCGCGGCCTTCGGATAGTGATCGGGATCTTCCTGATAGCGCTGCAGCATGTACACCGCGTAGTCCGTCGCGACGCCGATGATCATCAGCCCGACGAACACGTTCATGAAGTTGAACTCGAGACTGAACGCTGCCATGAGACCGAGCATCCCGATCGCGCCGCCGACGAACGGCACGAACGAGAGGAGCGCCATTTTCAGATTACGGAAGCTGATGGCCATCAGCAGCAGCACCGAGAGCAGGCCGATCACCGTCGCGCGGCGCGCGTCCGCCAGCACGATGTGCCGCAGCGTGCTGCTCACGCGATTCACGCCCGTGAGGATCTCGTTCGGACGCTTTTCCGCGATGTCGAGCAACGTCTTCGGCACTTCGCGCGGCCACTTGCCGCCGACGGGATAGAGATAGATCACCGACATCCATTGCCCGTTCGTCTGCCGCACGAAGCGCGACGCGAAATCGAGCATGTCCTTGTCGCCGATCGTCGCGAGCGACATCGGCTCCTTCGGCGCAATCGTCTGCGCGAACATCTTCATGTAGTCGTCATAAACCTCGGGACGAAATCCGTTCGTGGCGAGCGCCGCGCGGAACGTCTTGTCGATGCGCGCGAAATTGAATTTGTCCGCGCTGCCTCGCTCGAGCTCCGCGATCACGGCGCGCTGCTGGTCGGCCGGCGGCAGGAACGTCGCGATCGACTGATACGAAGCGACGGTGTGATTCGCGACGAGCGGATCGAGCTCGCGCGTCGCGTGTTGCGTGCGATCGATCACGTCGTCGAGCGATGTGCCTTCGACGACGTACATCATGAACTCGAACGACTGCCCGAATTTCTTCGTGAGCTGTTCCTGGACCGTGACGCCGGGATTGTTCTTCGCGCGCAGGTCCTGGATGTTGTCGCTGAAGCGGATGCGCATCCCGGATATGCCGCAGAGAATCGTGAAGATGACCCAGATCACGATGGTCGTTTTCGGATGCGTGAGCGATGCGTCGATGAGCCTTCCCGATCCGAACGAGTGCAGGTAGAGCTTCGGCGCGCGTTTCTCCGCGTGGCGCTCGCCGCGCACGATCAGCGCGGGAAGCAGCAGCACGGTGCACAGCAAGAAGAAAATGATGCCGGTGCCGGTGAGCATGCCGAGCTGCGTCATGCCGCGGAAGTCCGTGGCGAGAAATGCGTAGAACGTCGCGGCGGTGGTGATCGCAGCGATGAACACGCCCGGCACGGTGGAACGGATGCAGAGCACGAGCGCGTGCGGCATCGTTGCGCCGCGATTGCGCTCGTCGACGTAGCGGCCGTAGATCACGGTGATGAAATCGATGCCGAGGCCTGCGAGGAGGGCTGCGAAACCCGCGCTGGCGGAGGAGAGCTTTCCGTAGACGAGCGCGGCGATGCCGAACGTGAGCGCGAGCGCGAGCGCCATCGGCGCGCCGGCGTAGAGCACGGAAGCGCCGCGGCGGAACGCGTAGATGAACAGCCCGAGCACGAGGACGAACGTGCCGACGATGTTGATGATCACGTCTTTGCGAATGAGATCGGCGTCGCCGACCGCGATCACGTAGCCGCCCGCGTGCGCGATCTGCGGCAGCGGCAGGTTCGCGTCGGCGCTCTTGCGAAATTGCTGGATCGCGTTCGTTTCGATGCGCTCGCCTTCGACGAACAGCTCTTTCGCGAACGGCACGTCCTGCGCCGGCTTCTTCGGCTTCATCAGAATCAGCAGCGTCGACTTATCCTCGGAGAGGAAGTAGCCGGACGATGCGTCAATATGAAATCCGCCGCCCGCCGCCGAGAACTTCTTCAGGAACACCGGGGCGAGGTTGAAGGGGTCGTAGCGCACGAGGTCTTTCAGCGCGAACGCCTGCGGCGTCTGCAGCAGCGTCCGGTTGCGTGAGACCGATTCGCGGATGCCCTCGTCCGAGAGTTTCTGCGCGACGGCGTCGAGCTCCTGCGGCGTGAGGAACAGCATCGCGCGCGGCAGGATGATCTCGACGAAGTCGAGCGGGTTCGGAATGCGATAGTTCACGTCGGCGATACGCGGACTTTTCTGGTATCCGGTCGCGATCGCTTCGATGAGCGTGTCGTACTCGTGGACGTCGTGCCCGCTGGGGATCTGGAGCACGACGATGTGGTTGTCGAGCGTCCCCATGTCGCGCAGGACTTTGCGAAAGTCATTGACCTGGCGATTGTTTTGCGGGATGAGGTTGAGCAGATCGGGGTCGAACGACAGCCGCGACGCCGCCGCGACGGCGAGGACGGCGACGAAGACCGCGAGAAGCACGATCTGTTTGCTGTGCCGGAGGCAAAGCTTTGCAAGAGCATCGAGGATTCGATCAAACAAGGCGGGCGGGGGATAACATGCGGCGGAGAGTCCGTCAAGGATGGATCGCGCTGCTCCTGCTCGCGTTCGCCTGCGACAAGCCCGAGCCGCTGACCGCTGCGAAGGCCAACGAGATCATCCGCCGCGTGCAATTTCGCCGCGAGCCGGTATACGCGGAAGTGCCGCAGCGCGTGTGGTGGAATCCGCGCGCGCCGAAGGATGACTACGACGAAAAAGCACTGCGCACGCTGCGCAATCTCGAGCGCGCGGGTCTCGTGAAAGTGACCGGCGCCGAGACCGCGGACACCGGCGAATACATCGCGAAGGTCACGCAAAAAGGCTTCCGCGTCCTCGGCACCGCACCGAGCCTTCGCGGCCCCGTGTATCGCGGAACGATCTGCGAGAAGCGCTACGACGGCCTGCGCAACTTCGAGCGCCATCCGACGGAGCCGACCGTCGGCCACGCGGAGCTCGTCTGGCACTACGATCACCCGACGTGGCTCTATCCGCTGTTCGAGACGAAGATCAACAAACCGCTGAACCACCCATTCGCGTCGTACGTGGCGTTCTACTTCGCGAAGCGGGAGTGGAAGTTCGACATCACGGTGAAGAAGACGGAGGCGAATGAGAACGCGGAACGAGGAAGGATGAACGCGGGACGATGAGTGATCTCAAGATTGAAGCTGCGCGTGCTGCTTTGGCAGAAGTTCGCAGCGGCATGACTCTCGGACTCGGTACCGGCACCACGGCAGCGGAATTCGTTCGACTCCTTGGCGAGGCGTTCGCGAGCGGCGCGTTGCGCGATCTTCGCTGCACGACGACTTCGAACAAAACGGAGGAGCAGGCGCGGTCGCTCGGCATCCCGGCGTTTGCGCTCGCCGAGGTATCGCCGCTCGATCTCGCCGTCGACGGCGCGGACGAAATCGATTCGCAACTGCGCTTGATCAAAGGCCGCGGCGGCGCGTTGTTGCGCGAGAAGATCGTCGAGCAACAGGCGAAGCGCTTCATCGTCATCGCCGATGAATCGAAGCTCGTCGAGCGGCTCGGCGTGGGCGTGCTTCCTGTCGAAGTCACGCCGTTCGCGCTCGACGTGCTCACGCGCAAGCTCGACGAGCTGGGATTGCAACCCGCACTGCGTCATCGCGATGGCTCGGTGCGGATCACGGATGAAGGCAATCGCATTCTCGATGTGCGCGTGCCCGCGGATCGCGATATCGCAGATGTGGTCGCAGAAATCCGCGAGCACGCCGGAGTCGTGGAGACGGGATTCTTTCCACACGAAGCGACGGAGGCGATCATCGCGGGCTCGGGGACGCTGAAGCGCCTGAAGCGATGAATCGTTCCGCTCGGATCGCGGGACCTCAGTTTCGGATTGCGGG
>Ga0307468_100000363_pt1 | contig 11058 bp, 5 predicted proteins | sample atmdna_FD_203085 | JGI IMG/M metagenome (GOLD analysis project Ga0307468, IMG submission 203085) | Hardwood forest soil microbial communities from Morgan-Monroe State Forest, Indiana, United States - atmos_gases AM2C_05 | ecosystem: Environmental > Terrestrial > Soil > Temperate forest > Bulk...
CCACGCCGATGACTGCCCTCTTGTGGGGGCAGTCCGCAAACAACTTTTCCCCACTTCAAACACGGCCCTGTGGAATTTCCGCCGACCTCTTGATGAACAGCCATCTAAAGAACCCGCCCACCATCCTGATCGTTAACGACGACCGGGTCGCGCTGGATCTCTTGAAAGATCTGCTCCAGCCGGAAGGCTATCGAGTCCTCGAAGCCCTCAGTCCCCGTCGCGCGCTCGAAATAACCAGGGTTGTCAGGACGGACATTATTGTTTGCGACGTGGTCATGCCCGAGATGAACGGGATGGAGTTGTGCCGGCGTCTGAAAAAAGATCCCCAGACTGCAAATACTCCCGTGCTCCTGGTGAGCGCAATACTCAAGGAAGAAGCTGCGATGCTCGAGGGCTTTGCTGCGGGCGCCGATGATTACATCGAAATCCCCTTCCGTCACGAAGAGTTGCTGGTCAAGGTTGCGCGTCTCGCTGAACGTCACCGAGTCGAACGGCACTATCGCGAAATCGTCGAACAAGCTGTCGACATCATTTATACCCGCGACGTCGAAGGCCGCATCACCAGCATCAACGACGCTGGGGCGCGGTTCTTCGGCAAGGCATCGTTCGAATTAATTGGCCAACCGCTGAGCACGCTGGTTGGACCCGAAGACGTCGATTGGGACATCGCGGAGGTGAAAAACGTCCAGTCGTTCGAACCGGTCCGTTTTACTCGCTGTGTGAAAAACGCGCTGGGCGAGCCGCGCTACCTGGAAGGAATCGTGAGTCTCGAGCGCGACTCAAAAGGTGAACTGTCGGGCGTCCGCGGCGTGGTGCGCGACGTTACCGAACAGCAACTGGCTGAAAAGGCGTTGCGGGAAAGCGAAGCTCGGTATCGGGTGGTAGCTGAGACGGCTTCTGACGCGATTATCACGATCGAAGATTCGGGTAAGATCCTGTTTGCCAATCCAGCCGCCGAAAAGATCTTTGGTTACGAAGTTTCCGAAATGGTCGGCTCTTCGCTGACCAGGTTGGTGCCGGACTGCCTGAGTTATGTTCACCGGCACGCCATTGACACGCCTCACAAATCGAACCGCCCGGCCGGACCCGATGCCGTATTGATCTCCGGTCTTCATAGATCAGGTCGCGAAATACCTCTGGAAATTTCTTTAGGCGAGTTCTCATCTGACAACAAGCGGGTTTTCACAGCTGTGGTTCGCGATGTAACCGAACGGATGCATACGGAAGCAGCCCTGGAAAAATCCAATGCAGAATACCGGCTCTTGTTCGACGGCAACCCGCATCCGATGTGGGTCGTCGACGAAGAAACGTATGCCTTCCTGGCCGTCAACGATTGCACGCTTGAGCGCTATGGTTATTCACGTAAAGAGTTTCTGCGCATGACTGTCCAGGACATTCGGCCGCCCGGGGATGTTACCGAATTCATGCGCAAGGTTAGCAGCACCGAAACGGATTATGGGTTCGCCGGAGTGTGGCGTCACAAAAGGAAAGACGGCACGATCATCGAAGCCGAAGTCTCCTGGCACCGGCTGACCTTTGCCGGCCGGCCCGCGAAGCTCGTCCTCGCAACTGACGTGACTGAGCGCAAGCGCGCCGAGGCCGCCATGCGGGAGAGTGAGGAGCGCTATCGCGAACTGTTCGAGAACGCCAACGACATTATCTACACCCACGATCTCACTGGAAACTTTACCTCACTCAACAAGTCCGGCGAACGCGTAACCGGATATGCCCGCGACGAAGCCCTGAAGATGAACATCGCGGACGTCCTGGCGCCCGATTATGTGGACACCGCGCGGCAAATGCTGGCCCGAAAAGCTGTGGAGAAGGTTTCGACGGTCTACGACCTGGAGATCATTTCCAAAGACGGCCGGCGCGTTGCGCTCGAGGTCAGCACCCGGTTGATTTACGTCGACGGGAACCCGGTCGGGGTCCAGGGCGTGGCCCGTAACATCACTGAGCGAAAGCGCGCCGAAGAAGCACTGAAAGATAGTGAAGAGAAGTTTCGCTCGATCGTCGAAACCACCAACGAGTGGATCTGGGCCATCGATCTGGAAGGGAATCACACTTATACAAATCCTGCGATCGAGCAGATTCTCGGGTACACCCCCGAAGAGATGCTCGGCGCCAATTCGCTCGCCTTTCTGCACGAGGATGATCGGCGTGAAGTCGAACAACTGATCCGTGAAAAACGCGGCTGGACTGCTGTGGTGCACAGATGGAAGCACAAGCTGGGCGAGTATCGGTATCTGGAATCGAACGGCATTCCCGTATTTGATCAGCACGGCAATTTGATCGGCTATCGTGGCGCCGACCGTGACATTACCCAACGCAAACTCGCGGAAGACGCCCTGGCCCAACAGGCCGAACGTGCCGCGCTCACCAATCGAATATCACATGCGGTCCGTCGCACTCTGGACGTATCTGAGGTGTTTGAGACTGCTGTGCGCGAACTGGGAGAGCATCTTGAAGTCGATCGTTGTTCGCTCTTCATGAAAGATGAACGAGCGGCTCGCGTTACCAATGCGGCCGAATATCACGTCCCGGAAGTAGTCCCCGCCGGCCGCGACTTTGATTTGCCACAGGTACAGGGTTTGAGCGCCGCCATGGAAAAACACGGCGTCATGGCATTTGACGACGTGGCCAACGATGAACGCATTAGCGAGTTGTACGAGAAAATACTGAAGCCGATGGACGTCAAGTCCATCATGTATGTGGGCGTGACCGTGGGCCAGGAATTGCTCGGCGCGTTTGGGTTGTCGACAACCAAAGAGCTTCGTCACTGGAGCGAAGCCGACATCGAAGTAGCAAAATCCGCCGCCGATCAAACCGGTATCGCGATTCGACAGGCGCGCCTTTATCAGAAGGCGGAAACCACTTCAATGCGCGAAGCGCTGGTCAACAAACTCAGCGTCGCCATTCGCGCCTCATTAAGTCTTACCGACGTGCTGGATACTGCCGCCCGAGAATTGGGCCAGGCCCTCACGGCTTCTCGGGTTCAGGTGCATCTCTACGATCCTTCCGGTGAGCGATCAACCGCGCGGCGTGAATTTCCGGCGACGGGAAATCAACCGGCCGAGCTGCCTGACAAAGATTACGACGATTCGCTCCGCGCGCAGTTTCTGACCTCGTTGAACCCGCTGGTAATTGACGACCCCCGGAAATACGCGGATGGATCGACTGAGTTCAACGAACGTTTGCGCGCGCATGCGATCAGCGCCGGAATTTGCTCTCAGATTGATTATCCGCTGACCGTCAACGGAGAGTTTCGCGGTGTAATCTCGATTCATCAGACCGACGCCAATCGCCGATGGACGGAAGACGAAGTCCTGCTGGTACAGTCGGTCGCCGCCCAGTTGGCCACGGGTATCGCCCAGGCCGAGTTGTTCGAAATGGTAGCCCGCGCCAAGAAAGAATGGGAATCGACCTTTGACGCGATGTCGGACGGCATTTTTATCTTTGATCGCACCGGACGGCTGAGCCGCGTTAACCGCGCGGGCGCGGCCATGGACAACGCACCGCCAGAGTCACTGCTGGGACGAAAGTGCTGCGATATCCTGTTGGCGAATTCCGAAGATACAGCCTGCATCGTCGAGCAGGCCCTGCGGCAATCCGGAAGTATCAACGTGGAAATCGTGCCTCATCATTTGAACCGCCCGGTGCTGGTAACGGTCGAGCCGGTACTGGACGAGCGCGGTCAAACGGTCGGCGCCGTTTGCACGGCGAGAGATCTTTCAGAACTACGCAAGGTTGAGGCGGTCGCGCGTGAGCGGCAGTCACTTTTGAAGAACATTCTCGAAAGCGCGCGCGAGGCCATTTATGCCCTGGACACCGAAGGAAACTATAAGTGGTGCAACCAGGCCATGCTGGACATGACCGGATATGAACTCGATCAAATCATCGGTCATCACTTTCTTGAACGAACTCATGAGGACGATCGGGAAATGCGCTCTGAGCGTTTTGCCCTGGCCTTGCGCGGCGAGCCGCAAAGACTGGAATCGCGCTATCTCGCCCGCGATGGAAGTGTTCGCTATGCGGCCCTGAACAGCGCGCCGATCATCGTCGACGGCCAGACCACCGGCGTGTTGGGAATCGCCCACGACATCACGGAACAAAAGCAGGAACGCGAGCGGGCTGCGCGGGCCGACAAATTAAGGGCTCTGGGTCAACTGGCTTCCGGCGTGGCGCACGATTTCAACAACTCGTTGGCAGCGATTCTGGGCCGGGCGCAATTGATTCTGCGGCGCGTTAAGGACGAGGAATTGATCCGCAGCCTGGGCATAATAGTAACTGCGGCAGAGGACGCCGCGGCGACCGTGCGGCGCATCCAAACCTTTGCACGCAAATCGGTAGCGGCTGAGCTGGAGTTGCTTAATGTGGCCGGCTTGCTCCGCGATGCGATCGAGATCACGCGCACTCGTTGGGAGAACGAGGCCCGGGCTAAAGGCCTCGATGTCGAAGTGACGCTGAATGCCGAGGCGGGGTGCTTCACCAAGGGCAGCGCGTCTGAGTTGCGCGAAGTGTTCGTCAACCTGATCGTCAATGCCGTCGACGCCATGCCTCAGGGAGGCAGTCTGACGATTTGTGCCAAGCAAAAGGGCGATCGGTTGCGACTGCGCTTTGCCGATACCGGAACCGGTATGAATGAAGAGGTGCGCGAACGCGTCTTCGAGCCGTTCTACACCACTAAGGGCGTCCAGGGAACTGGGCTGGGCCTGGCGGTCAGCTATGGAATTATTGAGCGCCACCAGGGCTCAATCACCGTCGAGTCGAAACTCGCCAAAGGCACGACCTTCTATATCGACTTGCCGGTGGCCGCTTCCGAAGATCAGCTCACGCCGGAGAGCAGCCCGGACTCGCTGACGGCTGCGCTTTCAATTCTGGTGATAGATGATGAAGACTTCGTGCGAGAAACGCTGGCTGACATGCTCACCGATCTGGAGCACAACGTAGTGACGGTGCAGGGCGGCCGAGAGGCGCTCGAAAAAGTCGCCACCCATAATTTTGATCTGGTGTTCACAGACCTGGCAATGCCGGAAATGGACGGATGGGAAACTGCTCGAGCGATCCGGAAGCGCCGGCACGACCTGCCCGTGGTTCTGGTCACCGGCTATGGAGCCACCGCTCAACCCCCGTCCGGTGAACTCGATTTAGTTGCGGCCATCATCGGCAAACCCTTCGATTTTGAACAAGTGACGGCAACTATCTCCAGAGTCGTTAATAACAAGTCGCTGGTGCCCGCCTGAGAATTGCTGAACAGGTAATTCCGAGAAGCTACTACGCCTCCGCGGTGAAGCGCGCGATCTCACCGGGCTTGCGCAGCATCTTGTTGACTTCGCCCAGGTGAGCTTCTTCCTCTGCGATCATCTTGCGCGCATATTCTTCGAGGAATACTGAGCGGTCGCGAACCACGTCGAGCAGCTTCTTGTAAAGCACCAGTCCGGTTTTCTCAGCTTCGAGCGATTCCAACAGAATGTCACTGATGCCGTGCTTTTGAGTTTCCAGCAGCGAGCCAATCTTCAAGGAAGGATGCTCGCCGAGATGGGTAACCATTTCACCGGCGGCGTTCGCGTGTTCCAGGCAAGTCGTGGCTTCGCCGCGCAGCCAACTCACGATCGGAATCCGGCTGTGGCCAAAGACCATCAGAGAGTAGTGCGTGTAGCGCACTATGCCCGCCAATTCCTCTTCCAGGATCTCGTTCAATAACGCTACGACCGCTTTTTTGTCCAGTTCCTGTTCTGCCATAGTGCGCAAATAATAAATCGCGAGCGGGTATTAGTAAACAAGCAACGCGAGGCGCCGAAACCGCTCGCGGGATCAGCATTGGTCCGTGTGCTTCGTGAGGTTTCGGGTAATTCCGTGGATCGTGTGCTTAGGATTCGCGGCCATACGGCTGAAAAACTAATTTGGAGTGCGGCGGCAAGCGCAGCGCGACGCCGCTTTGGATTCGTTGACACGAAAATGCTAAGAAATCCAAAGCGCCGCCGTTGTCGGCGCACTCCAAATCTCAAGCTCGCGGCGTCCACCAGGACTTTTTCAGCAGCCTGCTAGGCTTTGAGACGTAACCGCTTCGGGATTCAAACGAATTAGCTAATCGCGATGATGCCGCCGTCCAGCAGTCTCTTAATCATGCGCAGACAGTCGGCTTCGCGAAAGGGACAAACCGAGAGAATTGATTCGATGTCGGCTTCACCATTGATGCGAGAAAGCACAAAGCCTTCCTGCGGGCCGAGCCTTTCATGTTCAAGCTGCTCCGGCGTCACTTGTAATCTGGCCACAGCGCGCGGCGATAAACCGTTTCGATAAACGTGAGCAATGAATTTCTTTTCCGCCTCTTCCTGTAAGCGGCGAGCCTTGGGATTCTGCGGTTCCTGCTCGAGCACGCCATGAATGATCGCCAGCGCATTCTCGGCATTGTCTTCTTTCAACTCTGTCTGAGCCAGGGACAGCAACTCCGGCACGGTCTGCGGCAGTTTCAGGTCGGATAAGTCGGCCGCTGCGGTGGACGCAGCAGCCTCGCCCGCAAACTTGATAACATCCTTCTCGATCAGATCAAACAGCAACGCGCAGGCGTGAAACAAAGAGGTGTGCATGTTGTAGCAAATCTCAGCCGCCGTCATGCGCTTCTCGACCAGATAAAGCACTTCACGCGCCTCTTTGCTGCTTTCGTGCAGCGATTGCGTCCAGCCCGAGTTGAGCTCAAAGAAAGCGCGCTCGGAAGGAATGACCTTGCGATAACGCGTCCATTCATCGATCCGATAAATCCCGTCCATGATTACGGACGTGACGTCTACCCTGATTCGAATCAGATCCGCAGGCACCGCTTCATTGTCGAAAAACTCAAACTCGGCTTCTTCCCAGATGAAGAGATCGTAAATGATCTCCAGCGTGCGTGTGCGCAGCACTTCGATCACGTCATCCGGGCTGAGAAAACCACGCTCAGCCAGAATCACTCCCAGCTTGCCTCCTGATTGGCGCTGAATTTCCATCCCCGTTTGTAGCTGAGCTTCTTCAATTTTTCCGTAGTGCAGCAGCACCTGTCCCAGCAGCTCGCGCGGGTCATTCGAAGTGGAGCCGACGATCAATCCATTCTCGAGATAAATCTGTTTGACGATGGGGCCGCGGCCCAGTTTGAGCGTACCGGTCTTACGGCCTGCCGCCAGAAACTGGAGCAGGTCAGAGACACTCATCGTGCGCAAATTGCCGTTAATTCCCATTAACCGATTTCTATCCGCGGCTTTTAGGACCAAGCTGGAGGTTACTCGGCGTGAAATACAGGGCGAGCCGAACTGAAACCAAATACTTCAAGGCCTAAAGAGACTACATTTTTCGCTGGCAAAGATTCAAGTGTTTTCCACGGACGCTGGGGTCCTGCTTTGAAAAGCGGTGTCAGAGTACCGACTTTAGTCGGGCTTTTGTTGAGGAAGAAAGAACCTAACTAGAGTTGGTACTCTAGCGCCCGTTAAATTGGACACTTACGGACGCTAGTCCATTTTAAGCCACAAGTCGTAACCCGGGAGGTAAAGTTTGATGGCGGCCAGCCAGTTCCGCTTCAAAGCGGTTTCAAAGCGCTGCGGGCCAGCTTTCGTTTCAGGTCCGTATAGCCCTGATCGCCGGCCACCAGCTCGCCCAGCACTTTGCGGATGCCGCGATGGCCGCGCGCGAATTCAATCATTCTTTCCGTAAACGGCGCGCCCCAGAAGTTTCCGTAGAATTTACGCCGCATCTGCGACGCTCGCTGTAGTTCGCGGCCAAAGTCTGCGCGCCAGCGTTTTTCGTAATCCAAAGGCGATCCCGCCAGATAAGCGTCCGCGAACAGCTCTGCCGAACGCAGGGCATAATAAATTCCTTCACCGGTTACCGGATCGGCAAAGCCCGCGGCATCGCCCAGCAACGCCCAATGTTCTCCACAGGCGCGGCGCGTGTCCCAAGTGCGCGGCTCGAGGCCGGGAATGCGGGCCGCGTAACGTTCGGCGGTCTTCTTCAGTTGCTGGCGCAATTCGTTAACCTGCGCGTCTTCGTTTTCTCTCTTCCAAAGCTGCATTCGCTGCGGGCTGGCGGCCTGCAGTACGGCAGGCTGCGAGCCTGCCGACGCCGCGTAATAGCTCACCATGAAATCCCACAACAGCTTGTCGAGCGCGTCATGATCGAATGCATCCTGGGTCGTCGCAATGCCAAATGAAATATGATCGATTCGGGGAAAGGCCCAGGCGTAACCAACCCACTTCGGTAGAAAAGCCACCACCGTCGCCGCTTCACGACCGTCAGGCAGCGGCGCGCGATAACCAAAGGCCACTTCCATTTCAGCCGGTGGCAAAGGGCCGGCCAGCTTCTTTCCAATCGCGCTGTTCGCGCCGTCAGCGCCCACCAGCCAGTCGCCGCTGAATTCGGCGCCGCTTTGCGTGCGCACAGTCCAACCATCGGCAGTTTGCTTAAAACCCCGCGCCGAAACCTTTTCTGCAAAGACATGAGCGCCGGCCCGCCGCGCGCGTTCGCGCAGGAACGTATCAAAGGCGATGCGCGAGTAAACCGCGAAAGGTTCGTCGAGTTCCAGGTGCAGGTGCCTGCCTGAAGGCGAGTACAGGTCGAGTTCGTTGATAGTCCGGCCGACCGCATCGAGCAGGTGCGGCCACGCTTTCAGGGCCTTTGAGGTAACTCCGCCACCGCAGGCTTTCGGATCGCCCGGAGGACGGCCGTCAAATAAAGCGACGCGCACACCGCCGCGCGCGAGGCGTTCAGCCGCGAAGGAACCGGCTGGACCGGCGCCGACAATCAAGACATCGAACTGGTTCATGAGGAAGTCATGATAGTTTGCTTGCGTAGGTTCTCGCAAAGTTCAGCGCGGCTCTGCCCCTGACGAGGCCGGAGCGCGGACATCCTGTCCGCCTGAGCGCGAAGCGCGAATCCATTAATATCTATTCCTCAAGCGACCGAGCGGGCTGACCCGCTGGCGGACAGGATGTCCGCGCTCCGAAAATCACAGGCGCGGTGTTAAAATGTCCGCGTTCACGAATAATCAAGATTCCCCTCGCTTTCTTCAAGGTCTCGGTGGCTGAATAGTGATCCACACGAGCTCATTGGTATTTGCCGGCATTGCCCCACACCCGCCGATTATGGTTCCAGAGGTAGGGCGCGAGGCGATCGCCGACGTGCGCAGCTCGATCGAAGCGATGGCCGAGTTGACGGACCGCGTCATAGCGAGTGGCGCCGAAACTGTCATCCTGATTTCACCGCACGCGCCGCTTGAGTCCCACTCGTTTGTCGCTTATGACGGTCCGCAGCTTTATGGCGACTTCGGCAGTTTTCGCGCGCCGACCACCGCCGTCCAGGCGGAGTTGGACGATGAATTGCTGACCGAAATCACGCGCGCCGCGGCTGCGGAAAACCTGGTTACGCTCAGAATCAGAGGTCTCGATCTTGATCACGGCACTGCCGTCCCGCTTTATTTTCTACAGCGAAACGGTTGGCAGGGGCGCGTAGTGGCGCTCGGTTACAGTTACCTCTCCAACGGAGATCACGTTCGCTTTGGCCAATGCATTCGACGGGCGATCGATAAGACCGGCAGGCCCGCGGCGTTCATCGCCAGTGGTGATCTCAGTCACCGCCTGAAACCGTCAGCGCCCGCCGGTTACAATCCGGAAGCACACCTGTTTGATGAAGAGATCGTGGACGCGATCAAGAGTTGCGTCACCAGTCGCATCGTTGATCTGGATCAGGAACTCCGCCGCCTGGCCGGTGAGTGTGGCTACCGTTCCATGCTGGTGGCGCTCGGCGTGGCGGAAGGCTTTGCTCGGTCCTGCGAACTCTTCAGCTATGAAGCGCCGTTTGGCGTCGGTTACCTGGTAGCGCAGTTGTTCGCCGCCCGGAGCGGCGACATCCTGGCCGGGAGCGCGGACGTCTCGTCCGCACAGCGCGCCGAGCGCGCTCAGTTCGAGTCAACTCAACCTGCGTTAGCGGGAGCATCAGGCACTCAACCGGATTTCAGCGAATTGTCCGGCACCGGTCTCCCAACCCTCGCTCGCAAAGTCGTCGAGACCTTTGTTACCACGGGCGCGGTCATTAAAACTCCCGAAAACTCTTCAGACTTACTCAATCAACGCGGTGCTTGTTTTGTCTCCATCAAAACGCGCGCCGGAGAATTGCGCGGCTGCATCGGCACGATTGAGCCGACAAAGAACACGCTCGCTGAAGAAATAATTCTCAACGCTGTCAGCGCCGCCGCCCGCGACCCTCGTTTTTCGCCCGTCCGCATGGATGAATTATCCGAGTTGAAATACTCCGTCGACGTGCTCTCGCCGCCTGAGCCCACAACCATCGACATGCTGGATCCGAATGTTTACGGTGTGATAGTGGAAGACGAAAGCGGGCGCCGGGGGTTGTTACTACCTCACCTTGAAGGAATCGATACGGCTGTCAGACAGGTGGCGATCGCTTCCCGCAAGGCCGGAATCAAACCTGGCGCCAAGGTTCAACTCCTTCGCTTCCGCGCCGACAGGTACCGCGAATAGATCTCATTTAGATGTTTATGCCAAAGACTTCTTTCCCCGAGTGGATCCAGCCAATGGCTGCCACGCTCACACAGGAGCGATTCACCGGACCGGAATGGATTTTTGAACGGAAGTTTGATGGCATCCGTTTGCTTGCATTTAAGAAGGGTGCGAACGTCCAGTTATTCTCTCGCAATCATTTGCCCCAAAACATGCCAACGCTCGCTGCCGCGATCGCCAAACTCCCGCATCGCGAATTGATCCTGGACGGTGAAATCGATTGGCACGGCCCGGCCGCTTACCACGTGTTCGACATCATGTGGCTCGACGGGCGGGACGTCACGATCCTGCCGCTTGACATACTTGACTCAGCGAGTGGCCCTGCTCAAGTTCGATGCGACCGCGGCAATGGCTCTGCCACTCTGATGCGCGGCAAGTCTGCGACTTGCCGGCTGCGACCCTTATTTTTTCTTAGGGTCTCCGACTCACCACGGTCATAGACCGGTTGGACTAATTGGCACGTGTCGGCAAGTCCGAGACTTGCCGCGCATCAGAATGGCAGAGCCATGGCGTT
>Ga0307468_100000364_pt1 | contig 11049 bp, 7 predicted proteins | sample atmdna_FD_203085 | JGI IMG/M metagenome (GOLD analysis project Ga0307468, IMG submission 203085) | Hardwood forest soil microbial communities from Morgan-Monroe State Forest, Indiana, United States - atmos_gases AM2C_05 | ecosystem: Environmental > Terrestrial > Soil > Temperate forest > Bulk...
CGGCGCGCGCGCGCCCGATCGCCTCCTCGAGGCCGAGGTGCGCCCGGAAGATCAGGCGGTAAGCGCCACGCAGCGCCTGGATCCCCTCCGCGGAGACCTGCTTGCGCTTCAGGCCGATGACGTTGATGCCGTGCGTCGCGGTGTCGCGATTCCCGACCGTGATGATGTAGGGGGGCGCGTCCTGCGTGATCACCGAGTATCCGCCGATGTAGGCGTGCCGGCCGATGCGACAGAACTGGTGCACCCCGGTGAACGCCCCGACCGTGGCGTCGTCCTCGACGGTGACGTGCCCGGCGAGCGTCGCCGCGTTGGCGAAGACGATGCGGTCCCCCACCCGGCAGTCGTGCGCGACGTGCGTGGAGGCCATCAGGAGATTGTCCGAGCCGATCGTCGTGCGCCCGCCCCCGCCGGCGGTGCCGCGGTGCACCGTCACCCCCTCGCGGAAGGTGTTGCGATCGCCGATCGCGAGCGTCGTGCGCTCGCCGCGATGCTTCAGGTCCTGGGGTTCCATCCCGAGGCAGGCGAACGGGAAGACCCGGTTGCCGTCCCCCAGAACGCTCGGCCCCTCGATGACCGCGTGCGGGTGCACGACGCACTCCGCGCCGAGCGTCACCTCGGCGCCGATGACCGCGAAGGCGCCGACGGTCGTCCCGGCGCCCAGGACGGCGCCCGGGTCGACCTGCGCGGTCGCATGCACCTGCGCCGGGCCGGTCACGGGGCGCCCTGCCCGCCGCCCGGGCCGGAGCGCGTCCCCAGGCTCGAGAGCATCGTCGCCTCGGCGACGAGCAGGTCGCCGACGTACGCCTTGCCGCGGATCCGAGCGGTGCGGGAGCGCAGGTTCAGCACCTCGACCTCGAAGCGCAGCTGGTCTCCCGGAACGACCGGCCTGCGGAAACGGGCTTCGTCGATGCCGGCGAAATAGACCAGCTTGCGGTCCCGATCAGGGACGCTCCTCAGGAGGAGGACGGCGCCGACCTGCGCCATCGCCTCGACGATCAGCACGCCGGGCATCACCGGGAAGCCCGGAAAGTGGCCCTGGAAGAACGGCTCGTTGAAGGTGACGTTCTTGATCCCGGTGGCCCGCCGCCCCTCTTCGAACCCCGTGATCCGATCGACCAGGAGGAACGGGTAGCGGTGCGGCAGGACCTCGAGAATGTGGGTGATATCGAGCTGGTTGTCCGGTGTCTCCATCCCGTCCTCCGTGAGGTGCTAGGCCTTGCGTCCGCGGCGGCGCACGCCGCGCCGGGGCGGTGCCACACGGCGCGGCTTCGCGACCGGCGCCGGGGCCGCCTTCTCGAGAAGCGCCTCGAGCCGCTGCACGGTGCGCAGCAGATCGGGGAGGCGCCTCCAGGCCGCCTGCGCCCGCTTCCAGTCGCGATGCGGGATCGCGGGATGACCGACGACGAAGGCGCCGGCCGGCAGGTCGGCGAGCACCGCGCTCTTGGCGCCGACGATGGCGCCGTCCCCGACGGTCAGGTGCCCGGCCACTCCCGACTGGCCCGCCACCACGACCGATCGGCCGAGCCGCGTGCTGCCGGCGATGCCGCTCTGCGCCACCAGCACCGAGCCCTCGCCGACGTGCACGTTGTGTCCCACCTGGACGAGGTTGTCGAGCCGGCTGCCGCGCGCGATCACGGTCTCACCGAAGGTGGCGCGGTCGATGGTGGTGTTGGCGCCGATCTCCACGTCGTCCTCGATCCGGACGATCCCGACCTGCGGGATTTTCGCCCGGCCGCCGCTCTCCTCCCCGAACCCGAAGCCGTCCGAACCGACCACGACCCCCGCGTGCAGCGTGACCCGCGACCCGAGGATCGAGCGCGCATAGACCACGACCCCGGGATGGAGCACGCTGTGCGCGCCGACCGTGACCTCGTCCCCCAGGACGACGCCGGCCATGATCACGGCACCGTCCCCCACCACCGCCTTCGAGCCGACCACCGCCATCGGGCCGATCGAGACCTGCCGGCCCACGACTGCGTCGGGCGCCACCAGCGCCCGGTCGCTGATCCCGGGGGCCGGGCGCGCCTCGGGATGGAACAGGGTCATCGCCGCCGCCAGGGCGGTGTAGGGATGATCGACCACCACCTGATCGCGTCCCTCGATCCGATCCGGATCGCGGAGGAGCAGGGCGCCGGCCCGGCTGGCCAGCGCCTCGTCACGATAGCGCGGGTTGGCGAGGAAACTGAGATCCTGCGGCCCGGCGAGGTCGAGCGGGCGCACCGCCGCGAGGCGTCGTCCCGGGTCGCCCACGAGGCGCCCGCCGACCCGCTCGGCGATTTCCTTCAGGGTGAACGAGGGCACGTCGGAGGGCCCTCCGGGCGCCCTAGTTCTTGGGCGGCTCCTTGGGAGCGTCGGCCGGCTTCTTCGGCGGCGCGCCGGCCGCCTGGACCTTGTGCATCTCGTTGAACTTGGCGATCAGGTCCTGGCTGATGTCGACGCCCGCGGCACTGTAGTCGACGACGCCGCGATTCAGAATCATGGTGTAGGACTTCTCGCGCCCGTAGGTCTCGAGCGTTCGCACCAGCATCTCCTGGAACCGGCCCTGGACCTCGCCGAGCTGGTACTTCATCTCCTTGGTCGCATCTTCGTTCAGCCGATCGAGCTCGGTCTGTTTGCCGATCAGCTCTTTCTTCATGTCGTTGATCCGGTCCTCGCTCAGGCTGGCCTGCTGCTGCCGGACCTTCGCCTTGAGCGCCTCGATCTCGTCCTGCTTCTTGTCGATCTGCGATTGCAGGCGGTCGCGGGCGGCACCCAGGTCCTGATTGAATTTCTTGCCCACCTCGGTCTGTTTCCAGAGCACTTCGGGGTCGAACACCCCGACCTTCATCGGCTCGGTCTGGGCGGTGGCGGCGGTGACCGCGAGCGCCAGGACCGGAACCGCGGCGATGACGTTGAACCAGCGTGACATGCGGTTTCTCCTCACAGGTGCGAAAGGGCAGAGACTATAGCACAGCGCTCCGGCCGGCCGGGATCCCCCCGCCGGCGGCCCGTTCCTAGAAGGTCGTGCCGATGCTGAAGATGAAGTTGGACGGGTCCTCCCCGGGAAGCGGGTTGTCGATGAAGCCGTAGATCAGTCGCAGGGGCGCCTGGAAGATCGGCAGGAAAAAGCGCAGCTCGATCCCGTAGTCGACCCGCATGTTGTTGAGGCTCACCTTCTCGCCGTCGTCGTAGGCGTTCCCGGCGTCGTAGAACATCGCGAACTCGACCGTGTCGTTCAGCGGGATGGCGTACTCGGCGTTGAACTGGAGGTACTGGGTGCCGCCCGGCAGCACGGTTCCGTAGACCCCGTCGCCGTTGGTGTCCTCGCCGGAGTCCAGGCGGCAATTGCCGCGATCGAACTCGCCGCTGTCCTGGACACCGTTCATGTTGGTGTCGTCCGCCGGGCAGTAGGGGGTGAAGATCCCGTCCGGCAGGTCCTCGGAGAGATCGAGCACCCCGTTGCCGTTGGTGTCTTCGCTGTCGAGCCGGCCGTTGCCGTTCAGATCCTCCCCCGGGTCGAGGACGCCGTTGTGATTGAGATCCTCGGTGTCGAGGATGAAGTTGCCGTTGAGGTCCTCGGTCGGATCGAGCCGGCAGTTGCCGCGATCGACCTCGTTCGGGTCCTGGACGCCGTTGCCGTTGAGGTCCTCGCACGGCTCGAAGATGCCGTCCGGGATCCGGTCCTCCGGGCGATCGATGCGGCCGTTCTGGTTGACGTCGTCGTCCTTCCGGATCGGGCTGACGCTGCGCACCGGGAACATCCGGAGGCTCCGCTCCCCCCCGAGGAAGTAGCGCTCGTAGGTCGGCACGTCGGTGCTGTTGCCGTGCTCCTGGACGAAGCCGTACGAGACGTTCAGCGCGCCGTAGTGCCGCCGGAGGAGGCCGCGGAAATAGAGCGTGGCGTCCTGGCGGAACTTGTAGAAGTCGTTGTCCCCCCCCAGGAAGCCGCCGGCGTATTCGAGGCTGCTCAGGAACCGGTAGCCGTGCGTCGGCCGGAAGAAGTTGTTGCGCGTGTCGAGCGTGTAGATCCCGAGGATGCTGCTGGTGGTGCTGGTCGTGGTGACGGTGCCGTACTGGATCGACGTCGGCACGAAGGTGATGTCCTCGAGGCCGTACACGAAGTCGACGCGCGAGAAGGTCCCGAGAAGCCGCCCGAAGTTGATAGCACCTCCGGTCCCCTCGCGCTTGAACCCGGTGTAGGTCGTGGTCCTCCGGAACAGGGAGAAGCCCACCGAGTAGGGTCGCCCGAGGAACCACGGCTCGGTGAAGTTGAGCGCGTAGCGGCTCCCGGTCTGACCGGTCTGCAGGAAGGCCGAGAGCACTTCGCCGCGCCCGAGGAAATTGCGGGTCGAGTACGACCCCTGGAAGAAGCCGCCGTCGATCCCGGAGATCCCGCCGCCCACCTGGATTTCGTTGCGGCTCGCCTCGCTGCCGTTGACATCGATGCGCACCTTGCCCGATTCGGGGTCGGGCTGCACGTCGGGGTCGCCGCCGACCGTCCAGTACCCCAGCTGCGAGATCTTGCGCACCCCGAGCCGCATCGCCTTGACGTTGAACAGGGTCTGCTCCGGCAGCCGGAACTCGCGCCGCAGCACGGAGTCGCGCGTCGAGACGTTGCCGACGAACTCGATCCGGTCGACCGCGTACTTCCGATCCTCGGTGATCACCAGGCGCAGGTCGGCGGTGCTCTCGTGCTTGGCGGTCTGCGGGTCGATCGAAACGTAGAAATAGCCGCGCTCGCCGTAGTCGTCCTCGATCCGCTTGGTCGCCAGCTTGACGAGCGAATCGTTGTAGACCATCCCCGAGCGCAGCGGGAAACGGGCCAGCACCTCGCGGTCGCTGAAGACGTTGTTCCCCTCGACCTCCAGGGTGCCGAGCCGGTACGACGGCCCTTCGACGATCGGCACGGTCAGGTAGACCCAGCGCTTCTTCGGCTTGTCCTGGGCCTGCTTCGCCGCGTGCTCCTTCTTGAGGCGCTTCTGCTTCTCCTTGTCGGTCTCCCCCGGCGGCGGGGGCGGGGGCGCGGGCTCCTCCGCCTCCTCCTGGCTCCAGTCGGTGGAGGAGAGCGGGTCGAAGGTGGTCCGTCGCGGCGCGATCTCGCCCCCGGGCGCCTCGTGGGGCTCCGTGCGGTGCTTCTCCGACTCCACCTCGACCACCTCGGGCTGCAGGGCGACGTCGAGGTAGCCCCGGCTCCGGTACAAGGTCCGGATGTTGTCGGCGTCCTGATCCCACTTGGCGGGGTGATAGAGCGGCTTCTGGCTCGCCCAGGAGGTCAGCCAGAACGCCTCCTTGGTGAGCTTGAGCACCTTGCGCAGCTGCTTGTCGGTGAACACCGAGTTGCCGGTGAAGTCGATGGTCTTGATCTTGGTCTTGCCGCCCTCGCGGATGTCGAAGACCACGTCCCGCTGTCCCTGCGCCACCGCCCCCAGCTTGGCGCGCACGCGGGCGTCGAGGTACCCCTTCTCGCCCAGCATGTGGGTGATCAGCTCCTCGGCGTGCTTGAGCACGGAGAAATCGATCGGCTGGCCGCGGCGCACCTCCGCCTTCCCCTCCTGCAGCCGCTCCTGGATCGTCGTCTCGGTGATCGCCTTCATGCCGATGTACGAGACGCTGGCGATGAGCGGTCGGTCGCGCACGTGGAAGATCAGGTCGACCACCCCGCCGCCGCGCTTGCGCAATTCGATCGAGATGTCGTCGAACAGCCCGAGGTCCCAGAGCCGCCGGAACTCCTGCCGGATGACCCGCTCGTCATAGGCGTCGCCGCGGCGGATGCGGAGGTTGGAGAAGAAGGTCGTGTCCGAGACCCGCACGTTGCCGTCGACGACGATCTGGCCGATGGTCGGCGCCGGCTCCGCCGGCGGCTGGCCGGCCTCGTCGCCGGTCGTCTCCCCCTCCGCGGCGGGCGGCGCGGGGGCTTCTCCGGTCGCGTGCGACTCCGGGGGCGGCTCGGTCGGCGGCGGCGCCGGTGGCGCGGCGGGAGGTGTCGAAGGCGCGGCCGGCGGTGCCGACGGGGGGACGCCGGCCGGGGGTTCCTGCGCCCGCACCGGCGCTCCCAGGCCGGCGGCCGCGAGGAGGGCGAGCCCGAGACCTATATAGAGGATGCGGCGGCCCGGGTGAACGGAGCGCGACCCGGGCTCCCGGCCCGCCCGCCGAGCGGGCCGCCTGGTGCCTGTGACCTCCGCCGCGTACCGGTCAGGAGGTGATGCCAATGGGTTCCCGGAACGCCAGCTTCTCCTGCTCCACGAAGATCTCGATCTCTCCGTGCGCTGGCAGCTTCCCCAGGATGAGGCTTTCCGACAGCACGTCCTCAATGTTCTTCTGGATGGCGCGGCGAAGCGGGCGCGCGCCGTAGGAACGATCCGTGCAGGTCCTGTCGATCAACCAGCGGTAGGCATCGTCCGTGACGGAAATCCGGATCCCCCGGTCGGTCAGGCTGGCGTTCAACTGCGCGATCATCAGGCGGGCAATCGCCGTCAGGTTCTCGTCCGACAGCGAATTGAACACGATCAGCTCGTCGACCCGGTTGAGGAACTCCGGGTTGAGCGCCGACTTCAGCTCGCGGAGCACCAGGTCGCGGCGGCTCTGGTAGTCGGCATCGCGGTCCTGCTGGTTGGTGAACCCGAGGTGCCCCTGCTTCTGCATCAACGGGGCGCCGATGTTCGAGGTCATGACCAGGAGCGCGTTCTTGAAGTCGATGGTGTCGCCGAAGGCGTCGGTGATCTGGCCGTCTTCCATCACCTGCAGGAGGATGTTGAGCACCTCGGGGTGGGCTTTCTCGATCTCGTCGAGGAGCACCACGCTGTACGGCTTGCGCTTCACCCGCTCGGTCAGCTGCCCGCCCTCCTCGTAACCGACGTAGCCGGGGGGCGAGCCGATCATCTTCGCGATCGCGTGCTTTTCCATGTACTCGGACATGTCGAAGCGGACGAGCGATTTCTCGTCGCCGAACAGGAACTCGGCCAGCCCCTTCGCCACCTCGGTCTTCCCGACCCCGGTGGGCCCCAGGAAGATGAACGATCCGATCGGGCGCGCGGGGCTCTTCAATCCGGCCCGGAGGCGCCGCACGGCGCGCGCCAGCGCGGCTACCGCGGCGTCCTGCCCGACGATCCGCTGGTGCAGGTACTCCTCCATGTTGAGGAGCCGCTCCGCCTCCTCCTTCTTCGCCGAGGCGACCGGGATGCCGGTCCATTTGGCGACCACCTCCTCGATGTCCTCGGTGCCGACCTCGATGACGGCGCGGCGCTCCTCCTCCTCGCGGCGGCGGTATTCGTCGTACTTGCGGCGCAGCGAGATCTCCTCGTCGTGCTGCCGCACCGCCTTCTCGAAGTCCTTCCGGAAGAGGTACGACTTCATGCTGCTGACCGCGCGCTCGATGTCGCGCTCGAGGTCGCGGATCTCGCGGTAGTTCATCCGGCGGCGCAGCTTGACCCGCGCCCCGGCCTCGTCGATGACGTCGATCGCCTTGTCGGGGAGGAAGCGGTCGGTGATGTACCGGTTGGCGAGAGTCACCGCGGCCCGCAGCGCCGCCTCGGCGTACACCACCTGGTGGAACTTCTCGTACCGCTCCTTGACGCCGTGCAGGATCGCGAGGGTCTCCTCCTCGGTCGGCGGGTGCAGGCGGATCGGCTGGAAGCGCCGCACCAGGGCGCGGTCCTTCTCGATGTAGCGGTGGTAGTCCTTCTGGGTGGTGGCGCCGATGCACTGCACCTCGCCGCGCGACAGGGCCGGCTTGATGATGCTGGCGGCGTCGAGAGACCCCTCCGCCGAGCCGGCGCCGATGAGCGAGTGGATCTCGTCGATGAAGATGATGATCTCCTCGTTGCCGACGATCTCCGCGAGGATCCCCTTGAGCCGCTCCTCGAACTGGCCGCGGTACTTGGTCCCGGCGACCACCAGCGACAGGTCGAGCGCCAGGATCCGCTTGCGCGCGAGGCTGACCGGCACCTGGCCGTCGGCGATGCGCTGCGCCAGCCCCTCGACCAGCGCCGTCTTGCCGACCCCGGGCTCGCCGAGCAGCACGATGTTGTTTTTGCGGCGGCGCGACAGGACCTGCACCATCCGCTCCAGCTCGGCGTCGCGCCCGATCAGCGGGTCGAACGCCTGGCGCGCGGCGAGCTCCGAGAGGTCGCGGGCGAACTCGTTGAGGAACGGCGTCTCCTTCGCCTTGCGCGGCTGCGCCCGCTGCTTCCAGGCGGCCACGGTCTCTTCACGCAGCGCATAGAGGCGCATCCCCTTCTCGGCCAGGATGCGGCCGGCGGCGGAGTCCTCGACCCGCAGGAGTCCGAGCAGGACATGCTCGTCGCTGACGTTCGGGTGGAGGAGGCGCTCGGCCTCCTCCTCGGCGCTGGCCAGGACCTTCTTGGCCTCTTCGCTGAAGGGGATCTCGATCGGGGTGACCTGCTTCTCGCCCGAGGGGCCGCGCGCCTCGATCTCGGCGCGCAGGAGTTCGACGTTGACGTTCGAGCGGGCGAAGAGCTCCTGGACCAGCTCGTCGCCTTCCTTGAGGAGCCCCAGAAGGAGGTGCTCGGAGCCGATCACCTTGCTGCCCATCTGGCTCGCTTCGTAGCGCGCCAGGAACAGCACCTTCTTGGCTTTTTCGGTGTACTTCTCGAACATGCGGCCCCCCGCGTCGGGCTCCTCGATCCGGCACTGATGCGAGTCTTCCGGCGGGGACCGGCGAAGGTCTCAGCCGACGTATTCTAACGGCCGTCGATCGAAGGCGTCAAGGAACCGGCTTCGATCGTGAGGACGCGCGTGCAGCGCGCCGCCAGCTTCTCGCTGTGGGTGGCCAGCAGGGTCGTCATGCCGCGCTCCTGGTGCAGGCGCAGGAGGAGGTCGAAGACCGCTCCGGCGTTCCGCGCGTCGAGGTTGCCGGTCGGCTCGTCGGCCAGCAGGAGCGCCGGCCCCCCCGCCACCGCGCGGGCAATCGCCACGCGCTGCTGCTCCCCCCCCGACAGCGCCGTCGGGCGCCGGCCGAGGGCGGAGGCGAGACCCAGCCCCGTGAGCGACGCGGCGGCCCGCTCGCGCGCCGCGCGCGGGTTTTCCCCCGCAATCAGGAGCGGCATCATGGCGTTCTCGACGGCGCTGAATTCGGGGAGGAGATGGTGGAACTGGAAGACGAACCCGATGTCGCGATTCCGGTAGGCGGCGCGCGCCGATGGCGACGCGGCGCCGATGTCGCGGCCGCGGAACCGGATCGTCCCGGTGTCCGGTCGGTCGAGGGCTCCGACCAGATGCAGGAGGGTGGTCTTGCCGGCCCCCGACTCGCCGAGGATCGCCACCATGTCGCCGGTGCGGACCTCGAGGTCGAGGCCGCGCAGCACCTCGACCCGGCCCTCCGGGGGGCCGAAGACGCGCCCGACGCCGGCGCACCGCAGGAGGGGCGCCGCCGCACCGTCATTCATACCGGAGCGCCTCCGACGGGTCGAGTTGCGCCGCCCGCCAGGCCGGATAGAGGGTCGCCAGGAACGAGACGCTGAACGTCAACCCGACCACGGCCAGGACGTCGGCCAGGCGCACCCGGAACGGCACGTAAGGGATGAAATAGACGTCGGCCGGCAGCGCGACGAGGCGCCAGTGATCGAGGCTCCAGGCGAGCCCCACACCGAGCGCGGCCCCGGTCAGGGTGCCGAGCAGCGCGATGATCAACCCCTGCAGGGCAAAGATGGTCCGGATGTGCCGTGCGGTAGCCCCCATCGCCGCCATGATGCCGATGTCGCGCACCTTCTCCATGACCAGGAGGACGAGGATGGAGACGATGTTGAGCGCGGCGACCAGGATGATCAGGCCGATGCTGATGCTCATCGCCAGCTTCTCGAGCCTGAGGGCCGAGAAGAAGGTGCGGTTCATCCGGATCAGGTCGTTGACGTAGTAGTCCTGGCCGAGCCGGGCCTGGACGGTGGCGCCGATCTCGGCGATCCGGTGCGGATCGTCGACCCGCGCCTCGACGGCGGTCGCCTCGGCCGGCCCCAGACCGGTGAACCGGCGGAGCGCTTCGATGCCGACGTAGATGCGGCTGGTGTCGTACTCGTAGAAGCCGGTCTCGAAGGTGCCGACCACGAGGAATTCGCGGCTCCGCGGCACGGTCAGGAGCGGCGACACCGCCGGTCGCGCGATGATCAGGCGCACGACGTCGCCGCGGTCCACGCCGAGCGCGGTCGCCAGCCCCCGCCCCAGGAACGCCGGCGCATGCCCGCCCTCCGCGGGATGCGCCAGGATCGCCAGATCGCCGTCCGCGTGCTCGCGGAGGGTCGTCAGCCGTTCCTCGGCCGCGGGGTCGACGCCCTTGATCATCACCGCCATGCCGGCGGCGTTGAGGGCGCTGGCGGCCATCCCCTTCTCGTACACCACGGGGGCGGCCGACGCGACGCCGGGGAGCGCGCCGATGTTCGCCGCCGCGGCGGCGCCGTCGGCGATCGGCCGCCCGGCCCAGCCGGAGAGGATCGTCAGGTGGGCGTTGGCGCCGAGGATGCGCGCCTGGATCTGCTCCTGGAATCCGGTCATCAGGGCGAGCACGACGACCAGCGCCGCGACCCCCACGATGACGCCGAGGACCGAGATCAGCGAGATGACGAAGATGATCGCCTGCTTGCGGCTGGCGAGCAGGTAGCGACGGGCGACGAACAGCGGGAAGCCCATCGCCTCAGGAGTCCGTCCGCTCCCGTTTCTTCGCGATCCAGTCGCCGGTCGTGATGGTGCCCCCGGAGAGGATCAGGTTCTGCCAGCGGCCGCGCAACGTCCTCCCTTCGGGCGACAGGGTGGCGTCGAGATCCTGCGACTGCCCGAGCTTGGAGTCGATCCGGTGCAGGAGAACCTTGCCGTTCACGACGGTCCCCTGCAGGCTCCCGCGCCAGCCCCCTTCGAGCGCGTACTCCCCGACCAGGAGGGTTCCCGACTGGCGCAGGGTGAAGACCCCCTTGTCGTTGCTCGGCAGATAGGTCACGTCCCAGACGCCGGTGACCGACTCGGTGTCGCTCGGGAGCGACTTGGTCAGACGCGCCAGCCGGTCCTGCAGGAGCGCGATCCGGTCGCCGCCGGCGCGAATCCGCCTTCGCAGGTCGCGCGCCTCCT
>Ga0307468_100000365_pt1 | contig 11038 bp, 14 predicted proteins | sample atmdna_FD_203085 | JGI IMG/M metagenome (GOLD analysis project Ga0307468, IMG submission 203085) | Hardwood forest soil microbial communities from Morgan-Monroe State Forest, Indiana, United States - atmos_gases AM2C_05 | ecosystem: Environmental > Terrestrial > Soil > Temperate forest > Bulk...
CGTGAAAGTGCTCGTGCATGATGACGATCGGGTGCTGCTGCTGCATCGCAAACCGGAGCGCGGCAACTACTGGCAGCCGATCACCGGCTCGATCGAAGACGGCGAATCGCCTGCGATCACCGCACGCCGCGAGCTGCGCGAAGAAACGGGACACGACGGCGTGCCCGAATCGCTCGAGCTCACGCAGTCGTTCATGATCGAGTCGCATTTCCTCGAGTCGCGTTACGACGCGCCGATCATCGCCAGTGAAGTTTGTTTCCACGCGACGCTCGACTCGACGCTGCCGATTCGGCTCGACACCGATGAGCACGATGCGGTGGGCTGGTTCACGTTCGCCGAGGCGTATGAAAGAATCCGCTGGACCGACGATCGCGAGGCGCTCGAGAAATTGGAACGACAACATGTAGGACAGGCTTCAGCCTGTCCATCAACACCGACGGGCTGAAGCCCGTCCTACATCGCATGAGCAACCCCAACCCCATCAACCGGCGCGCGGGAGTTCGTCCCGACTGGCTGAAGATTCGCGTGCCGGGCGATCTCGCGTCGCTGCCCGTGTCGCGCCTGATGAACGATCTCGCGCTGAACACGGTGTGTCAGGAAGCGCGCTGCCCGAATATTTTCGAATGCTGGAATGCGGGCACCGCAACGTTCATGATCCTCGGCGAGATCTGCACGCGTCGCTGCACGTTCTGCGCAGTCGGCCGCGGCCTTCCGCAGACCGTCGATGATGACGAACCGCGCCGCGTTGCGGAAGCCATCGCGACGATGGGCGTGAAGCACGCCGTCATCACGATGGTGAATCGCGATGACATGGCGGACGGCGGCGCGGAGCACGTCGCGAAGACGGTGCTCGCCGTGCGCGAGCGCACCGGCGCGGCGGTCGAAGTGCTCATCTCCGATCTCGAAGGCAATCGCGATGCGCTGCGCGTCGTGCTCGAATCGCAACCCGAGGTGCTCGCGCACAACGTCGAGACCGTGCCGCGTTTGTATCCGGCCGTGCGCCCCGTCGCGAAATATGGTCAATCTCTTGACATTCTGCGTTGGGCACACGAGGAGCGTCACGAAGGAATGTTCACGAAGTCGAGTCTGATGCTCGGCCTCGGCGAAACGGAAGACGAGATTCTCACGCTCGCGCGCGATCTGCGCGACGCCGGCGTCGACATCTTCACGATGGGGCAATATCTCGCCCCGACCGAAAAAAATCATCCCGTGCGGCACTACTACACGCCCGAGGAATTCGCGCAGCTTGGCGACGCCGCGCGCGCCCTCGGATTCCATCACGTCGAGTCCGCGCCGCTCGTCCGCAGCTCGTACATGGCGCATCGGGCGCTATGACGAGTGGGCAGTTTGCAGTAAGCAGTGTGCAGACAGGAGAGATGCTTCTGTCCTCTGCCGACTGCCCACCGCCAACTGCCAACCGTTTAGTACAATCGCCCGCCTCATGCCGCGCGTGATCTTCGTCGACGAGGGGAAAGCGGCCGAATTTCCTGCAGGAAAAACCGTTCTCTCGTGCGCCATCGAAATGGGCGTGACGATCAGCCACGTTTGCGGTGGCGACGGTGCGTGCGGGACTTGCAGGATCGAAGTGATCGACGGCTGGAACAACCTCACGCCGCCGACGCCGGACGAGACGTATAAAGAGATCGAAGAACCGCATCGCCTGTCGTGCCAGTCGAAATTGACCGGCGATGTGATCGTGAAAGTCGCGAAAATTGAATAGGAAGTGACGATGTCCGCAATTGAAACCGCCGCACCGACGCTCAACGAACAGCAGCTCGGCCTGCTTTTTCAGTACACGGTCGAGGCGTACAAGACGTTCGAGAAGCTCGCAGAGAATCTGCCGAATCCGATGACGGCGACGATGTTCAAGCAGTTCGCCGTCGACGAGCGGCGCAATCGCGATCTGCTCGAGATGAAGATCGCCTCCGCGGGACCGTCGCGCGTGCGCATCACGCTCGGCGCCGATCTGATTTTTCAGGACATCCTCGAAGGCGAGTTGTCGTTCAAGGAGAGCGCGGAGTTTCTGATCGCGCGCGAGCGCACGATGCAGCGCCGCCTCAAAGAGCTGCTCGCGAGCGCCACGCCGAACGATCGCAATCTGCTGATCTACATCGAGACCGTGAAGCGCGCGCACAACGTCGAGCTCGAGCGCGAGCTCGAATTGATCAAAGGCGATTCCGATTGGTGGAAGCGCGAAGACGCCGAAACGCGCATCATCCACGGCCCGCGCGAATCATGAACGTTTCCCTCTCCCCTTCCGCCGCGGAACATCTCGCCGGCCGCGAGCTGCGCATCGCCTTCACAACCGGCTGCGGCGGCTCGGGCTATCGGCTGAGTTACTCGGAAGCGCTCGAAGGCGACACCGTGATCAGCGTCGATGGCGCGCGCATCGCGCTCGACGACATGGCCGCCTCGCGCCTCGACGGCGCAGTGATCGAGTACGACGCGGAAGAGGATGGATTTTTACTCGATCATCCCGACGCGGTGACCGCGGTTTGGTGCGGATGATCTCGAGTGCGGCGACCGCAGTTTGCGAGAGTCTTGGACGGCGGACTTATAGTCCGCCGGTTTTTTCGCGAGGCGGCGGACGATAAGTCCGCCGTCCAGCGGTTTTGAGACGGTCTCCCGCGTCGCCACAACTCCGGATCTGTCACGTCGGAGTCGTGCGATCATCTAACCGATCATGCGACAACTCGGCACGCTTCTTTTCACAGTCCTCTTCTCCGCATCTGCGTATGCGAGCTGCGGATCATCATCGTGTCCGCTCGATCTCCACGCGCTCTCGACCGCGAACGACCATCGCTTCTCGCTGAACCTCACGTTCGAGTACATCGATCAGGATCAGCCGCGCGCCGGCACGCACAGCACCACGATAGGTGCCTTGCCTTCCCATCATGATGAAGTTCGCACCGTGAATCGAACCGCGACGATGCACTTCAGTTGGAACGCACGCGAATGGTTCCAGGTTAGCGCGATGCTGCCGTTCGTGTCGCGCTCGCACGATCATCTCGCGAGCAGTCACGAGCACGGCGGAAGCCAGGCCGTGCAGCACAACGTCATTCCGGAGCACTGGAACGTTCACGGTCCCGGCGATCTGCAGTTGCAAGCGCGCGCACGCGTGGCGAAGAACGTGTGGCTGATCTCCGGAATCGAGCTTCCGACGGGCGCGGAGGCGCGCCATAACACCGACGGCGAATTCGCCGAAGTGCCGATCCAGCCGGGCAGCGGCTCGACCGATCTGCTCGCCGGGATTTCGTGGGAGAAACTGGGGCGCGTTCCGCTGTTCGCGGCGGCGACGTATCGCCGCAACGGCAGCGGCTCGCGCGACTATCGTTTCGGCAACGAGTGGCAGTTCAATGCCGGCGGTGCATATCCGATCGCGCGTACCGTCGACATCCTGCTGCAGGCGAACGCGCGTGTGAAAGCGAAGGATCTCGAAGAAGGCGCTCGCGATGCGTTCACCGGCGGAACGTATCTCTACGCGAGCCCGGGCATCCGATGGACGTACCGCGGTACCTCCCTCTACGCGCTGGTGCAGATTCCGGTGCGGCAGGACGTGAACGGCTTGCAGCTCACGTCGCGCAACAACGTCATGACCGGGATTCAGACGCGGTTCTGACGCACGGCTAATGCCAGTGCCGCGCTCCCCGCTTCTTCGCCGCGGACTTCGGCACTTCGACGCGCATCACGAAGGCGTCGCACACGCTACCCACTTCGTGAACTAGCAGCGGGAACATCCCCCGGAGGCAGCTCCGACCGACTCTGGCGGAGAGGGATCGGCGACACGATCTCCCTTTGCTCCTTTTCATCCTCCAACGTTGTGAGCGCTTTCCAGAGCCGCTTCCCGGCTGCGAAGGCGCCAATCCCCTGACGCTTGCACTTCGTCACGAGCAGGACCAGCACATCGCAGATAGTCTCGAATTCCTGCAAGAGCGTTTTGATAACGGCGATCCCGAGGTAGAGCAGCAGTCCTGTGCCTAAGAGGAGCCCGGCTCCCTTCCAGACCTGAACTGCGAAATCGACAAGCCTCATGACTGCCCCCTTGGAACCCGCTGCGCCTCCGCAGCTTTAAAGTTTTCGGTCCGCCTTCACCGGTCCTTCTACTGATACAAATGCCACCGGATCCGCAGAAGAGGTCGAAGACGCTGATCTTTCAGGCCCCAGGCCCTTCTTCTGATGCGTATCGGCGATCGACAGTAGGTCTCTACGACGAGAACCCGACCTACTATGTGCAGGAGACAACGTTTCTGATCATTTCCGCCACTTCCGCGTGAGTCATTGAAACCACGGCTCAGATTTATCTTCTCGACCGAGTAGATGTCGTCGGCGTAAAAACCCCACCGAGTTCCCACTCGACCTCGTAGTCACCGTAGATCGAACCGCATCGACACACCAACCCTGCCAAGTAGCTTCGATCTACTTTCGGACGAACTCCGTCGCACACGCTCCTTCACAAGGACCATGCCTTTATTGTCATCATTCTTCTTGGGGGATCGCTCAGGAGGGACGGGTTAAGGGTAAACCGATCGACCCTCGTGTCAAGTTTTTGGGGAAAGGACGGCATGCCGGCCGGCCATGGCCGATTTCACCGTAACCCGAGCCACACGAGCGGTTTACGTGAAATTATGGGCGCTGAGGTGCATTCTACGCGCGGTAGAACGCGTCCATCTTCATCATGCCCATGTGTTTGGAGATGGGAGCTTGGGGACCTCTCTCGACAGATGCTCGAAAGGTTCCCTGACATGGAGTGACGCCGAGGACAATTTCCCTACCCCCGCGCATCACGCAGTTGTCCATCTCGTCGTAGCGCTCGACGTTGGCGATGTCGGGGATACCTTTCGATCGACTCGCGCGCACAACAAACCCATGCCTCGCATCAACCAAATCTCAAAGCGAAAGGCATGCGCAACGTGGCGGCGTCAGCCGCGGTTTTGCCGTGCGAACTCGAGCGCGTGATACGTGATGATGAGATCGGCGCCCGCGCGCTTGATCGAGGTGAGGATCTCGTTCATCACGCGCGTGCCGTCGATCCAGCCGCGCTGCGCGGCCGCGTGCACCATCGAGTACTCGCCGCTGACGTTGTACGCCGCGATCGGCAGCGGAAAGGAATCGCGCGCCTGGCGAATGACATCGAGATACGACAGCGCCGGCTTCACCATCACGATGTCGGCGCCTTCGGCGACGTCGAGCTCGATCTCGCGCAGCGCTTCGCGTCCGTTCGCGGGATCCATCTGATACGTGCGGCGATCGCCGAATTGCGGCGCGGATTCCGCGGCTTCGCGGAACGGTCCGTAGAAGCCCGACGCGAATTTCGCGGAGTACGCCATGATGCCGACGTCGGACATCGAGCGCTCGTCGAGTGCGCGGCGGATCGCGCCGACGCGGCCGTCCATCATATCGGAGGGCGCAACAAAATCGGCACCAGCAGCAGCGAACGAAACGGCTTGCTTCATCAGCAACGGCAACGTCTCATCGTTGTCGACGTCCTTCACGCCGTTGCGATCGGTGATCACGCCGCAGTGTCCGTGATCGGTGTACTCGCAGAGACAAACATCCGCGATCACAGTCATGTCCGGCACTGCGCGCTTGATCGCTTCGATCGCCGATTGCACGGGACCGGATGGATCCCACGACGACGAGCCGATGCCGTCCTTGAATTCGGGCAGTCCGAACAGCAACACGGCGCGCACGCCCGCTTCGTACGCGCGCAGCGATTCGTCGACCGCTTCGCGCACGCGCATCTGATACACGCCGGGCATCGAGCCGATCTCGACGCGCGGGCGGTTGTTCGGCACGACGAACAGCGGATAGATCAAGTCATCGGGGCGCACGACGGTCTCGCGCACGAGGGAGCGGATCGATTCGCTGCGGCGCAGGCGTCGCGGGCGATGCGTCATCGCGCCGCGCGTGGTCTTCGTGGCATCACTCGTCGTCGAGGCCAAGGTCTTCGTCATCGTCATCGGATTCTCCGTGGTAGTAGTACGAGCGCGAGCAGTCGTTCGAGCAGAAGCGGCGTCCGAGGGCGCGGTTCGCGCAGTCGGCGCAGAAATAGCGGTTGCAGATCGGGCAGACTTCGAGGTGTTTGGTCTCCTCGTTGCCGCCGCAACCGACGCAGACGCGCTCCTGAGTGGTGGACATGTGAGCACCCACGGCGAGAAATATCTCGCGCCTCGGGCTGTTGAGTATAGCCCCGGGCGAACGCTCGAGGGTGTCGCCAGTCCTTGACGATTCGGCAAGCGACTGCGACAATCCCGGCCCCTTTCGGCGGTGTAGCTCAGTTGGTTAGAGCGGGCGTCTCATAAGCGCTAGGTCACTGGTTCGACTCCAGTCACCGCCACCAAAAACCTCCTCCCCACCAACTCTGCTTACGCAACTCCGCATATCCGGAGTTGTGCATAATCTCCTCATGAAAACGCGCTGGCTGTTGCTTGCGATCTTCGCGACGAGCTTGAGCGCCGGCGAGCCGTCCGGTCCCCCGCCGCCGTGCAGTCCGGCCACCGGCGCGCCTCCCATCCGAACGGTTCCTCCCGTGACGAAGAAGATCCGCTGTCACGGAGGACGGCTCTTGTCGTTCGCGCAGAACGGCGTGGAGCGGTACGCGTGCCTGAATCTGCCGGCCCAGGCGAGGGAAACGAAGACCGGGCGCAAATGGCCGCTCATCATCTATCTGCATGCTTCTGAAACCACGCCGGAGAGTCTCTACAAGAGCGGCAAGACGTTGTACGACGCGCACGATACGTACGCGCTCTCGGACGACGAAAGTGTGCGCGGGTTCATCCTGCTCGCGCCCGAGGCCAGACGAGCGATGGCCTGGCCGGGCACGCACGGCGCCACCGCGACCGGGTTTCGCTGGGACGAATGGTATCGGGATCCGAACACGAATCTCGATGCAGCGGCGATCGATCATTTCCTTGATGCCGCGATGGCCACGGGTCTCGTCGATCCGCGCCGCATCTATGTCTTCGGCTGGAGCAACGGCGCATTCACTGCCGCGTTGTACGGAGTCTGGCGCGGCGAGCGGATCGCGGCTATCGGGCAATACGCGGGCGCGAGTCCGTGGGCGCGGCCGCCGTGTCCGGTGCCGATGCCGCCGGGACCGCAGGTGCCGATCCTCCTGATCCGCAACCTTTGCGATAGTGTCGTTCCGTGCAGCGAGACGAATGAATGGATCGGCGATCTCACCGCGGCGCACTGGCCGTTCGAGTGGTACTCCCTCTGGGACAGCGGCGCCGAGGCGCCGCGGTCGGAGGGCTGTGCGAAAAACTGCAGCAAGCTGCAGGGAGTGCACGACCACATCCGCTGGCCGCAGCCATCGGTGGTATTGAACCGGCTGCTCCCGTTTTTCAAGCGGCACGCGAAGTGATCGCTCGCCCGCTCGCCTCACTCCTCACCGCTCCCGCCACGACATCCGCAACAACGACAGATAGCTCACGCTTGTCTGCCAGAAATGCATCTTCGACTCGCCTTCGCGCCGGTAGATGAAGTGAATCGGCTCTTCGATGATGCGAAATCCGGCGCGTTGGGCACGCACTATCTCCGGCAGGAACGAAAAATCGTCCCGCCAATGGTGGAGGGTCGCGCAGCGCGGCGCGGTAGACGCGGAATCCCGAGGTCTCGTCGCGCCTGGCCGAAGCCGAAGGTCGTAGCCAGGGTTAGAGCGGGCGTCTCATGAGCGCTAGATCACAGGTTCGACTTCAGTCACCGCCACCATACCTCACCTGTTACGGCGCAGAACGTCAGCCGCTGCAGGCACGTTCGCCGCCTGCAGCCCCCCGCTTCATTCGCTGGCATGACTCGCCTCGCTGTCGCCATCCACGAGTGACTTGTACAGATACAACGACGCCAGCAGCGACAACGCGCGCGCGTCCGGCGTGGGCTGCGCGATCAGCGAGGGGCAGATGCGCAAGTCCTCCGCCATGTACCAATACGCGACGACGCTCTTGCTGCAGCGGCCACCTCCGTCCGGGATGCACTTGAAGCTCTGTGATTTCTGGAGCTCCATGTCGATTCCGATGAATGCGCGGGCGAAACGATGCCTCGCCCGCGTGCGCGGATCGCAGCTGTTCTGGACTGCCTGGGTGATTCCGCATCCGTGCCTTGGCCATCGCGTCCGAGATGATGGGAACCCAAGGCGAAACTATGTCCGTGCCGACGGTGTACGCCAGCGCGTTCAGTTCCTGCGCCGACTCCGCCGCCCGCATCGTTGTGAACACGGACGCGGCTGAAGTCATGGCCGAAGCGCGGCTCGATGGAAATCTCCTCCGCCGCCACTGCGGCTTCGCCCCCGTTGGCGCAATATGGAACGTCAAGCGGAACTTTCGCCGGAATCAAGTCGTCTCGGATTCGAAGGTCGACGCTCGGTAATGTGAACGTCGAGGCTGTAGCGTCCATTACTACTCGCGCAGCAACTGAATGGTCATCGCGATTCCGCCGGCAGTAGCCATAACGAGCGCGGCGATGGCTTGATTCGACGACCAGGAACCCTGGCCCGACGTGAACTCGACGGTCATTGCGAGAGCCGCGCCGACGGCAATTCCGCCAAGCGATCCGAGAAACGAGTAGATCTTCCGCTTTCTCCGAAGAAAGACCACATCGGTCGCAAGATCGACATGGACAGGAGAAACCACGTCAGTTTGCTGACGCCTCGCGGAACGAATGCTCTCCAACAGGAGGTCCTCTATAAATTGCTCGATGCGCAAATGAACACGATCCAGCGCAGGGCGTGTGAATGGCGACGGGTCAACGTCTTTCAGCATGTTTCGAACCGCGGCAAGAATCGTGTAGTTCGTATTTTCGTTCATCTCTTGAGGCTCACTCTCTATAAAGATTGGCGTTCTCGACGGCGGCTCGATACGCTTCTTTCATTCTCATTTTCAGGACTGCGAGCGAGGTGGGTCGCTTCGTCCGTTGATAGGACTCAAACGCATTGGTGATCATCGAAACGCCGAACGCCACAGCCGCGACGGCCCCGCCCACAAACTCCCGCTCCAGAATAGTGACGAACACGACGCCAACCGACACAGCGCCGGCCATGAGCAAAGCGACGACGACGTTGATGCCGAGGAACCAGCGGCCAAGGCGGGAGCCATGAATCGTGGCAAAGATGCGCTCGAAGCGGTCCTGAAGCGCTGCAGCCTGCGGTTTCGCTTTTGCCATCACAACCCTCCACTCTGCTCGACGTTTAGATCCTTGAGACGTTGAGGGATCTCCGTACCGAGACGGAAATCGTCCCTTCGATCGCCTGATCGATCAAGAACGGCGCGCCAAAAGTCCTGGAGTTGATGGACCGCTGGACGCTTCGTAGCCGCCTGCGAGGTCGGTACAGTCGGCAGTAGAATGGTCACACTCGCGCCGTTGAGGCGCAGCAGTGGTTGCTGAGGCATCGCCCGGATGGCTTTCAGCTCGGCGTCGATCGACCACTTTTCCAGCGAGACCTTGCGTCCAAGGAGCGAGTCGTCACAGTCCTCCAGCATGTCGCTGACGATGACGATCTCCACGGGCCGCGTGTCACTCGCGTCGATGGTCACCTCCTGCGCTTTGCGCAACGCTCCTGAGATGCACGTGCGATTTCGCCCCGTAGCAGGGCCGGCAACGATCGCTTTCAGTCGTTCGGCGACTTCCTTCTTCCAACGACTCTTTGTCACACTGAAGTCGACTGAGTCGCTCGTCGATTGCACGTCAGGAAGCGTTCCCGAATACGCAGCGGGAGCGCGTTGCACGTCTTCGAGAATCGGAAACACGAAAAGCGTAGCCTTCGGTGGCATGAGATTGACAACCGCCTGAACCTTCTCGGAAACCGACGCGTGCTCCTGCTCGCTGAGACTGCGGGTGACGTCCGCAAAAATCACGAACGTTCGCGGCAGTTCACGCGGATTGCCAAGGGCCGCAGGCTTGCGTTTCGACGTCGTCTCCGCACTCCTCTGCTCGCCGACGGAGAATTCCCTCTTACAGCGACCTACCAGTAGGGCTGCGATGACGACGCAGAGGAAGAAAGGGATCCGACTCACGTGCCACGCGTCTCATTGGCAGCGTCGCGCGAGACGGAATGACGTTGCTGCGCGACGCCGAGCCATTGTTGAAGGATGAACTGCACACGCTCGTGCATGTGTCGACCGTTGTGCAGTGTCTCTGGGACGGCAAAGCCTTGACGGTAGCCGTCGAGGTAGAGCGCATACGCCGCAACAGCAGCGTTGTCGCCGGACGTTTCCGTGGACTCGAGCGCTGTCTTCAGTCTCTTAAGCTCGGCTTGGGCAGTGCTGTCCGTCTCCGCCGTTTCGTCAGCTTCCTTCCGGAACCTGATCCGATCAGCGCTCAAGGTTGAGAGCCGATGCGCGTTCTGCATTCGGCTCCATCCGGCTGACGCACAGATCCCGCCGATGAGCGGCAAGGTTAGCGTCAGCAGCACGAACGAAAGATTCGCCTGCTCTTCCATCGTTCGCCGTTGCTGGTCAAGACCGGGAGTCGGAACACCACTCGCGCTTTGGCGTTGCATCTCCTGCAACGTCCGCACACCCGTTCTGAGTCGTGCAAGCAGGAAAAGGTTGCCGCCGACCATAAACAGGACTCCCATCAGAAGCACGGCTGCGATTCCACGAACCCACCAGCGCGCGAGGTATTGCGGTTTGAAGAAGAAATCGGCGACGAATTTGAAGAACAACGCCAGCGCTGCAATACCGATCGCGAACGCCAACGGCTCCCACATTGTCTGCCATTGGTCGCGAATGACAGTCAGATCCTGCAGCGCGCGATAGTCCGTTCGGATACCGAGGCCGTCCGCCGCGAGAAGCGACAGCGGCAGATCGGCGATCCAGAGGATGAGCGCCACAATGCAGTAGAAGACGCCGAGCGGCCATGAATAGCTGGTCGGGCTTTTTAGGCGATCGCGATCGAGCTCTTCATGGGTCTCATCGGCATTCTTCGCGACTCCTGCCATACGTTGATGGCGCTCGGCGGCTATCTTTGCACTGTCTTCCGCCTTCGTCAGGGCCGTCTGAAGCGACGAGGCGAGTTCCTGCTGCCTGCGCTGCGCCTCGTGCAA
>Ga0307468_100000367_pt1 | contig 11013 bp, 1 predicted proteins | sample atmdna_FD_203085 | JGI IMG/M metagenome (GOLD analysis project Ga0307468, IMG submission 203085) | Hardwood forest soil microbial communities from Morgan-Monroe State Forest, Indiana, United States - atmos_gases AM2C_05 | ecosystem: Environmental > Terrestrial > Soil > Temperate forest > Bulk...
CCCCGGGAGGCCGTCTGCGGCTGCCGGTGCTGGACCTGGGGGAGGGGGGAGCGTCGGTGCGGGTCGAGGCGTCGGCGGTGCTGGTGCCGGGGATGCGTCTGCCCGCCTTCACGCTCGAAGCCCACGGCGGGCGCCGCGCGATAGGCGGCGCCACGGTGCGTTACGCGGCCGCGCTCGATGATGGCGGGGGCGGGGGCGGGCTGCGCGTCGGGCTCCGTTTCGACGACGGCGAGCTCGAACGCGACACGTTCAAGGGCATCAAGCTCCATACCGCTCGCGGCGGGCTGGTCACGCGGCTCTCGCGCACGGTCTCGCTGCTGGGCGGCAAGGTGGCGGGCCTGGTCCGCCGCAACGACCGCCAGGTCCGCGACGGCATCGAGGTGGTGCGCTACCGCAACCGTCACGGCGAGACGGTCGCCGGCATCGTCGACGCCAACTTCGACACCTCCGACCCCACGGTGCGGCCGGACGTGGGGGTGGTGATCGCGCCGGCGATCCTCAAGCGCAAGGAGGTCTTCGGCCTGCTCTCCCGCACGCTGATCGACGACCTCGACCGCGACGGCCGCAAGGTGGTGACGCTGCGCTTCGACGCCTCGCACATCGTGGGCGAGAGCGCCATGGACCCGCAGCTGGTGGCCGAGGGGCGGCCGTACTACCGCTGGACCTTCGGCCACCTCGCGGCCGACATCGAGGCCTCGCTGCAGGATCTGGAGCGCCGCTTCCGGCCGCAGCGCCGGACGCTGGTCAGCCTGTCGCTGTCGGCCATCCCGGCGCGCAAGGTGGTGCTCAACGTCGAGGACGCCCCGGTCGATCTCTGGATCGCGCCGTATGGCTGTCCGGACGCGCAGGACGTGCTGCGCAACTATCTCGCCGGGCTCGACCTGTTCGGCGCCTACCAGCAGGGGACGGGGCCGGAGACGATCCTGATCCACGGCCGGCCGATCCGCGGCGACTCGCTGTACCGCCAGGCCATGGCCGCCGGCATGGCGTTTCTGGAGGACGCGCGGCAGGACATGAGCCGCATCGGCATTCCGGTCACCTGGATCGTCGGCACCTACGACTGCTGGGTGACGCGGTCGCGGGTGCGCGCCCTGCTCGACGCGCCGGGCGGCGGGGATCGCGAGGTCTTCGAGTGCGCCACCGGGCATGTCTTGAAGGGCGGCGGCGAGGCGATCGAGCTGTTCAAGCTGGTCAGCGAGTCGGTCTCCAAGCACCTGTTCAACGCCGACCGGCCGGCGCGCGAGCCCAATCTCGTCCGTTTCGCGCGGCAGAGCGAGGCCGAATGGGCGCGGGTGCGGCGCCAGGAGCTCGGCGATGCCGAGAGCTTCTGGAAGGAGCACCTGTTCGGCGCGCCGGGCGGCGAGATCGGCTACGACGTGCTGCTGGAGCACCCCGAGTACCCGCGCTTCCTGGCGCGGCAGGCCGAGCTGCTCGACGTCCGGCCGGGCGAGCACCTGGCCGACTTCGGTTGCGGCACCGGCAACCTGCTCCTCTCCATGCTCGACGCCCTGCCGGAGGGCGCGTTGCCGGGCTCGGTGACTTTCCTCGACCTGGTGCCCGAGGCGGTCGACCGCACCGCCGTCAAGGTGGACGCCTGGTTCCGCGCGCGGGGCCTCCGCGTACCGATCGGCCGGGGGCTGGTGTCCGACCTCGAAGCGTCGCGGCTGGCGGCGGTGGCCGACTTCCTGGAGGGACGGCTGCACGGCGTGGAGGGGCTGGTCGGCCGCGTCGAAGGGTTCGCTCAGGCTACGGCGCGCAAGCTCGCGGAGCGCTACGGCAAGGAGCTGCACGCCATCCTGCGCGGCGCTCCGGCCCAGCCGGCGCGGGTCGCCGAGCTGTGCCCCGGGCTCGGCGCGCGCGAGGTCGAGACGGTGCTGGAGATCGGCCGCGCGGCGCGTTTCCTGCTCGGCCGCTGGGTGCCGGAAGACCTGCGCGGCGGCATCGAGGCGCCGCGCACGGCGGCGGACCTGCGGTTCCGGCAGCTGCGTTTCGGCGAGGCGCGGCGCGAGATCCGGCTCGACCTGCCCGACGCCTGCTTCGACCGCATCGGCTCGTCGCTCGTCCTGCCCTATCTTTACGACCCGCTGGCGAGCCTGCGCGAGATGCACCGGCTGCTCAAACCGGGGGGTACGCTGGTGGTCTCTTCGATCCGGCCGAATTTCGACCCTTCGAAGCTTTACACTGAAGGGGTGCAAATCCTCGCCGGCCAGGGTGAGAAGGCGGAGCGCAAGCTGGAAGCGCTGCGCCACTTCGCCAATATGGTGAGCCGTCTGATCGAGCTGGAGGAAGACGGCCGCTTCCGCTTCTTCGACGAAGCGGGGCTCAGGGCCTTGGTGTCCGAGGCGGGGTTTGCGAGGGCGCACGCCTTCCAGGCTTTCGGCTCGCCGCCGGTGGCCGTCATCGTGCGCGCAGAGAAATAGATTGAGCCCGAGGCCTTCCACAGCCTCACCCCGGACACAGTCCCTGCGATCCCTGCGGTTACCGGGGTTCGAAGAGGCTTTCCGCCGGGAGAGCCGCGAGCTGCTCGTGCAGCGCACCCGCTTCCTGCTCTGGGCGGCCATGGCCCTCTATCCCGCGTTCTGGCTGCTCGACCTGCTGGTGGCGCCGGAGCTGGCGCCGCGCTTTCTCTTCTACCGGCTCACCGTCGTCGTCCTCTATGCCATCGCGCTCGCGGTCCTGCGGACGCCGCAGGCCGCCCGCTTCGCGCAGGGGCTGGTGATGGTCTGCGCCTTCGCCTCGGCGGCCGGCATCTCGCTGATGTCCGCCGACCTGGGGGGCTTTTCCAGCAACTATTTCGCCGGCAACCTGATCGTCCTCTTCGTCATCGGCTTCTTCATCCCCTGGGGGATCGGATCGGCGGTGCTGCTGTGCGCGCTGATCATCGCCACCTACGCGGGGATCAACCTCGGGGCGCACGGCCCGAGCCGCGACATGATCGCGCCGCTCTTCTTCCTCGCCGGCTCGGCGGTTTTCACTTGGCTGGCGACGCTGTCGAGCCTCCGCACCCGGCGGCACGACCTGTCGCTGCGGCTGCGTCTCGAAGCGGCCAACGAGGAGCTCAAGGAGCTGGACAAGGCCAAGAGCCGCTTCTTCGCCAATGTCAGCCACGAGCTGCGGACGCCGCTGACTCTCCTGATCGGCCCGCTGGAGACGCTGCTGGCGACGGAGAAGGAGGCGCGACGCATCGTGGTTCTGGAGTCCATGGGGACCAACGCGCGCCGGCTGCTGCGGCAGGTCGACGCCCTGCTCGACGTGGCCAAGCTGGAGTCCGGACGGCTGCGCCTGGAGACGATGCCGGTCGACCTGGGTCGGCTGCTCGCGGAGCTGGTGGCCGCCGCGGCGCCGCACGCCTCGCGCCGCGGCGTGCAGCTGGTCACGGAGCGGCTGGACGAGCTGCCGGTCTTCGCGTTCGACCCGGTCAAGATGGAGATCATCGCCGCCAACCTGATCTCCAACGCCCTCAAGTTCACGCCCGAGACGGGGCGCGTCACGGTGCGCGGCGAGCCGGGGCCGGAGGGGATCGCCTTCGAGGTCGAGGACGACGGTCCGGGCATCCCCGAGGAGGAGCTGGAGCGGATCTTCGAGCGCTTCCACCAGGTGGACGGGTCGATGGCGCGCGAGCAGGCGGGCACCGGCCTGGGGCTGGCGCTGGCCCGCGAGCTGGCGCGCCTGCACGGCGGCGACATCAAGGTGCGCAGCCGCCCCGGCGCGGGCTCGGTCTTCCGGGTGGAGCTGCCGCGGCAGGCGCCGAGCCTGCCCGAGCGCCGCCGCCGGCCGCGGCGCCGCGAGGACCAGCTCGCCCAGGTGCGCACCGAGTCGCAGGCGGCGCGCGAGTACGCCTGGCGGTCGATGAGCGACACGCTGCTCGCCGACGTCGAGCTGCCGCGCCTGCGGCCGGAGACGCTGCCGCAGCCGGAGCCGCCGGCCGGTGCCCCGGTCGTCCTGCTGGTCGAGGACAACGACGACCTGCGCAACTTCCTGGCGAGCCGGCTGCTGCGCCGCTACCGCGTGGAGACCGCCGCCGATGGCGCCGCCGGCCTGGCGGCGGCGCGGCGCCTCCAGCCGGACATCGTGGTGTCCGACGTCATGATGGCGGGGATGGACGGCTACGAGCTGTGCCGCCGCCTGCGCGCCGATCCCGCGTTCGCCGCGGTGCCGGTCCTGCTGCTGACCGCTCGCGCCGGCTCGGAGGCGGTGGCCGAAGGGCTGGAGGTGGGGGCCGACGACTACGTGGTCAAGCCGTTCGCCCTGCGCGAGCTGGAGGCGCGCATCGCCGCCCATTTGCGCGCCCGGCAGACCGAGCGCCGGCTGCACGAGCGCGAGAGCCGTCTCGCCGCCATCGGCCAGATGGTCAGCTCGGTGGTCCACGACCTGCGCAACCCCCTGACCCTGATCAAGGGCTACGCCGACCTGGCGCACACGCTCGCCACGCGCGGCGGCGACGCGGGGCTGATCGCGCAGGACCTAGAGGAGGTGCGGGGCGCCTCCGAGCGCTTGCGGCGGATGATCGAGGAGATCCTCGACTTCGCGCGCGGCGGCACGCCGCCGCTCCACCTGGAGCCGGTGCCGGCGCGGCGCTTCCTCGACCGCGTGCTCGCGCCGCTCGCCGCCGACCTCGCCGAACGGGGGATCGCAACCGACTTGGACCTGAGGCTCGACGACGACCTGCGGGTGACGTTCGACGCCGACCGCATCCAGCGGGTGATCGAGAACCTGGTGGTCAACGCCCGCGAGGCGCTGGCGCTCTGGGACGGAGAGAAGCGGGTGCAGGTGAGCGCGCACCAGGGGCAGGGCATCCTGCTCCTGCGGGTGGCCGACACCGGACCGGGAATCGCCGACGAAGCGGCAAGCCACCTCTTCGAGCCGTTCGCGACGGCCGGGAAGGGGCACGGCACCGGCCTCGGCCTCGCGACCGTGCGCAACCTGGTCAAGGCACACGGCGGCGACATCCGCGCCGAGGTGCGGGCCCCGGAAGGCGGCGCCGCGTTCACGGTGACGCTGCCGCTTCAATTAACTTCTGTTAATCTGCAAAGAATGGTTTAAGGAGCAGAGTAGCTTCGTGCCTCACGGACAGGAGAGCTCAGTGGCACCGAGCGAGCAACATCCTGACATCGATCTCTCCGCTGAGAAGCTGGAGCTCCTCGAGTACCTGCTGGCGGAAGAGGGGATCGGCGTGCCGCAGCTGGCGGCGATCCTCCGGCGAAGCGATGCAGGTCCCGCGCCTCTGTCTTTCGCCCAGATCCGGCTCTGGTTTCTCGACCGCTGGCAGCCTGGTGCCCCCGTCTATCATGTCGTCTCGACGCTTCGGCTCGAGGGAGAGCTCGATGCCGGAGCCCTGGAGCGCAGCCTCGGCGAGATCGTGCGCCGTCACGAGATCTTGCGGACCACGTTCCGGGAGCTGGGGAACGAGCCGGTCCAGGAGGTCGCCCCTGAGGCGCCGGCGCGCCTGCCGGTCGTGGACCTCGCGGGGCTGACCGCTGCGGCGCGCTCCAGCGAGGCGGAGCGTGTGGCCGGCCGCGAGGCCCGCCGGCCGTTCGACCTCGTGCGGGGCCCGCTCTGGCGGCCTCTGCTCCTGCGCCTGGCTCCCGGGGAGCACACGCTGTTCTTCGCGCTGCACCACATCCTCGCGGATGGCTGGTCGATGGGGGTCATGGTCCGCGAGATCCAGGCGCTGTACCGGGCCCTTGCTGAGGGCAGTGCTGAGGGCAGACCGGCAGCGCTGCCGGAGCTGCCGATCCAGTACGCCGACTTCGCGCTCTGGCAGCGCCGGGAGCTCGAGCAGGGCTCGCTGCGCGCGGGTCTCGACTACTGGCGCGGACAGCTCGCGGGCGCGCCGGCGCTGCTGGAGCTGCCGACCGATCACCCGCGGCCGCCCGTGCAGGGCTTTGCCGGAGGCGGCTGCCCCTTCGCGGTCGCGGCGGCCACGGGGGCCGCGCTGAAGGCCCTGGCGCGGCAGGAGCGGACGACCCTGTTCGGAGCTCTGCTCGCCGCCTTCGCCGTCCTGCTGCACCGTTATACCGGAGCCGGGGACCTGGTGGTCGGCTCGCCGATCGCCAACCGCAACCGCGAGGAGACCGAGGGGTTGATCGGTCTCTTCGTCAACATGCTGGCGCTGCGCACCCGGCTGGCGGGGGAGCAGACCTTCCGGGAGCTGCTGCGGCCGGTCCAGGAAACGGTGGTCGGGGCATACGACCATCAGGACGTGCCGTTCGAGGCGCTGCTCGAGGAGCTGCAACCGGCGCGCGCGCCCAGCCACTCGCCGCTGTTCCAGGTGGTTCTCGTGCTGCAGAATGCGCCGGTGTCCGCCCTCGACCTGCCGGGGCTCGAGCTGGAGGCGTCCGACGTCTCGACCGGCACGGCCAAATTCGACCTGATGCTGTCCATGGCCGAGGCCGGCTCCGACCTGGTCGGTGTGATGGACTATCGCCGGGAGCTGTTCGAGCCGGCCACGGTCGAGAGACTGACCGGTCACCTGCTCGCGCTGCTCGACGGCATCGCGGCGGCGCCGGACCGCCGCATCGGCGATCTGCCTCTGCTCTCCGCAGCCGAGCGGTCCGAGCTACTGCATGAGGGGAACGGGGTTGCGATACCCGCGGCGGCGGCGGCGGAGGCCTGTCTGCACCGGCTCTTCGAGACGCAGGCGGCGCGTGTGCCGGACGCGGTGGCGGTGGTCGCGGACCATCTCGCCCTGACCTATGCCGAGCTGAACCGCCGGGCCGACCGTCTCGCCGGCCATCTGCGGCGGCTGGGCGTCTTCCCCGAGTCGCGGGTGGGTCTGTGCAGCGAGGTCTCGCCGGACCTGGCGGTGGGCGTCCTCGGCATTCTCAAGGCGGGTGGGGCATACGTGCCGCTGGATCCGGCCTGGCCGCGGGAACGCCTGGCCCTGGTCCTGGAGGGCGTCACGGCCCCGGTCGTGGTCACCTCGGCAGGCGTCGCCGCGGATCTCCCGGACCAGGCGGTGCGTCTGCCTCTCGACGCTCTTCTCGCCGAGTCCGCCGCCCCGCCCGGCCCGGACCTGCCGGCGAGCGCGGCCTACGTCATCCATACCTCGGGCTCCACAGGCCGCCCCAAAGGGGTGGTCGTGCCGCACCGCAATGTCGCGCGGCTGTTCACGGCCGCGGCGGCGATGAGCTGCCGCGAAGACGAGGTCTGGACCCTGGTCCACTCCTACACGTTCGACTTCTCGGTCTGGGAGCTGTGGGGCGCGCTGCTCCACGGCGGCCGGGTGGTGCTGGTGCCGCGCGAGGTCGTCCGCTCGCCCGCCGCGCTGCTCGCGCTGCTGGGCGACGAGCAGGTGACGGTGCTCAGCCAGACGCCGTCGGCGTTCCAGCAGCTCGTCCGCGCCGGTGCCGGCGCGAAGCCCCTGGCATTGCGGTGGGTGATCTTCGGCGGCGAGGCTCTCGACCTCCGGAGCCTCGCGCCCTGGTTCGACCGCCGGGGCGACCGCTCGCCGCGTCTCGTCAACCTCTACGGCATTACCGAGACCACGGTGCATGCGACGTGGCGCCCTCTCGGCGCGGCGGACCTCGCCCCCGGCCTGGGCAGCCGGATCGGCCAGCCGCTCGCGGACCTCCGGCTCTACCTGACCGACCCGCGGCTCGAGCTCGTACCCGCCGGGGTGCCCGGCGAGATCTGCGTTGCCGGTCCGGGGCTGGCACGCGGCTATCTCGGCGATCCCACCCTGACGGCGCTGCGGTTCTGCCCGGACCCGTTCGGCAGTGTACCGGGAGGGCGCCTGTACCGGAGCGGCGACCTGGCGCGGCACCGTCCTGGCGCGGCGGGCTGGGACCTGGAGTATCTCGGGCGCATCGATCACCAGGTCAAGGTGCGGGGCTACCGCATCGAGCCCGGGGAGATCGAGACGGCTCTCGACCGGCATCCGGCGGTCGCCGCGTCGGTGGTCGTGGCGCGCGACGCTGGACCCGGAGAACGGCGGCTGGTCGCCTACTTCGTGCCCCGCGCCGAATCCCCGGGCATCGACGACCTGCATGTCTTCCTGCAGGGCCATCTCCCGGACTACATGGTGCCGTCCGTCTTCGTCGGTCTGGACCGCCTGCCGCTGACTCCCAACGGCAAGCTGGACCGCGCGGCACTGCCCGTGCCGGGACCGGAACGGCCGGACCTCGAGACAGCCTATGCGGCGCCGCGCACCGACACCGAAGAGGTTCTGGCGCAGATCTGGGCCCAGGTTCTCGGCTTGGACCAGGTCGGCGTCCAGGACAACTTCTTCGTCCTCGGCGGCGACTCGATCCTCACGCTGCGCGTCCAGGCCCTGGCGCAGGAGCGCGGGCTGCACTTTTCGCTGCCGCAGCTCTTCGCGCGCCAGACGGTGGCGGAGCTGGCCCGCGAGATCGACGGCGGCGTGGCGGGACCTCTGGCCGCGGCGAGCGCCGGCCCGTTCGCGCTGATCTCGCCCGAGGACCGCCGGCGCCTGCCCGCCGGGATCGAGGACGCCTATCCGCTGACCGCGGTCCAGTCCGGCATGCTCTATCACATGCGCTACGCGCCGGACGCGATCGTCTACCACAACGTCTACAGCTACCCCCTGCGGGGGCGCTGCGAGCCCGGGGCGTTCCAGCGCGCGGCGCAGCGGGTGATCGACCGCCATCCCATCCTGCGCACCGGCTTCGACCTGACCTCTTACGCCGAGCCCCTGCAGCTCGTCCACGAGACGGCGGTGCTGGAATTCGGGGCGGACGACCTGAGCGGCTTGCCGGCGGTGGAGCAGGACCGGATCCTGGACGCCTTCGTCGAGCAGGAGAAGCTGCACGGCTTCGACGTGTCGCGGCCGCCGCTCGTCCGGCTGCACCTCCACCGCCGGGATGCGGAGAGCTTCAACCTGACGCTCACCGAGTGCCATCCGATCTTCGACGGCTGGAGCCTCCACTCCTTCTTCGTCGAGATCTTCGACGGCTATCTCGTGCTGCTCGACCGCGGGGAGCTGCCGGAGGTCCCGCCCCTGCAGCGCTCGGTCCGCGACTTCGTGGCGCTGGAGCGCTCGGCGGCCGAGTCTCCCGACGTCCGGCTCTACTGGAGCGAGGCGCTCGCCCACTCCCGGCCTCTGGCGCTGCCGCGCTGGGGCGGCGCGGAGCCGGCGCCGGAAGGGCGTATCCGCATCGTTCACGCCCACCTGCCCGAGGCGGTGCAGCAGGGTCTCAAGCGGCTGGCACGGTCCGCGGCGGTACCGCTCAAGAGCGTCCTGCTCGCCGCTCATCTCAAGGTGATGGGCCGCATTGCCGGCGGCGACGACGTGCTGACCGGCCTGGTCTCCAGCGGCCGGCCCGAGGGCACGGACGGCGACCGCATCCTGGGGCTCTTTTTCAACGCCGTACCGTTCCGCATGCGGATCCCCGAGGGGAGCTGGTCCGACCTGATCCGGGCGACGTTCGAGGCCGAGCGGCGGATGCTGCCGTTCCGCCGCTATCCGCTGGCGCGGCTGCAGCAGACCCATGGCGGCAAGCGCCTGTACGAGGTGCTGTTCAACTACATCCACTTCCACATGCTGCGGGGCCTCTTCGCGACCGGTGAGGTCGAGCTGCAGGGCGACATCCGCCGCTGGGAAGAGACCGATATGACGCTGAGCACGACATTCGTCCAGGAGCCGGTGGGGGAGATGCTGCGGCTCCTGCTGCGCTACGACAGCACGCAGATCGCGCCCTGGCAGGTCGAGGCATGGCGCCGCCTGTACGAACACACACTGTGCGCGATGGCCGGGTCCCCGCAGGAGCGGCACGACCTTGACGGGCTGCTCTCGGCGCCGGAACGGCACCAGGTCCTGGTCGAATGGGCCGGTGAGAGCCCGGCCGCGCGGCCCGCGGCCTGTATTCACGAGCTGTTCGAGGCGCAGGCGGACAGGACGCCGGACGCCGTCGCGGCCGTGTCGGGAGAGGCGGCTCTCAGCTATGCGGCGCTCGATGCCCGGGCGAACCGTCTGGCGCGGTGGCTGCGGCGGGCGGGGGTGGGACCGGAGGCGCGCGTCGGCATTTTCATGCACCGGTCGCTCGAGATGCTGGTGGCCATGCTGGGCATCCTCAAAGCAGGGGGGGCCTATGTACCCCTCGACCCTCTCTACCCGCGCGAACGGCTCGCTTTCGTCCTCGGCGAGGCGGAGGTCCCGCTGCTGCTCACGCAAGGCGGACTGGAGCGGGAGCTGCCCGCCGGCGAGGGGCCGCGGGCGCTGGCTCTCGACAGCGGCTGGGAGGCCGTGGCCGGCGACAGCGCCGGGCGGCTCCGCAGCGGCGTCACGGACGCCTGCGCCGCCTACGTGCTGTTCACCTCCGGCTCGACCGGTTTCCCCAAGGGGGTGGTGGTCGAGCACCGACAGCTCGCGAGCTATCTCGCCGGCGTCGTCGAGCGTCTCGCGCCTCCCGCCGGGGCGTGGTTCGCGATGGCCTCGACCTTCGCGGCGGACCTCGGCAACACCGCCATCTTCCCTGCGCTCTGCGGCGGCGGCTGCCTGCACGTCCTGTCGGAAGAGTGTGCCGCCGATCCCGCGCTCTGGGGGGAGTACGGCTCGCGCCGTCCGTTCGACGTCCTCAAGATCGTGCCGTCGCACCTCGCGGCGCTGTTGTCGTCGCCGGACGCGGCGGCGATCCTGCCGCGGGAGCGGCTGGTCTTCGGCGGCGAGGTGCTGGCCGGCGCCCTGGTCGACAGGGTGCGGGCGCTGGCCCCGGACCTCAGGGTCTTCAACCACTACGGGCCGACCGAGGCCACGGTCGGCGTCACCACCTGCCGCGCCGGCGAGCCCGATGGCCAGACGCTGCCGGCCGGCGCCGCCACGGTACCGCTCGGCCGGCCGATCGCGGGGACGCGGATCCATCTCGTGGACGCCCGCCTCGTGCCGGTCCCCTTGGGCGTCTCCGGCGAGCTGTGTATCGGTGGGGCGAGCGTGGCGCGGGGGTATCTGGCGCGGCCGGCGGCCACTGCCGGGCGGTTCATCCCCGACCCGTTCGCGGCCGCGCCGGGAAGCCGTCTCTACCGGACGGGGGACCAGGCCCGGTGGCTGCCGGACGG
>Ga0307468_100000368_pt1 | contig 11006 bp, 7 predicted proteins | sample atmdna_FD_203085 | JGI IMG/M metagenome (GOLD analysis project Ga0307468, IMG submission 203085) | Hardwood forest soil microbial communities from Morgan-Monroe State Forest, Indiana, United States - atmos_gases AM2C_05 | ecosystem: Environmental > Terrestrial > Soil > Temperate forest > Bulk...
CTGCCCGGCTGCACGGTGATCAACGGCTACGGCCCCACCGAGGGGACCACCTTCACCTGCTGTTACCCGATGACCGATCCGGCGCAGGTCGGGAGCACCGTTCCGATCGGCGCTCCGATCGGCAACACCCGCGTCCACGTGGTCGATACCCATCTGCGGCCGGTGCCGGTGGGCGTCTACGGTGAGCTGTACGCCGGCGGCGACGGCCTGTCGCGTGGCTATCTCGGCCGGCCCGAGCTGACCGCCGAGCGGTTCGTGCCCGATCCCTTCGCCGTTGAGCCCGGCTCGCGCCTCTACCGTACGGGCGACGTGGTGCGCCTGCGCGGCGACGGCCTGATCGAGTTCCAGGGCCGGCGGGACGGCCAGGTCAAGCTGCGCGGCTACCGCATCGAGCTGGGAGAGGTCGAGAGCGTGCTCGCTCGCCATCCCGAGGTGCGGGATGCGGCGGTGGTGATCCAGGAGGCCGCCGACGGTGACAAGCGGCTGGTGGCCTGCGTGGTTCCACGACCTGCCGAAGCGGCGGAAGAAGCCTCGTCCGACGCCGCCGAGCACGTGGCGCAGTGGCAGGACCTCTACGAGGAGACCTACGGCGAGGGGGCCGCGCCGGAGGAAGACCCCACCTTCAACATCCAGGGGTGGAACAGCAGCTACACCGGCGAGCCGATCCCGGCGGAGGAGATGCGCGAGTGGCGGGAGGGCACCGTGGCCCGGCTGCAGGCCCTGCCGCATCGCCGCGTGCTGGAGGTCGGCTGTGGCACCGGCCTGCTGCTCCTCCGCGTCGCTCCCGAGTCCGAGCGCTACCGCGGCACCGACTTCTCGGCCGTGGCGCTCGACTACGTGCGGCGGCAGGTGACCCGGCCGGGGCACGAGCTGCCGCAGGTGGAGCTGGCCCAGGGGCTGGCCGACGACTGGAGCGGCGTCGGCCCCGGCGACTTCGACCTCGTCGTCCTCAACTCGGTGGTGCAGTACTTCCCGGGCATCGACTACCTCGTCCGCGTGCTCGAAGGCGCGGTGCGGGCGGTGTCGCCTGGCGGCGCGGTCTTCGTCGGCGACGTCCGCAGCCTGCCGCTCCTCGAAGCGCTCCACACCTCGGTCGAGCTGTACCAGAGCCGCGGCGCGGCGAGCGTCGCCGAGCTGCGCCGGCGGGTGGCGAGACGGGGCGCCGACGAAGAGGAGCTGGTGATCGATCCGGCCTTCTTCCACGCCCTGGCGCGGCACCTGCCCGAGATCTCGCGCGTCGAGGTCCTGCACAAGCGGGGACGCGCCCACAACGAGCTGACCCGGTTCCGCTACGACGTGGTGCTGCACATCGGCGAGGCCGGCTCCGCGGTGCCCGTCGTGCCTCTGCAGGAAGGCGAGCCGCCGCTGGAGGTGATCGAAGGGCTGCTGACGCAGACCGCGCCGGAGGCGGTCCGCATCCCGGGACTGCGCAACGCCCGCCTCGCCACCGAAGCGGCGGCTCTGCGGCTCCTCGCGCCCGAAGGGCCGGAGCGGCGGACGGTGGAAGAGCTGCGGCGGGCGATCGCCGAGCGCGCCGAGCCGGGCGTCGAGCCCGAGGACGTGTGGCTCCTGGGCGAGAGACTCGGGTACGAGGTGCGGGTGGAGGTGGGGGAGGAGCCGTTCCGCTTCGACGCGGTGTTGCGGAAAGCCCTCACCCCCCGGCCCCCTCTCCCGCCCTCCCCGGGAGAGGGGGAGAAATTGGAACTGTCCGTGAGCCTCGCGGCGGAGCGTCCCTCCCCCCCTGGGTGGGGGGCGGCAGGGAGTGGGGGAGGACAGGTGGGGGGTTCTCTTCTCTGGAGCACCTACGCCAACGATCCCCTCCGCCGGCAGCTGGCTCGCCGGCTGGTGCCGGAGCTGAAGCACTTCCTGGAGGGCGAGCTGCCCGGGTTCATGGTGCCCGGGGCGTTCGTGCTGCTCGACCAGCTGCCGCTCACGGTCAACGGCAAGGTGGACCGCCGCGCGCTGGCGCAGCTCGAGCCGGTCTCGGCGTCCGCGCCGGTCCAGGGCCGCGTGGCGCCGCGCACGCCGGCCGAGGAGATGGTGGCGGGCGTCTGGAGCGAGGTGCTCGGCCTCGAAGGGATCGGCATCGAAGACGACTTCTTCGAGCTGGGCGGACATTCGCTGCTCGCCACCCAGGCGATCTCGCGGCTGCGCGAGGCCGCCGGCGTGGAGATCCCCCTGCGCACGCTGTTCGAAGCGCCCACCGTCGCCGGTCTGGCGCGCGAGATCGAGGCCCTGGCGCGCGCCGGCCACGGCATCGAGACGCCGCCGATCGTGCGGGTGGAGCGGCAGGGCGACGCGCCGCTCTCCTTCGCCCAGGAGTGGATGTGGCTGCTCGACCGTATCGACGGGTCGGCGATGATCTCGCTGATCCCGGTGCGCCTGCACGGCGAGCTGCATACCGGCGCCCTCGGCCTCGCGCTCGACGAGTTGGTGCGGCGCCACGAGGTCTTCCGCACCACCTTCCCCGTCGTCGACGGCAAGCCGGTCCAGCGGATCGCTCCGGCGGCCGGGCTGCCCATGCCGCTGGTCGACCTCCAGGCCCTGCCGGAGGCGCGCCGCGAGGCGGAGGTGAAGGCCCTGGCCAATGCCGAAACCGATCGCGCCATCGACCTCGGCCTCGGGCCGGTGGTGCGTGCCCTGATGCTGCGCATCGGCCGCGAGGACCATACGCTGCTCCTCGGACCGCATCACATCCTGTTCGACGGCTGGTCGGGCGGCGTGCTGCTGCGCGAGATGGCGGCCCTCTACGGCGCCTACCGCCAGGGCCGGCCGTCGCCGCTGCCCGAGCTGCCCGTCCAGTACGCCGACTACGCGATCTGGCAACGGCAATACCTGCAAGGCGACGCTCTGGAGGGCCTGCTGGGCTACTGGCGCGAGCGCCTGGCCGGGCCGCTGCCGGTCCTCGACCTCTCCGGCGGCCGGTCCGGCCCCGCGGTCGAGAGCCTGCACAGCGGCCTGGTGACCCTGGAGCTGGGTCCGCAGCTGTCCGCCGCCCTGCGGGCGCTCGCCCGCGAGCGGGGAGCCACGCTGTTCGTCGTCCTGCTCGCCGGGTTCCAGGCCCTGCTCCACCGCTACACCCGGCAGACCGACATCCTGGTCGGCACGTCGGTGGCCAACCGCAACCGGTCCGAGGTCGAAGGCCTCATCGGCTACTTCGTGAACACCCTGGTGCTGCGCTCCGACCTCGGCGGCGATCCCCCGTTCCGTGGGCTGATCGACCGCGTGCGCGAGGTGGCGCTCGGCGCCTACGCGCACCAGGACCTCCCGTTCACCCGGCTGGTCCAGGAGCTGCAGCCGGACCGCGCCGCGAGCCGCTCGCCGCTGTTCCAGGCCTTCCTGCAGCTGCAGAACATGCCGATGCCGAATATCACGCTCCCGGGTCTCGAGATGTCGGGCGTCGAGGCCGAGATCCCGATGACCACCTACGACCTGTCGCTCGTGCTGACCGACGGGGATGCGGGTCTCGCCGGCATGCTCTGGTACAACCGCGACCTGCTGGCTGAGGACGCCGCCGCCTCGTTGATGGAGCGCTTCCGGCTCCTCCTCGAAGGCGCGACCGCCGACCCCGACCGCGCATTGTCCGCCCTGCCGCTGCTCACCGAAGCCGAGCGGAGCCAGCTCCTCGCGGCGCCGGCCAGGCCGGCGGGCGACTCCGGCGGTCTCCTGCGCCGTTTCGAGGACCGCGTCCGGGACGACCCCGGGGCGGTCGCCGTACTCTTCCAGGGCGACGAGATCACCTACGGCGAGCTGGAGCAGGCCGCCGGCCGATTGCCCGAGCAGGTCGCCGCCGTCCTCGCGGCTCACGACGCCGACGTCGCGCGTCTCTTCGAGGAGAACGAAGACCTGTTCCGCTTCGACGACCGCGATACCTGGGCGGGCGAAGCCGGCCTGGCGCTCTGGGGGGCTCTGCTCCACGGCGGCCGGCTAGTGGTCGTACCGGATGGAGGGAGTTACGAGCTCCTGGAAAGCGAGCGGGTTACCGTGCTCGTCCAGACCGCGCCGGAGCTCGCCCGGCTTGCCGAGCAAGGGAAGCTCAAGTCGCTGCGCTGGGTGCTTGTGGTCGGCGAGATCTCGCCACAAGACCTCGCTCCATGGTTCGAGCGCTACGGCGACCGCCGGCCGCGGCTGGTCCACGTCGACGGCGCCGCTTGTCGTCCGCTCGCTGCCGCGGACCTTCACTAAAAAAGGAAGCGGCCGGCCCCGGTTTCCCGGGGCCGGCCGCTTTATCGTCAAGGCCGGTCGACGTCAGGCCGGCTCGTGCCCCTTAGTTCCTGTTGTAGCGGTCGTTGCGGTCGTACTGGCCGCGTCCCCGCCCGTACCGGTCGTCCCGGCCATAGCGGTCCCGCGTGTCGTAGCCGTAGGCGCGGGAGATCTCGTCGATCAGATAGCCGATCCGCTCCATACCTTTATCGACGTACGGCCGCCGAGAGACGTAGCGCAGCGACTCCCCGGTGAAATCGTACGCTCTCAGCAACTCGCGGAAGCCCTGGACATCCTGCCGCGAGTCGCGGCGATAATCTCCCACCTCGCCCCGGAAGTCGTTGGCCTCTTCATGGAGCGCGCGAAGCGCGGAGAGCATCCGCGCCTCGTCGCGGTCCGGCCGGCGATTGTTGCGCTCCGCCTGCCTGCGGATGGACGCCGCCGTGTTCTCGATCTCACGCGCCATGGCCGTGACCTGCTGCGTGCCTCGGGCGTCCGGATACCGATCGTAGCGGTCATAGCGGTCATAGCGGTCGTATCGATCGTTCGGATAACGGTTGTTCCACTTCTCCTGCGCCACGGCGGCGGTGGTGGAGAGTGTGAGGGTCAGAAGGGTAGTGGTCAACAACGTCTTGCTTCGCATCGGGTTCTCCTTGGTTGATGCTCCGGCCATCCCCCATCGCAAGGCCGATGCCATGGGCAACTCCCCTGGAGACAACGCTTTACCGAGATCCGAAGGCGACAATGGCGGGGTGTGGATGTCCTCGCGGGAGGACGTCCGGAAGGGGAGGCCGGCACGGTTTGGCCGTGACGGGACACTTACTCAGAAACTCTGCAAAGGAGGGGACTGAATGCACAGCACCGCCGTTCCCCGTCGTACCGCCTCGGCCCTGATTGCGGTCCTCGGCATGACCCTGGTTCTCGTCGTCCCTTCGGCATGGGCCCAACCGGAACGGGACGTCTTCCGCATCGAGCGCGACAGCCTGCTCCCGTCAGGCCCGGACGGATCCGCCGGGAGCCCCGGCACCAGCAAGCGCCCGCATCCGGGAGAGACACTCGCCGATCGCGGCATCTACCTGCTGGACGGGAAGGACCCTGGCCTGCCCTACGCCGATCTCGAGCCCTTGCGGCACATCCTGAACGGGGCGAGCGTCGTCGGTCTCGGGGAGACGATCCACACCTCGGGCGGCTACTACACGATGAAGCACCGGCTCTTCCGGTTCCTCGTCGAGCGGATGCACTTCCGGGCCTTCGCCATCGAGAGCAACTGGATCGCCGCGGAGCAGACCGCGCGCTATGTCGACACCTGCGCAGGGTCTTCGACCACGGCCTTGCGCGGCCTCTTCGGGGTCTGGCAGAGCACCGAAGTCCGCGACCTCGTCGAGTGGATGTGCCAGTGGAACCAGGAGAACCCGCGCGACCCTGTCACCTTCTTCGGTTTCGACATCCAGGAGCCGGAGTTGGACGGTCCGGCCCTGATCGACTTCCTGCAGCGCACCGGCCTGCAGGCGGACGACCCGCGCATCGCGGCGGTTCAGGCGTGCGACGGCGTGGAGGCATTCTGGTGGCCCGAGCTCGTTCCGGATTCGACCTACCAGGCCTGTCATCAAGGGTTGAACGACATCGACCTCTACTTCGAGGCGAACCGCAAGGCGATCACGGATCGAACCTCGCGGGAAGAGCTCGAGCGGGCGCGGATCCACGTTCTCAGCCTCCGGGCGTGGGAGGATGAGTCCTACTACGAGCAGCGCGATTTCGACCGTGCCTACGAGGCGCGGGACCGCGGCATGGCGACCGCCTTCCAGAGGCTCCGCAAGCTCAAGGTGGGATCGGCGAAGACCGCGGTCTGGGCGCACAACGAGCACATCTCCACGCACAGCGACCTGGTCGAGCCGTTCCGGACCATGGGGACGTTCCTCGAACAGGAGCTGGGGCACGCCTACGCCGCTGTCGCCCTCACCGGATACGACGTGGGGATCAACTGGCTCGGCATCGGCTGCGGCGGGCCATTCTTCGTCGTTCCCGGCGCGGTCGAAGAGCTTCTGCACGAGTCGGGGGAGGACTACCTCCTGGTGGACCTCGGCGTCAAGGACGCCGGCCATCGCACGCCGTTCCTGGACGACGGCGTCGTGTACTGGATAGGCCAGCGGCAGTTCTACCCGAGCCGCCAGTTCGACGCCATCGTCTACCTCGAGCAGTCGCCTTACATGAACGCGTTGCGCTGGACCTGCGAGCAGGCGAATCAGTGACGGAGACGGGCGGGAGCCATGCCGTCGGATAGAGTTGTCCGTGCGATGAGCTCCCGCCTGCCTGTCCCCATCTCCCGCGGACGAGCAGGTCACGGTCAACGTCGAGGAGTTCGGAGGCGCACCGTCGGGAGACGTGTTCATCCATAGCGAGCCGGTGCGAGAGCTCCGGCTGTTGGCGGATCTCTGGTAGGGCGCACGGCACATTACCGTGGTACTATGGCCCACATGAAACTCGCGCAGTCAAGGCTCACCGGGCAAGGTCAGATCTCGGTTCCCGCCGAAGTTCGCAAGCGTCTCGGTCTGGTGCCCGGCTCCGTTCTGGAGTGGGACGCCGAAGACGACCGGATCGTCATTCGAAGAGTCGGCCGGTATACCTCCGAGGAGGTCCATCGGACCCTGTTCCCGCAAAAACCGGAGGCACACAGCCTCGAGGACCTCAAGGAAGGGATCCGGCGTCACATGAGAGCGCGGCATGCGCGCCGTTGACACCAACGTCCTCGTCCGGCTGCTCACGCGAGATGACCCGAAGCAACTCGCCGCCGCTGAGGAGTTCGTGCGAGCGGGCGCCTGGGTTTCCCATCTCGTCCTGATGGAAGCCGCCTGGGTCCTGGACTCGGTGTACAGCGTTAAGGCCGATCAGATCGCCGCCGGTGTGGAGATGCTGCTCGACCACAGGGACTTGGCGGTTCAAGACGCCGACGTGGTCACGGCAGCCCTTTCCCTCTACCGCCGCCGGCCCGCCCTCGGATTTTCCGACTGCCTGATCCTCGAAGTTGCGCGCAAGGCTGGCCATGTTCCGCTCGGAACGTTCGACCGTGGCCTGGGCAAGCTGGAGGGGGCCCAGAAGCTGGAACCGCTGGGCTGACGGTCCGGAGAGGTGAACTGGTGGACACGGTTTGGTCGGGAAGAGGCACCTCTGAAGAAGGCCCGTACCCCGGCCACGGGCGGCGCCGGGATGGCGAGCAGAGTCGGCTCGCTTCCGGCGGTAGGTATTCGAGGTCGGACTACTTAGGAGGTAAGGTCCATGGAGAAGATCAACGCCGAGTTGGAGAACGCCCAGCAGGTCGCGGCCCCCGAGCACGCCGTGACGAAGACGGACAGCTGCCCCGCGTGCCTGTCGGGGATCGACCCGACGGTGATCGGGGACGGTTTCGCCGAGATCCTGCAAGACCTCGCCTGAGCCTTCTTTCGCTCTATCAGCAGCAGGGGGTGCGTGCGCCGGCGGCGTGCGCGCCTCTGCTCCGGCGCCCCCTCACCGCTTTCGGAGGATGCCTTGCTCGAACTGATCCAGCCTTCTGCAACCGCGCGCGGAGCCGACCGGCTCACCTCCCTGCCCAAGCTCGGCGTAGGCCTCTCCTACCAGGGCACCCTGCGCGGCTTCGTTCTCGAGAACCTCGACGCCTTCGACTTCCTGGAGATCATCCCCGACATGTTCTGGCAGGACCAGGGGCCCGCGGCCTCGCCGCGTTATGAAGACAGGGCCAACGCCCGGCCCTATCTCGACCAGGTCGCCGAGCACCGGCCGATCGTGGCCCACAGCATCGGGCTGTCGATAGGCAGCGCCGAGCTGTTCGACACCGGGCACGTGGCGCAGATCGCTGCCTGGCAGAGCCGTCACGGCTTCCCCTGGCACAGCGATCACCTCTCCTTCAACCGTCTGGATCACCCGACCGGGCACACCCTCGACGTCGGCTTCACCATGCCGGTACCTTACGACCGGGCGGTGCTCGACATGATGGTCGAGCGGGTGGAGCACATTCACTCGCGGGTGCCGGTGCCGTTCCTGCTGGAGAACAACGTCTACTATTTCAAGATCCCCGAGCAGGACATGACCGAGGCCGAATTTCTGAACCGGCTGACGGAGCGGACCGGCTGCGGTCTGCTGCTCGACCTGCACAATGTCCACGTCAATGCCACCAATCACGGTTTCGATCCGTGGGAGCTGCTGGACGCGCTGGACCTGACGCGGGTGGTGGAGATCCACCTTGGCGGTGGGCTGACGGTGGACGGCGTCTATCTGGACGCTCATTCCGGCCCCTGTCCCGACGAGGTCTGGCGCCTGCTCGAAGGGGTGCTGCCGCGCGCCCCGAATCTCGCCGGAGTGGTCTTCGAGGTGTTCGGGAACTACTACCCGAGCCTGGGGCCGGAGCGGCTGCGCCAGGAGCTGGCGACGGCGCGGTCGGTCCTCGGCTGGAGCTGAGCGGCGGGAGCCGGCGGATGTCTTTGCGCGGGTTCCAGCAGGCCCTCTCGGAGCTGGTGATGTCCCCCCGGTTCCGTTCGCGGGTGGCGGAGGGGCCGGGCGAGGCGCTCGCAGCCTACGACCTCTCGGACCAGGAGCGCCGGCGTCTGGAGTCGCTGGCGCACGACGCCGGCATGAAGACCGGCACGCTGATCCATCGCTCCTTCCGCCTGAGCATGCTGTCCAACACGCTGCCGCGTACCTGCAAGGTGCTGGGGACGCAGGGGCTCAAGGAGCTGATCGACGCCTACTGGCGCGACCACCTGCCCCGCAACTACGTCTATGCCCAGGAGGCCCGCCGCTTTGCCGCCTTCGTGCTGGAGCGTCTCCGGGCCGGAGAGGTCGCGAACGACTATGTGGAGGAGGTGCTGGAGACGGAGCTGGCGCTTCTGGCGCTCGGGGAAGAACCCCCTTGGCAGCTGCCCCGGGATGAGCCTCCGGCCGGCCCCGCGGGCTGGACATCGCGACTCCACCCCTCCTGCCGTATCGTCCCTTTCCGTCACGATCCGGACCGGGTCCTGGGCACCCTCGCCCAGGGCAACGTGCCCGCCGATCTCCCTGTGGGGGAGTTCTATCTGCTCCTCGTCGGGAGAGACGGCACGGTCGACTTGAAGCCGGTGAGCCGCGAGCAGGGAAGGCTGCTCCAGGCGTACGACGGCGGAGGAGGCCGGGTCGAGCCCGGTCCTGCCCCGCCGGAAGTGGGAGAGCTGGTGCGGACCGGTTATCTGGTACGTCTACTCCGCCCGTAAGGCGATGCCCGGGTCGGTCTGGGCGGCGCGCCGGGCCGGGAAGAACGCAGCGGCGAGCGCGATCCCGAGGAGGACGAGCGGTGCCGCGAAGAAGACCAGGGGATCGGTCGGAGCGACCTCGTAGAGCAGCTCCGCGAGGAAGCGCGCCAACAGGAGCGAGGCGGCGAGGCCGAGCGCGAGACCGGCGACCACCGGCGCCAGAGCACGGCGGAGCACGCCGAGCAGGACCCGGGGCCGGCCGGCTCCCAGCGCCATGCGGATCCCGATCTCCCGGCTCTGCCGGCCGGCGGAGTAGGCCGTCACCCCGTACAGGCCGGCCGCGGCGAGCGCCAGGGCGACGACGGCGAGCGCGCCGGCCAGCATCCTCTGGAAGCGCGGCCGGGCCAGGGCCGCCGTGACCACCCGCGACATCGGCTGGACGCCGGCCAGCGCGAGGTTGCGGTCGACCTCCCGCACCGCCGCGCGGACGGGGCCGGCCAACGCCTCCGGCGCGCCAGCTGTCCGTACCGCCAGGGTGGCGAAACGGGTCGGCGTCTGGGAGAGGGGGACGAAGATCTCCGGCCGGCTTGCGGCGGCGGGGCCTTCGTGCCGCACGTCCCCGACCACGCCGATCACTTCCCGGGACACGGCTCCGCTCGCGCCCTGGAGCACCAACTGGTTCCCCACGGCTTCGCGTCCCGGCCATGCGGCCCGGGCGAACGATTCGTTGACCAGGACCACGGGTGGCGCCTGGGGGCCGTCCGCGCCGCCGGGCAGACGGCCCCGCGACAGCGGGATGCCCAGGGCGGCGAAGTACCCCGGGCTGACGACCCTGTAGCCGGCCTCGACCGTGTCGTCGGAGCCCTCGAACCCGACGGCGCGCGTGATGTCGAAGAGGCCGGAGAGAGGGAGGCCCGAGGTGGTCCCCGCGGCGCGTACCCCCGGCACCGCCGCCAGCCGCGGCAGCAGGCGATCGTAGAAGGCCCGCAGCTCATCGGCCCCCGCGTAGCTCGCGGGCGGCAGCTCGATCCTCGCGGTCAGGACACCGTCGGCCGAGAAGCCCAGCGGCGTATCCGCCAGCCGCGCCAGGCTGCGGCTCAACAGGCCGGCGCCGATCAGCAGCGGCAGGGACAGGGCCACCTCGATCAGCACCAGCAGTGGGAGCAGCCGGCCGCCGCGCAGCCCGCCGGTCCGGCTCCCTCCTTCGCCGAGCACCCCGGCCGGGTCGGACCGTGCCATGGCGAGGGCCGGCGCCAGCCCGGCCAGTACAGCGCACAGGAGGGATGCCGCCAGGGCGAAGGCGAGCCCGCGCGGATCGAGGCCGACCTCCGGAGCCCCGGGCAGACGGGGAGCCGCGGCGAAGAGGACGCGCGCGTCCCAGCTCCCGGCGAGGAGACCGAGCGCGCCGCCGGCGAGCGCCGGCAGCAGGCTCTCGATTAACGCCTGGCGTACCAGCCGCCACCGGCCCGCTCCCAGGGCGGCGCGCAACGCCGTTTCGCGCCTGCGTCCGGTGGCGTCGGCGAGCAGCAGGCTCGCCACGTTGGCGCAGGCGATCAGCAGCACCAGGGCGGCCGCCGCGAGCAGGAG
>Ga0307468_100000369_pt1 | contig 10987 bp, 8 predicted proteins | sample atmdna_FD_203085 | JGI IMG/M metagenome (GOLD analysis project Ga0307468, IMG submission 203085) | Hardwood forest soil microbial communities from Morgan-Monroe State Forest, Indiana, United States - atmos_gases AM2C_05 | ecosystem: Environmental > Terrestrial > Soil > Temperate forest > Bulk...
CGCGACGACATCATCATGCACGATCCGGCCTTCGATCCATTTCATCCGATGGATGAGAACTGCGATTGGGAATGCGACGAATGGGGCTACATCGATTGGCTGTATCAATGCACACACTACGATTGGCGATGTTACTTCTATACTCCCAATGATTCAGCGACCGACTATCGCGGCAACGTTACCAGCGTCACCACCTACCCGGATGCTACCAGCACCTCAGGCGCCATCACGCGCTCTACTAAATATGACATCGCGGGCAACGTGATGACTGCAGACGTGGATTGCTGTCAGCAGAAATCTTTCACTTATTCAGGCAGCGGCGGGGCGCACGATTATGCCTATCCGATTTCCGTGACCACCGGCAATCCCAGCGGCACCCATCTGACTTCCAGCGCAACTTTCGATTACAACAGCGGATTATTGGCCACAACTACGGATGCTAACAGCCAAACCACTACTAACTATTACAATGCCGATTCGCTCCGCCTCAGCAGTGTGGCTTTGCCTGACGGCGGTGTAAGTTCAGTCACCTACTCCGACGGCCTGGCCGCCGATGCCAACGAAAAATATCACTCTTATATCGAAAGCTCTACCAAGCTCGACGGCTCGGGTGGTTCCACGCGTTATATCACCGGCAGACGTTACTTTGACGGCCGCGGCGCGGTGGCGCGCACGATGGGGAACTATACTTCCGCAAATGGCTACATGACTCAGGACATTGAGTACGACGAGATGGGCCGCGCTTATCGCGCCAGCAATCCCTACTATGCGAGCAGTGGCAGCGCGTCAATCAATCAGGACGGTTACTGGACCACCAACACGTTCGATCACCTCGGTCGAGTCACGGCAGTCACGATGCCGGCCGGGGACAACAGCACCTCGGCAACCACGACAGTAAGCAGCAGTTTTGACGGCGTATACACAACCGTCACCGATCAAGCCGCCAAGGTGCGCCGCCAGAAGATCGATGCTTTGGGCCGAGTGATTCGTCTTGATGAGCCGACCACTTCAGGTCTGGGCACTACCAACTCGCCCAACCAGGCGACTACTTACGACTATGATGTCCTCGGCAACCTGGTGCACGTCGATCAGGGTGCGCAGGATCGGTACTTCAAGTACGATTCGCTCTCGCGTCTGATTCGCGAGCGGCAGGCCGAGCAGACCACCAACTCCACCTATGACCTGAGCGACTCTTTGACGGGCAACAGCTCGTGGACGCGCAAAGTTGAATACAACTCGAGTGGTCTGGTCACGGACGGCTATGACGCACGCGGCGTGCATACCACTTTAAGCTACGACGATCTTAATCGAGTGACGCAGATCAGCTACTCCGACTCGACGCCGTCGTCCCACTACTATTACGACTCGCAAACCTTGCCCTCGGGCGCACCCAGCTACGTGCACGACAACACCGCGGGACGATTGCTGGCCATGACTTCTGGCAGTGGCGCCGCCGGCAATTATTTTGCTTATGACGCTAATGGCCGCGTAGTCACACAGAAGCAGGTGACCGGTTCAACCACTTACAGCATGAGTTATACTTACAATTACGCCGGGCTATTGACGGGCGAAACCTATCCGACCACCCGGGCAGTCGGTTACGTTTACGATGAAGGCGGCAGACTCTCGAGTGTCGGCGACGGCACAATCACTTTTGCTAACACGTTCAGTTATGCCGCGCATGGCGGGCTAACTTCTGAAAACTGGGGTAACGGTGCAGTGCACAGCATGAGTTACAACCGGCGCTTGCAACCGAGCCAGGCCAAGCTGAGTTTGAGCAGCACAGTCTTGCAGCAGTATGACTACGGTTACGGCGAATTCAACACGAGTTCGGGCGCGGTGGACACCAGCAAGAACAACGGACAGATTGGAAAGATCGACGGCACGATTGGCACGACAGCACAGTGGAACCAGGGTTTCAGCTGTGACGAGTTGGGCCGGCTGTCGAATGTGGTAGAGCATCCGGGCAATGGTATGTCCACGCCGAACTACTCACAGGGCTACACCTACGATCGCTATGGCAATCGCTTCCAGAGCGCCAACTCGACGCTGGGGTTGCCGGCGGTTTCTTCGTCTGACATCACAGCGGGCACGAACCGCTTTGTTAGTGGCGTTGCGAGTTACGACAACGCCGGCAACATTACTACTGACTCCAAGTTTCGATCGTTGACTTATGCCTATGATGCCAATGGCAGGCAGACCTCAGCGACCAATGGAACGTGGACAGAGACGCAGGTCTATGACTGCGCGGGGCAGCGGGTGCAGACAACTGCCAACAGTGTGACGCGCACGATGGTCTATGACGTGTTTGGCCAGGACGTCGCTGACTACTCAGGCAGTTCCCTGGAAAGAGAGAATATTTATCGTAGCGGCCAGTTGGTTGCCACCTATGAAGCGGGCACTAGTTCATGGAAGTACCTGATCCAAGACACGCAGGGCTCGACGCGCGTGGCGACCAACAATAGCGGTTCAGTGCTGGCGCGTCACGACTATCTGCCGTTTGGCGAAGAAATCTCGTCCAGCCTGCGACCGAGCGGTCAAGGTTATGGCGCCACAGACACGAACCGCCAAAAGTATGCGATGACTGAACGGGATGATGTGACCGGGCTGGATCACACCTGGTGGCGCAAGCTTGAAAGTTTGAGCGGCAGATGGACGAGTCCGGATCCGTTGAATGCCAATATCGGTGATCCGCAAAGTTTTAATGCTTACACTTACTCGGCTAACGACCCGGTGAACCTGATCGATCCAAGCGGGATGATGCCAAATCAGTGTCGTGACGCGAATAATAATCCTATTAAGTGCCCGGTTACGGGCTTTGATGTCCTCCGCGTTGATCATAGCGAGAGGCGGAGCCTTAGTGAATTGATGTGGGTGTTGAATTCGCGTTTCGGGGGTTTCTTTGGCGACCCACAAAGACCGGGCGCCGGGCCGCAGAAACCTAGTCCTACAGCGCCAGCACAACCTCTTCCTCCAAACTATAAGCCCCGAGAAGACGTCGAACAGCCCTGCATGTCGCGTACGACCGAGGTAATACGCGATATTAATAGCATTGCGCGAATGTTGCGGGGTAAGGTCTCGGCATTCCAGCTTCGGGGACGTTTCCCTGGCGCACAGATCAATCCGCGTGGTCAGAGTTTTGGCAACGCGATGAGTAGACTCAAGAAGAACGGCTTTGAACCCGCGACATTTTTGGGAATCCAGTCATTAGATCACCCTGAAGGTGAGAACTTCCAAAAGCAATTCAGCGATGGTCTCTGGTACCACGTCGTAGTCAACTTCCCAACGGGGACTGATTCAAACGGGGCCGATCCACGTCGGCGAACACCATTGGTAACTGTTCACTGTCACGCCACCGATCCGACGGGCATACGGCATATTTTAGACAGTATTCCTGAATAGATGGAATTGGAGTTTGGAGATATGAAGGGGCAACGCTTTTGGATGAAGACAGTGCCACGATTGGTATTGCTCACAATAGCTCTGGTAACGATTGCGGCAGCTTGCGAACAGGAGACCGTGCTAAACATTTTTCTTAAGGTAAACCGACCCCCGTCGTTCTCTTTTTCCGGCAATTCGCTCGCAACAGACTTTGAGATTTTGGAGCTGCCACGAACCAAACCTCTTAGCAAGATAAACCCTTATTCGTTTACTGGCGAAACGATTTGGAAAATCTCGGCGGCCACGGGAATGAAAGCAGATACCTGGCCGGGTGTGACCTATGGCCAAGTGCCGGACGGATTCCTACAAAAAGTCCCATCCGACAAGCCTCCACCAAAACTTTATGAGGGCAAGCTCTACGTCGCCAGAATTAGCCAAGACAAAAACACGCAGACTGGACTATTTTTCGAGATGCGAAATGGCATGCCCCATAATCTCACGGACAAAGTTTTTGACCGATGACCGGACTTACAACTACAACTGCTTCAGCAGGTTTTCTCTGCGTCATACCGCAGAAACCTAGTCCGACCCCTCCGGCCCAACCGCTCCCGCCAAATTACAGACCTCCCAAAGACCTTGAGGATCCGTGTATTAGCCGAATCGGTGCCGTTACAAATGACCTTCGCAAGATAGCGCAGATGGTTCACGGGAGGCTCACTGGATACGATTTTACCTCCCAAAAGCGGCATGCGTTTCCGGGTGCCGATATCAATCCTCGTGGTCAAAGCTTTGGACAGGCAATTAGTAGACTGGGAAAGAATGGCTTTGAATCATCAACCGTTTTGGGAATCCAATGGAGTCACCTTGAAGGTGCCGGCTACCAGAAGAAATTCAGCGACGGTCTCTGGTACCACGTGATAGTCGCATTTCCAACCGATCCACGTCGCCCCACCCCGCAAATAACTGCGCACTGTCATGCCACTAATCCGACAGGCTTAGCACATTTCTTGGATAGCATTCCTTGAGCAAGGAGTATCGGGAGGATCACAATGAATGGACGTTGGAGAAAACGGACAATTCCTGGACTGATGTTGTTGGCAACGGCGTTCATAACTATCGCCGCCGCTTGTGAACAAGAATCGCACCTTCATCTTGAGTTTACGAACAAGAATCCGCCAACTTTTTCATTTTCAGGTAACTCGACGGGTGTTTTCTTTGAAGTGATGGAAGTGCCACGAACCGAACCGTTACGCAAAATGAATCCTTTTGCGCGTGAGGGTCAAACGATTTGGAAGATTTCCGCTTCAAGCAAAATGCAAATCAATAGCTGGCCTAAATTCACTTACGGTGAGATCCCTGGCGGCTTTTCTCAACTGATGCCCGCCGAAGGCCAACCACCCAAGCTGGTTGAGCACAAACTGTATCTCGCACGAATCGTTGGCGAGGAGCAGGCAGAAAACGGCTCTTACTTCGAAGTTCAAAAAGACCGGATCGTAAATGTCACCCATAAGTTGTTCGGCCAATGATCGAAGTTACAACTACGACGGCATCCGTTTGTTTTTTGTGCCTCATTCCGTTCTGGATTATAGGACGGTAGGTTGCCGGAGCCTACTGCTTCTTAATCGTGTCCGGAGCACTTACTCTGGCTTTTCCGTAAGGACAATTGCGGCAACCGCTGTCGCAACAATAGCCGCGCCGCAGGTGATAACGCTCGGTGAAAACCATCGCGTCACCTTCCCAATAAAAGTCCTCCCCTTCGACGAGAGATTCTGGTGAGTTCACCATTGGGTGCTGATTGCTTTTCAACATATTGATTGAGTTTGGTTGAGCTTTTTGCGGCTTCGCCGCAGCACATCGCGGAAAGGCTCCGCCTGGTAGTGCCCTAATTGGGCAATGACATACTTGACTCAGTAACGCCATGGCTCTGCCACTCTAGTCTCGAACTTGCCGACACGTGCCAATTAGTCCAACCGGTCTATGACCGTGGTGGGTCGGAGACCCTAAGAAAAAATAAGGGTCGCAGCCGGCAAGTCGCAGACTTGCCGCGCATCAGAGTGGCGGAGCCATTGCCGCGGTCGCATCGAACTTGAGCGGGGCCACTCGCTGAGTCAAGTATGTCATTCCCTAATTTGCGACGCACGACGTGGAGTCAGTACCGAGAGCGGTTCTCTCCTCTCCCTCTGGGAGTGGTTGGGAGAGGGTGCGCAGCGTAGCGACCGGGTCTCGGCAACGACGAGATCGAGATTGCCGGCAGTCTCACCCGGTCGCTACGCTCCCGGGACTGACCTCATCCAGGCGAAGGTTGTCCGTCCAGGAGTAATAGGAGGCAGAGCCTCCTAAGATCCAAGAGTCGGCGCCGGAAAGCCCGAGGCTTTCCACTAGGTGCTGCGGCATAGCCGCTTCATTCCAGTCGCCGCGTGGCATCGACCTCAATGAACTTCATCTGAACCGAAAACAAACCCCGCCTCTTCCCACCACGCCCGGCGCGCGAAAACCATTTTCGAAATACTTCGCGTTGAAGAGATTGTCAGCGCCGCCAAAAAGTGTCATCACAACTTCCTCAGATAGCCGGCGCTCGTAGCTGCCGAATAGATCGGCTTTGGTATAGCCGGAAAAGGTCAGCTCGGCAGTGCGAAAGGGAAAATCATTTTCGAAGACCGGGGCGATGTAAGCCCCGGTGCGATTAAGATCAAAACTGACCAGAAAGGAATGGAACCGGTGCGTCAGGTTGATCCCCAGAAGATGTTTGGGAATTACAAACTCCGTCTGCAAACCGCGTCCGGCGGCGAAACGATCGCTGTTGGTGTAGGTATACGACGCGCGCAAGTTGCCGTTACGCCAAGGTGCTGCGTCGAGGTAGGTCTCAAGGCCGCGCGAGAAGCCGCCGGGCCGGTTCTCGAATCCACTGGAACGGCCCAGCCCCAGCGGGTCGACTAAGAAGAAGTTATTGAACGCGATCACGCGCTTCAGGCGCGTATAGAAATAGGTGGCCCCGAATCGCGCGCGGTCATTGGCAATCCGCTGGTCAAGGCCCACGTCAAAGCTGATCGATTGCTCAGCCTGCAGGGTCGGATCGCCGAAGCGGTGAAAGCCCAGACTCGAAAACGTTCCCTGCCCGAATCGTTCAAACAGGGACGGCGCGCGAAACCCATTGCCGACGTGGGCGCGCAATTTCGTGTTCGTCGTGCGAATGAAATACGCGATTGAGCCGTCGCCGGTTAACGATCGTTCCGGCTTAATTGCGCCCAGCGGCCCGGGACGGTCGGCGGCCCGAATGCTGAAGTACTGACCGCGTACGCCCAGGGAAATCTGCAAGCGGTCGGCGAGCAGAAAGATCTGGTCCTGACCGAACACTGCAAACGTGCGCTGGCGATCCGTCGTGTTGTTAACCGCGCTAAAGGATGGAATCGATGACTGGAAGATCGACTCGGCCTCATATTCGAAACCGGCCGTCACCAGGTTGTGGCTGCCCAGACGCAGATTCGCCCGGGCATCCAGCGTGTCTGTCTTTCCATTGTTGAAGCTGGCAAACGCGAAATCGCCAAACGGATAAAACTGCGCGAACACTGGATCGAAAAGCGGCCCATTATAGTTACGCCGTTGGTTGCCGACATGTTGATAAGCGATCGAATATGACAGCTTGTCGCTCAGCTGTTGCGACAGTCTTACCGAGCCGACCAGGACCCGATTGCGACGCCCTTCGTCAGGGTTGTTGAGATCGCTATGGAAGGTCAGGCCCTCGACAGCCGCCGGATATGCGATGGTGGTAAATGCCGCCGGCAACGCAAAAGGATTGTCGTTGACCCGGCCATTCGCGATCGTGCCATAAAAGTTGGCGCTAATCGTCACCCGGGGCGTGACGTTGAACTGAAATCTTCCGACGCCGACGGTGTTGCCGTATTCGTCGTTGCCATCGACGCCATGCCGGACGTCCAGGCGGGTCAGGCCAAAGCTATAACCTGCACGCGTTCCAATTCCACCGGCTCCGCGGATGCGCTCGCGAAACAGTGCCAACCCGCCGCCGTCAAAGCCGAACTCGAAATGTGATTTGCCGCTCCCGGTCTTTGGCACCATGTTGATTACGCCGCCGATTGCGTTCGTTCCGTAAATCGACGACCCGGAACCGCGCAGCACTTCAACGCGATCCAGATCGGCGGGCAACAAATCCGGAATGACGACGACTGCCGAACCGTTGATGTCCGAAGCGTCGCGCACCCGCAAGCCATCGAGCAGGATCGCCGTATCAAAGTTCCTCAGTCCGCGCAGCCTGACTGAAGTCAGGGCCCCAATCGAGCCCTGCTGCTGGATGCGGATTCCGGGCGTCCCGCGCAGGCTTTCAGGCAGAGACACTTCCCGTCGAGCCTCGATGGCCTGATCGTCAACCACGGTCACCGACTTGGATACTTCATCGGCGCGTTGTGCGGTTCCGGTGGCGATCACTATCACGTTTTCACTGACAGCTTCCAGGGACAGCTTTGCGTCATTGGTAAGCGATTGACCACGGGTCACGGTCAACTGGTCAGAGGTAAAGCTGGCAAAACCACTCTTGCGGATTTCCAGAACGTAGTCACCTGGCGCGACGTTCCGAAACGAGTAGGCGCCATTGTCGTCACTGACAGCGAATGAGTTCAGCCCAGTGCGCGAACGCAAACGAACTTCAGCACCAGCTATGCTGGCGCCCTGTTGATCGGTTACGCGACCGTTAATCGACGCGCCCGATTGAGAGAACGCGACAGATGAGAAGAGGAACAGAGCGATCGGCAGAAATAGCCGGCACATCGAAGTGACGTGATTTCCGAGATCATTTTTGAAACGCAGAGGACGCAGAGGGTTTCGCAAAGGTACGCAGAGTCTTTGCTCCGCGTACTCTGCGGAAAACTCTGCGCCCTCCGCGGTTAATTCGAAGGGTTGATAATCACAGACGTTAGCCTGACTGTATAGATCGGAAGGTATTCGATTCTTTCTCATTGTTAGCTTCTCCTGCCCGTCGCAGTACGAGCCTTAAAGTGATCGGCGAACAGATTTCCTGACTCGCGGCTATGACCTGAGTGATCGCCAACCTCTCCACACCTTCCCACGCTTACGCGCAGTGGCTAAAACCTCGTGGAGGGTTGTCACCGCTTACAGTTGCGAGGGCAGTGGCGGCTTTAAACCGCCTTCCCTGTTTCGCCTCTCAACGTTGATAGTGGCACAGACTTCAGTCTGTGATTCAAGGAACTAGAGTTCTGCTGAGAGAGTCACAGACTAATGTCTGTGCCACTCAACCCCTCACCCCATGCACCGGAGTGATTCGCGGCGCGCCCGTCACCGGATGCGCGTCGACCAGAACTTCCAAATTGAACACCGTGCGCAGCAACTCCGGAGTGAGCACTTCTCGCGGCGCTCCGCTGGCGACCTCGCGGCCGTTCTTCAGCAGCAGAACCCGATCGGCAAACTCAGCCGCGAGATTCACATCATGAGTTACAACCACCGCGGCGCTTTCGCAATGGTCGCAGCGCCTGCGCACGAGTCTTAACATCGTGGCCTGATGAGCCAGATCCAGATTCGCGGTAGGCTCGTCCAGCAAAAGGACTTTCGCCTCAGTCGCCAGCGCTCGAGCGAGTACGGCGCGCTGACGTTCACCGCCGGACAGTTCGTTCATGAGCCGGGCTTCGAAACTTTCGAGTTCGGTCTCGCGCAAGATGCCTCGCGCAATCTCAACATCGCGTTGACTCTCCCAGCCCCACGCACTCGACCAGGCATACCGGCCGCCGAGCACGAACTCCATCACGGTAACCGGAAAACGCAGGTCCGCTTCCTGCGCCACCACCGCAATGCGCCGCGCGATCGCCCGCCGGGCCAGGGATTCCAGCGGCTGACCATCAAGAAGAATCTCGCCGTGAGTCGCTCTCAGGCTTGCATTAAGCGTGCGTAGCAAAGTCGACTTACCGGCCCCGTTGGGACCGATGATGGCAATGATCTCGCCGGGGTCTGCGCGCAGAGAGACGGTCGCCACCGCTTCTCGCGGGCCGTAGTTCACCGTGATGTTTTTTGCTTCCAGCATTTGCTGTAGCGCAAGTTGTTAACTTGCGGTTCCCCGATCTCCCTCACAACAACGCTCGCAAATTAACAATTTGCGCTACCCCTTCTTCAACAGATAAATGAACAGCGGCGCTCCAATCAAAGCGGTGATCGCGCCTACCGGCAGTTCGCGCGGCGCGATGATCGTGCGCGCAATCGTGTCGGCGACGATCACAAATGCCGCGCCGGCCAGCGCTGAGGCCACAATTACCACGCGGTTGTCACTGCCAAACGAGAGCCGAACCAGATGCGGCACTACCAGGCCGACGTAACCCACCGATCCACTCGACGCGACCGACGCGCCCACCAGCAGGCTCGCTGCGACGAATACCGTGATCCGGACCCGCCCTACTTCAACTCCGAGATCGAAGGCATCACGCTCGCCCAGCATCAACAAGTTCAAAGAGCGCGCGTTCAGCGCCAGCACTGCCACGCCGACACCTGTTGCGGCCAATCCAATCGTCAGCAAGCTGCTGGTCGTGCCGGAAAGATCCCCGAGTAACCAAAACGTGAAAGAACGAATGCGCGTCGCATCCATGAGAGTAGTAATAAAGACGATCGCGGACGAAAGAAAAGTGGTCACGATTACGCCGGCGAGGATCAGACGCTCGGGCGTGGCGCCGGCGCGGCCGCGCGCCAGACGATAGACAACCAGCGTCGCCAGCAGTGCCCCCGCAAACGCCATTACCGGCCGGCTCCATTCATGAACGCCAAAGAAAACCAACGCCGTCATCGTGCCCACGGCCGCGCCATTCGAAACCCCCAGCAGGTACGGCTCCGCCAGCGGATTGCGCAGCAGAGCCTGGTATCCCGCACCCGCCGCTGCCAGGCTCATCCCCACCGCACCGGCCAGAAGGATTCGCGGCAAGCGAAGATCAAAAAGGATCGCCTGCTGTTCAGACGAGAGTCCGCAGTCGGACTTTCCGGTCAAGGCACAAAGCGAACTTGTGAGCGGAAGGCGCTGACTGCCGACGAGTGAAGCGATGATGAAGATGACGGCGAGCAAGGTCAGAAGAACGCCACAGACAAAAAGAGTTCGACTGAACGTCGCATGTCCTGATTCAATTGATCGCTCGGGCTTACCGCTCATCGTCGTCTTTACAGCGGTAGCGGCTTTGCCGCCGCCACACTGCGGTAAGGCTCTGCCTTACCGGCGAGTTGTAATTAGGACCGAGGCTGCGCCTCGGGCGGAGGCGTAGCCTCCTGTTAAGAAAAACCCATCCGGAAAGGCATAGCCTTTCCGCAGTGTGCTGCGGCAAAGCCGCGATACACACAACCGATCAGGCTTCCTGAATTAAGAATGCGACTCCTCACTTGAACGCCTCCGGATGCAGCGCGCGCGCCATTTCCTCCAGCCCTTCAATCAGGCGCGGGCCTGGCCGCTGCAGGTGGTCTTCGTTGATTTTGTAAACTCGATTATTCAGCGCCGCCGGTGAGTTCTTGAGCGCAGTTGCCACGGTCGAGTTGGCCGTGCCCATCGATCCTCCGGTTGGCAGAATAATCGCTTCAGGCCGCGCTGCGAGCGCTGCTTCATCGCTGAACCGCG
>Ga0307468_100000370_pt1 | contig 10985 bp, 7 predicted proteins | sample atmdna_FD_203085 | JGI IMG/M metagenome (GOLD analysis project Ga0307468, IMG submission 203085) | Hardwood forest soil microbial communities from Morgan-Monroe State Forest, Indiana, United States - atmos_gases AM2C_05 | ecosystem: Environmental > Terrestrial > Soil > Temperate forest > Bulk...
GACTTTCCCACAGTCCCACAGCCACTACTAACTATTTAAATGGATGAGAACAAAAAGCAAAACCGGACATTTCATTAGCTAAGAAAACCGGACATCTGCACTTGCTAAGAACATGAAATTTTTCTTGCATCGAACCGGCCCAAACCTAATTTATCGCGGTAGTAATCAGGCGCCCTTCGGCTGGGGTTTCCGCGACAGTTTTGAGGGAATCCGATTTGAGCCGGGTGGCGGGCAAGAGGCCGGTCTTATGAGTTGACTTGGCACGATACATAGCCTGGTCGGCAGCAACAAGCAGTTGATCCAAAGTTTCGCCGTCGACGCCGTAGATCGATGCGCCCACGCTGATGCCGACGCGCGCCTTGCCCTGACCGCGCACGTTAATTGAAAAGTCGGATACGACCCTTTCAATGCGTTCGCGAAGTTCATCGACCTGCGGGCCGGCCAGGTCGGGAACGATGGCCACAAACTCATCACCAGCATAACGGGCCAGGAAATCGTATTCGCGTAACTGCGCATGAACCAGGGCGGCCACTTCGCGCAGCATGCGATCACCCAGCTTGTGTCCAAACGTGTCGTTGACCAGTTTGAAGTCGTCCAGGTCAAGCATGATTACCTGGAACGGTCTGCCGTTGCGTTGAGCGCGAGCGACTTCTTCTTCAAAGCGTACATGCAGGCTGCGCGCATTCGGCAAGCCAGTAAGAGCGTCGGTGAGGGCGTTTGACTCAGCCCGGGCGTGGTGCATCGCATTGCCGAGCGCATCCGAAGCCAACCGGGTTACAGTTTCGAGCAGGCGAATCTGGTCATCGCTGTATTCCCGCAAGCTCGTGGAATATACGGAGAGAGCTCCCAGCAAAATCTCGTCTTTGAACAACGGCAATGAAGCCATCGCGGTATATTCCTGATCCCCGCTGAACTTGGCATCGACGAAATCAAGGCTGGGATGAATTCTGTTCACTGCTCTGCGATTCGCCAGAGCAAAGCCAGTGACACCTTCGCCGTGGGCTACGCAGCGACCGCGCAAATCATCCGCATTCAACCCCACCGCGAGAGCCGCGGAAGCGTAGCCTTTTACATCGTCGTACAGATAGACCGCGCAGGTATCGAAAGGAACGATGTGTCCGACCTTGTCAACCAGCACCGAGAGAGTGTTTTCGACCTCGAGTGACGAGCCAAATTTCCGCGCGATCTCGTACAAGGCGTAGACTTCGCGGTGCGCGTTGCGAATTTGATCATAAGCTGCCAGCGAGGTGTTCTCCCGGACCCGAGCGACTTCGTCTTCGGACGGCGCAATCGGATTCGGCGGCGCACTGGTATGGATCGGATCTGCAAGACCGTGAGCTGCGATCTGATCTTCGAATTCTGATAGATGCTGAATAAATAGATCAATCACATTGGGATCAAAATGAGAGTGCGCACCCTTTCGCAGCAGTTCTATGGCTGCCTCGCGATTCATGCCGTTGCGGAACGGACGGTCCTCGCGAACTGAATCGAAGCAATCAACCACCGACATAATCCGCGCGGTGATGGGAATCTGCTCGCCTTTGAGACCGTCGGGATATCCGCGTCCGTCCCATCTTTCATGATGATGCTTGACGATGGGAACGACCGGATAAGGAAAGTTTACTCGGCTTAGAATCTCAGCTCCCACGATCGTATGGATCTTGGTTTTCTCAAACTCCGCCGGGGTCAAGGTGCCCGGCTTGTTCAGTATGTGATCAGGCACTGCCAATTTTCCGATGTCGTGCAGCAAGGCTCCGGCATTCAACGCGCCCAGTTCCGCCTCAGAAAGCTTAAGGAGCTTGCCAATTCCTTCGGCGTAAATCTGAACACGGCGTACATGAAAATGCGTCGTTTGATCTTTGGCGTCGATCGCCGTCGCCAGGGCTTCGACGGTGGCCAGATGAAGGCGACTCAGTTCCTCGGCTTTCCGCGTGTGGGCGTCAATACGCTCAAAGTAAATCTTGTAAGTCCAGAAAGTGGCTGCCAGGACCGGCAAGCTGAGCAACACATAAACCAACCCGGACCTCGTGATAGCCACATAGATGACCGCCGTGGCGATCGCTGATGCCAGGAAAGACCACCACGTCCATAGATAGCCATCACGCCAGAATTTAAGAATGGGACTCCGCGTTCTCAGCGCGTAAATGGTGGAAATGGAAAAACCGTTCGCGAAGTAATGCAGCAAGGCCATCAAGGCCAGCGCAGCCAGCAAATGATCAAACTGTACCGGCGACGTGCCCAGCGGGTTCTGCTCGATGTGAGCAAAACGACCAAGTGCAAAATAGAAGGCGTGGCCGGAAACAAAGACTGACACAGCCATCATTGCCGGAGCCCCAATCCAACTCGCCAGCCGTTTCGAGGTGCGGCGCGAACTCACAAACGAATCGGTGACACCAATCAGGACCGCGGCCGGCACGCCCAGGAAAAGCACACTCAGGAATGTGAAAGCATCACCGGCGGTGAAACTGGCGTCGGTGTTCGGGATCCGAATGGGATTCGAGCCGGCGAGAATCACCAGGCCGAGAAGACCGGCGAATTCGAGCCATTGGACAGATGAGAGAGTGACAGAGCTTAGCAGCGCCCAGAATAAAACGGCGGCGCCGGCGCAGACCATGATAATCCAGTAGGTCTTGGCCGGGCGATTGTAATCAGACATTTCGATCAGTTTCATTTTGTTCGTCTCACCGTTCGGGGTTAGCGAAACTACCTGCTCTGATCATGAATACCTCAATCGATTTCCTTTCGCCTGGGGTCGTCGAAGTAAGTCCGCGCTGAGAGCGAATTCCGGAGCAACCTGGAGTTTCGCTCTCAACGCGTGACGGGCAAGTTGGCGGCTGCTGGCACGCATCCGCCACCTGGGGTGTTATCTAAGTAGTACAGTCACCGGTCTTAATCTGCGTTTGCTTCATGATTTTTTTTGCGGCTAGCGAGCCCAGTGCGGTGAGCCCGTTAGCGCGAACGCTTCCTAGCCGCGGACTTCTCGTTACAAGGCGTGTGCCGGGACCGGATTCTCTCGAAAGCCCTTTAGTTACCGAGGTCTCAATTACGACCGCAACCGGGGACCGACCAATCGCTCTCAATGTGACATGTCATCCTGAAGGTTCGGTCAGGAAGGGCTTTGCCCAAAAAGTCGATCTGATTTGGAACGAGCCGGCTACTACTGGGAACGCGTCCTCGCCCGCTTGAGCGCGAACGCGAAACAGGTACAGCGTCAAGAAATTGGAGCGTGCTGCGCAGGCTGTGCGGGCGAGGGCGCCCGCGCTCCCAGTATTAGCTTGTCCGTTCCTCTCTGTGCGGTCTCTGCGGCCTTTGCGTCTCTGCGGTGAGGATTAGTTCAAATACATTCACCGCGGAGACGCAAAGAACGCAGAGGTGGCGCAGAGAATTCAAAACCAGGGCACTACAGTTCAGACTCAAAAGTTGACAAGCTCTGTTTCCAGAGTGCACCTTTCCAAATCTTTAGTGGAATCCGGTGATTCGTGAGCAAAGTCATTCCCACCAAATCTGAACGGCCGCCCGACATTGGTTACGCCGCCTTGCTGCGCGGCAATCGCGGATTTCGTTTTCTGTGGCTGGGCCAGGTTGTTAGCCAGATGGGTGATTGGTTCGACACGATCGCGGTTTACACGATTGCGTTGCACCTGACCGGCTCGAGCCGTTCGGTGGCCTTGATCATGGTCGCGCGTTTCCTGCCCAGCGTGGTCATGGGTCCGCTGTCCGGAGTCTTTGCTGACCGTTTCAGCCGCCGCTCAGTCATGATCACTGCCGACCTTCTGCGCGCCGTGGTTGTGCTGGGCTTTCTGTTGGTTCGCCGTCCGGATCAGATGTGGCTGGTTTATGTCCTGACTATCCTGCAATTGGCATTTTCAGCTTTCTTTGAGCCGGCAAAAACCGCCGCCATTCCCTCGATCGTTTCGGATCGCGAGTTGGTTTCGGCGAATGCGATCGCGTCCGTAACCTGGTCGGCGATGCTCACAATTGGCGCGGCAATTGGTGGACTTGTCGCGGGTTGGTTTGGCACCAACGTCGCTTTCATTCTGGACTCGCTGACATTCATTGTCTCAGCGATGTTGATTGCCGGCGTTCGCTTTCCCAAACGGCCCGAGCGGCCCAAAGCGAAACTGACTATTGGCAAGGCTTTGGGTGTGACCGACACGATAGAGGGCGCGCGTTACGTCAAGGACCGTTCGCGCGTCTTTGCTTATCTGATGGTGAAGCCCGCCTGGGGCATGGGTGGAGGCATCCTGACTCTTTTGGCTGTGTTTGGTGAAAGAGTTTTTCCCGTCGCCGGCAAAGCCGCCACCGGTATCGGCGTGCTGTTTACTGCGCGAGGCATCGGCACCGCCGTGGGACCGATTGTGGCGCGGCGTTGGGCCGGGGAAACGCGCAAGCAAATGCAAACCGCGATCGGGATCGCCTTTCTCATCGGCGGAGCGTTTTACATTGCTTTCGGCGTATCGCGAAATTTCCCGCTGGCGCTTTTGTTTCTGGCGATCGCCCATATGGGCGGCAGCATTCTGTGGGTGTTCTCGACAGTACTGTTGCAGCGGGAGGTCGAGGATAAGTTTCGCGGACGCGTTTTTGCGGCCGAATTGGCATTGCTGACCCTGACGATGGCCGGGTCGAATTACCTGGTCGGCGAGTTGATGGACAGGTTTGGATTTTCGCCTCGCGTGGTTACCGCCGGTGTAGGCGTGTTTTTCCTGTTGCCGGGATTGATTTGGTTCATGACCGAAAAATGGTGGGACCACAAAGCGGGCGTCCTCGAATCACGTGCGTCCCAAACGCCGGTTCAGGTCGAAGATGGGCGCGTCGAATAACTTCGCAGACCCGGCGGTCAGCCTCGTCCTTTGGTTCCTGAGTTTTCATAGGCTGCGATGAAAGCCGGATCTCGCCGCTTCAACGTTTCATAATCAATTCGTTTGCTGCGGGTCATTAGACTGTAAGCCAGCGCCAGCGGCTCGAGATGCATGTATTGCCTCGCATTTTCAAACCAGGCCATGCTTTCGTGGGCCGCCGCCTGATAATCTTCGATGACTGGCTTGCGCAATTCTTCGAAACGCGGCAACGCCCGGCTGACATCCGATGTCTCGTCGAAACATTGCTTCAGTGCGATGGCGTCTTCCATAGCCAGTTTTGTGCCCGAGCCGATCGAGAAGTGCGCAGTGTGCAAGGCGTCGCCCAGCAAGACCACGTTCTCGAAACTCCATCGCCCATTCTTCACCAGCACGAAGTTAATCCATTTTGAATTGTTTGAAAGCAGGGAATGGCTTTGCAAGTCCGCGGCGAATGCTCGACCCAGAAAGGAGCGGGTTTCCTCGTCCGATTTTTCGGCGAAGCCGGCGTTGCTCCACGTCTGCGGATCGCATTCCACGATAAAGGTGCTGGTCGTCTGGTCGAATTTGTAAGAGTGGGCCGCGAAAACTCCGGCGGGCGTTTCGCGAAAAGTCAGCGTCAATCCATGAAACAATTGGTTTGTGCCGTACCAGATGTATCGGTTCGGGCGTGAGCTGAGGTCGGGTTGAAAGAATTGTTTGCAGCTTTCACGAACCAGGCTGTTGACGCCGTCAGCGCCGATGAGCAGATCGCAGTCCCTTTTGACCGTAGCAACATCGGCAATCTCGCAGCGAAAGTTAACCGTGATTCCCAGTTGCTCGCATCGTTTCTGGAGAATCTTTAGCAGCCGCAGCCGGGCAATCCCGGAAAAACTATTGCCGTGAATCGATATCTTCTGCGTGCGATGAACGACATCGACATTGTCCCACGCTTCAAAGGTGCGAGTGATTTCGGCATGCGAAGGTTCGTCCGCCTGGCGCAGGGCCGCCAGGGTCTTTCCGGAAAAAACTACTCCCCAACCGAACGTGTCGTCCGGCCCGTTGCGTTCATAGATCTCAATTTCGTGTCCGGCATGAGCCTGTTTCATGAGAATGGCGAAGTACATGCCGGCCGGCCCGCCGCCGATAATTTTGATTTTCATGCACCGTCTGCGCCAGAGCGGCTATCGAGCTTCTTTTAGGGCTCGCTCAAGTAAGTCCGAGACTCTTACTTGCCCGGCCCATAGCCGCAAGTAATCGAAGTCAAGGCCAGGCCCCTGAGTACTCAGGATTCCCTTGACGTCACGCCATTGCAACTCGGAAACCTCCTGGCCGAGTCGATACCAACGAAGCTTGGCAAGGATCGTATCTTCCGCCGTAGCGATCCAAATCGCTTGCGAACCGTCGGCCTGTACGGGAACTAGTTCCCGTCTTGCCAGTTGTTGCCGGTCCAATTCGCTGGTTGCGATAAAGATATCGACCTTGAAGATTCCTACCAGATGAATAACGTTAAATGACCGGCCCTGGGCAATGGCCTTGCTCACGGACAAATCGTCGATGTAAAAGTCGTCTCTTAATGCGTTCACCAAAGGTCGGACCTGCTCGTTGCTGATGTCGGCAACCACATCAATGTCAGCGCTGGCACGATAGTCACCATGGACAGAGCTGGCAACCGATCCGACGACAACGTAGTCGATGCCAATGGCTTCGAACGCGCTGACAATCTGCAATAAAACAATGAAGGGATTCTCCATCGAAGAGATTAATGGCCTTCTGCCCTGGGATCGAAGCCAAACGCACGGATCACGTCTTCGCGCTTCAATAGCTTTGAGATCAATCGATGCCTTATCTCCTCGTCGCTAGCGTTGGGAAAGCGGCGATGCAGCCCGGCAAGAACAAGCAACCGGGTAGTTTGAATCAGGTCGAACATTAAAGCGATCTTCTTGCTGGCAGGCGCGGTTCGAAGCAACTCAAAAATCAGTTCCTGGGCTTCGGATGAAGTGTCGTGAGAAAGTGATTTCATTACGGCGAGGTTACTCTATCTTCGCGATTCATCCAACGCCGCGCCCAGTCTATTCACGCCAATCTTGAAAAGCTCCGGCTCGGCGCACATGCCTATGCGAAAGTTTTGCGGCGCTTCGAAGAAACGTCCGGGCACTACGGCGGTGGCGTATTTCTCGGTCAGCAAAGTGCAGAGGTCTTCCACTCGCCCCTTCATCAGCAAAGGAAAAGAAGTGGTCCCTGTTTCAGTCTTCACAACCTTTAGTTCCTCCCGCGAGTCGAGGAATTCGTTAAGCACCGCGCGGTTGGTTTCCAGAATCTTTTTGGCACGAACAATGAACTTGGGGAGTTTAGCAAGCGCGACCACGCTGAGCCGTTCGGAAGGTTGCGGTCCGACGGCGCCGAACAGATCGTTGAGCAGGCGCATCTGCTGCGCCAGTTCCGCGTTGGCGAGCACCCAGCCACAGCGCAGTCCGCTCAATCCATAGCCTTTCGTCAGACTGCTGGTCGCTATGAATTGCGGGCCCAGATGGACCGACGATCGCGGCGCAGCTTCGAACATCGCCTCCAAATAGACCTCGTCCACCAACACGCGGGCGCCCACGGCCTCCGCTAATTCTCCAATTTGCCGCAGCGTTTCTTCCTCGACGAGAGTGCTGCTCGGGTTGTGCAGATTGGTGAGCACGATCAAACGAGTTCGCGGAGTGATCTGTCGGGCGATCTCGTCCACATCCACGCGAAAGCCATTCTGAAACGATCTCGAAAAGCGCTTGATCGTGGCGCTGAAATACCTGGCGACGGCGAGAAGAGGTTCATAAGTCGGCTGCTCAATCAGAACTTCGTCGCCGTGTTCCAGCGCCGCCGCCATCGCCAAATGATTTGCCATCGAAGTGCCGCCGGAAATGGTAACGACGTTCTCCTGAGCCACGTCACAATGCGAAGCCAAAGCATCGATCAAGGGACGAAAACCGTAAGCGTTGTCACCGTTTAGATCTAAATCTTCGATTTTGGCCTCGAGTTCGGTGAAAGGCAGATTGAGGATCCCGCTCAAGGCGAGATCGTATTTCACTTTGGGGCGGTTCTTGGCCCACTGCATGTAAATGGATTGCGTATTCATATTTTCTTAGCGGTTCAGAGTTCAAGCTTTAGCTTGCGAGCGTAGTGTTTCTGATTTCCGTTTTTTCTCTGCGCGTTCTCAGCGACCTCTGCGTCTCTGCGGTGAATAATTAGGCCTCGAATACACTCACCGCGGAGACGCAAAGAACGCAATGGTTGCGCAGAGGATTTCAAATTAGGGCACTACCCTTGCCGGCTGCCAATGACAACTTAAAGGTTGAACTCTAAACTGTCCTGCGCTTTCGCATCCAGGCCCACACAAAATACGCGGGCAGACCTGCCAGCATGATACCGAAACTGATAGCGCTATTGCGGGGCTCCTTATAGATAACGCTGAACGTGATGACGCAGCATGCGGCAATAAAAAAAAGCGTCGTCAGCGGATGCCCCGGAATCCGAAAGGAATCGCTGCCGCCCGCGCGCTGGCGCCACCGGAAAACAAACACGCACACCGCGGTCAGGCCAAAGAAAATCACATCGATTGACACCACATAGTTCAGAATTTGTTCGAAGCGGCTGGCCACCAGCGTAATCACGATGGCGAGCCCGCCCTGCAACGCTATCGCAAAGGCCGGAACTCGAGCGCGATTCAACCAGGCGAGCCGTTTGAAAAAGAGTCCGTCCTCAGCCATCGCGAAATAAACTCTGGGCGCGGTCAGCATGCTCTGACTCAAGAAACCGATGGTTGAGATAGCGATGCCGGCGGCGAGAAACCGTCCGCCACGTTCGCCCAGCGCCAGACGCATGACCGCCGATGCGGGAGTCTTCGTTTGGGCCAGCACTTCCGGTCCCAGCGCGTACACACAGACATAATTGACGGAAAGATAAACGACAATCACACCCATCACTCCGAACAAAAGGCCTCGGGGCAGGTTCCGCCGCGGCTCGCGAACTTCGCCGGCCACGAAACAGGCCGTCTGCCAGCCGCCATACGCAAATTGTGCCGGAATCAAAGCTGCGCCAAAGGCGATCAGGGACTGCAAGATCGTAGTGGACGAACCGGTGTAGATCGTAATTCCTCCATTCGCGGCCGGCGCGGAGACCGTCAATCCAAATGCTACCAGCACGGCAATCGCAACCAACTTCAGAATCATGAAGATGTTCTGCGTCACGCTGCCGGCCCGCACGCCAATGCAATTTATTACGGTGAGTAAAGCCAGAGCGATCGAGGCCAGTACCGCCGCGCGAAAATCCGTCACACGTCTGCCGAATAATTCCAGCACGTGGTTGGCAAAGATTAGCGCCACCGCGGCCATCCCGCCGGTTTGAATCACAAACAGCAAGCTCCAGCCATAGCCGAAAGCGACCAGCGGGTGCAATGCATCGCGTAGATAAACATATTGCCCGCCGGACGCCGGACGTTGCGATGACAGTTCTGCATAGATGAATGCGCCGGCCAACGCAATCAAGCCGCCGACGGCCCACGCTCCCAGGATCAGAAACGGGGTGTGCACCTGCTGCGCAACGACGTAAGGATTGGTGAAGATACCCGCGCCGATGATCCCGCCCATGACGATCATCGTGGCGTCAAAGAGTCCGAGACGCCGCGCAAGATGATGGTTATGTCCGATTGTTTCTTTGGACTGACTCTTCACTCGCGTCTCATCACTCTCTTGGTCCAACGATCGGTTAGTGTGATTTCGTGGAGAGATTCTGCTGGGCTTTGCCCAAAAAGTCGATCTGATCTGGAACGAGCCGGCTGGTACTGGGAACGCGGGCGCCCTCGTCCGCTAGAGCGCGAAGCGCGAAACAGTTACGGCTTCAAGAAATTGGAGCGTGCTGCGCGCCCTGTGCGGGCGAGGGCGCCCGCGCTCCCAGTATTAGGCTTGTCCGTTCCTGCCTCAACACTTTTTTGGCAAAACGATTCTGCTGAGATAAAAGCCGGATCCACGAAGTCACAGGATGAGCCCACATGTGATGTTCTGGCTCGAAAATTCTCTGCGCCCCCTCTGCGTTCTTTGCGTCTCGGCGGTGAAATCTTCGAACAATATTCACCGCAGAGACGCCGAGGACGCGGAGACTACGCAGAGAAACAATGAATTGGAACCACTGACAATTACCTTGTTTCGGCTTATTCCTTCAGGAGTTGATTGGCGATTACCAGCTTTTGAATTTCGGAAGTGCCTTCGTAGATACGCAACGCGCGCGCGTCGCGATAGAGCCGCTCGACGACCGTGCCGCGCACCAGCCCGCTGCCGCCATGAATCTGTACGGCCTGATCGATGATGCGTCCGGCGGCTTCGGTGGCGAAGAGTTTTGCCTCGCTCGCCGCCCGCGTCGAGCCTTCAACGCTCGAGTCTTTCAGATAAGCAGCTCGATAAACCAGCAAGCGTGCGGCGTCGAGTTCAGTTGCCATGTCCGCCAGCTTTTCCTGAATCAACTGATGGCCTGAAAGTGGGCGTCCAAATTGCTCGCGCGACTTTGCGTGCAAAAGGCTTTCATCCAGGGCGCGCCGCGCCATGCCGCACGCCGCCGCACCGACGCTGGCCCGAAACAGGTCGAGCGTTTGCAGGCTAAGTCGCAAACCGTCTCCGGGCGAGCCAATCATGTCCTCGGCCGGCACTTTGCAACTCTTGAATTCCAGTTCGCCGATGGGATGCGGCGCAATCATTTCGGTGCGCTCGCCCACGCTGAAGCCCGGCATCCGCGCGGACACCACGAACGCTGAAATCTCTGCGCGTCCATCTTCACGCGTTCCGGTGCGCGCAAAAACCGTGTAGAAGTCGGCCACGCCGGCATTTGAGATAAAGCGTTTGCGGCCATCGATGATGTACGAATCATCTTCGCGGCGGGCCGTCGTCTTGAGCGCCGCGACATCCGATCCGGCATCCGGTTCAGTCAAAGCGAAAGCCGCGATGGCTTTTCCGTTTGCTGCCCGCGCCAGCCAGAAATCCCGCACGTGTTCAGTGGCCGCGAGACTGATCGCATAAGTGCCCAGACCCTGCATCACAAACGCGAGATCCGCCAGCGATGACGAGTATGAAAGGGTTTCCCGGATAATGCAGAAACTGCGCAGATCGAAACGCTCGCCGGGGATGCTCACGGCATAGCGCA
>Ga0307468_100000371_pt1 | contig 10955 bp, 10 predicted proteins | sample atmdna_FD_203085 | JGI IMG/M metagenome (GOLD analysis project Ga0307468, IMG submission 203085) | Hardwood forest soil microbial communities from Morgan-Monroe State Forest, Indiana, United States - atmos_gases AM2C_05 | ecosystem: Environmental > Terrestrial > Soil > Temperate forest > Bulk...
TCCATGCGATGAGCGAAGGGAAGAGAGGGTGATCGTCGGATCACTCGTCGTGATCGCCGGATCACTCGCAGTGCCTTCGCGATCACTCAGCGTGCATTTTCGATCTCTCAACGTGCTTTTTTGATCACTCGGAGTGCATTCACGATCACTCGAAGTGCTCTTTTGATCACTCGGGGTGCATTTTTGATCTCTCGTCGTGATCGTCGGATCACTCGGAGTGCATTCGCGATCACTCGGAGTGCATTTTTGATCACTCTCCGTACTTTTTCGGATCTCGATGATCCCTTGCTTCGCTTCGGGATAAAGTCTTTGCAATGAAGGCCATCGTCCTCCTTTCCGGCGGTCTCGACAGCGCGACCGTGCTCGCGATCGCGAAGAGCGAAGGCCGCGTTTGCCACGCGCTGACGATGGTTTACGGACAGCGCCATCAAATCGAGCTCGACGCCGCGCGTCGCGTCGCGCAAGCAATGGGCGTCGCGGAGCACGTCGTCGAGCAGCTCGATTTGCGCGTGTTCGGCGGCAGCGCACTCACCAGCAATATTGCCGTCCCGAAAGATGCGGTCGGCGCGCCGGGGATTCCGATCACCTACGTCCCCGCACGCAACACGATCTTTCTCGCCCTCGCCCTCGGATTCGCCGAATCGCGCGACGCACAGGAAATCTGGCTCGGCGTGAACGCCGTCGACTTCAGCGGCTACCCCGACTGCCGCCCCGAGTTCCTCGACGCGTTTCAGCGCGTGATCCTCACCGGCACGCGCAGCGGCGTCGAGCACGGAGAGCCGCGCATCGTCGCGCCGCTGATTCATCTGACAAAAGCGGACATCATCCGCCGCGGCGTCGCACTCGGCGTCGACTACGCGATCACACACTCGTGCTACGACCCGGATGCGGAGGGGAGGGCGTGCGGGCACTGCGACTCGTGTTTGCTAAGACTCAAAGGCTTCGAAGAAGCCGGGCTCTGCGATCCAGCTGCCTATGCAGAACGATGAACACGGAACACGGAACGCGGAACGAAAATCGGAGACCGACGTCCTCGTTCCGTGTTCCTCGTTCCGTGTTCCGCGTTCTTCATAGGGCTCATTCGTGTGATCGAAATCATCGTTCCGTGTTCCTCGTTCCGTGTTCCGCGTTCTTCATAGGCTCATGCGCGTAACCGAAATCTTCCACTCCATCCAAGGCGAGTCCTCCCACGCCGGCCGCGCGTGTGTCTTCGTCCGCCTCACCGGCTGCAATCTCCGCTGCGTGTGGTGTGATTCCGAATACACATTCACCGGCGGCGAGCGGATGTCGATCGACGAGATCCTCGATCGCGTGAAGAGCTACGGCTGCGAGCTCGTCGAAGTCACCGGCGGCGAGCCGCTCGCGCAGAGCGATTCGTTCGAGCTCATCAAGCGCCTGCTCGACGAAGGCTTCGAAGTGCTGATCGAAACGTCGGGCTCGATCGACGTCACGCCCGTCGATCCGCGCGCGAAGCTGATCCTCGACATCAAATGTCCCGGCTCAGGCGAAGTCGAAAAAAATCGCTGGGCGAATCTCGACATTCTCCGCGCGCATGACGAGATCAAATTCGTCATCGCCGATCGCGCGGACTACGATTGGGCGCGCAACATCGTCGCGGAAAGAAAGCTCGATCGCTGGACCGTGCTCTTCTCGCCGGTCTGGGGCACGATGGACATGAAGGCGCTCGCGGAGTGGATGCTCGCCGATCGCGTTCCCGCGCGCTTTCAAACGCAATTGCACAAACACATCTGGGGAGCGGACGTTCACGGCGTATGACGAAACCAACACTCGACCACATCGGCATCGCAGTGAAATCGATCGAAGCCGCCGCGATCTATCGCGCCCTCGGACTCGAAATCGAGCACGTCGAAATCGTCGAATCGCAAGGCGTGAAGACGGCGTTCCTCTCCGTCGGCGACGCGAACCTCGAGCTGCTCGAGCCGACGGGCCCCGATTCCACGATCGCGAAATTCATCGAGAAGCGCGGCGAAGGCATCCATCACATCTGCCTGCGCGTCGACGACCTCGAAGCGCACCTCGCGCGCCTCAAAGCCGAAGGATTTCGCCTCATCAACGAAGCGCCTGTGCCGGGCGCGCACGGATGCCGCGTCGCATTTCTCCATCCGGCGGCGGGAAACGGCGTGCTGATTGAGCTTTCGGAACGCGGAACGATGAACACGGAACGCGGAACGATGAAGGATGAACGATGAACCATTCATTGCCCCTCGTCGTTCCGTGTTCCGTGTTCCGTGTTCCGCGTTCATTCTTCCGCGTTCCGAGGCGCACGTCATGATCGAAGGCTTCGAACCCGGCTCGCTCGTGATCCTCAATCTCGTCAATCCGAAGGAAAAATTCTTCGGCGTTCTGCGCACGCTTTCCGCCGCAGGCGTCACCGTGCGCGCGATCAATCTCGATTCGTTCGACGACTGGGTTCGCCAGATCGCGCACGACGACGAACCGAACATCGACCTCATCACCATGTTCGTGCCGCTGTTCCGCGTCGAGCGCATTTTTCTCGACGAGCCGCTCGGGCAGATCAAGTCCTACGCGCAGCGATTCGAAGACGGCGTCGGCGAGCGCATCGAGAAGCACCTCGGCGTCTCCGACGGTCCGCGGCTCCGCTCCGTATAATCCGCGCGAAAACCATGAAAGGGATCCCACTGATGCAGAAATCCTCACGCTTGCTGCTGGCCGTGCTGATGCTCGCCGTTACGGCGCTCGCCGGCTGCGGCAAGGAAAAAGAAGTCGCCGAGCCGGAGTCGTTCGCGTTCACGGTCTACCCGAACTCGCGCTACCTCGGCCAGATCACCGACCTGATGAAGCGCGCACACAAAGAGCTCAACCCGACGCAGGAAGCGCCGCCGATCGCGGTGTACGACACCGACGCGTCCGTGCAGGACGTCGCGAACTACTACGCGAAGTCGTACGGCTACAACACCGTCGCCGCCGACGCGACGAACAACCTCAGCGCCGCGAAACCGCCCGCGTATTACCGCACCGGCGATCTCGCCGTCGATCAGCAGGCCGTGCTCCCGCTGCTGCAGAAGCTCGGCGTGAACGCGGATATCTCGAAAGCCACCGGCACCTACACCGCCGCGGAGATCGAGCCGAAACCGAATCGCCCGCGCGTCACGATCCAGCGGCCGTACTTCGACGCGAATACCTCGCAGGTCGTCGATCGCACGCTCATACTCATGGCAAGGTGACGAAGGTCTGCATCGCCGGCCTCGGGCTGATCGGAGGATCGATCGGCATCGCGCTGCGCGCGCGGGGCTGGCGTGTCACCTACCTCGATCCGCACGTCGCGCTCGAAGACGCGCAGCGCTACGGCGCGGCAGATGATCGCGACGACGGTGTTGCCGATCTCACCGTGATCGCGACTCCGGTCGACGTCGCGGTCGAGCTCGTGCGCAACGCACGCGGACTCACGACGAGCGTCTGCAGCGTGATGGCGCCGCTGCGCGCCGTCGCGCGCGAGAATTTCATCGCCGGACATCCCGTCGCCGGCTCACAGGATCGCGGACTCGCCGCCGCAAACGGCGCGCTATTCGAAGGCAAGCGCTGGTTCGTCGACGCGGACGACGAGCTCGTGACCGCGATGATCCGCGACTGCGGCGCGATCATCGAACGCGTCGACGCCCGCGAGCACGACGAAGCGATCGCGCTCACGAGCCATCTGCCGCAATTGCTGTCGACCGCACTCGCCGCGTACCTCGCCGATCGCGATGATCTCCTCCGCTTCGCCGGCACGGGATTGCGAACATTTCTGCGACTCGCAGGAAGCGACGCGAGCGTCTGGTCGCCGATCTTCGAAGCGAATCGCGAGAACCTCGCGCCGCACGCGGACGCGCTCGCGCAGCTCGTGCGCGAGCTCATCGAAGGCGATGCGCGTGCATTCGAAAAAGCGCAACAGTTTTATCGTGTCATCCTGTGAAGAAATGTGGCACAGACACTCTTGTCTGTGCCGTTTGCGCGCTGAATGCACAGACAAGAGTGTCTGTGCCACATCCCCAGGATGACACTCCATTTCACCTGGCTCTACGTACTCGCCCTCTACGCGATCGCCATTGCACTCGCGCGCAAGTTCGTCCCGTGGCGCATCGCCGCAATCTTCTACGCGCTCGTCCTCGCGTTTCTCTTCAAGCCGATGACCGGCGCATACGTAAACATTCCGACCGACATCATCGAGCTCGTGTCGCCGTGGTCGGCGGGCTCGAAGGTCACGAAGTTCAACGTCTCGAACCTGGAATTGCACGACGTCACGATGCAGATCGTGCCGTGGGCGCATCAGGCGCGCGAGGCGTGGCGCCACGGGCACCTGCCGCTCTGGAACGCGCTCAACGGCTGCGGCTATCCACTGCTCGCGAACGGCCAGAGCTCCGCGCTTTCGCCGATTCGCATCCTCGCGCTACCGCTCCCGCTCGGTTACGCGCTCACTGCCGAAGCCGCGATGAAGCTGCTGATCGCGCTGACGTTCACGTTCCTCTACTGTCGCCGCCGCGGCTATGCGGAGATCGCGAGCGTCGCCGGCGCGATCAGCTACGCGTTCTCGATGTTCGTGATCGGCTGGCTGCATTTCCCGATCGTCACCGTCGCTGCATTTCTCCCCGCAATCCTCCTCGGCATCGACCTGCTCGCAGAGCAGCGCACACGCGCGCGATTCGCATTCACCGCGATCGTCGCCGCACTCGCGGTCTTCGGCGGACACGTCGAAACGCTCGCGCACATCGGATTCCTCTGCGCGCTGTACGTCGCGTGGATCGCCATCGTCGAGCGCCGCTTCCGCTTCATCGGCGCGGTAATCGGCGCCGCACTCGTCGCCGCATTGCTTGCGGCTCCGCTGCTCGCGCCGTTTCTCGAAGCTATGCCGCAATCGCAGCGCTTCCACGAACAAAAAGCGAAACCGTTCGACGCAATCCCGTACTCCGATCGCGCATCGCTCGTGCTCCTGCTCGAACCGAAATTCTACGGACCACGCCCCGTGCCGTGGGGCCCCGCCTACCTCGAATCGATCACCGGCTTCGCCAGCATCCTCGGCATCGCCGCACTCGTCGCACTCCTCGTGCACATCGCAATCAACCGCACGTGGCGATCGCGCGAATTGCTGTTCGCGATCGGCTGGCTGATCGGCTTCGCAGTCATCGCGGACTGGTCACCGATCAGCGAGCCAATCAAATGGCTGATCCCGTTCACCGCACACGCACGATTCCGCCTGTTCCTCTGCTGGTTCGGCGCAGTGCAAATCGCGGCGATGCTGCACCTCGTCCGCGAGCGCGCCGCGATCATCGCAGGCGTCGTCGCTACTGCATTGCCACTCGCGCTCGCGATCGCAACGACGAACTTCCCAAGCGACGCCGCGAAACACGCGACACTGATCGCAGCGATTCCTGGCGCGATCGCGTTGTTGCTTGCGCTGTTCCGCTGGCGCGTCGTGATCGTCGTCGCCTTGTTCCTCGAGCTTTGGTTCGCAGGCCACAACTGGAACCCCGTCTTCCCCGCAAAGACGCTCTATCCGCGCACCCCGCTCATCACAGCACTGGACAAACTCGATCACGGCGAGCGCATCGTCGGCATCGGCGGCGCGCTCTTCCCGAACACGAACGCGATCTTCGGATTCGCCGACGTCCGCGTCCACGATCCGATGGCGAACGCGCGTTACATCGACATGCTGCGCCGCGACGCGCACTACGACACGGGCACCTATTACGCGAAGTGGAACGACGCCGACACGCCGCTGCTGAACACGTTGAACGTACGCTGGATCGTCACGGAGCCGGGACGCGACGTCGCGCGACATCGCCTCGCATATGACGGCACGGACGGACGGATTTACGAGAACGTGAATGCGTCGAAGGTGCGCTTCGAGAATCCACGAAGCGATCGAAGCTTCTGGATCGGAACGATCGTTTGTCTGTTGACGCTCGTCGTCATGTGGAGTGCGGCGGCCATGCCGCCGCTTTGGGTAACGCGGCGCGCTCGCATCTCGTGAGAATCAGGGATGTTTTGTTCGCGCGTGTTGCGTGCTACGGGCAAGCGCTGGCATTCGGCGGCTACCCAAAGCGGCGGCATGGCCGCGCGCACTCCAGATCGACGTGATGCCTCGGATCTGGAGTGCGATCCCATGCCGCAGTCCAAAGTATGATCCGCCGCCGATGTTCAACCCCACCTGGCTCTACGTCGCCGCGATCTACGCGCTGGCGGTGTACCTCGCTCGCCGCGGCGTCGTCGCGTTTCCGTGGCGGATCGCCGCGTTTTTCTACGCGCTCGTTCTGATCTTTCTCTTCAAGCCGATGACGCAGGCGTGGGTCAACGTGCCCGCGGATTTTTTGCAAACGCTGCCGCCGTGGGCGTACGTCGCGCGCGATCATCACGTGCAGAACGCGGAGCTCAACGACGTCATCCTGCAAATCGTGCCGTGGGCGCATGAGGCGCGCGAAAGCTGGAAAGCGCTGCACGTGCCGCTCTGGAATCACCTCGCCGGCTCGGGCTATCCGCTGCTCGCGAGCGCGCAATCCTCCGCGCTTTCGCCGCTCCGCCTCCTCGCCCTTCCGCTGCCCCTCGGCTACGCCTTCACCGCCGAAGCCGCGTGGAAAATTCTCATCGCGGCAACCTTCACCTTTCTCTACTGCCGTAGACGCGGCTGGTCGGAGCTCGCGAGCACGATCGGCGCGGTGTCATTCGCGTTCTCGTCGTTCCTCATCGTCTGGCTGCATTTTCCTCTGGTGACCGTTGCCTGCTTTCTGCCCGCGGTGCTCCTCGCGATCGATCTCCTCCAGGAGAAGCGGACGTACGCACGCTTTCTGTTCGCGGCGCTGCTCTGGACTACGATGCTCTACGGCGGCCATCCCGAAACCGTATCGCACGCGTTCTTCCTCGCGCTGCTGTACGTCGCGTGGATTCTCATCGCCGACGCGTGGCCATCCTGGCGAGAGCGCATGCGCTTCGTCGGCACGCTCGCAAGTGCGCTGATCGTCGCCGCGCTGCTCGCGGCGCCCTTCCTGATGACGTTCGCCGAAGCGGTGACGAAGTCGAAGCGCTATCACGAGCTCAAGGTCACGCCGGCAGTGATGGGCTACTACTCCGACTGGGCGTCGATCATCGTGCTGCTGCAGCCGCACTTCTTCGGCGCGGTGCCGGAAGAGCCGGCGTGGGGACCGTCGCGCGCGGAATCGATCACCGGCTTCGCGGGCGCGCTCGGCATCGGCGCGTGGCTCACGCTGCTCGTCCATGTGATCGCCACGCGACGCTGGCGATCGCGCGAAGCCTTCTTCGTGATCGCCACCGTGCTCGTCCTCGGCATCTTCCTCGCCTGGCCCGGCATCAGTACGCTGTTCCATCTCGTCTTCCGACTCGCCGCGAACGCGCGATTGCGCTTGCTCTTCTGTTTTCTCCTCGCGCTCGCGACCGCCGCCGCAGTCGATCTCCTGCAACGCGGACACACGAAAGCATTCCTCGCCGGCGTGATCGCATCGGCCGCGCTGTTGCTGTTCTTGCCGACGACCGTCGACTTCCCATCCGCACGTTTTCGCGACGGTGCGCTGCTCGCGATGTTGCCGAGCGCGCTCGTCCTCGTCATCGCCGCAACCGCAACGATCAAACAGAAGTGGCGCGAAGCCGTGCTGATGTTGACGCTCGTCTTCCTCATCAACGAGCTGTGGTGCGTCGGCCGCAACTGGAACCCGACCGTTCCCGCGAACCTGATGTATCCGAAGACGCCGCTGATCGCGAAGCTGCTCGAGCTACGCGATCAGCAACCGAAGAACGCGCCGTTCCGCATCGTCGGCGCAGGCCCCGTGTTCTTTCCGAACGTGTCCGCGCTCTACGATCTCGAAGACGCACGCGCGCACGATCCGATGGCGAACGGCCGCTACCTCGGCGTCCTGCGCGTCCTCACCGGCTACGATCCCGGCGACTACTTCGCACGCTGGGAAAATCTCGAGACCACGCTGCTCGACTACCTCGGCGTGAAGTACGTCCTCACGCCGCCACGCGCGAATTTGAAAGATACGCAGCGCTTCTCGCTCGTCTACGACGGCGACGACGGCCGCATCTTTGAAAATCACGACGCGCTGCCGCGCTTCTACGCCGTGCGCAACGTCCTCCTCGAATTCCGCGACGACGCGTTCATTCGTTTACTGATCAAGCAGCGCGACTGGGACGACACCGTGATTCTCGACAAACTCCCGGTCGAGAACGATCAGATGCGCACCGACCTCCTCGCACCGCGCACACCGAACGCAGCGGGCGCAACGCTGGAGATCGTCGATGCGAAACCGACGGACTATCGATTGCGCGTGCGCGCGCCGCGCTACTCGATCATCGTCTCGAGTATTCCGTACTGGCCCGGCTGGCACGTCGAGCGCTTCGGCCGCCGCGTCGAGCCGCTCCAAGTCAACGGAGGCTTCCTCGGCTTCGCCGTCCCCGCAGGCGAAATGGACGTCCGCGTCTGGTACGACCCATGGACGTGGAAGGCGGGCGTGTTGATCGCGGCGCTGACCGCGCTCGGTTTAGGAGTGCGGTGGCGAAGCCACCGCTTTGCGATCCAGGATTCGAAAGCGGTGGCTCTGCCACCGCACTCCTAAACTCACCGAAACTTCCGATTCAGCCGTTCGCGCGCGAGCTTGTCGACGCGGTCGAGCGTCGGCGCCAGCACTTCGCGCTGTTTCTCGACCAGCGCCTGGATGCCAGTCTTCGCGAGGCCGACCATCGCCTGCATGTCTTCGTCGCTGAACGTCGCGCCTTCCGCCGTGCCTTGCAGCTCGACGAAGCGTCCCTTGCCGGTCGCGACGATGTTCATGTCGACGCCGGCCTTCGAATCCTCTTCGTAATTCAGATCGAGACACGCGACGTTGCCGATCATGCCGACCGAAACAGCGGCGATGAAGTCGTTGATGGGCCAGCTCTGCAGATTGCCGTCGACGTAGAGGCGTCCCAGCGCGAGCACGAGCGCGACGTACGAGCCCGTGATCGAGGCGGTGCGCGTTCCGCCGTCGGCCTGGATCACGTCGCAATCGATCCAGATCGTGCGCTCGCCGAGCATTTCCGCACTCACGGCTGCGCGCAGCGAGCGTCCGATGAGGCGTTGAATCTCCATCGTGCGGCCGCCCTGCTTTCCGCGCGCGGCCTCGCGCTCGACGCGCTCGGTCGTTGCGCGCGGCAACATGCCGTACTCCGCGGTGATCCACCCTTTGCCGGAGCGATAGAGAAACGGCGGAACTTTTTCCTGAATCGACGCCGTGCAGATCACGCGCGTGTCGCCGACCTCGATCAGCACCGAGCCTTCCGCGTGCTTCGTGAAATTCGGGCGGATGACGACGGGACGCAATTCATTCGCGGCGCGCCCGTCGACGCGCGCTTTTCCGACAACCGTGCTCATGCCGTCACCCGATCTTCCACGATCGCCGCGCCTTTCGGCACGACGACGATTCCTGTTTCCGTCACTGTAAAGCGCTCGCGATCGTGTTCGATGTCGTAGCCGATCGTCGTGTGCGGCGGGATCTTCACGCCCTTGTCGATGATCGTGCGGCGGATCTTCGAATGCCGTCCGATCTCGACGCTGTCCATCAGGATCGATTCGTCGACGTCGGAGTACGAGTGAATGCGCACGCGCGGATGCAGCACGCAGCGATTGATCGTGCCGCCGGAGATGATGCAGCCGTCGGAGACGAGCGAATCGGTCGCGATGCCGATGCGCTGCGACTGCTGATCGGCGAACACGAACTTCGCCGGCGGCAGATGCATCGGCGCGGACACGATCGGCCACTGCGGGTTGTACAGATTGAACAGCGGCGTGACCGAGACGAGATCGAGCGCGGCCGCGAAAAAAGAATCAATGGTTCCGACGTCGCGCCAGTACCCCCGGTTGTACGCCTCCTCGCCCGGAACGTGATTCTTCGCGAAGTCGTACGCGTACACGCGCATCCGCGGGTACATGTCGGGGATGATCTCTTTGCCGAAATCGTGCGCCGCGTCGCGCAGCGCGTTGCGCTGCAGCACGTCGATCATCACGCTCGATTTGAAAATGTAGTTGCCCATCGATGCGAGCACCATTTCCGGCCGCCCCGGAATCGTGCGCGCGCCTTCCTTCGGCTTCTCGACGAAGCCGGTGACGCGCCAGTCGTCGTCGACTTCGACGATGCCGAAGTGATGCGCCTCGTAGAGCGGCACCGGAATCGTGGCGATCGTGAGATCGGCGTCGTTCGCGATGTGCTCCTGCAGCATCTGGTGCACATCCATCTTGTAGATGTGATCGCCGCCGAACACGCAGACGTAGTCGGGCTGCTCGTCGAAGATGAGCTCGAGGTTCTGAAACACCGCGTCGGCGGTGCCGCGGAACCAGAACGGGCCCTTGCGCATCTGCGCGGGCACGATGTCAACGTATTGACCAATCTCCGGCACCAGGCGCCACGTGCGCGTGATGTGCTCGATCAGCGAGTTCGACTTGAACTGCGTCATGATCTTGATCTTGAAAAAGCCGGAGTTGATGAAGTTGTTGATAACGAAGTCGATGATCCGGTAGCGCCCGCCGAACGGCACCGCGGGCTTCGCGCGATCGCGCGTCAGCGGATACAGCCGCTCGCCCATTCCTCCCGCGAGAATCATGGTGAGCACGTTGCGTCGCGACACGGTTCCGTACATGCGTTGGCTCGTTGCGAGATTTTTACCACGAAGACAGTGGGCAGTTGGCAGTTCGCAGTGGGCAGAGGAAAAAACATCGACGTTTCACTGCCCACTGCCAACTGCGAACTGCCCACTGCACCCGCCCACTCTATACTTCGCGCCGTGGCTGAACGCGACTACTACGAAATTCTCGGCGTGAAGAAAAACGCGTCCGAGGATGAGCTCAAAAAGGCTTATCGCAACCTGGCGAAGAAGTTCCACCCCGACAAAAACAAGGGGAACAAGGAAGCGGAGAACAAGTTCAAGGAGATCTCCGAGGCGAACGCGGTGCTGAG
>Ga0307468_100000372_pt1 | contig 10946 bp, 5 predicted proteins | sample atmdna_FD_203085 | JGI IMG/M metagenome (GOLD analysis project Ga0307468, IMG submission 203085) | Hardwood forest soil microbial communities from Morgan-Monroe State Forest, Indiana, United States - atmos_gases AM2C_05 | ecosystem: Environmental > Terrestrial > Soil > Temperate forest > Bulk...
TCGTCCGCCAGATTGCGCATCGTCCGCCTGTCGGCGGACAGTCCACAGGCGTTCACGATCAATTCCCATCGCTTCGCTGTGCATTGCACGGCCCGCGCTCGCCACCACGGCTTGGCTGCATCCAGCCCTTCGCCCAGCCTCTTCGCCTCCTGTGCCGCTGTCGCGCATTCAACTGCATCCGGCGCACAGCCCGCGCTGCACTTCACCTCTACGTACTCTTCCCCTTCCGCCGGCTGTCTTTCGTCGCCGATGACCTGCATGGGCAACTCCAGCCCCGCCACGCTGCGAAGTGTCGTTCGCCACGCTTCGTGCCGCCCGACGGCCTGTCGCCACGCACGGCGTAATCGCGCCGAATCAACCGGGCCACGCGCCTCTAGCACGAGCTTGCTGCGAAAAGCGTCGGGGCCGGCGTGGCGCATCCACTGCCAGAGACGGCGCTGCTGCGGGGACAGACGATAGCCTTCAATGATCTCTTCAATCACGTCGCGCATGCGATTATTCCATTTAGTCCTAACTCTGGATTTGTAACTCTGGATTTGTAACTCGGTCTCTGCCTCTGGGTTTACTTCGGCCTCTTCTCGGCGGCAGGTGTTCTCAGAACCTTCAATCAGCGGCAGAGTAACGCGGAGGAAGCGAGTCGCTTCTTGTCCCGACCGACCACTGGCTGGCCGCAGCCATCAGGCGCTCCTCACATCGGTGAAAAGTTCGGCCATCGCCACCAGAATTCTGCGCGGGCCGACAAAAGGTCTGCGCCCGTGCGAGGCGAGGAAGTTGTCGAGCATGAGCAGGTCGCCGTTCTGCCAGGGAAAGACCACCGAGGCTTGTCGATAGACCTCCCGGATCTCGTCCAACACCGACGATTCGATTGGAGAGCCGTCGCCATAAAAGGCATTTCGGGGTAACTCGTCCTCTTTGAACTCCGCTAGCAACGACTGGCGCACTTCAGGAGCAAGGTTCGACATATGAAACATGTGCGCGTGGTTGAACCATAGCGTTTCACCCGTCTTCGGGTGGGTCACGACCGCCGGGCGTCGCTGCCGGGTCTTCAGACGGTCCGCGTCTTTCCACTCGAATTCCATATATGCCTTCCGGCAATACGCCTCAACCACAGCGCGATCACTGGTCTGGAAAACTTCCTGCCAGGGAAGATCGACTCCCTCGCCGTAGTTTCGGACATAGAGGATCTGCTTGCGAATGAACTCCCCCTTGATGGCCGGGTCGATCATCCCAAAGACTTTCCGGTCGTTGGCGATTGGCGTTTCGCCGCCCTGCTGTGGGGACAAATCACAGTAGAACCAGATCTTCGTCGGCCAATTGTGCGAGTAGGACATCTCGTGGTGCAGTGGGATGTGCTGGTCGGCAGGATACTCTGTCGAAGTGTAGACATTCGGACTTACCTCAGTGCGCGGCGCGGCGCGCTCGTTGTATTTGAGCAGTTCGGTAGTCAGGGCGGTGGCGATTTCCTCGAACTGCGTCGGACCGCCGATTTTGAAATTCCTGAAAAGAAGCGCGCCGTGGGTGATCAGCTGCGCTTCCACCTGCGATCGGTTCGCCCGCGCCCAAGCCGCCAGATTCACTCCCTCGATTTCCGGTTCGTAGACGAGCGGGAATCCGTTGGCGCCGGGCAGATAACCGGTGCGCACGACGGCCGCTGTAGAGAGGCGAACGGCCTTGCGCCGCACGGCCGGGAAGCCCACGCTCGTTGTCGCTTCGTCCTTGATCGTCATGGCTGTCCTTCCGGTTTAGGATCCAGGTTTGACCGAAAAGTCGATCTGCGCGCAGCGAGGGCGCCTTGAGGCTGGGAGCGCGGAACTCAAACTGCCCCACTGCTGCCCGTCGGTATTTTGACGGCCTCGGGCTTGACGCTCAGAAACTTCTTGTAATTCGATTCGGTCCGCGCCTTTCCTTCGATCACACGCTGCATTCTTTCTGCTTCGGTGTGAATTTCCAGAGAACCCAAGGGCGCGTCCGGTGAGGCCACGATACTTCTCAACAACGTCTCCCATTGCTGCGTCATCAGGTTGATGGTCTCGGCGTCGAACAACTCTGTGCGATAAGTCCACCTGCCGTGCAGCCCTTCCGCTCCCTCGGCAATCCACAGCGTTAGGTCGAAGCGCACTTCTTCGTCCTCGATCGCCACCGATCTCAACTGTACGCCCGGCAATTCCAATTCGACCCGCGGTGCGTTATTGAGACCAAAGGCGACTTGAAACAGCGGCGAGTGGCTGAGGGTGCGCTCGGGACGCAGTTCTTCGACCAGCCGTTCGAACGGCACGTCCTGGTGCGCATACGCACCGAGACACACTTCCCGGACCCGCTTGAGTAACTCCGTGAAGCGCGGCTCGCCGCCCACGTCCGTCCGCAACACCAACGTGTTGATAAAGAACCCGATCATATCTTCGGTCTCGCGCCACACACGGTTCGCGATCGCTGTTCCGACCACCACCTCTTCCTGCCCACTGTACCGCGCCAGCAGCGTCTGCCATCCGGCCAGCAGCGTCATAAACAGCGTCACTCCCTCGCGCCGCGACAGCGCTCGCAGCCCCGCCGCCAATTCCGCGTCAAGGTGAAACTTGGACGTCGCTCCTCGATAAGTTTGCACGAGGGAACGCGGACGAGCCATCGGTAATTCAAGCACGGCTGGAGCGCCCGCCAACTGGTTCCGCCAATAGTCGAGTTGTCGTTCGAGCACTTCGCCCTGAAGATAGTCGCGCTGCCAGACAGCGTAGTCGGCGTACTGGATCGGCAATTCCGCGAGCGGCGAGGGCTGACCCTGTGAGAAGGCCTCATAAAGCGCTACCAGCTCGCGGACGAGCACGCCCAGCGACCAGCCGTCAGAGATGATGTGGTGCGTCGTAAACAGCGCGACCCGCTCTGCCTCGGAAAACCGCAGCAGCGTGACGCGCAACAGCGGGCCGGTTGAAAGATCAAATGGGCGGCGGGCCTCTTGGTGCGCCAGTAAGCGGGCGGCGCGTTCGCGCAGTGTCGCATCAAGCGCCGAAAGATCTACTGTCGGCACCTCGACGCTGAGTCGCGAAGCAATCGACTGGATCGCGTAACCGTTGCGGCTGACGAAGGTAGTGCGCAACACCTCGTGCCGGCGCACTACTTCGTCCAGCGTGCGGCGGAGCACCTGCACGTTGAGGTGTCCGTCAACTCGCAGCGCAATGCGAACGTTATAGAAAGGACGGCCCGGCTCGAGTTGGTCGACGAACCAGAGGCGCTGTTGTGCGAACGAAAGCGGCAAGGCGCCATCGCGCGGGACCGGCCGCAACGGCGGCGGCGCTATTTGAGAGTGCTCTTTCGCTGCCTGCTCGACGCCAGCGGCGAAGGTCGCCACGGTGGGATGCTCGAACAGCGTTCGCAGCGGAATGTTTATCTGGAACGCGTCACGGATCCGCGAGACGACCTGGGTGGCGAGCAGCGAGTGACCGCCCAACTCAAAGAAGTTGTCGTCACGGCCGATGGCGCCGATACGCAGCACCTCTTCCCAGATCCCAGCAACTAACTCTTCATGCGGCGTGCGCGGAAGGTCCTCGACCGACTGCTCCGAAGACTGCGATTCGGGCGCGGGTAAGGCGCTTCGATCGACCTTGCCATGGCGCGTCAACGGTAACTCGACAAGCAGCACGATGCTGGACGGCAACATGTACTCGGGCAACTGTTCGCGCAGGTGTTGCCGAAGATGATCCAACAGAGATTTGGCCGTTTGATCGTTAACGGCGAGCGGGGCGGTGGAAGGCGAATCTGCGCTCAAGGGCGGCGGCACTACCGCCTGCTCGGGCACCTGCGTCCCGCCATTTGACCCGTGCCCATTCGGTTGCTGACCCGTGGCCTGGAAAATGTCGTCGTCGAGGTAATCTGTCTCCTGCTCGCTCCGCTTCAGGAAGCCCGCACCGTTGGGCGTGCGCTCAACTTCGCGCCGGTTGGCGTGGAACTCTTCGCTTCCGTTCGGCCACGGACGTGTCACTACATATGCAATCAGCCGCTTCCCTCCCGATCCGTCGTCGCGCGTCACCACCACGCAGTCGCGCACCGCGCGATGTCCATGCAGGGCCGATTCGATCTCCCCCAACTCGATGCGGAATCCGCGAACCTTCACTTGATGATCGGCCCGCTCGAGATACTCAACCTCTCCGCCCGCCAGATAGCGCACCACGTCGCCCGTGCGGTAGAGCCTGGCGCCCCGTTTCGCAGAGAACGGATCGGGGACAAATTTCTCGGCCGTCAGTTCGGGCCGATTCAGATAGCCACGCGCCACCGGTTCGCCACCGATGTAGAGTTCACCGGCGACGCCCGTCGGCAATAAGCGTGCGGCCGAGTCCAGCACGTACAGGCGGACGTTCGTCAGGGGACGACCGATGTTCGAAGTCTCCGGCGTCTCTGCTCCATTTACCTCGCAGAAGGCGGCATCGACGGTACACTCCGTCGGCCCGTAGACGTTGTAGTACTGCTTCGTCGCGCCGGTCCTGAGTTGGGCCCAGAGCGTTTCACCAATCGCTTCGCCGCCTATCAACACCGCCCGCAACGCGTCCTCTGACGGCGCGGCTTCCAATCCCGCGTCGAGCAACAGGCGCATCTGACCCGGCGTCGAGTCAAACACTGTCATCCGCTGCCTGCGCAACCAGTTGAGTAGTTGCTCGCCGTCAGTGCGAATCTCATTGGGGACGATGTGAAGCGCGTGGCCGGCGAGCAGTTGGACGAGTTGCTTGACCGAAGCGTCGAACGAGAGTGGGGCATTGACACTCACGCGCGAGTGCGCTGGGATGCGCGCGTAGATCGCCAGGTGCAGAGCGTTGAAAAGGTTGACGACTGAGCGATGCTGGACCATCACTCCTTTTTGTAATCCAGTTGAGCCGGACGTGTAGATTACATAGGCGAGGTTGTCGGCCAGCGTCTTGTTCTCCAGACTATCGCAGCTTTCTCTGGCGATGGCCTCGGCGTCCGCATCCATGCAAACAATCTTCGGCGGAGCGGCACCCGCAAACCGCGCCAGCAAACCCTGCTCGGTCAACAGCACTGACGCGCCTGAATCAGAAATCATGTGCGACAGACGCGACGATGGCTGCTCGTAGTCCAAAGGCACATACGCGCCCCCGGCCTTAAGCACGCCGAGCAGCGCGACGATCGCCTCAACCGAACGTTCCATGCTTATGGCTACCAGCACCTCAGGCCCGACGGCCAACCGCACCAGGTATCGCGCTACCTGATTGGCACGCCGGTTCAAGTCACGATAGCTCAAACAGTTCTCGCCAAAGACGACCGCCGGCAGGTCTGGCGTGCGCGTAGCCTGTTCTTCAAACAGTTCATGGAGGCAACGGTCGCGTTCATAACCGGCCTCGGTGTTGTTCCACCCGGCCAGCAACCGTCCGCGCTCGCGCTCGCCGATCACGTCCAGATCTCCGACCAACGCGTGCGGTTCCCGCGCCGCGCTCTCTAACAATCCAACGAACGACATGGCCCAACGCTCTACAGTCTCAACTGCATAGATCGCCGGATCATAATGCAGCTCGCAATACAGCGCGCCGTCAGTTTCGAGTGCCGAGAGGCGCAGCTTGAAGCGCTCGGTGCAAGTGTAGAGTCTTGAGATGGTAAAACTGACTCCGTCCGCCTGCGCTCGGCCTGGCAGCGACTCGTAGTCGAATCCGTACCATGACCCATAGTGGTTACCATCGACAGAATCTGCCCCGAGCGCAGCTTCCGATGTCAAGTAATCTTGCAGCGCGGCAGCGACCGCAGCAGCGTCTCTCACTTGCTTGACGATTTCGGAAAATTGGTAACCCGGCGCAAGATAACAGTGAACGGGCAGATATTTGACGAAGAGTCCGCAGGCACTTTCCAGGTGTTTGATTCTTCTCCCGTCGAAACGGCGGGCCAGCGTCGTCTCGGCGTTTCCACACAGCCGCCACAATAACACTCGCCATCCAGCCTCCAACAGGTCCTTCAACTCCGCTCCCCACTCGCTCGACATTGCGCGCAAGCGGCCCACCAATTCCGCGGTCACGGCCACGTTGACCTGCGCCGGAACGTACTCTCCCATCACTTGCATGGCGTGTTCATGCGGCAACTGCGCCGCCGCCGCTCGGTTGGCTGTAGGCCACTCCGCCCGCGCTCGCTTGGCTTCTTCGGTCTCCAGGACATCGTTCTGCCATTCGGAGAAGTCCGCGTATTGCACCACGTTGTCTGCCGGTTCAGCAGCGGCGTCCGAGGTCCCCTCGTCGAGGACATCGGCCGCGAAATAACGCGCCATGTCCTCAGCTACGTTACGCAACGTCCGTCCATCCGCGCAGAGACTACTGGCGCTCACCACCAACTCCACGTGCTCGGTTCCGCACCGCACCGCCCGCGCTTGCCACCTCGACCCCGCCTCCAACCTTTCAACTTGCAGCCTCTTCCACTCTCGCTCTGCTTCGGCACACCGCTCATCACTACATCCCGCTTGGCCGCACTCCACCTCGACGTATTCCGCCTGCACCCAAGTCCCGTCACCCTCTTCGTCGATAACCTGCACTGGTAGATCCATCCCGGCCACCACTCGAAAGCTGGTCCGCATGACTTCATGACGTCTCACGGTCCGCTGCCAGGCTTGGCGCAAACGCTCGGACTCAATCCGCCCACGGAGCTTCACCGCCAGCAGGCCACGAAAAGCCTTCGGGCCGACAAGACACATCCACTGCCACAGCCGGCGCTGCTGCGGAGAAAGGCGATAACCTTCGATGATCTCTTCAATGATGTCGCTCAACCCGCTCCCCCATCTTGTCGCCCATTTGCTGCCGGGATGTCTTCCCAGTTGAGTGGTTCGGCCATTCCCACCAGGACCCGGCGCGGGGCAATGTAGGGCTCGCGCCCGTGTGAGGTCAGCATGTTATCCAGCATCAGGATGTCACCCTTCTGCCAGGTAAAGGCGATTTTCTCCTGCAGGTAGGCCGCGCGTAATTCCTCCAGGACCTCGGACTCGATCGTCGAGCCGTCGCCGTAGTAAGTGTTGTTCGGCAGGTCTTCCTCGCTGAACATCGACGAAAGGGTCTCCCGTATCGGCGCGCTCAAAGTTGAAAAGTGAAAGAAAGTGAGATGGTTGAACCATGCGATCTCGCCCGTGCGCGGGTGACGACCCACGACGCGACGCACCTGTTTTGTGCGCAGGCGGTCGCCGTCTTTCCACTCGAACTGGACATCGTTCCCCCGGCAATAGTTTTCGGCCTCGCTCGGGTTGGTCGTCTGGAAGGCCGTCTGCCAGGAGAGGCCAAACCCCTGGCCAAAGTTACGAACGTACATGTATCCCTTTTCGATGAAGCGTTCTCTGACTATCGGCCTGATGCGCCTTAAGATTCGGCGCGTGTCGGCAATCGGCGTGGCCCCGCCTTCCCGCGCCGGCTCTGTGCAGAAGAAGAAAATTTTCATCGGAAAGGTGACGTTGTACGACTGCTCGTTGTGGAGAAAGATGCTCTCGTCAGGAGGGTAATCCGTCGAGGTGTAAATATTGTCACTGACGTGACTGCGTGGCGATGACCGTTCCTGGTATTCCATCGGCGCGCCGCAGGTGGCCCGAATGAATTGATCGAGATGTTGGTGAGTGCTCACGTTGAAATTCCTGAAGAGGAGCGCACCATGTTTGAGCAGCTGTGCTTCAACTTCAGAGCGGTGGGCTTCGGCCCATCCCGCGAGATTCACTCCGTCAATCTCCGGTTGGTAGACGAGCGGGAAGCGGTCTGTTCCGGGCAGCAAGCCGGCCCGGACGACCGCCGATGTCGAGAGGCGCACCGCCTTCCGCCGCAGGGCCGGAAAGCTGACGCTCTTTGTTGGTTCCTCTTTTTCCATGTGATAGGCGTTTAGAAAATTATCTGGGAACTAACGCTGCGGCGCGCCTTGCGAGACTTCCTGAGGTCGCGGGTCACGTTGATCCGCTTGAGCCAGCGGTCGCAACCGTCGTATCTAGCCTTGAACGGCTTCCGCCCGTGCACCACCCGAAAGTTGTCGATGAAGATGAAATCGCCGGGCTTCAAGACTACGCCGGTCAGTTTCTGATCGAGGCTCTTAACCAGTGCGTCCAGCGCGTACTGGGCTTCCAGGTCGTCGTTCAGTTGGTCCATGAAATATGGATCGATGCGCACGTAGGGCGCGCTCGGGTCGCCGAACAAGACCGATAGCTTGTCCGGATTGCTCTGCATCCGGTTGATCTTCTGGTAGGCGGCTTTCAGCAACTCCTGGTCGCCATCGAGCCTGTTATTTGCCATGTTCTTCTCCAGGTGCGACTCGTCGGGGCGAATGGTGAAGCGTGGCTCGAACAGAACTTCGACGTGATGCTGATCGAGATTCACCCAGTCGAGGTAGGCCACGGTGGTTTCAACCTCATCAGGGTTGCGCAGGCACAGCATGATCAGATAGTCGCAACGGTACGGGTGGAAGGCATCCTCGGTGTGCCACCATAACAATTCCTCGCTGCTGGAACCGAGTTGCTCATGCTCATGTCCGGCAATCGGCAGCACATCGTGGATGATGTGGCCACCCTGCTGGGTCGCCCAACCGAGCGGGTCGCCCAACAACGAACCAAACAGGATGAGCAGTAACTCCTCTTCTAGCGACGGCGAGGGTATGGCCCTCGATTGCCAGTGAACCGGCGTACGCCCGATCTTCGCGTCGTCAACGAGGTAGCCGCGTAGCATGCACATTCCCGGCGGCGGCTCGAGCGCCTTGAAATCGTTCAGGAATCGACGCACCCGGCGCGGCAGTTCGTGGGCGAAGACACACGCCTCTTTCAGCAGGACCGAGTCGTCAGCCGAACTGAATTGGCCGACGATTTCCTTCAGCAGTGATCTTATTTCCGCTAACTCTCCACTGGTGAAGACAAGCTCATTCATGATCGGATCCTTTCGGTTCTTTTCGGACTAGACTCATTCAATGACCCGGTCACAGACCGAGCCACAGTTTCCAGATTGTTCTCCGGCTGTAAGCAAAGCAGATGTGTGTCTTGATTTCTTTGAAATCTGAAATCTGAGATCTGAAATCTGAGATTTAGGGTACGAGACCTGTGGCCGCCTCAGCAGTCGGCCCCTCCGGCCGTGGCGTTCAGCAGCGCCGAGAGGCGTGACAGCCCTTCACCTACCTTTGCTGTAGCTTCACCGAAGCCCAGTCGCACGTGAGAAGGGTGTCTGAAACAACTCCCCGGGACCAACAGCACGCCGTGGGTGGCGGCCAGACGACGACAGAAGGCTTCTACATTCTTGACCCGGCGCAAACGCAGGAACGAACAGACCCCGCCGCGCGGCCGCACCCAGTCCACCAAATCCTGGTGCTCGTCGCACCAGCTGCTGAGCATCTGCAGGTTGACGCGGGCTTGTTGCAGGCGTCTACCGACGAGGTGCTCTGAACCTTCTATCGCCCTCCGGGCGATCAGCTCGATCAGCGGCGACAGATGCAGGTTCGTGTAATCGCGGAGCGACACGAAGCGTGCCAGCACCGATGGCGACGAGAGACTCCAGCCAACCCTTAGGCCAGGCAGGCCGAAGGCTTTCGAAAGCGTCCCGATCGAAATCGCGCGCTCGTATTGCACGGGTGCGGGCAGCGGAGGGTCATCGTAAGTAAGGTCGGCGAAGGCTGCGTCCCAGACCAAATACGCGTTGACGCCGGCAGCGGCTTTCACGAGTTCATTCTGCTCTGCGAGCGACAGCGAGGCTCCCGTCGGGTTGTGTGGAAAGTTAACCACTACCATCCGCGTTCGCCGGCTGATCAGTCGCTTGACCTCGTCCACGTCCGGAGCGAAGCGGCTGGCAAAACGCAGCGGCCATACTTTCAACCAGCATCCGATCGCCTCGGCAATTCCGAACAGTTGCTGATAGCAGGGATCCAGCACCACGATCTCGTCCCCGGGACTAAGCAGCGCAGTCATGATGAGAAAGATGGACTCGCTCGATCCGTGCGTGACGATGACGCGCTTCGGATCGCCGTCCCCGTAGCGTTCGGCGATGGCCTTTCGCAATCCCAGGCCGCCGAGCGTTTCTCCGTCGCCAAGGACGACGCGATCCAGTTCCTCCTGGCTGATACCGAGCAGCTCGCGAATCTCACCGAGAGAGAAGCTTTCAACCCCGCTGCTGCCAATGTCGATCTCGGCTTGGAAGTAGTACTCCCTCATCCATCCTTCCAGCAGGGCCGGCGCCAGTCCCATCATGCCTTTCATCTCAGGTCGCCCCTCCAGAGACGTTGACGGTTTTGCGTCTGGCCGTCAGCAGTTTTTCGGCGCTCACAGTTTCCCTCACGCGCCGCTCGATCTCCCGCTGCTTTCTTTCCTCCTCGGTCAACATATCCAGACTCTGAAGACGCGATTCCGGCGAGGCGACCACGCTTTTCAAAAGCGTCTCCCAATGCGCCGTCAGGCGCTTGATCGTTTCGGCATTGAACAACTCGGTGCGATAAGTCCAACGGCCGCGCAATCCCTTGAGGTCCTCCGCCACCCACAATGTCAGGTCGAAGCGCACCGTTTCGTCCTCGATCTCAAATGCCCCCAATTGCAGACCTGACAATTCCAAAGCGCCCTGCGGCGCGTTGTTGAGGCCGAATGAAACCTGAAAGAGCGGCGAGTGGTTGAGGCTGCGCTCGGGACGCAGCTCTTCGACCAGCCGTTCGAATGGCACCTCCTGATGCGCGTACGCCTCCAGGCACATTTCGCGTACCCGTCGCAGCAATTCCGTGAAGCGCGGATTACCAGAGAGATCCGTCCGCAGCACCAAGCTGTTAATGAAAAAGCCAATCAGATCTTCCGTCTCGCGCCGCGTGCGGTTTGCTACCGCCGTGCCCACCACCATGTCCTCCTGCCCCGCGTAGCGGGAGAGCATCACCTGAAATGCGGCGAGTAAAGTCATAAACAGCGTCACATCCTCGCGTCGTGACAGCTTTTTGAGCGCGTCGAGCAGGTCTGGCGGCAGCAGGAGCGTCTGTGCGGCGCCGCGATA
>Ga0307468_100000373_pt1 | contig 10931 bp, 4 predicted proteins | sample atmdna_FD_203085 | JGI IMG/M metagenome (GOLD analysis project Ga0307468, IMG submission 203085) | Hardwood forest soil microbial communities from Morgan-Monroe State Forest, Indiana, United States - atmos_gases AM2C_05 | ecosystem: Environmental > Terrestrial > Soil > Temperate forest > Bulk...
CGAGGTCCGCGGGCTGCCATAGAAATGATGATATGAACGATTGAGCAAACTGCCGGTCGAGTTGTATTGATCGGTAACCACATAACCCGCGTTCGACGTGCTCGATTCGGGACGGCTGTAAGTCATTCTGCTGGCATAGGACGCGCCGCTGCCGCCGTCCGGATATACGCGCCGCTCGACCACTCTGCGATAGACGTGCTTATTGCCGGCCCAGGTGATAACACCTCCGACACCTCCGTCCGTTAGTCCCGTGGCATAGTCATACTCGATCGCGCCGCCGGTGGGCAGCACTACGCGTGCGAGTTCATTATAGCTGGTGTAATAGAACTGGTATTGCTGACCGTTGGGTAGTTCAACAGCCGTAATGCCATTCGGCGTGTAGGGTATGTTGTATGCGCCATTCAATTCGGGAAAGAGCTGTTGATAAGTTTGAATCGAGAAATCACTGCGCAATGCGGTGCCCCGGTAAACCTTGATAACGCGGGTTGCTCCGCCGAAGCCCTTGAACGTGATTTGATCGTAGTTGGTGGTTTGGTCGGCGTACGTAATTGTCACCTGTCGATTCAAAGAATCGCTGATGCCAGTGAGGTTCCGCCCGCTGTAGGTAAACGTTATCTTGTTCCCATTCCTGTCGCGCATCCACGCCACCAAGCCGCCGTTGATCCGGTAACGTGTGCCATCACGCAACGACAGGTAACCAGACGGCTCGAGGTCGCCTGGGTTGTCGTAGATGTAATCGGAGATGTCGGAATCAGAAGTAAAAGTGGCTGAACTACCGTCAGCGGTAGCGAATACTGTCCCGCGATTAAGACCGGTGCAAGAGGAAGTCGGATTGTAAGGTCGCCCATTCGTTGCTCGATCTCTTAATTCGTATTCTGTGCCGTCCGGCGCGGTGAAGGTCAGGCGTGTCAAAGTCTGACGATGAACATAGCCGCAAGGATAGATGTTTACGAAATCATTGCTTCCAGCCTGCCGGCCCTCGATCTTGCCTACGCTATAGATCCGTTGCTGCCCATCCACACCCCACCACGCGGTGGTCGGCGTGTAGCGATTTGGCTGACCCAGACCGTACTCTTTCTCGACGATCCACTTCGTTTCAATCTTCAGGACCATCGTGTAGCCGGCGCTGCCGCGTCCAGCGATCTTCACCAGCGGCAAACCAAAATTCAGGCCACCGTTATAAAGATTTACGGACTCAAAGTCGCTCAGCGCGTATGAACCCGTCGGCGAACCGGGGGAGATACCCAAAGGCGTCGAACCATCGGTGACTTTGTTGGTCTGCGCACTGGCAGGTCCACCAATTATTAGAGTCAAAGAGCACGCACAAATCGTAAGAGCCATATAATTGAGTGCGGAAGATTGAAACCTTTTCATGATGGCCTTTCAGGCTTTCAGGTAAGACAAATGATTTTTTGGGCCGCGTATGATCTATAACGGAGGAAAAGCTTCTATCGGGGAGGCGAACTCCTGGGAACTTCAACAGGGTACTGTGGGTTTCTACCGGCGGGCGAGGCGAAGCTGGTTGCGGAATTCTTGAAGTTCAGCGACTTTCTTGATGCGCGGACGCCGTCTCATGATGAGCGCGCGAGTGATTGAACCTTGGTTTCTAATATCTGAAACCGGCAAGACTCATTTCAGGATCGATGGTCAGCGCGCCGGCCAGATATGCGAATTCGCCGCTCGGCGACTGCAATCGAATGCTGTATTCACCCGGCAACGCTTTGGGCGCCACGGTGATTCTGAAACTGATCACGGGATAGTCGGTGTCAAACTCCTCCGACGCCAGGCTGGCAGGATCGACTGTGATGAAGGGCGAACTCACGGATATTCCATTCGCCAAAATCTGGTCCAGACCGTAACCACCCACATAAACTGTTACCGTTTCGCCCGGCACGAGTGGCAGTGCGGTCGTCGAAAGCTCGCCATTCATACCGATGACTCGCGGATTTAGTGTGGGCGGCGGAGTCGCAAGTCTGATGAAGCCAAGCGAGGCGGCGGCTTCGCTCGCGATACTCACAAACCCTGAAGTCGTGGAGCCGTCACCGATAAAGCTGCGGAAGGCCGGCCTTGTTTCCGACAGACTCGAATAAGAACCACCGGCTGAGGCAATGTCCGCGGCCGAGACAGGACCATCGAGGCCCTGTCCGATCAGTCGATAGTGGCCAGGCGCCAGCGCACTTAACCGAAAATCTCCTGAGGCCATGGTGACACTTCCGGCCACGACTCTTCCGGTTAATATGTCCTCGGCAAAAACGTGCCCGCCAAAAATCGCCTGCGCCTGTCCGCCGGAACCATTTCCGATCAGTCTGCCCGATACCGAGCCCAGGCCGGCTCTTGATCCATAGAGAACGCGCGCTCCGGTTGCATCATCTTCAGAAAGTGTCCGCTGTGTGAGCGCCGGCAAACCATAGACACCGTTCTTTGCCTGACGCGGCTGCATCGTGGCGCCGATGATGGCTGAGTGTTCCAGTCCGAGTAGATGGCCAACCTCGTGCGTGAACGTCGATTCGAGATCGTAAGTGCCAAAGGTGCCGTCGGTTGAGAAAGTCTGAGTTGGATTCAGCGCGATGTCGGCTTCCGTGATGGCGCCGCCTGAGTCGTAGAACACTCGCGAGCGGCCAGGACTCTCTGAGTTTCCAAAAGCCGCGGCGTTGTCCGTGGCAACGGTGATCAAGTTGATGCCGTCACCAGAAGTTGAGGTACTGATCGCCTGTGCCGAGGATCTCGTTTCAAAGAATTGAATGTTGGCCACGCCGGCCCAATGGTCCAGCGCTCGACGCGCGGCGCCAATCACGTCGCTTCCGGCTTTGATATTGGGTGGTGGCGCGTTGAGCGAAGTTGAGAAAGCAATGATGATTGGCCGCCTGAGCCAGCGCCGGGCGACGATTCCGGCATTATCCCGATACTGTACGGTGTAAGCGCGGGCCGGTGGCTGCCCCATCAGAAGCACCAACAACCCGGTAACGGCGCTTAATGCTTTTCGAATCATGCTTTCGCGTCAGACTTGCCGTGGGCTGGTTAAGGGAGACCCCAAGAAACATTTCTGCCGATCAATGCAGCCGGCAGAGTTTGCGGGCGGAATCTTATCACGACCCGACCGATAATTTCGTTTCAATTTGCCCGGCCCGATAGTGGGAATTTGCGCCGCAGGCGTCTTTGCTCAAAAACTCTTATTTCGTGTTCTTTCAGGTAGCTTAGTGTGATTTCGTGGATCGTATGGCTGCGAATCCTGGGCACACGATCCACGACATTACACAAAATCTCACGAAGCAACACGAACCAATGCTGATCTTAGACGCTCTCAGCGGTCCGCTTCGAACCGGCCGGTGATTTTTCCGCAAAGCCGCGGAGGCCACTGCGATCGTCGCCCCTGGGGCTTCTGCTCTGAGGAACAATTCGAGGTCTTGACAAGGCGAGACCGTGCAGTTTCGACACATTGAGACCGTCTCTTTGCACTAACTCAGGTTTTGAGCAACCCCGGGGCGATTGCGGGAAACTAAGCGGATTGGCGGCTTGCGGTTACGGCAGCGCACCGCTTACAATGTCCGACCTGACTGCGTTAATAATTTCGGTAGTCGTGCGTGCTAATTCGGCTCAAACTCCAGTGAGCATTTTGATCATTCATTCGGTGTCTTAATGTTGAGATTCCTTTTCGCCTTTTTATGCGCGGCAGCGGCGTGTATGTTGGTCGCCAACGCCCTCTCTTCGGCCCAGAGTCCCGGAAATTTCGTCCCCGATCCGTTTGTGGCCCAAATCACACACCAGCCGGGAGGCCGCGACGTCAGCGCCGGTGACACATCAGCTAACGGCCGCTTTGTCGTAGTTGAATCTGATGGTGACATTTCCACTGAGAGGACTGCTTCGCGAAATAACGAGGACGGTAATCGCGAAATCTTTTTGTTTGATTACGCGCAACGGCGAGTCTTTCAAATTACGAATACCAAGAGCGTTTTGAAAGCCGGCGCCAGTCCGTCGCCTTCGCCCAGTCCCAGTCCCAGTCCGTCACCCAGTGTCAGTCCAAGTCCAACGCCGACCCCCACAGTTGATCCGAATAACGTTGCCATCCAAATCAACAACGTACAGCCGATGATCAGCCTCCAACCGGCCCTGGCTGGTGGCCTGCGCACGTACACGATTGTCTTTAGTTCGAATGCACCGGTAACCCCGGCGAGCTTTGACGGAACGGATCCAGGCGCGCCGACAAACACCGACATGAACCAGGAGATCTGGACGTATCAGTTTACGGTTGCGGACACCCTGGATCTCTCCAGCGGGGCTGAAGTCGGCCCCATCGATCTGACCACCGGGACATTTGCCCGCATCACCAATACGCCGGCCAGCCGCGCACCGTCACCAGCAAATTCACCGGTGGGCGCGTTTGTGGCTGACGATAATCGCGATGCGACCATCAGTGATAATGGGAACATAATTGCGTTCAGTTCTACCCGGGACATAGTTACCGGCGGCAACGCCGACGCCGGCGCAATCCCTAATCCGGAAATCTTTGTTTACAACCGCACATCGGGGGCTTTCACTCAGATAACGAATACAATCACCGCCTCACTTAACAACCCAATATTTAACGCGAACCCTAATCTTTCGAGCGACGGATCGGTGCTCGCCTTTGTTTCGAACGCGAACCTGACTGCCGCCAATGCCGATGGGAATGCCGAAGTCTATATTAAGGACGGCACCAGCCTGCGCCAGGTAACCAAGACAAAAGATCCTGTGGATTCGGCGGGTCATGCCCTGGCGACCGCGACAATTTTCAGCTACGGCAGAAGACTGAGTCGCGATGGAAGGTTTCTGGCCTTCGAGACAGTCGCCAACGATCCCGGCGCCGACGGAGCAAATGCGAATTTTCGCGCGAGCTTTCTTTACAATGTGGGCGCCAATACTTTCACCCAGATTGCTCCGCGGGCCACCGAGTTTCCGGGTGACGTCGGGGCGTTCCCGACTTTTACTGACTATGATTCATCGCTGAATCCCACCTCAGTGATATTCACTTCGTTTTTGAATATTAAATCTGACGGGACAATTCTGGCTCTGGCGGACGCCGCCGGTTTGAATCCCACGAAGAGTTTGCAACTTTTTCTTGCGCCTTTGCCGCTGCCGGCAACGCCAACCGGTCCTTTCACTCGCCTGACGAATACCAACGGACCTGCGGGCGCGGGCCTTCGCGGTCTCCCCAGCGACTCTCGGCGACGCATCGCATTCAGTCTTCAGGGCGCGGAACTCGGAGGCGGAAACGCAGACGGCTCAAAGGAACTTTTCTATCAGCTTTCTCCGCCTATCACGACTGAGTCGGGCGGATCGATTGCGCTGCTTACCGGCGCGAGCCTGGTTCCTGTGGCGTCGCCGACAGCGAGCCCGGTTCCGAGTCCAACCGGCAGCCCCTTCGTAGTACCCGGTCTGGCCGCCGGCGAACTGGCACTCGCACAATTCACGTTGGCCCCGGCGCCGATCCCCGCGACGGTCAGTAGTACCAGCGCCTCAGAAACGCGACGGGCGCCGGCACTGCCTGTCGAACTGAATGGCCTCTCGATGTCGATCAACGGCATGGCCTGCGGACTCTACTCAGTGACTGCGACTTCGATCAGCTTTGTCGTTCCTATCGGCCTTCTACCCAACACGGGAACAGCCAGTTATCCTGTCGTTATCAATAACAAGGGCACCGTGCTTCGCGGACAGGTCACCATCGTCGCCTCCCAACCCGATATCTTTACCAGCACCAACGGGCCCGGGGGACGCGCTGTGGTCTGCAACATCACCAATCCGGCGACGCCAGGTTGTTTGATGGAGCCGTTCAACGTCACCTCTGACAATGGCACGGGGACATTAGTGCCTACTGTGCTCGAAGTGCATCTGACCGGCGTGCGCGGTACGGCGGCCAGCACGGTCAGCGTCACCATCGGCACGACCGCAATCGTTCCGTCAGCAATAATCTCGCTGGATCAGCCGGGTTTTGATGTAATTGACTTCACCTTACCTTCCACGGTTGATCGAAACGATCAGCCAATCGTGGTAAAGGTGGGCACCGCCACCAGCAGGCCGACCGACTCCGCGCCACAAGTGAAAATCAATCCTTAGGTTGGTAAACGCGCGCTATCCGGTCCCTCCACCCGGTAGGGACGCGATCTCTATATTCCTGGCATTCCTTTGTGTCCCGCCTCAACTTAGTGAGATTTCGTGTAATTTCGTGGATCGTGTGCTTAGGATTCGGATCCAGACGATCCACGAAATCACACTAACGTCAGAGTTAACCACCTTGTTAATTTGTGCAATGCGACTCTAGAATCTCTCTATGAGCACGGCCCTGCGCGTCGATGGCGTTTCCAAGCAGTATCGCATCTATGACCGCCCCAGCGACCGGCTGAAAGAATCGCTGACGCGCGGGCGCTGGAGTTGGCACCGCGAGTTCTGGGCGCTCAAGGGTATTAGCTTTGAAATTGAGAAAGGCACTACCACGGGGATCGTCGGGCCGAACGGCAGCGGTAAGTCGACGCTGCTGCAGATCATCGCCGGCACGCTGGATCCCACCCACGGCAACGTTTGGCTGGACGGCCGGGTAGCGGCGCTGCTCGAGTTAGGCGCGGGCTTTAATCCGGAATTCACCGGCATCGAAAACATCTCAATGAATGCAGCCCTGATGGGCTTTTCGCGCCGCGAGACCGCCGCCCGCCTGCCGGAAATTGAACGGTTTGCTGAAATCGGCGAGTTCATCAACCAACCAGTCAAGACTTATTCATCCGGCATGTACGTGCGCCTGGCTTTTGCGATCGCGGTTAATGTTGCTCCGGATATTCTAATCGTGGATGAGGCGCTCTCCGTCGGCGACACGATCTTTCAACACCGCTGCGTGCGGCGGATAAAAGAAATGCAGGACAGCGGCGTTACTGTCTTATTCGTCTCGCATGAGCCGACGCTGGTGCGTGCTCTTTGCTCGCGCGCGATCCTGCTCTATCAGGGAGAGACGTTGGCGGACGGACGGCCCGTTGATGTGCTCAATCGTTATCAGCGTCTGATTATGGCGCGCGAGGCGGCCTACAGAGGCGGAGACGAAGGTGCTCCCGAAACAACTTCCGAGGATGCAAATCAGTTAGAGTCTGAGCAAGTGTCAGCCGCGCCATTGTCATATCAATACCGGCACGGCAACGGTGACGCCGAAGTCATCTATGCAGAGTTGCTTGACGCCGACGAACAGCCTTTGGAGTTGGTTGAAACGGGCGATCTGGTTTACCTCCGCATGCGCTTTGTTTTCCATCGCGACGTGGAGCATCCGGTCTGCGGCTTTATGATTCGCAGCCGGCACGGCATGAATGTCTATGGCACCAACACCGAACAGCGGGGATTAGAGCTGGGTGCGGGACGTCAGGGCGACGTCTTTGAAGCAACTTTCGCTTTCAACTGCTGGCTCGGCCAAGAGCACTATTTCGTCTCGGTTGCGGTGCACTCGCCCGACGGCGCGGCCTATGATTGGCTCGACGGCGTAATCTTTTTCCGCGTCGCCTGTGCAGTTGAGATGGAGGGTCTGGCCAACCTCAATGCACGAGTAGCAGCTCGGCGCGTAAACGCAAACGAAGTAACGACCGTGGCGACCTAGAGGTTGCTGAAAAACTAATTTGGAGTGCGGCGGCAAGCGCAGCGCGACGCCGCTTTGGATTCGTTGACACGAAAATGCTAAGAAATCCAAAGCGCCGCCGTTGTCGGCGCACTCCAAATTTCAAGCTCCCGGCGTCCACCAGGACTTTTTCAGCAGCCAGTTAGATCATTAGCGGCTGCAAGTGATATCTGCAAAGAATCCAAATGATCCAATTGGACAATTCGGCGACTGAGGCGGAACTGAAGACCGGGGATAAAAGCCGGCGCCTGGACGCGCCGGAACCCAGTATCCCGCCGCTTGATTTACAACCCGGCGGCGAGCCCGATGACGCGCAATCATATCGACTCGATGAGTTGCTGCGCTATCACGATCGAAAGTTCGTTACTCGCCTCTACAGGGCGTTACGGAACCGTCCGCCCACGCCGGCTGAACTGGTCGGCGCGGTCGATGATTTGCGCTCCGGGAGGCGCACCAAGATTGAGCTTATTGAAAGCCTTTCGACCGCGCAAAACGATGGGCAGTCAGCGACTCGGGTAGCAGGATTGTCCTCACCAGCCTGGCGTCGCGTTAGCCGTTGGCCGATCATCGGCTATCTCCTGCGGCTGGTCGTCTCTCTCACGCGCCTGCCGGTTCTGATCCAGGACCAGCAGCGATTCGAAGCCTACGCGCTGGGCCAACAACAAAACATCGCCGACTATCTGAATGAAGTGCTGACGCCGGCGGTCAAGCGGCACGAAGAAGACTCGCCGGTTATCGCGAACCTTTCAGTCACTGTCGCCGACTCTCTTGAGAGCGTGTTAATGCTCTCTGAATCGCTGATCGAGTTATCCGCACGTCACGAAGAATTACAGACAAGACTTCAGACCGAGCTCGAACGAATACAAACAGAGCTGGCGCAACAGCAGGCACAGCAGCAGGCACAGCAGGCGGATCTGAGGGCGGATCTCCAGGCAACGTGGCGTTTAGAGCTCGAGCGGGTAGAGGTAGAGCTCAAACGTTTGCAGGCGGAGCTCGAACGTGGGCAGGCGGGCCAGGCGCAACAGGTTGAAGCTGCCACCCGGTTGGAGACGGATCTGCGGGCCCTCAGCGAGGCCCACGAGAACGAGCGAGCCGAACGGCGGCAGGCGATTGAGGAAACACAGCGCGCACAGGCTGCCACCGCGGCGGCACAACAGGATTTCCTTATTCAGGAGCAGCGGGTAATCGTAGAGACGCAGAAAGTAGTATTGGGAGAGTTGCAGCGGCAACTTGACCAGTTGATCGCGGAACAGCGCCGCCAGGACGCTGAGCTGACCACGCAGATACGGAACCTGCAGGCGCTTATCGGAGCGACCACTCCGCGCGCAGCGGGCCGCGCCGGCGGCAAGCGGGTTGCGCCCAAATCCCAGCAGGCATGAAGCCCATTGCCATCATCATCCCTTGGTTCGGCGCGGACCTGCCGGGCGGCGCCGAACAACAAGCCTTCCAGATAGCGACGCGACTCGTCGCCCGCAAACACGCGGTCTCGATACTCACAACCTGCAGTCGTTCATTCTATGATGACTGGACCGTCAATCATTACCAACCAGGAGAAAGTCACGAGCATGGCCTGACGATCCATCGTTTTCCGGTTGACGAGCGCGATGCCTCAGCCTTTGATCTAGTCAATGCAAAACTGCTGACCGTTGACCGTTCTGCTCTGCGTCCGGGCGTCAATCCCGTCACTACCTACGAAGCTCACACTTTCATCCATGAAAATATCAAGTCGGCCGCGCTGCTTGAGTATCTGGAGGCCGAGCATCACGCATATCACGCCTTCCTGTTTCTGCCCTACATGTTCGGGCCATCCGTGCTCGGCGTGCCGACGGTTTCAGATCGGGCGTGGCTGCAACCGTGCCTTCACGACGAAGCGGCTGCATATCTACCTCAGATGGCAGAAATGTTCTCCAGCGCTCGCGCGTTGCTTTTCAATTCACCGGGCGAGCTGGAACTTGCTCTGCGCCTTTTCGGTCCCGGTATCTACAACCGTAGTCAGGTAGTCGGCGAAGGAATCGAGCGTCCCCAAACTGAAACCACCCGATTACCCGCCCAATTACAGGGAACGCGCTTTGTGCTGTATCTCGGCCGCCGCGATCGAACGAAGAATACTGATTTGCTCGCTCGCGCTTTCGCGCAGTTCAAGGCCGCGCACCCAACATCCGATCTAATGCTGGTGCTTGCCGGCCCCGGCTCAGAATCTTTTGCGTCGACAGAAGGACTGATCGATCTGGGTCTCGTGTCTGATGAGACCAAGCGCGCGTTGCTCGCCTATTGTCGAGCACTGACGCAGCCGAGTCTGCATGAAAGTTTCTCACGCACGATGATGGAGGCCTGGAGCCTGGGCCGACCGGTTGTGGTGCACGGTGATTGTCTGGCAACAGCCGGCGCCGTCAGGGATTCAGCTGGCGGATGGCTGGCCTCAACCGAAAGCGAGTGGGCGCAACTATTTGTGCGCATCGCTGATGCTAGTGACGAAGAATTGGCGGGACTGGGGGCGCTGGGACGAGCGTATGCTGAGGAATGTGCTGACTGGGACAAAGTCATCACTCGCTACGAAATGCTGCTGGGATTGGCGCCGGATGGCCAGCAACAAGAGGCATCGGCAGGCTGGGCATCGGCAGGCTGGCAGTCGGCAGGCTGGCAGCCTGCCGTACCACGGGCTGCCGTACCACGGGCTGCCGTACCACGGGCCGCCGTACCGCGGGCTGCCGTACCGCGGGCTGCCGAACCGGGGGCTGCGGTGCCGCGGGCTGCCGTACTGCGGGCTGCCAGCCCGCAGCGGTCTGCGGCACGCCCACATGACGATCCTCCAGACCCTCACTCTGTCCTGGCAACCAACGAGCCGCTCGCGATACATCAGCTCCTACCTGACATCGTTTACGGTGACGCCATCTCGAACCAGGCGCTCGCCATCCGCCAACATCTGCGGCAACAAGGATACCAATCTGAGATTTTTGTTAAGCGGCGTGAGGCGCGAATGTCGATGGAAGCGTTGCTATGGGACGAATCACAACCATCTTCCCCGGATGGTCTGATTTATCACCACTCGATTGGATCCGAGCTGACGGCTTTCGCCGTGGCGCACCAGGGCCCGAAGTGTCTGGTCTATCACAACATCACGCCGGCTCTGTTCTTCACACAGTATCGTCCGGGTTTCGCCTGGATGTTGGAAACCGGCCGCGCCCATCTGCCGCAACTCTCGCCGCACTTCCCGATCTCAGTCGGCGACTCGGCATACAATGCAGCGGAGCTCACCGCCTGCGGTTTTCGCGAGCCGGGAGTGCTGTCGATTATTGTCGACCCGGACAAA
>Ga0307468_100000374_pt1 | contig 10921 bp, 7 predicted proteins | sample atmdna_FD_203085 | JGI IMG/M metagenome (GOLD analysis project Ga0307468, IMG submission 203085) | Hardwood forest soil microbial communities from Morgan-Monroe State Forest, Indiana, United States - atmos_gases AM2C_05 | ecosystem: Environmental > Terrestrial > Soil > Temperate forest > Bulk...
AAGGGCCGGGCGCCGGGTGTCGGAATTTGAGAATTCGTCGGGAGTTAGCTCCCGGCCCCTGACCCCTATTTTGGTACCCGCGGCAGGGGTCGAACCTGCGACCTCTCGCTCCGGAGGCGAGCGCTCTAATCCACTGAGCTACGCGGGCACATGGTTGGGAGCAAAACGATAGCACAGAGGAGTCAACAGGGGCTACAGGTGTTAGAGTACCAACTTCAGTTGGGCCTTTCCGCGGCTTTGCCGCAGCACATAGCGGTAAGCCCGCAGCTTACCGGCAAGTTTCGTCAAAAACTAAGGAGGCTTCGCCTCCGCTGCGCTCGACCAGCTGAGGCATAGCCTCAGGAGAAAGAAGACTTCGATCGGTAAGCCGGAGGCTTACCGCAGTGTGCTGCGGCACAGCCGCAATTCGTCATCCCCACCCTCGCGTCTCTTTCATCGCCGACCCCCGCCTTGCCCTGATTACCCCGCGCAACTTGCCAAAGGCTGCGCTAGTCGTATATCAAGGTGGCTACATGTCGGAACAGTCCAGTTTTTCTCAGGTCGTTGAGTTGTTGCAGGCTGAGGCCGCCGCGATTGGCAAGGCTGCATCGCGTCTCAACGCCGGCGAAATTGATCGCGTGGTTGGGATTCTCTCGCAGTGCCAAGGCAAGATTGTTCTGTTGGGTATTGGCAAATCAGGGATCATCGCGCAGAAGATCGCAGCTACCATGACCAGCAGCGGCACCGCCGCAGTTTACTTGCACCCTTCGGATGCTCTGCATGGTGGCCTGGGAATAGTAACCGCGGACGACGTGGTGATCATGCTAAGTAACAGCGGCGAGACTGACGAACTGCGGGAGCTGCTGCCTTACCTCAAGAATCGCGGCGTGCCGCTGATCGCGATAGTTGGCAATCTCAAATCAACAATCGCGCAAAGAGCAGACGCGGTGATGGATGCTTCCGTCGATCAGGAGGCCTGTCCTTTGAACCTGGCGCCGACTGCCAGCACCACGGTGGCCCTGGCGATGGGGGACGCGTTGGCAATGACCCTGATGCAGGCGAAAGGATTAACCGAAACTGACTTTGCTTCCAATCATCCCGCCGGGCAGCTCGGGAAGCGTCTCAACTTACGGGTCGCGGATCTGATGCACAGTGGATCGGAAAATCCGATCATTGGCCTGGACGCTTCATTTATGGATATCGTTTCGGGGATCACTCAATACGGTCTGGGGGCCGTCAATGTTGTCGATAACGAGGGTCGTTTAGCCGGGATCATTACCGACGGCGACCTGCGGCGCTCGCTCCAGCGAATGGGCCCGAGGGATCTGGCTTTTGCAAATCTCAAATGCGACGACCTGATGACGCACAATCCGATCGTGACCAGTCCGGAGATGCTGGCTTTCGAGGCGTTGCGTTTGATGGAAGATAGGCCATCGCAAATTAACGTGCTACCCGTCGTTGATGGTGACGGCAAGTGCGTGGGCCTGATCCGGCTGCATGATATTGTGCGCGGCGGATTGTGAAGTTGTCGCGGCTTTACCGCTGCGCATTGCGGAGAGCCTCCGGCTTCCGTACAGAATAAGTTTGAGGTGTCGAGGTTATGCCTCGACCTTTTTTGATCCAGAGGACGTCCGATGTTAAGTGAAATCAAGACACGCGGGGGCGAGCCCCCTTTCATACTGCGCCATACTCTGATAAGCGGTTTCATGCTGGTGCTACTGTTCGGATCGGGGCTTGGCGTGTACGCCCAGGAAACACCCGCCAATCGCGCCCGCCGCGCCGCCGAAACACCCGCCGCGCAGGCAACGGTCACCGTCAATGAACAGTTTCTGAACTCTTTTCTTACTGCCATCTTCGATAACTTGAACGAGCCTTCAATGGCGTTAACGGTGGGCGGAGCTTCGTCGACTGCGCAATGCCGGAGCGAAATTCGGCTCAAGCGTGAAGTTAACGGCGTGCGCACCGCAGTTCACTTCGAAAATGGACGCATCGTCGGTCCGCTGGCGTTCTCCGGAGCGTACAGCTCGACGCTCATGGGTTGCATAGAGTTTTCCGGTTGGGCGGACGCTGAGGTGACCCTGGAGTTTGTCAAAACCCGGCGCGCACTACTGGCGCGCTTTCAGGTACGCGAGATCCATCTGAAAGATATCCCGGTCGTTTTGAACGGGCCTTTGCTGAACATGGTCCAGGGCGCGGTGGACAGTCGCTACAATCCGGTGGAGTTGTTTACCCTTGACCAGCTTTCAACCCGGGTGAATATTCAACCGGCTGGAGGCGCGCTGCAATTGCGCGCCAAAGAAATTCGGCCAGAGATCACTCCGTCCGCCCTGACCCTGCATATTACGTATGAGTTTGTGCGCGGGTAGCGGGATGCGTTGCTTCAGTATGGTTGCTCATGGAGCTATCAAGACCCATCAAAGATTACAACAAAAAATCAGCCTTGCAGCACCAAAGGTGCGAAATGCAATAGCCTGGGCCACCGGCCCAGGTAGAAGCCGGGCAGGTTCCCGAGCGCTGAAAGCGCGAAGTTGATTTGAACGCCCGTTTAATGTCCATCGTTTCACTCGCCGGCCGGCAATTGCGCGCTTTCAGCGCTCAACAATTCATACCTGCGCTGACCCCACTGCGTTGCCCTGGGCTTTTGCATTTCGCGCCTTTGGCGCAGGAAACTCGAGTTTTGACACAGACTCTTATGCGATGAGTACAGCTCTTTTCCGCTTCCCGGCTAGTCTTGGGGTAAATGTGTGGTGCTTGAAATCGAGTGCCCCGTTTTGATCAACGCCACAGATTTCCCACTATCCCACGGCTGGTAGTGCCTTAATTTGAAATTCTCTGCGCCACCTTTGCGTTCTCTGCGTCTCCGCGGTGAATGTATTTGAACCCAGTATTCACCGCAGAGACGCCGAGACCACAAGACCGCGCAGAGAAAAACTGAAATTAGGACACTACCCCGCGGCTCAACCTCTTTCGCCTCACCTACCATTCTGATAGAATCCGCTCTCTTCAAAGAGACCAGCCCAAAAAATCCAGGAGATTCGTACGTGCGAAAAAGAAACTTCGTATTTGCCGCCGCGCTGATGATCACGGCAGCGTCGGCGCAGTTTGCCCAGACCTCAGATACGGCGCGCTATCAAATGCCCCCGCGTGAGATCGTCGCCGCCTTTGACGTGCAGCCTTTGCCGCAAGCGATCCTGAGCCCGTCAAAGCAACTCATGGCCCTGACTTGGCGGCGGCCTTATCCGACGATTGCCGAACTGGCTCAGCCGATGCTGCGGCTCGCCGGCGTGCGCATCAATCCGAAGAACAACGGTCCGCAGCGTGCCGCGGAAATCTATGCGATCTCATTGAAGAAGATTGCCGACGGCAGCGAGGTCAAGGTCGTGCTGCCGCCGGCAATGAATCTCTCAAACGTGCGCTTTTCACCCGACGGCTCGCATCTATCTTTCCTAAATCGCAAAACTGATCGGATCGAATTATGGGTCGCCGATACGGCTACCGGTCGGGCGAGACTCTTGAGCGGACTCGACCGCCTCAACGCAACAACCGGAGATCCGTGTGATTGGGTACAAGACAACCGCACTTTGATTTGCGAGTTGGTCCCCGCCGGCCGCGGTCTCGCGCCGGTCGAGCCGACCGTGCCACTGGGCCCGAATGTCCAGGAGAACAAAGGCAAGGCCGCACCGGCGCCCACCTTTGAAGACATGCTCAAGACCGCGTACGACGAAGCGTTGTTCGAATACTACTTCACCAGCCAAATCGCCGCGATCAACGTGACCTCCGGACGGAAGACTTTGATTGGTCGACCGGCAATCTTTGGCGTGGTCTCGCCATCGCCCAGCGGCGAGTATCTGCTCGTCTCGAGAATCAAGCGTCCCTTCTCACACTTAATCCCGGTCAACGGATTTCCGGAAGAAGTCGAGGTGTGGAAACGCAACGGGGAAATGGTGCGCAGCATCGCCAGCGTCCCGTCGCGCGAAGGTGTGCCGATTAACGGAGTCCAGACGGGCCCACGCGGATATCGTTGGCGGCCCGATCAACCGGCGACGGTTCTGTGGGCTGAAGCTTTGGACGGCGGAGACCTCAAGAACAAAGTTCCTTTCCGCGACAAGATCGCGACGCTGACCGCTCCTTTCAAGGATGCGCCCACGGAAATGGCAAAGACGGAATGGCGGCTCGCCGGAGTGTCTTTCACTGAGAAGGGAATTGCGCTCTTGAGTGAAGCCGATCGCGCCAGCCGCCGCATACGCACGTGGATTCTGGAGTCGGGAGCTGCGCCACGGAAGCTTTGGGATCGGCGGCAAGAAGCGGTGTACGAGAATCCCGGCACCCCGGTCATGCGACGCGATAGCGGGGGCGGTGGATTCGGCGCCGGCGGCGCCAGTGTGATCATGCAGACCGGTGATTACATCTTTCTCATCGGGCAGGGTGCCTCCCCGGAAGGCGATCGGCCTTTCATTGACCGGCTGAATTTGAAAACCCTGGCGACTGAACGCCTTTTCCGCAGTGACAGCAAGTCATACGAAACCGTGGTTGCGCCTCTTGATGACGAAGGGAAACGTTTGCTCACCCGGTACGAATCGCCGGCCGATCCGCCAAACTATTTCGTACATGATCTCAGCAACAATTCGACGCTCCCGGTCACATCATTCAAAGATCCGCAACCGCAGCTTCGCGGAGTTACCCGGCAATTTGTTACTTATCAGCGCAAGGACGGCGTTAAGTTATCGGCGACGTTATTTCTTCCGCCCGGGTATAAACCGGGACAGCGGCTGCCGTTGATCATGTGGGCCTATCCGCGCGAATTCGGCGATCCTGATTCGGCCAGCCAGGTTACCGGCACTCCCAATCGATTCACGATCGTCAGCGGGTATTCGCATCTGTTCCTGCTGTTGTCGGGTTACGCGATTCTCGATAATCCGACGATGCCAATTGTGGGGCCGGGCGAAACTGCCAACGACCATTACGTCGATCAATTGGTCTCCAGTGCCGAAGCGGCCATCGATAAGGTCGTCGAGATGGGCATCGGCGATCGCGAACGCATCGGAGTCGGCGGACACAGCTATGGCGCATTCATGACCGCTAACCTGCTGGCTCACTCGCGCCTGTTTCGGGCCGGCTTTGCGGAGAGCGGCGCCTATAACCGCTCGCTGACACCGTTCGGTTTTCAGAGCGAGCGCCGCACCTTCTGGGAAGTTCCCGATCTCTACGCGAAGATGTCGCCGTTCTGGTACGCGCACCAGGTAAAGGATCCGATCCTGCTGATGCACGGCGAAGCAGACGACAACTCCGGCACTTTCCCAATCCAGTCAGAGCGCTTCTATATGGCGCTGAAAGGTCAGGGCGCCACGGTTCGCTACGTGACGCTGCCGTTTGAAGCGCATGGCTATGCCGGCCGCGAAACCTTGCTGCACATTCTGGCGGAGCGGATTAGCTGGTTCGATAAGTACGTGAAGAACGCGCCGCCGCGCACGAAGCAGGAGACGGCGGAGAAGTGATTTGGAGTGCGCCGGCAGAGCGAAGCGGCGAGGGCGCTTTGGATTTTCTAAATTACGAGTCAGCCAAAGCGGCGTAGCGCTGCGTTTGCCGCCGCACTCCAAAAAGGCGCTAGGTTTTGTGCGACGGCGTGTTGACCATCAGACGGGTGCGCATGCGTTGCTGCCAGTCACTGCGCGCGCCTTCGACAGCTTCGATCTGCGCCATCACTTCGCTGAGCGTCTCGCCGCCAAACTGCCGCATCTTCAAGTACAGCAGCGCCGGCACGATGGATATCAGGGGAAGCACGAAAATCTTCACCACGGCCGACAGTTGAGTGGCTACTTCGACGCGCAGGTGGCCCTTCGTACCGGAGGTACCGCCGATGATAGCGCCAAATACTGCGCCGATTATCATCGGCACCAGGAACTGGATGCACATAGCGAAGATAATCGTCCACCACGAACGCGACGCCAGCGCGCGCGCCCTTTTCAGGGCCGCCTTCTTCTCCAGACCTTCCATTAGCACTACCGGCGCCCAGAGCGAATAACGCAAGGTCATCACAATTCCCGGGATCACAAACAATATAAACCCCAAAAGGATCCGCAAGCTGATCAGGATCCCCGTCTTCAGAAATGGCCGCCAACGTGCGCGGAGGATCCGGAAAGCAGCCCGTAACTCAACCGGCTTGTGTGGAGCAACAGCCACCTGCGTGACGATAATCGTGATTACGCCGGAGATGATCCACGCCGTTCCCACGCTGGCGACGATTTGTAACAGGGCCAGCGGGATTGCCAACACGATTGACCAAACCTTACCAAGTCGCGCTTGCGACAGTTTCCATGCCAGGGCCATCAACGTGACGATGATTACCGGGATATGCGCCAGCAGCGACAGCTTCAGGAATTTTGGAAAGTATTCGCTGTAGAGTGAGAACGCGCGGCGATAGAGAGCACCCAATCCGTCGGCATTAGCGCGCATCGCGTTGGCCAGAGCGACAGCTGTCTGCGGTCGCCTGGCGGGATCCTTTTCCAACGCCGACATGATCACGCGCGAAACTCGTTTGCGTACTTTGCGGTTCTGTTCGCGCAACGCGATGGGCTGACTTTCGGTATGCGCCCGAATAACAGAGTTGGTATCGCCTTTGAATGGCGGCGCTCCGGCCAGCATTTGGTAAGCAATAATTCCCAGACTGTAGATGTCCGTCCGCGCGTCCAGAGTTTCACCGCGACATTGTTCCGGTGACATATAGAGCGGGGTTCCCAGAATCGCACCGACGCGCGTCAATTCCGATGTGGCTGCGGTCGACAGGGGATCCGTAGTTCGATGCCGCGCGATGGGCGCGCCGGCGGTCTCGTGCGCCGGACCTTTGAATAGTTGCGTCAGATCGCCCTCCTGGATTTCCTGTGTCGCTCTCACCTCCTTCCCGGGTTCGCTCACTGGCTGAAGCAGAGTCTCAGATTCGAGGTTGGCTTGCAGGCCGGCGGCCGCACGGGTCGGCTCTAGTTTCCCCGCGCCGGCCGCGGTCGTTCGGGCCAGTGGCGCATCTGAAAAGTGAATCGTGGGCGTGTCGTCAGCGTTCTCTTTAAGTCGAGTAGGTATGGGCGGTGCGTCAGGCGCTGCCGCGCCTGCCGCGCCTGCCTCGGCAAGTTTTGCGATGCCAAAATCCAAAACCTTGACCCGGTAACCCCCGAGGCCATTTGGCTCCAGCCAGATGTTGTCAGGCTTCAGATCACGATGGACGATGCCCTGTTGATGGGCTTCGTTCACGGCCGAGCAGACCTGTTCCAGAATGTCTACGGCCCAGTAAAGCGGCAGCCGGTCCTCTTCGGCCAGCACGTCGCTAAGCGTGCAGCCGTCGAGGTATTCCATTACCAGGTAAGCAACTCGGTCCTGATCATCGCCTGAAAAACCAAAGTCAGTTACGTCGACAACGTTTGGATGGCGGAGTCTACCGGCGGCCCGAGCTTCGCGCTTGAAGCGCTCGACGAACTCAGGATTGCGCATAAACTGGGGCGCGATCAGTTTCAGCGCCACATAGCGCTCGGTGCCGAGGTGCGTGGCCAGATACACGGCGCCCATTCCGCCCTTGCCCAGCAGGCGTTCCAGGCGATACTTGTCGTCAAGTATCTGACCGACGTAACCTTCGAGGCCGTTCATTTGTTCTTTCGTGCCGGAACGCGGACGTCCTGTCCGCCTGAGCGCGCAGCGCGAACTCGTCTAACGATCTGAATTGCTCTTAGCTTGCCTCGCAAGCTGACGGACTGGATGCCGGCGCTCCGCTTATCTAATCCCAGCGCGCTTCATACCAGGTGCGTTTGCGCAATTTCTCATCCGTCCAGAAGTTTTTCAGCAGGTCAATACGCGGAGGCGCGGCGGTTTGTTCTGCGAGGTCCGGCAAAACCACGGTCACCACGTCATAACGATATGAAGCGTCCATCAATCCGAGCATTCGTCGATAGCCACGCGCGGCACGCGCAATTTGACGCTGCTTGCGCCGGTCGACGTTAGCTTGCGGCGGTGCGAATTCATCTGACGCGCGCGTTTTCACTTCAATGAAACATAGTGTCGGGCCGTCGTACGCCACCAGATCGATCTCGGCATTGACTGTAACGTTGCGGGTATTGCGTCCAATCGGGACAAGGAAATTTGCCGCCACGATGCGATAACCGGCGCGCTCGAGATGCGCGAGCGCCAGGGCTTCTCCCCTGCGCCCGAGACCGAAATGCCGCGCCGTGCCCTGCTGATCTGCAACGACGCGCGAATTCATGTCCCGCTGTTTTCGAAGAGCGAGTTTCATTCCTGCGGATAAGTTAGTGTTAGGCGGAAGCTTCCGCTTCCTTCTTATCGGTTGCCGTAGCCTGGCCGGCGGCGGCGCGCTTAGCCTCGATCTTGCTCTTCTTGGGACGGCGCTTACCGAAAGTTCCGCGCCAGATTTTTCCTCGTCGAGATCGCTGATCACCTTTTCCCATAGATGGTTCCCCTTTCTGTCTTAGTCAGGCTGCCGCTCAGCTGTCGGCACGGATTCCTTGCTTAGCTTACGTTCAACAGTCAAAAGATACTTCACGGTCGCACGGTTAAGAAAGCTGATACTCCACAGGAACATACCGCGGTGCGAATAAACCTCCTTCAGACTTCGCGCGAAGAACGCCCGCGCCTCGCGCGCTTGTCCCTGATCCAAAAGCAAACGACCGACCGCGAGCAACACACCCCACACATCATTGCCGTACGCTTGTGCTGCCCGCGGCGGATATTTCTCCGGCTCGGCGCTTAGCTTGTCAATTACTTTGACATAGGACCGGCCAACTTCTAAAGGATTGTTGGCGTTGTTTCGTCCGTGTACCCGGTGACGAACCAGAGGCCGTTGAACTATTGCAAGTGGCCGCCGCGCAACCACCCTGAGAAAACACTCAAGGTCCTCGTTTTGACCCAGGCCTTCGTCAAACAACCCGGTTGCCAGGAGCACATCGCGTCGCATCATCACACTCGAAGGGTTGTCCGTCATGCGACTCAAGGGCAGTTCGTCCTCGACGCGCGGAATATACCTGATGCTTCCGTCGGCGGCCCCTCTAACGGCGAGGTCGTTTGGAATCTCTATTTCGGCGACGCGCGGGCCATTCTGCTCAACCCAGCTCATCTGACAGGAAACCACGCCCACCTCCGGATGAAGTTTCACCGCCCTCCATTGACACTCAATCTTCTCGGGTTCCCATATGTCATCTTGATCCAGCAGGGCAACCCACTCTTTCGTGGCCGCTCGAATACCAGCATTGCGAGCCGCCGAAACGCCATGGTTCGATTGGCGGATCACGTTGGCGCCGAGTCTTGCGGCGATTTCTGACGAGCGATCAGACGAGCCGTCGTCCACCACGATGATCTCGGCTACTGGCTGGGTCTGGGCATGAACACTGGCGATCGCTTCGCTGAGGAAGCGTTCTGCATTGTATACAGGAATCACCACGGAAATGGGGGCTGCGTCCTTCATGACGTGCGAAACACCTCGGGCCATCCTGCCAAATTATTCTTTTGGGCGGCCTACTTTTTCATCAGCTCAAGTACAGCAGAAGTCATTGCTTTGACACCGGTGCGCAAGGTCGGTTCCGGCAAGGGCTCGAACAGACTAGAGTGCAAAGACGGCAAGGGTTTGCCGGATTTACGGCTGGCTTCGACTCTGGCAGGTTCGATGGCGCCGAGCCAGAACATCACGGCTGGAATTTGATGGTCGAGGCTGAGCCGGCCAAAGTCTTCACTGGCCATCAAGGGCGGAACCTTAACGACATTGTCAGCTCCGATCGCGCGGCCAATCGCGCTGGTGACGCGCTCGGTTAGTTGCGGATCGTTATAGAGCGACGGCGCGCTCTCGCTCTCGATCACTTTGAGTATCGGTGCGCGATCATCCGGCACGCCGGCCGCGGCCGCAAGTCCTTTCGCAATTCGCTCAAGAGAAGTCAGAATGCGCTGGCGCACCTCTTCCTTGTAAGTGCGAATCGTTAGTTGCAACACCACTTCGTCGGGAATGATGTTGCGTTTGGTGCCGCCATGAATCGTTCCGACAGTGACGACTGCCGGGTCGAGCGGCGAGTTTTCACGGCTAATGATCGTCTGCAGGGCTAAGACGATTTGCGACGCGATCACGACCGGGTCCTTTGTCGCTTCCGGTTTCGAGCCGTGGCCACCCAGACCTCGAACCACCAAATCCACGGAAGTAGAGCTGGCCATTGCGTAGCCGGGCACATAGGTTATTTTGCCGGCTTCCACGTCGGCGCTGTCATGCAGCGCCAATAGAAAATCCGGCTTGGGAAAACGCGTATACAAACCATCGGCCAGCATCGCGCGCGCACCGGTGACAGTCTCTTCCGCCGGCTGTCCGATCATCACGAGCGTGCCGTGCCATTGATCCTTCAACGCGACGAGCATCCTGGCTGTCCCGATCATGCTGGTAATGTGAACATCGTGCCCGCAGGCATGCATCACACTTACATCCTGGCCCGCTTCGTTCCTGGTTTTAACCTTGCTGGCGTAAGGAACGCCGGTTTTTTCCTCTACGGGCAATCCATCAAGGTCGGTGCGCACCCAAACCGTCGGCCCCGCGCCATTTTTCAACACAGCAACCACGCCATAGCCAATCAGATCAGTTCGTTCATATTTGCCGACTCGTTCGGTGATGGTGAAACCTAACGCCTTAAGCTGCGTCGCGAGAAATGCGGACGTCTTTTCCTCGTAATGCGAAAGCTCCGGCGCCGCGTGCAGCATTTTGTAGGTAGAGACGAGTTGAGCAATCTCGCGATCGATCAGAGCGTCGAGCGATTGCTGGGCCAGGGCTGGCGCGGCGGCGACCAGACTAATAAGAAAGGGAAGCAGGAATCTTTTTTTCATGATCGTCTTTTCGGGACCGCGGGTTTTTCGGTAGCACGATACTCCACCCATAGTTTCCTCGACAAGCGATTCCGCGGAGCTGTACGACGGCTAA